>VFSW01000542.1_pt1 | contig 55706 bp, 45 predicted proteins | sample 5358111 | NCBI WGS metagenome assembly VFSW01 (sample SAMN11554181, study PRJNA540505) | mine drainage metagenome | isolation source: sediment from site ElyBrook_90M | place: USA: Ely Copper Mine, Vershire, VT | collected 2017
CCCCACCACCATCGGCGGCCTGCTCTCGGCCATCGGCATCGCCGGCATGGACCGCCTCATCCAGCACAACGTGCTCGCCATGTCAGGCCGCGCAGTCGAAGCTGCCGGCGACGTCGACACGCTCCTCCTAGACAAAACCGGCACCATCACCTTGGGCAATCGCCAAGCCGCCGAGTTCATCCCCGCGCCCGGCGTCAGCGAAGCCGAAATGGCCGATGCCGCCCAGCTTTCCTCTCTCGCCGACGAAACTCCTGAAGGCCGCTCCATCGTCGTGCTCGCCAAAGAACGTTACGGCCTGCGGGGCAGGGAACTGAGCTCTCACGAAATGGAATTCGTTCCCTTCACCGCCCAGACCCGCATGTCGGGCGTCAACCTCAACGGCAACCAGATTCGCAAAGGCGCGGTCGATGCCATCACCAAGTATCTGGCCGCCAACAACTGCCAAATGCCGCCCGAGGTGCAAGCCGCGGTCGAGCAGATCGCCCGCTCCGGCGGCACGCCGCTGGTGGTCGCCGAAAAGCATCGCGCCCTGGGCGTCATTCACCTCAAGGACATCGTCAAGGGCGGCATGCGCGAGCGCTTCGATCAACTCCGCGCCATCGGCATCAAGACCGTCATGATCACCGGCGACAACCCGCTCACCGCCGCCGCCATCGCGCGCGAGGCGGGAGTGGACGACTTCCTCGCCGAAGCCACGCCCAAAGACAAGATGGACCTCATCCGCCGCGAGCAGTCGCAAGGCAAGCTCGTCGCCATGACCGGCGACGGCACCAACGACGCGCCCGCCCTCGCCCAAGCCGACGTCGGCGTTGCCATGAACACCGGCACGCAGGCCGCCAAAGAAGCCGGCAACATGGTCGATCTCGATTCCAACCCCACCAAGCTCATCGAGGTCGTGGCCATCGGCAAGCAGTTGCTCATGACTCGCGGCTCGCTCACCACGTTTTCCATCGCCAACGACGTGGCGAAATATTTCGCCATCATTCCCGCGATGTTCGCCGGGACATTTCCCGTGCTGAACGCGCTGAACATCATGCACCTGCGCACGCCACAGTCGGCGATCCTGTCAGCCGTAATCTTCAACGCGCTGATCATCATCGCCCTTATCCCGCTGGCCCTGCGCGGCGTGAAGTATCGCCCCATGAGCGCAGCGGCATTGCTGCGCCGCAACCTGTGGATTTACGGAGCGGGCGGCATCATCGTCCCCTTTCTCGGCATTAAGCTGATCGACATGATCATCACCCACATTCACTTAGCGTAAGAATTTTTCACCACGGAGGCACGAAGAACACGGAGAAAGAGACTATGAGATTGCTGCAGTCGCCGCGACGGAAGGTACGGGTAGAGCTGGCCTTTAGGCCAGCGTCCAAAGGTCCTTACTTTTGTCATCCCGAGCGGGCTTTAGCCCGCGAGGGACCTGCTTTCCACCGGGACGGCAAAGCACGTTTCCTTCCCCAAGCGACGGGGCGCTCGCAATGACAACCCCTACACCGCAGGTAACCATCAGCAAAACTCCGTGCCCAAAGCCTGCCCTGAGCGCAGTCGAAAGGTGCCTCCGTGGTGAAAACAATTTGCAAGAGGAACTATGAAGCAGAACCTGAAGATCGCAATCCTGATGACCCTGGTCACAACCGTATTGTTGGGTATCATCTACCCGCTGGTTGTCACCGGCCTGGCCCAAGCCTTATTCCATGACCAGGCCAACGGCCAACTCATCTACCGTGACGGCCAACTCATCGGCTCCAAAATCATCGGCCAGCCATTCACCGGGCCGGGATATTTGGACTCGCGCCCCTCGGCGGCGGGCAATGGCTACGACGCCGCAAACTCCGGCGGCACCAACCTCGGCCCCACCAACCAGAAGCTCATCGACCGCGTGGATGCCGATGTTGCGCGCTTGCAGAAAGAGAATCCCGGCCACCCCGTCCCCGTCGACCTGGTGACCACCTCCGCCTCCGGCCTGGACCCCAACATCACGCCCGCGGCAGCCGAGTTCCAGGTCCCGCGCATCGCCCGCGCACGCGGCCTTAGCGAAGCCCAGGTGCGGCAGATCATCCGCCAGCACACTGCCCAACGCCAGCTAGGCTTTCTCGGCGAGCCCCGCGTCAATGTACTGGAAGTCAACCTCGCCCTCGACGCCCTGAGCCACGCGCCAGGCAGATAGCAAGAAAGGAACGGCGAGCCCTAACCTGCATTATTCATGAAGCTTAGGAAATGCTTGGAGGGGGCGCGGCTTCAGCCGCGTCATACGGGCGGACTGAACCAGGCTTTAGCTTCTGAGGGAATTAGCAGTTTGTTGCTTCAGGGCGAGATCCCTCAGAGGCTAAAGCCTCAGCGAAAAGAGCCGTCTACGGCACGGCTAAAGCCGTGCCCCTTCAAAACCTGCAATCGCCATGCATAATCCGGGCTAATGCGAACAAACACCCCCGCCTGCCGCGGAGGAATTCATGCTAGGCGACTGATTCCAGGAACCGTGTCGAAGCCCGCATCGAAGCTCAGGATTTCCGCGATGCCGTATTGTTCGGCGATTGCAACATGCAGCGCGTCACGAGCCGAGAGCCGCCTATACTCCAACACAATCTGCTTGGCGCGCTCGATTCCTGCCTGATCTATAGGTAGGACCTCATCGACCACCGCCAGCAACGCGTCGAAAGCCGGTTGGATGGCATCGCGGCGATCGATGGCAGCATATCGATGAAGGATCTCCTGCAAAACCTCGGCGTCTGTAACCAGGCGTTGCCCACGCCGGACAAGCTTTTCGATCAGGCGCTGCGCGTCAAGTTTGTGAGGGTGAGGCGCGCCGATAAGATACATCGGAATGTTGGAGTCAACCAGGATCACGGGCGTTCGACCGGTCTGTATCCTGACTCAATTTCAGCCAACATCTGGTCGATGTCCCCGGTAGGGTACTCATGCTGGGCAGCGCGACGAACCGCCTCCAGCTTCTGGCTGATTCTCCCCCGAGGCTCCTCTCGCCGTGCCCCTTGCAATGCTTGCCGCACCCATTCGGCCAGCGACATGCGCCGCGACCGCGCCACCCGCTGGATCTCCCGGTACTCGGCGTCCTGGAGGATTACCTGTAGTCGTTTAGCCATATCATGAGTCTATTTGACTCATATACATGAGTCAAATAGACTGGCCTGCTCGCCACGCGCCACGGAAGCCGGCCCTGAGCCGACCGCAGCGAATCGAAACGCCCGTGGTCGGGTTTGGCCGTCCGTAGCAATTTCGACCCCTGACAACCGACAGCAGCCCTTCTAGCCGCTGTGCCGTATATGCATCACGTCCCCATCCTTCACGATGTACTCTTTGCCTTCCAGCCGCAGCGTCCCGCGGGCGCGGCCTTCGGCTTCCGAGCCCGCCTCCAGTAGCTGGTCCCAATGAATGGTCTCGGCGCGGATGAAATGATGTTCCAGATCGGTATGGATCGCCCCTGCCGCAGTCACCGCCTTCGACCCTCGTTCCACCGTCCAGGCGCGGCACTCGTCTTCGCCCACCGTGAAGAATGAAATCAACCCCAGCAGCTCATAAGTTTTGCGGATGAGCCGCACCAGCCCGCTCTCCGCCAGTCCGTAGCTGGCCAGAAACTCCGCCGCGTCTTCATCGCTCATCTCCGCCAGTTCGGCTTCCACTTTGGCGCACACCGCCAGCGCGCCGGTATTCGGCCTCGCAGCAACCTCACCAACGCCGTACTTCGTCACCGCCGCATCCAAATCCTTACCCAGCTCCGCGCTCTCGCCGATATTCAGCACGTACAGCATCGGCTTCTCGCTCAGAAACATGAAGCCGCGCACCCGCTTCTCGTCGTCCGCGGTCATCTCCATCTCGCGCAGCGGCCGCTCCGTCTCCAGATGCGCTTTGGCGCGCAGCAGCAACTCATGCTCGCGCTCAATCTCATCCGACTTCATCCGCTTGCGGTCTTTCTCCACCCGCTCCAGCCGCTTTTCCACCTGCGCCAGATCGTTGAAGACCAGATCGAAATCAATGTTTCTGATATCGCGCAGCGCGTCAATCGGCCCCACGTGTGGAATCGAGTCATCCTCGAAGCACCGCACCACGTGCGCCAGCGCGTCAACATTGCGCAGGTTCGCGGCAAAGCCGGTCTCATTCAACGCTTCCTTCGAGAGCGCCGCCACGTCGGCATATTCCACGCTGGCGTGGATCAGCTTCTTCGGGTTGTAGAGCGCGGCCAGCCGGTCCAGACGGTCGTCGGGAACTTTGGCGATGCCCAGATGCGCCTCGCGAGGATTACCCCCACCCCCCCGCGCCAACGGCGGGCGCGCTGGGGACCCCGAATCCAGCGCTTGCTGCCCCACCTGCTGGCGGGTCAACATTACGAACAGGGAAGTCTTGCCTACCTGCGGCAGGCCAATGATGCCGGTTTTCATAAGTCAGCAATTAGCAGCTAGCCTGTAAGCCAGGGCGAAATGCCGCTCTTCAGACTAAATGAAAATGCGATTTGCCGCTGTGACGAAGCCATACGCGGCGAAGTGCCGCGGTAGTTGCGGCCGGGAAGGCTGTCTGCAATGAAGGGACAGGAATTCCATTGCGGCGAAAAGCCCCACCCGAGCAAAAGAAGCTCGGATGGGACACCGGCGCGAACCTGGGGCACCAGGCTGCGATTTGTGAGAGCGTGACAACCTCGTCGCCGATCAGGGCACGGCTATGGCGGCAGCTTCATGCGTTGCAAGAACGCAGTGTAACGTGGGTCGCTTTTGAGTCGGTTCAACGGCTCAGAACTCTTGATAAGGGGCAGGCCGCCATCGCGCTGCGCGTACGCGGTATCGAGCCAGCGAAAAGCCTCGTCGGTTTCCCCACGAACCGCGTACACCTCTGCAATCTGAAGGGCTGCGTTCTGATGGTACGTGGCAATGAGTTCCGCCAGCTTCGCGTCTGATTCCTTGTTGCGCCCCAGGCGGTAGTAGGCAGTCGCCAAGCCTTGCAAACGGAACACAGGAGTGACTTCCTGCTCGATTTCGGCGAGTCCCTCCTGGGTTCGGGAGTTCGCGAAGTAAATGTCGGCTCGTATAAAGTGTGACCAGGGTTGTTGTGGATTCAGTTCCAAAGACTTGCTGCTTGCCTCCAAACTCTCGTTTTGCCGGTCGGCGGCGGCGGCGTTGAGGGCGAGGTTATGCCACGCGGTGGCATCCAAGGGGTTCACCTCCACCGTGCGCCGGTTCCACTTCACCGCCTCCTCAAAGCGGCCCAATGTAGCAGCCCAGGCTGCCACGCCTTGAAGGGCTTGGACATTGCCCGGCTCTACCGCCAACGCTTTCTGGTAGGAGACCTCAGCACCACTCCAGTCGAAATCGCAGTACATCTGAATGTTTCCCATGGCCACATGAGCCTGTGCCAAGTCTGGATCCAATGCCAAAGCACGCTGGGCAGCCTCTTTGGCCTTTCCGCAACCTCCCGCCGGTCCATAGCCCCCGGTTTGAAATTCACGAGCCTCGCCCAGACTCGCCCAAGCCGGCGCATAGGTGGGATCGAGTGCAACCGCGCGCTCGTAGTACGCGATCGCTTTCGCCACGTTCTCCTCGCTGAGCCGCCCATAGTAAAAACGCCCTTGCAAATACGCGTTGTACGCCTCCACATTGACCCGCCGTTCCGACCCCGTCCCTGGCTGTCCTGCTTTCGGGAGCGCTGTCATCCTGATCTGACCGGCGACATCCCGAGCCAGGTCACCTTGCAGGAAGACAATGTCGCGTAAATCTCGTTCGTAGCTCTCAGCCCACAGATGCTGTTCGGGGTTCGCGGCGATCAACTGAACTGTGACTCGCACCTGCTGGCCGCCGAGCAACACTCCACCCTCCACGACGCCATCCACGTTCAGCTCTTTCGCAATCTCCGGAACAGACTTGGTCGTGTCCTTGTACTTCATCACCGAATGATGAGAAATGACCCGCAGTCCTCTGATTTTTCCCAGCTCCGTGATCAATGCTTCTGTCATGCCTTCGCCGAAATATTCGGTCTGCGGATGGCTGGAAAGGTCCTGCAACGGCAGCACCGCCAGGGAGCGAATTGGGTTTGCGGGCACGGCATGTCGGAACTTCCAGACGGCGTATCCTGCTGCCACGACCAGCACCAACAGCAGGCAACTGGTTAAGATCGCCGCCGTGCGTCGGCGACTGGAAGCAAGATCATGACGCCACTCCGTTCCACCAGCACCCGATTCCGTATTGCTCACCGGAAGATCAGCGGCGGCGCTCTCAACCGGCGCAATGAAGCGATAGCCGCGTCGTGGCAGGGTTTCGATGAAGACCGGGTTGTCGGCCGAGTCGCCCAGGGCTTCACGCAGTCGTTTCACGGCCGCGTTCAGTCCGTGTTCGAAATCGACGAAGGTGTCTTCTGGCCAGAGGCGCTGGCGCAATTCGTCGCGCGTCACGACTTGTCCCGGGCGTTCGAGCAAGGTTTCTAAAAGCTGTGCCGGCTGCTGTTGCAATCGAACCCGAACGCCGTTTTTGTGCAGTTCTGCGGCAGAAATATCCAGTTGGAAAGTGCCGAAGCGGATATAGGTCGCATGGGAGGGCATCTCCGCGCCTCCGCGGCAGACGGAAGGTCTTCCTGCGGCCAATTTACTCTTGATCGCTTGCCGCGGCAAGGCAAGTCACATCGACCGGCAAGCGCCTGCAGTTGAATGACTTATGCGGTCACCAATTCGTTATCGTCGCGGCATTGCAATACCCGGCGGCTAGGTGAAAGCTCACCGACGAGACAACATCCGTCGCAGCCAAATGTGTTCGATCGCGTGATCGTTTCGGCTAGCGCTATTAACAATATGTACTGAGGTTCACAGACTATAGTGACGAAATTACGAGATTGTCATCACGATCCGACTGGCCGGGGTCCCCAACAAGCGCCGTCTTTGCGGTTGTTGGGGTGGTCTGTCGACGCGGGATCTGCTTCCCTGGCAAGCGGCAAAAAAGCAGATCCCTCGCGCCCAAAGGCAGGGCGCTCGTGATGACAATACGAAAACGTGACCAGTGTTTGGCAACCACGCTATGTCACTTTAATTTGTGATCCTCAATCGTTCGACTCCAGTAGGCCGCAAAAGGAGACCTTCATGAAACCGAAAAAGATTCTCGTCTTGGCCTGCAGTCTTGCGGTGCTGGCCACCTTCGTTGCTGTTGCGTCCATTCCTCTGGCCGCACAGGGCGAACGACCTCAGCTGAAGGGAAACTATTCGTTTAACGGCGAGCAAGCCTGCCTCGCCTCATCCTTAGGATTCAATCCGAACCTGACCCCTGTTGCCGGGAGCACAGTGACCGTTCAGTCGGCCAGTACGCAGGGAGTTATGACCTTCAATGCAGATGGCACGGGAGCCGGGACATTCACGGAGCTTATCATCGTGCATCCACCGGCATCGCCGTTGTTCGCAGCTTCCCAGGACGCGTCCTTCACATTCACCTACACCATAGGGGAGGACGGCGCAGTTACGATTGTGGCTGGCGTTATCAGCGGAACATTCGTCACCGGTCCATTGACCGGGATCACCCTGACGAACAACCCTCCGCCTCTGAGCGGCCACATCGCAAAAAATGGAGAGGCTATTCCGGTAGCCACTATGGATCCAATCGTGGAGACACTGAACCTTGGGACACCGCTCAACAGTTCGCTACCGCGGATCTGCCATCGGGCACGTACCCTCGTCCCGATTCATGTGGATGGAAGGCAGTGAAAGTGTGAATTCGGCGGCCCGTCCACTGGCAACGGCCAATATGCACCCGAAAGCAGAGGGGGCGCTGAAACTTTCCTGGGAGGCGCCCCACCTCCCGGAGTTTCACAGCGGCAGCGTCAGACTACGGCGGGGCCAACGCGGGAGTGCCCCATCCGAGCTTCGTTTGCTCGGGTGGGGATTCTGGTGGCGAGTGGCAAGGGTGATCGGAGTCCCGGCCAGCTTCGTCCCCAGCGGCGGCAAGGGCATCAACAGTCTGTACTCCAAGCCCTCCCAGGCCTGGATGGGCTGCCCTCCCCCATTCGTTGCATGCGCTGCTGTCAGCAAGCACTTGACACTAACCCCATTTCTCCCGTACTTTCTCACTATGTTGTCAACGGCTCAGCGAATGACCATGGCCATGTGCACCCTAGGCGGTGCTGTGTCCATGATCGGAGGCTGATAGCCCAAGCAGAGAAAACTCCAATCGTGACCGGCCGCCTGGGATGATAGGCGGTCTTGCTGTTTCTGGGCGCAGATTCACTCAGATCCGATCGATTGGAGCTTTCCATGACTTTTTCGCCTGAACAGTTCTCAACTACCGCGGTACGCGGCGGCCTGGCGGCCGATCCGGCGACCGGCGCGGTCCTCACTCCTATCTACCAATCCACCACCTACCATCAGCAAGCCGTCGGCGTGCACAAGGGATTCACCTACTCGCGCGCCGCCAACCCAACCGTCTCGGCACTGGAGGCCGCTCTCGGCGCGCTGGAAGACACGCCGCCGGCGGTCTGTTTCTCCACCGGCATGGCCGCCATATCGACTCTCTTCCTTGCAACTCTGAAGTCCGGCGATCACGTCGTTGTCGGCGATGTCGTCTACGGCGGCACGGTGCGGCTCTTCCAGCAGGTGTTGGGGAACTTCGGCGTCGAGGCTTCGTTCGTCGATACCTCCGATCCCCAGGCCGTCTCGAACGCCATCCGGCCCAACACCAAGCTGGTCTTCATCGAGACGCCCGCCAATCCCACGCTGAAGCTGACCGACATCGCCGCAATCGCCAAAGTCGCGCACGCGGCGGACGTGAAGCTCGCCGTCGATAACACCTTCCTCACGCCGGTGCTGCAGCGCCCGCTGGAACTCGGTGCCGACATCACGCTGCTCTCCACCACCAAGTACATCGAGGGTCACAACTCCACCGTCGGCGGCTCCATCGCCACCCGTGACGCAGCCCTCATCGAACGCCTGCGCCTCGTCCGCAAAACGCTGGGCTGCATCCAGTCTCCGCAGGAATCCTGGCTCACGTTGCGGGGTCTGAAGACGCTGCCTCTGCGGCTCCAGCAGCACTCCGCCAATGCGCAACGCGTCGCCGAATGGCTGGAGCAGCATCCCAAAGTCGCCCGCGTCTACTACCCTGGACTCGCCTCCTTCCCGCAGTTCGCTCTCGCCCAAAAGCAACAGGCACTACCCGGCGGCATGTTGGCCTTCGAGCTGAAGGACGGCGCCGAGGCCGGCATTCAACTGATGAACACCGTCCGTCTCTGCCTTCTGGCCGAGAACCTCGGCGCGGTCGAGACCCTGATCACCCATCCCGTCTCGATGACCCACAGCGATGTGCCCCGCGAAATTCGCCAGCGCACCGGCATCACCGACGGCCTGGTGCGCCTCTCCGTCGGGCTAGAAAATCCAGCCGACATCATCGCCGACCTGGAAGAAGCGCTCGCCGGTATTGCAGCGGCTGGAGGTCCCCAGGTTAGTGCCCAACGGGCGGACGTGAACCTGGCGGCCCGAGGTGAGAGTCCGGTTTTGAAGGGGCACGGCTTTAGCCGTGCCGTAGAAAGCGCAACATCAACGGGGGCTTTAGCCCCTGAGGGGACATCTCCCGCACGCACTCACCTCACCCAGGAGGTCGAGCCATGTCTCGCAAAGTAGTCGTCCTGAAGTTCGGCAGCTCCGTACTGCAATCGCCTGCCGACCTCCCTAAAGCCGTGCACGAAATCTATCGCTGGGTTCGCCGGCAGTATCGCGTCCTCGCGGTCGTCTCGGCATTCGCCGGCGAAACCGACCGCCTGCTGGGCACCGTGGAAAGTTATCGCGATGCGAATCCGGAGGCCATCGCTCGAATCGTGGCCACCGGCGAGGAAGTTGCGACCGCCTTTCTCGCCCTGGAGCTCGACCGCTTCGGCATCCCCGCACAGGTACTCGATGCCAGCCAGATTCAACTTATTGCCGAGACGACCTCGAACGACACCAAGCCTGTCAGCGCCAACATTCTCGCCATCGAAAACGTCCTTCAGTCGGGCCGGGTCGCCATCATTCCCGGCTTCGTCGCCCGCGACCGCCTCGGCCGAGTCGCGCTCTTCGGGCGCGGCGGCTCCGATCTCTCAGCACTGTTTCTGGCCAGGCAGCTTGGCGCGCGTTGCCGCCTGATCAAAGACGTCGACGGCATCTACGACAGCGATCCCGCAAAATCTCCCGCTGCGCAGCGCTTCCACCAAATCAGCTTCGCCGACGCCCTCGCCCTCGGCGGCAAAATCGTTCAGCCCAAGGCGATCGTCTTCGGGCGTAACGCGGGAATTCGCTTTGAAGTTGCCGCGCTCGCCCAGAATTATGCGACCACCGTCGGCGCTCCCCGTTCACTCCTGACGCGCAAGAACTCCTCACCAACGCCGCTGAAAATCGGGCTTCTCGGCCTGGGCACCGTCGGCCTCGGCGTCTTCCAGGAACTCTCCAACCACCCTGATCTCTTCGAGGTTGCCGGCATCGCCGTGCGCCGCCCCGAGTTGCATCGCGATCACGCGCCAACCCATCTTCTGACTCGCGATTGCTGGGAGGCCACCGACGGCGTCGATGTCGTAGTCGAGCTCATCGGCGGCATCGATCCTGCCGGCGATCTGGTAAAGGCCGCGCTGGCTTCGGGCAAATCCGTGGTCACCGCGAACAAGCTCTTGCTCGCCGCTGACATCAGTCTGGAAAGCCATCGCCACCTGCGCTATTCCGCCGCCGTCGGCGGCGCCGTTCCCGCGCTGGAAGCCATCAGCGCGCTAGCAGCCCGCGGCGAAAGCTGGGGTTTTGAAGGGGCACGGCTTAAGCCGTGCCGTAAACCTCCCAATATCGACGGGGCTTTAGCCCCTGCGGGTACATCTCTCGCAAATCCCCACTTTCACCACACCCCGCTGGCGGCCCACAATTCGAAAACCGGGGTCCCCAGCGCGCCCGCGGTTGGCGCGATGGGGTGGAAAACCGGGGTCCGCAGCGCGCCCGCGGTTGGCGCGATGGGGTGGAAAACCGGGGTCCCCGGCGCGCCTGCGGTTGGCGCGTTGGGGTGGAAAGCCGGCCACATCGTTTCTTTTTCCGGCGTGCTGAACGGCACCTGCAACTACATCCTCGACCGCATTGCCGCGGGATGCTCCTGGGAGCAAGCGCTTGCCGAAGCCCAGGCGAATGGTTTTGCCGAACAGGACCCGCGCGCCGATATCTCCGGCTCCGACACAGTCTGCAAACTGCGCCTGCTCGCCCGCCGCGCGTTTCCCGAAGCCGATGCGCATTACCTCAGCGCCACCGGCATCGACGCGATCGATCCCGACTGGGTGCAGTCAGCGGCGCGCCGTGGTGGCCGGGTGCGCCTCGTCGGCACGGCTCAACTCGCCGCCGGCACAGTTCATCTGGAAGTCAAACCCACGCTAGTCGATGCCTCGCATCCCTTCGCACAGATCAGGAACGAAGAGAATTGCCTGCTGATCGAAACCGCCGAGCCGGACGCGCAGCACATCTGGACCGGCCGCGGCGCCGGCCGCTGGCCCACCACCGCCGCAGTCATGGCCGACCTCTTCGATCTCAGCCGCCAGCTTCGAGCCGCGAGCTACGAGATCCAAGCCAGGGGCGCCGAGCCGCGAACTGCCAGCTCCGGGTTCGGCGGACAGCGGGAAAAAAGCGAATTCCTGGAGCCCTCTGCACCATTGAGCCTTGACCTTCCAGACCCAAGGCGGCCATCGGTAAGTCCGTTCTTAAGCGCACCACATACCCCCCAGCCAAGTCGGCTTGCAGGCGAGCTGTCGCGACTGACAACTGACAACCGACAACTGACAACTGATTCTGACCACTGGCCACTGGCCACTGATTCCGGAGGCGCCGCATGAAATTTGCCACTCGACTGCTGAACTTCGATCCCGCGCCCGGCGACCGCTGCACCCCCGCCAACACGCCCATCTATCAGACGGCGACCTTCCGTCAGCACGACGCCACCGAGTTCGGCGAGTACGATTACTCGCGCAGCGGCAATCCCACCCGCGCCGTCGTCGAAAAACAAATCGCCGCCCTCGAAGGCGGCACGCGCGGCTTCTGTTTCGCCACTGGCCTCGCGGCAATCACCGCCGTAACGCGTCTGCTCTCGCCCGGCGACGAAATTCTCGCTTGCGACGATCTCTACGGCGGCACCTACCGGCTGTTCTCCCGCATTCTGCCCAAGCGCGGCATCCCCGTTCGCTATGAGGATTTCAGCAACCTGGACGCCGTCGCCGCAGCCGTCAACCCTGACACCAAGCTGGTCTACCTGGAATCGCCCACCAACCCGCTACTGCAGGTCATCGACATCGCCGCGGTCGCCGAAATCGCGCATCGCAACGGCGCGCTTCTCTGCGTTGACAACAGCACCATGTCGCCTTACCTGCAGCGGCCGCTGGAACTCGGCGCCGACATCGTACTGCACTCGGCCACCAAGTTCCTCTGCGGCCACAGCGACGTAATGGCCGGCGCGGTCGTGGTCGCCGATGACGCGCTGGGCGAAGACCTCTACCTCATCCAGAACGGCGAAGGCGCGGTGCTGTCGCCGTTCGATAGCTATCTCCTACTGCGTGGCATGAAGACCCTCGCGCTGCGCCTCGACCGTCAGCAATCGAATGCGCGGACAATCGCCGAATGGCTCGGCGAGTATCCGGCGGTGAAGCAGGTCTACTACCCCGGACTCGCGGACGAGCGCCAACTCCGCATTCAGCGCGCGCAGGCCTCCGGCTCGGGCTCCGTGCTCAGCTTTGTCACCGGCGATGCGGAACTGTCGCGCACCATCGTCGAAGCCACCAGGCTGTTCGCCATCGCGGTCAGCTTTGGCGGCGTGAATTCCACCATCAGCTTGCCCAATTACATGTCGCACGCCAGCATTCCCGCCCATCTACGTCAGCAAAAAAACATTCCGTCCGATCTGGTGCGCGTCTCGGTCGGCGCGGAAGATGTCGGCGATCTGCTGGAAGACCTCAGCCAGGCCTTCGACCTTGCTGCCAAACGGAACGAGCTGGTACGGGCTATAGCGGCGGACTAGAGCCAGTGGTCAGTGGTCAGTGACCAGCGGCCAGTGGCCAGCAAGAACAGTCGCTCGGATCAACCAGAGTGTGTTTCAAAAATGAGTTTTGAAGGGGCCCGGCTTCTGCCGGGCCGTTACGCAACCCGAAATTCCGGGGCTTTAGCCCCTGAGGGGACTGCTGGTCGGAAGCGGATTTTTGAAATCCGCTCTAGGCCTTGGTCCCAGCCCCTGATCCCTGACTCATCTCACGCGACGGCAAAAGCTACCGGGATTCCGCGACTGGCCACTGATCACTGCCCACTGGCCGCTGCTATAATCCGACTACGCGCCTCACAGTAGAGGGATGATGTCGGAAGTCACGGCGGCTAGAACAAAGCTACAACCCCAAGTTACAGCCCACGATTCTCCGGCACTGCTTTGCGAGCTCGAGCCCTGGCGCCGCGTCTTCTTCCGCAATCTTGCCGATTTCATTCTGCGCCGCGAACCCCCGCCGGTCTCGACCACCGCCTCACCGGTTCCGCTGCGCCGCGACTATTTCATCCAGACCGGAATCGACCCGGCCCGCTTCGCCGAATCCTACGCCTTTCACATCGCGCTCATCGCACTCATCTACATCGTGTGCTCATTGCCATTTTTCCAGCGCGCGCCCAAGTTGAATTCGCCGTTCCATAACACCCAAATCACCTACTATCCGGTCAGCGATTATCTGCCGCCGATCGATACCGCCCCCAAAGCTCCCATGAAGCCGCGTCACGGCGCGCCCAAGCTGGCTAAGCAGGAGATTCTCTCCATTCCCGCCAACCCGGACAACACCCGGCAAACCATTGTGACCGCGCCGAAGATCAAGCTGAACCATGACGTCCCCTTGCCCAACATCGTGGTCTGGACCCCCATCCCAGCCCAGCCGGTGACCGCCTCGGCGCAATCAGTTTCGCAGTTACGCGCGCCGCTGCTCACGCCCGAAGTCGTCGCGCCCGCACCCGACGTCTCGCAACTCCAACTCAAAGACAAGCTGCGGCTGCCGGCGTTAGCTCAACCCTCCGTCGTTGCGCCCACCACCGATATCTCGCAGGTACGGGACAAGCTGCCACTCCACGAACTGCCGCCGTCCGTAGTTGAGCCCGCGCTCTCGGCTGACCAGTTGAAGCTTAAAACGAAGACCGGCGAATTGAACATGGCGCAATTGCAGCCCACGGTCGCCGCGCCCAAGCTTCCCGTAGCCCCGCAGCACGCGGCAAACATCGCAAGCAGCACCGGCAAAGCGGCCGCCGGCAAGGCCGCCGGCAATATCCCGCCCTCGCCCAGCGTCGCCGGCCTGCCCGCGCAGGGGCAAGGACAACTCATCGCGCTGGGCCTCAACCCCGTCGATGTTCACGGGCCCATTAGCGTCCCCAACGGCAATCGCAGCGGCGAGTTTCACGCCTCCCCCAGCGGCAAGGCCGACGCTCCGGGCACGCCCAACATCTCCGCCACGGGCACGGCGAACAACGGCGGCGGCAACGGCAAAGCCAATGGCGTGCCTGCCGGCATCATCGTTGGCGCTCCTCCGCCGGGCGCAACCACCGCAGCCGTTGCCGGCACTCCCAATCCCGCCGCCAGCCTTGCTAAAGCCGGATCGTCTCTTTCGCCTGAGATGAAAGCTCGCCAGCGCATGGTCGCCGAGGCCATGAAGCCCTCCCTGCCCAGCTACGGCACCCGCGTCAAGCCGTCTCCGCCGGACGCTCCCGCCAACCCGGACTTCAGTCTCGAACGGCGCATCTTCGGCGCCCGCCGCTACTACTCGCTCATCATGAACATGCCCAACCTCACCTCGGCCACCGGCAGTTGGATCATTCGCTTTGCCGAGGTGGGCAAGAGCGCCGACGACACCCCGCTCACCGCCCCCGTCGCCATGACCAAAGTCGATCCCGCCTATCCCGCCGACGCTCTGCGCGACAATGTGGAGGGCACGGTCACGCTCTACGCCATCATTCGCGCCGATGGCACTGTCCACGACATTCGCGTCCTCGACAGCCTCGATCCCCGCCTCGACGCCAGCGCCACGCGCGCCCTCTCCGGCTGGCGCTTCCGCCCCGGCGCCAAGAACGGCGAACCCGTGGCCGTCGAAGCCATCGTGCAAATCCCCTTCCGCAAGCATAGCTTCGGGCAATAGCAGTGGTCAGTGGCCAGTGGCAGTCAGTGGTCAGTTGTCAGTGCTCAGTTGCCAGTGGTCAGTTGTCAGTTGGTGACGACAACCTATCCGGCAAATGGATTGCGTCAGGCCACGGCTTCACCCGCTGAAATGTGCCGCGAACGTGTGCTACCGGAACATCGGCGGCGGGACCTGGCTTTCGACTTTTTCAGCGGCCGGTTGAACAGGATGAATTCACGCTGCTTTGAAGCGCAGCTTTAGCTGCGCCGTTGTAAGTCCTCTATTTTTATGGTTCCGAGCGGGCTTCACTGGCTGCTGAAAAAGGCGCTGCGATGGCAGGTTCGGGTAGAGCGGGCCTTTAGGCCCGCGTCCAAGCCATTTATTTTTGATATCCCGAGCGGACTTTAGTCCGCGAGGGAGCGGCTTTTCGGACTTTTTTAGCAGCCTCTTCAGCCGGGCGAGGAATCTGTTTTTTTCGGCTTCTTCAGCGGCCGCTGAAGCCCTGCCTCTTCAAAAGGCGGGACCCAGCCACTCTGGACGTGGAGTGGCGCCCTGACCACTGGCCACGCCGGCCTCACAGCCCGTAGTGATACCGCCGGGTGCGGGCAGGGAAGAGCTTGATGAGCAAAATTCCGGCGACAAACCCTCCCACGTGCGCCCAGAAAGCGATGCCGCCGGCGCTGCCGCCGTGCGTCGCGATCGACGTTGCTGCCCCGCTCAGGAACTGCGCCACAAACCAATATCCCAGCACGATCCACGCCGGCAGCCACATAAAAAAGACGAAGAAGAACGGCACCAGCGTCAGCACGCGCGCCCGCGGATAGAGCACGAAATACGCTCCCATCACGCCCGCAATCGCGCCGCTCGCCCCCACGCTCGGTACAGTCGACCCGATGTTGAACAGCGTGTGCAGCAGCGCCGCCGCGATACCGCAAGCCAGGTAAAGCACCAGGTACAAGGTGTGGCCCAGATAGTCTTCCACGTTGTCGCCGAAGATCCACAGCGCCCACATGTTGAAGATGATGTGCAGCCAGCCGCCGTGCAGAAACATGCCGGTGAGGATCGGCACAAAGGCAGCGGCGGCCGGGACATAGCGTGTTCCCAAACCAGAGATCAGGTTCCACGGCACATAGCCATGATTGAACAGCACCACGGTCAGCCGGGCGGGTACCAGGCCGAAGACGGCCAGCACCTCGGGACGCGGCTCAGGCAGGCCGGAACGCCAGTTCAGTGACTCCAAAAAGACCAAGATGTTCAACGCGATCAGCGTGTAGTTGAGGAACGGCGTGCCGATCCGGGGTGCGTCGTCTTTCAGCGGAATCATAGGGAAGCGCGGACTACTGCCGCGGTCTCTTTCTTGCTCTTCGCTCTTAGGCTCTTAGCTCTTTAGTTTTTAGCTCTTACTGAGTTTCGCAGAACATAATGACGAAAATCACGAAATTGCCATCACCAGCCGACTCTGTCGGCGAGCGATCTGCTTTCCTGGCGCGTGGCGAAAAGCAGATCCCTCGCGCCCCAGCGTCAGACACTCGAAATGACAAGCTGAAAACACAATTGGCATCTCCAGGTCCCGCCGTGTCACTATAATTTGCAATCCTCATGAACTCCGATTTCGAAGAGGACGGCCTTCAGGCCGCCCGTAAGTACTGCAAATCAACGCAGCTTTAGCCTGCATTATTCATGAAGCCAAAGTGATTCTTTGAAGGGGCGCAGCTTTAGCTGCGCCGTAACCGGCAGCTCCGAGTTGGGCTTTAGCCCCTGAGGGAATTCGCAATCTGTCAAAACCCGAGGGATCTGCGGTTTTGACTTTTTCAGCGACCTCTTTAGCCACTGAGGAACCTCGCCGATCACGTTGCCATCGCGCGCGAATGTGCTTTGCCAACAGCCAAAAGCTGAGAGCTGAGAGCCGACAGCCTCTCTCAGTTGACCAACTCGCCTTTCACCCTCCACGATAGCAGAAGCATGACTCTGAACGCTGTGATCGTAGTTGACAAGCCCGCCGGATGGACCTCCCACGATGTCGTCGCCAAGGCTCGCCACATTTTGGCCGAGCGCTCCATCGGCCATCTGGGAACGCTCGACCCCATGGCCACCGGAGTTCTCCCACTGCTCGTCGGCCGCATGACGCGGCTCACTCAGTTCTATACCGCCTCAGAAAAATCCTACGAAGGAACCATTCGCCTCGGCTTTGCCACCGACACCTACGACTGCGACGGAGAACCGCTGGGGCCACCGCAAGAAGTTAACGTGATACTTGAACAAATCACCGATGCCACCAAGGCATTTCTCGGCAAGATTCAACAGACGCCGCCGGCCTTTTCCGCCAAGAAAATCCATGGCGTTCCCGCCTACAAACTCGCCCGTAAAAAGCAAGATGTCGAGCTTAAGCCCGTCGAAGTTGAGGTGAAAGAGTTTACGCTGACCGGGCTGCAAGGCGACTTGGTTCAATTCTCCTGCCGCGTCTCCTCCGGTACCTACGTGCGCGCCTTGGCGCACGAACTCGGGCAGAGGCTTGGCACCGGCGCACATCTCGCCAGCCTCCGCCGCACCGCCGTCGCCGAGTTCAGCGTCGAGCAAAGCCACACCTTGGAGCAGATTGCCGGCGCCGTCGAGCAGGGAAGTCTCGAACCACTGCTGGTCCATCCCCGCCGCCTGCTGCCGCAAATTCCCTCCGTTACCGCAACCGACGCCGATATCGCCAGAATTCAGAATGGCAGCACCGTCAATCTGCCGGAAATGTCGCGCTCCCGCTGGGTCAAAGTTTTCGCCGGCCAATCCGACCTGATCTGCCTCGCCACCCGCGTCGCCGGCACCCTCTTCCATCCCAAAGTGGTGCTGATCTGAGCCGGACGTTAAGCGCGAGCAACTCTGAGGTACGATTCAGGTATGCGACTCACAATCACGCTACTCCAAATCCCCCACTTCGCCTGCTGAGAGGGCTTTCGGTCATCGCCAGGATCGATAGCGCCCCGTCACAGCCTACTCACAACTTCGCCTGCTATAAAGGGGTGTCAGTTTCGCTACTCCAGACGTCACGGCTGGCAGAGATGATCAACAAAGCTGCTGCACTCGCTCTCCTCGTGCTGTCGATCGCTTGCCATGCTCTCGGGCAAGTGGCCCCCGACTGCGCCCCCGGCAACCTCTCAGACTACGAGCGCCTCGGTGCGCAGGGCTGCAACATCGGCCAGGCACGCTTTTTCAACTTCCATTACCACAAAGCCTCCGGCGGCCTGCCGCCCGGCGCCATCTCCGTCACTCCCGGAACCACCCCCACCGGTGGCGATCCAGGCCTGCTGTTGGAAGCACACTGGGCCGCCCCATCGCAAGAGAATTCCTTCATCTCTTACGACGTGGAAATCCCCCCATCGGCGAAGCCGCTCACCGGGGCCACTCTTGAGATGGAACTCGGGCGGGTCAGCGGCACGGGCGAGTCCAAGGTTGTCAGCCAGATCTGTCCGTCGGGTCCGCACTCCGACGCTTGCGGTCCACCAGCGCTGGAACTCCATGTCATGTTGAGCGCACGCGCTGGACGCAACGTAAGCGACCACCGCGAGCTGCGGATTCCGCTGCGCTGGTTCCGCGTGATCAGCAAGCCTGCGCTCACCACCGGCAGAAATGGCTCCGCCAGCATGAACGGCTTCATGCTGGTGTTCCACCTTCATGGCACGCCCGCAGTCACAGGCAAGCCAGGCAAGTAACACGGCCGAGCATAATGTCCCATTCTTCAGATATGAGGCCCGTCTACATCCCTCATGCCATGACAGCTGGGGGGGATGCCGCCCTCCCAGCCGTGATACAACTTCGCACGCAATCAAATACGATCTTGAATTTCGGTAGTGTTTCACTCCGAATTCCATGCGCGCCACGATTGTTTATCGCGGCAGTCCATACACGGTTATGCTCTGACGCTCACCGTCATAGGCAAAGAGCATCGCGTTCGCAGGAATGCCGCTTACCTTTGCGAGACGCCGGCCTGTGCCTGTGTCATAAGCTCCGTTTGCATATATCACCCCATTCGCCGCGGCGACCGGCATACCGCCGCCCGAAGCTATCCACAGGATCTCTCCCGTGGATGTGGAGAATGCACACAGGTCCTTGGAGTGAACCGCGGCGGCGGCGCAGCCCACGAATCCTACGTCCCCTGAGATCACTGGTTCTCCCATCGCCGGGAAGGGCAACTGCCAGAACAGGAAACCGTCGTCGCTGAACGCATAAAGCTGCCCTCCCACCACGTCGTAGACTCTGCCGCCAACCGCGACCGGGTCCGATGCAGGAAAGTTATTCCAGAAGATATGGTCCCAAAGCAATTCGCCAGTTGTCGAATTCAAAGCCAGCAGCCCGGAGAAAGTACCCTCCCAGCCCGTGAAATTCCAGACAGCGACTCCGCTATCAATGGCTGCATAACCTGTGGGACCGCACCCGCCGCCGTTCCAGCATTCTTCAAGCTGATTGATTTCGTATAACCCCCACGGTCCCGTAACGAATTGCCATCCATTGCAGTACCAGTTGCCGCCGGAAGTAATGGTGCAAGGATAATCGCCCCCCCGTTCGTTCAGGATTGCTCCCGTCAGAGGGTCAATCAGCAGCCAACGCACGCCGCAGCCCGCGTACAACAGTCCGTCAGACACGGTCAGTGACGTTCCATCTCCTCCCGAACACGGGTCCATCTCGACAGTCCATACCGGGGCTGCGCTGGCGCTCGCGCTATACGCGGCCAACAACAACCCGTCCCACGGAACACGCTGAAGGGCATATAGCATATTGTTCGCCACTACGTAGGAGTTTGAAGTGACCCAGTTCACCTTCCAGCGCATCTGCAACTGACCAACATTATTTGGGCCCAATGTATGTTCGTCCGGGTTGTAACCCGAGTGGTTGGCGTCATGCGCGCGCTGTGGCCAGTCGCTCGGTCTTTTGGACTGACATTCAGCTCTAACCGCGCCGGAAGACGCAGAAGAATTGACATCGAAGCAGTCTGCGTAAGGATCAAAGCCGCTGCCTGTAACGACCGCAGAAGTCGTCGACGGCCCGACCTGAGGATTGATGACGATTGAGGGACTGACTTGGGGCGCTGTCGCATCCTGCATGCCGCTGCACGGCACGCAGATCACCAGCACAAGCGACACCAGAAGCACGCTCTTGATCGCATGAGCTGTGTGGCTCGAGAGAGAACCTGACGTTTGCGATGCGCCTAAGGGGAGATATTGCTGCATGGCACACCTCCTGCAACGCTCAGCACTCTATTTGGTTTGAATTGTCGGAACGGGCCCTCAAGGGAATTGTGCCCCCAGTCTCGGGCAGGAACAAGAAAAAACATCGCATTCCGGCAAGTTGCGTTCCCGGAAACGGAAGACAGGATTGCGTAGCGGCGCCCCTAATAGTTTGCCGCAATGTCCGATAACAGATATTATGTTAACTAACACCGCAATGGGCGCGGACCCGCCCTTTTCGTCCGCAGGTTCACCAGTCTGACCTCCCGCAGCGGTGCCTTCCCGCGAGCTCTCCTGCCTACGAAAAGACTCCGTGTGCTGCGTGCCTCCGTGGTGATCCAGGTCAGTCTCTATTCCGGCCGGCCCGTCTTGTCCAGTTCGCGGTAGAATCCCAGGTCTTCGCCGCGCAACTGCTTGGTGATGTAAACAATCTGCCCGTAATGCAGGGCGAAGTGCTCCACCACCTGGTAAACCGCTTCCAGCCCGCTGAGCGTGTAGCCCTGAATCTGGAAACTGGCCAGCAAATCTCGCTCGCTGATCTGCGCCAGCGCCGCCTCGGCCTGCTGCATGGTTTCCGCAAGCGTGTCCATCAGCCTCTGGCGCGAAACCGCCCCTCGCGCCGCAAATTCCGCTGGCCGGTCGCGCGTGTCCTGCTCGCGGCTAAACGACGCCACCAGCCACTGCCGCACATTCCCGTTCAAGTGCAGGATTAGGTTTCCCACGCTGTTGCTGGCCGGGTTGGGCCGCCACCAAACCTGCTCCTCGCTCAACGACGCCACGCAACCGCGCACTCGCGGCCAGTACTGCTCCATCAGCTTGCGGCGCGAAAACTCCAGAAATGCCCAGCTCAACGCATGCTCGTCAGCCGCTTGCTTGTCCACCATGTGCCCACCTCCATAAGAAAGCCGTCAATGTTGCATTGACTTAGTCCACAGCTTAGTCCATTCTGCATCCATGGAAGTCAATATCCATGATGCTAAGACCCATCTTTCCAAGCTATTAGAGCGAGTGGCGTTGGGCGAGGAGATCATCATTGCCAAGGCCGGAAAGCCGGTGGCGCGGCTCGTCCCCATCAAAGCTCGCAAGAGAAAGCGTCCCCTCGGGCTCGCCAGGGGTGAGTTCAGCGTCCCGGATGATTTCGATGCCCCACTGCCGCCGGAAATTGAGGAAGGGTTCTATCGTTGAAAATACTCCTTGATACGCACATTTTTCTCTGGGCGATCAACGATCCTGAGCGGTTATCCCCCCTGCGGCTGAAGCAATTCAAAATTTGGCCAACAAGGTTTTGGTCAGCATCGCCAGCGCGTAGGAGATTGCCATAAAGGTCAGCATTGGCAAGTTTGAGATGCCCGTTCCGGTTGCGGGTTACCTGCAGCGCCAACTCGCCCGGCACGATTTTGCAGTTTTGCCAATCGACTTCTCCCATCTGGCGATGTTGGAGAAGCTTCCTCCGCATCCTCGTGATCCCTTCGATCGTTTGCTAATCGCCCAGTGCGTCGCGGAAGACGCCACCCTCGTATCCGTTGATTCTCGGTTCCAGGGTTATGCCGTCAAGATTCTCAGTTGACCTGAGCGGAGACGCGCTCACGCCGTCGCGGTCAGCAATTGCTCCAGCTCCTCGCGAAAGCGGCGCAGCGCCTCCAGCCGCTCCGGCGTCGCCTCCACCATCTCCGATTTCGCCTGGAACACTTGCCTGCCGTCCTTCTCCACCAGCACTCCCATCACTTCTCCCATGCTCCAGCCGGGCAAGCCGACCATTTCCAGCCCGCCCGGCGTGGCCCGCAGCAAGGCGATGCAGCCATGGCGGAGGACCCCCACCGCGCCGGGATAGCGCTCGTATGTCTGCAGCTCGTAACCCGCGGCGTAGATGCGTTGCAGTTGTTCGGCAGGATCCATAAAGCAGCAATTTTGAAGGGATTCGTTCGGCGACCACTAATCACTCATCGCTAATTGCTAATCGCTGCTTTCTACATCTTGTACCTTCCCAAATCGTCCTCGCCCAGGTTCTCCAGCCACTTGCGCAGCTCCTCGCTGGAGACACGGTCGTTGATGTTGCCCGCCACCTTGCTGTTCTTCAGTACTTCGTCCTCCACGAAGATGGGGCAATCCATGCGCAAGGCCAGCGCCAGCGCGTCCGACGGCCGCGAGTCGATGCTGATGATCTGCCCCTCGCGCTCCAGCCAGATCACCGCGAAGAACGTGTCGTCCTTCAGTTCGGTGACCACCACCTTGCGCACCACAGTCTCCAGGCCGACGAGCAGGTTCTTCAGCAGGTCGTGCGTCATAGGCCGCGGCGTGGTGATCTTCTCGATCTCCAGGGCGATGGCATTGGCCTCATAGACACCCACCCAGATAGGCAGCACCGTATCGCTGCCCTGGTCCTTGAGTACCACGATGGGCATGTTGGTCATGGGGTCCATCATCAGCCCACGAATTTTCATCTCGACTTCCATCGTGGTCCCTCCAGTTCTCTCTTTCTCCAACCTGTTTGACGCGACAAATAGGGGTTAGGGGCCAGGGGCTAGCAACGGCCACAATGCCAACCCCCTACCTCCTAATCCCTAACAGCCCATGGTGAAAGTCCGTTTTGAAGGGGCACGGCTTCAGCCGTGCCGTAGAGTTCGCAAAATCAATGGGCTTTAGCCCCTGAGGGACCGACTTCACAAAATCTCGACTTTAACCACGGGCTGCTAATCCCTCAGCTTTCCACCATCCTGCCCAATAGACTATTCGGAAACGCCTGCGTCACCTCGACCTTCACATACTCTCCGACGCTCGGCTCCTGGCTCGTGCCGGTCACAAAGTTCAGCGTCTTATTCTGCGAGGTGCGGCCGATCATCTGTCCACGGGCCGCGTTCTTCCCTTCCACCATCACTTCAAGCTTTTGCCCCAAGTGTCTCTTGTAACTTTCCCTTTGGATTTCCCGCTGGCGCTCCTGCAACCCCTGCAGCCGGCGCGACTTCTCCTCATCCGCAATTGAATCGGCGTACTGCAGCGCCGGCGTATTGGGCCGCGGCGAATACTTGAAGGAAAATACGCCGTCGTAGCCCACTTCGTCCAGCAGGCTCAGCGTCTCGCCGAATTCCGCCTCGGTTTCGCCCGGAAATCCCACGATCACATCCGTGGTGATGCTGATTTCTTTCTTGCGCGCTGCCTTGATCCAGCCGATGCGCTCCAAATACTGCTCCCGAGTGTACTCGCGAAACATCGCCTGCAGCAGGCGCGACGAACCGCTCTGCACCGGCAGATGCACGTGATCGCATAGCGCCGGCACCGCGTCAATCGCCTCGACGATGTCCCGGGTGAAGTCGCGCGGATGCGAAGTCGTGAAGCGCACGCGGCGCACGCCGGCAATCTCGCCAACCGCAGCCAGCAGTTCAGCAAACGTCATCTTTCCAGTAGGATCGCGGTAAGAGTTCACGTTCTGCCCGAGCAGTTGAATGTCCGTATAACCGGCATCGGCCATGCGCCGCGCCTCGTCCACCACCGACTGCGACGTCCGGCTGCGCTCCTTGCCCCGCGTGTACGGCACCACGCAATACGCGCAGAACTTGTCGCAGCCCTCGATGATGGTGATGTAGCCGCGATGCGGATTCGTGCGCGCGGTGAACTCCGTCTCAAAGGTAAGCTCGGTCTCGCGGTCGTCGAGCCCGGTGACCCGCGCCGCTCCCGCCTCGATCTGCACCAGCATCTCCGGCAGGTTGCGATACGACGCCGAGCCCGCCACAAGCGAAACATGCGGCGCGCGCTCGAAAATCTTGTGGCCTTCCTGCTGCGCTACACAGCCGAGAACCGCAAAGCGCTTCCCTTCCCGATGCAGCTTCTTGAAATCGGCCAGCCGATGAAAAACCTTTTGCTCGGCTTTGTCGCGGATCGAGCAGGTGTTATAGAAGATGAGGTCGGCCTCTTCCTCCCGCTCCACCTGCCGGTAGCCCTCGGAGATGAGCGTCCCCACCACCTTCTCCGAGTCGTGAAAGTTCATCTGGCACCCGAAGGTCTCAATGTAAAACGTCTTTTGCGCAGAACTCACAACCATCCCCGAAAGTCCCAGTATAGCGCGGGCGGAACCCGTGCTTCGTGAATCGTGCTTCGTGAACCGTGAATCGTGGTTCGTAAATGGTGGTTCGTGGATCGTGAATGGCGAATGGTGTGAACCAGCGGGTGCCCCACTCATTCCAGGTTTTGGAATGAGTGGGACTAGGCGGGGTGCCATCTATCCCGCCCAAGCCTCCTTTGCTGCGTGGGATTCTCCGCTTCGAGCCCGAGCTTGCTGCGCCTTGTGTCAGGGCACGACTTCACCGGCCGCTGAAAAAGTCGCGTCCTGAATGCTTTGTAACAGGGCACGACTTTAGTCGTGCCGACAAGCGCCCTATTTTTGTCATCCCGAGCGAGGACTTCAGTCCGAGCCGAGGGACCTGCTTTGGCAGCCCTGGCGGGTTGTTGCCCAGCACCAGACACCAGCCGCCCCAGCACAAGACACCAGCCCGCAGGGCGACACAAACTTAGCCCAGGGCGTAAGCCCTGGGTAGCCGTAGTTTCGTTGTAAGAGCCGGCTTCAGCCGCCGCCACAAGACTGTTCGCGACGCAAAGCCCCATCTTTGCCACGTCACCTCGGCTGGGCACCCCGCTGCCCCTGGTTTGTCAGGAGCGATGCGAGAGCGTACCCGCTGCAACGCGGAAGATGTTATCGAAGTTCTCGCGCTCGAGTTCTTGTACGGCGTGCTGCACGGCGCGCTCTGCCAGGGTCCGCCGGTAGCCAAGGTTGGTAAGCGCCGAGATCACCTCCTCTTCAACGTCGCTTGCGTGCCCGGGCCGCCTGGCGGGCCCGCACGACTTCCGTTCTAACGCATCGGCGTTGCAGGGTACCACTGCCATTCGCGCTTCGCTGGCGCGTAGCATAGCGGCGTCGTCTTGGCACGCGTCCGCTCCCGAGCATGGTGCCATGCGGAGATCGACGGCCCCTTGAGGCCGCGGTTTCTTGTCACGCCCGCGCACGGCGGTCAGCAGTGCCAAACCGAGCATCAGCACGCTCAGCGCTCCGATAAGTAACGGGAATTCTAAGACTCCCATCGAGTTCCTCCCGGCGCTGACACCTTGTGGGGGTCAACGGCTTACAGTAGTCGCTGGCCGGCGATTTGTCGACACGTCACACCTCGCCCAACCTAGCAGCGCTTTAATTTGGGACGCAGCAGAACGGCTTGTCCCGCGCCCGGCGTCGCGGAACCCGTCTCGTGATTATCGCAGCCCTCAGTGTCCAAGGACTCGGGCTAATCTGCGGGAAATCGCAGGGTTGTCACGACCCCCTGTGCGGCAGGTCCCCACGAGCTGAGACCGTCTACCTCTATAATCGCTTGTCTGTGGTTTTCTACACCCAGGAAGAGCCTCGAATTCTTCTTCGGAACCAACACTTCGGCAGCGAGAATGAGAATAATCACCTGGAACGTCCACCGAGCGCGGAAGGATAGTCCCCTTTGGGACTTCCTCCTGCATTTGCAGCCAGATTTGGTGTTGCTGCAAGAGGTTGGCTGTATTCCTAGTCACGTCACCAATGAGTTCGACCACCTGACAAGGCCAGCAATTGCTGAAGACGGTAGTCCGCAGAACTTTCATACTGGAGTACTGGCTAAAGGGAAAATCATTGCGGAAGTGTCTTTGTCATCCGATCGCGAATGGGTGAATCGCGAACTTGAATTCTTTGGCGGTAATCTCGTCGGTTGCAGGGTTCAGTTGAGTCACGGCAGCGAACTTCATGTGGTGTCTGTTCACAGTCCATTTTGGCCAGTGGATAAGGCCAAGCTGGCAGGCATTGATGTGTCGCAAGTGCGGACAACAAACCCGCACCTGTTCGCCACGGACCTCCTGTGGTATGCGCTCAAGAACATGGTTACGACTGGCACCTGGATCGTCGGGGGCGACTTCAACAGCTCGGAAACCTTTGACCCTGACTGGCGACGCAGGAATCGAAAAAATTGGACTCGAATCCCCGGAAGTGCGCAGACACTGCGACGAATGCGTGCCCTTGGGTTCACAGAGTGTTTACGGAAATCCGAGCAGGACCCAATCATCCCCACGTTTCGGCATTCCAGGGGAAGGATCGACCATCAAATTGACCACCTGTTCGTGTCCAACAATCTGATGCCCACCTTGGAGGAATGCAAAGTTGGGGCTCAGTCGATCATATTTGGGAAATCCCTCAGCGACCATCTCCCAGTCATCGCAGACTTCGGCGAGTGTCGGACCACTAGTCAAGTCGAGCCTACCAACGAAATCAGCATGGCGGGAGTGATGTGGACATCAGCCTCAAGCTATCCCGATGCGCCGCACGAGTACGTGCTTCGCGAGCGGTATCCTGACACGTACGCCTTCTACCAGGAGGGCATCGCGCAAAAGGGACTTGAGGAGCCATTCACGTTGCGGGGACGCACCGCAACATATCGCTATTATTATGCGGGCGATGGATACAAATACTGGACTATTGGCAATGTATTGAATCGCGCTTTGGCCGGGCGCTCCACTCATTCGCGCTTTTCGCATGAGTGGGATTAATGACGATGCGCCGCTGCCCTACCTGGGCCGGGTGCCCCACTCATTCGCGGTTTTCGAATGAGTGGGATTATCGACGATACGCCTGCGTGGTCCCCAAGCCTCTCTTGCCTGCATGGCGGTCTTCCCCACAAGTTACCCCCAACCTTGCAAGTTACTAAAGTCCAATCACCCCACTTGTACTTTCGTAACTTGACCAATTTCCTCAACCAACTACCATTGACCTGTTAGGGTAGGATCCGCCTTCACCCCGGCGCTCCTGCCCTATTTCTGTCTGGGGGTTCCCCTTGTTCGTGGTCTGTCGCTCCCTCTCAGCCACAAAACCTCACCTCCTACCCGGCTGCCTTCCCTTTGGCTCGTCTAAGTCCTTACCGCTCAAATTCTTACCTGTAAGTCCTTGGCGCTCAAATTTTTACAGTCCGTTTTCAGTGGAATCAACAACTTACAGCCACAACCAGGGGGAGGGGGTACTCATTTTGGGGTGCTCCGTTCTAAGGGGGCTACTCACTTTGGGGGTGCCCCGTTCTAAGGGGGCTAATCATTTTGGGGTGCCCCGTTCTGTCATCCCGAGCGGAGCGAAGCGGAGTCGAGGGACCTGCTTTTCTTCACTCTCTTTGGCTAGGGCGGGGCAGTTAGCTAATCGACAAAGGCCCGGTGCCCCCACACATTCCGGGGTCCCCGACGAGCGCCGGTTTTGCGCTTGTCGGGGTGGATTCGCGATCTTCGAATGTGTGGGGTAACGCACGGCCGCAACCAGGGGGAGGGGTACATCATTTGGAGGACGGCAACCGACGAGAAGAATCGTTTTATAAATGTGTCGTCCCGAGCGAGGACTTCAGTCCGAGCCGAGGGACCTGCGGTTCGTTCATGAAACAAGCTCTCGTAGCTAATCGCTAATTGCTTAAAGGAACGCTTCAAATGAACCAAACCAAATCGAAGTCCAACAATAATCAGCCCACCCGTCCCGCCAGCATTCCGCGCCATTGCCGGCACATCATGACCAACGGCGAATTCTGCCGCGCCCTCGCCCTGCGTGGCCGTCCTTATTGCCATTTTCACTCCATCCATCTCGCCCGCAAGCTGCGCGCCCAGCGCCGCTATGAGATCGCCATCAACGCCTCCATTGAGCCGCAGTGCATCCCCATGGATTTGCCCTTGCTGGAGGACGCCAACTCCATCCAGTTGGCCATCAGCCATGTGGTCGACGCGCTCATGAACAACTCGCTCGATACCAAGCGCGCCGGCCTCGTCCTCTACGCCTTGCAGACCGCCACCTTGAACCTGGCCAACGGCGTCGATTTCACCCAGCATGACGATGCCTCGCTTGCCGAGGAGTACGACAATCTGGAGCAGGATCTGCAGCTCGGCAACGACGCGCCCGAGCTGAAGCTGCCGCCCGACCACGCGCCCAAACCGCAGCCCGCCGCGCCCCCGCCCGCACCCGCATCGCGGCCCGCCACGTCAACGACAGCGCAGCCGTCACCCTCCGCGGCTCAGCCTCTGGCCTCCGCTTCCAGGCCCGAATCCCACACCACTGCCGCACCCGCCGCTGCCGCGTCATTCGCATCGCCGCCGCGCCCCGCGCCCGCGCGCTCCCAGCCCGACCCCGTGCTCCTCAATCGTTTCTTCGACGCTCTGCCCAGGCCTCACGTCCAGGACGGAAAAGTCGTCTTGCGCGCCCCCAAGCGCGAACCTAAGCCGGCCGTATGAGCACCGCCTTGAGATACGCCACTCACATGAAGGGCAAAGCACGGGAAATTTCGGTGCCGGCGATCGCAGCCCGCAGCTTCGGGGGGCCGCTTGAAGCTTGCAACGCAGGGAAGGGCTCTGAAGCCGCTCATTATGGACGAAGCGGACCTTGAACAAGCAGGTATTCCCATGAGCCCCAAACTTCTTCCACCCGGACGGAACAGGAGGGCCACGGCAGGGGTAACGCTAATGGAAAAGCCCACTCAGAATCTGTACACCCCTTCCGGAGCTTTCCAGCTTGGGGCCCTTGGCGACTCCAAATCAAAACCCGCGGGCGTTGCGCCTTTACCGTGTCTTTTTCTGCAACTCCATACACTCATCGTGCAGCTTGGCGTCCTGGGTCAGGCCGTCAGCCACGATGCATTCGTCGAGCGCCGCCTGCGGATCGGAGTCCTTCAGCAACTTGGTGAGCATGATGTGCGGAGTCGGCCAGTCGGGCGCCAATTTGGCTGCTTTGTGCAATTCGGCGATGGCATCCGGCATGTCCCCCTTCCTCTTGTAGGCGATGGAAAGATTGTAGTGAGCCGTGGCGTTCTTGGGTTGCAGCCGGATGGATTCCTTGTACTCGGCAATGGCTGCATCATGCTGGCCGGCGTCATCCAGGACGCTGCCCAGGTTCATGTGAGTCTCGGGGCTGTTGGGTTGCACCGCCAAGGCTGCGCGGTAATGCTGGATGGCGCCATTGAAGTCGTGCTTGGCGTAAAGCACATTGGCCAGATTGTTTTGCGCGCTCGCCATTTTCGGATTGAGCCGAACCGCCTCCTGATACTCTGCGATGGCGGCATCGAGCTCACGATTGTGCTTCAGGGCCAGCCCCAGATTGTTGTGCGCATCGGCGTCCCCGGGACGCAAACGAACCGCCGTCTTCAGCTCCGCGATGGCTTGAGCATAGCCGTGACTCTCCATGTACAGCAGCCCCAGTTTGTAGTGCGCCTCGAAATAGTTGGGGGCGTCTTTGATCGCCGCTTGGTACTCTGCGATGGCATCCTCGACATCGCCGCCGCGCTGAAACTGGAACCCTTGGCTTACATGGTGCTCGGCGCTGGCAGGGGTTGCCTGGCTCGGGTTCGCCGGAGCCGGCTTTGCTGGAGTCGTCTTGGCCGGCGGGCTCGCAGGCGACAAGGGTTGCGGCTGAAGCGTCAAGGCGGGGGAAGGTTGCGGCTTAGGCGCGTCCTGCGCCCACATTGCTCCACAACTAAGCACGATCGTGATCAGAATTACGAGCGAGCTACGTGTTAAAGAGAGTTGAGTTTCGCATCTCATGTTACAACTACCAGGAGAGTATACCCGTTTGCACCGGTCCATGCGGATCTTGGATGGGCAAAGAACCGGCGGACCGGTTCTCTTGGGGGATCTCCCAAGGTTTGCGATATCATCGAAGGTCTCATAGATGCCGAAGTGGCCGCTTTGACATGGACCAACGCAGCTTTCAAAAGCTACTGCGCCGCACTGTTGCCTTGCCCGTATTGCTCGTCCTCTTGCTGGCGGCAGTCATGGCGGGAGAGATCCTGTGGCTCTCTGCCGCACTACGCTGGGTCGACCACACCGACCAGGTCATTTTCACCGCCAACCAGCTCCAGTGGCAGATGGTTGAGCTGAATACCGATCTGCACGGCTATCAACTTACCGGCGACGAAGTGTTCCAGAAGTCGTACCAGCTCGTCAAATCACGGGTGCCGGAACAACTCGCGCTGATGCAGCGTTTAACGATAAATCCGGAGCAGCAGGAGCACTTGCGGAAACTCAGTGATCTGGACCATAGATGGATCCAGTGGGCTGACCAGCAAATGTCGGGCCGGGCCGAGAATCCTGCTACCTCGACAGAGCTGCTCGGCAACCAGCAGTTGCTGCGGGAGATTCGGCACAAAGAGCGAGATTTTCTGGCGGCTGAGGAGGTCCTCCGCGGTCAACACGCCCGCCGCGCTGCCATCTTGAATGCCACCGTGATCGTCTCGGCCCTGGGGCTTTCGCTGCTGGTTGCGCTGCTGCTGTTTACCCTGACCCGGCGGGAACTGCTGGCGCTCTCCTCCACCTACGAACGGCACCTAAGGGCAGAAGCGGAGCAACAGCAGCAACTAAAAGAAAGCCGCGAGCAGTTACAAATCACTCTGAACAGCCTGGGCGAGGGGGTGGTCTCAACCGATGGAGCCGGCAATATTTCCTTCATCAACCCGGTGGCCCAGCGGCTGACCGGCTGGCCGCATCCCACGGCAAATGGTCGCCCGTTCCGCGAGGTCATGCGCCTTAGCGATGAACGCACGCGCACGGAAATTGACGATCCCATCGCGGCGGTCCGCCAGGCACAGAAGGTGGTCGGCTTCTCCAACAGCCTGGTGCTGACCAGCCGCAGCGGCGAGGAGCATCCCATCGAGCTGACCGGCGCTCCCATCCTCAGCGAACGCAACGAAGTTGTGGGCGTGGCCGTGGTCTTCCGCGATGTGACGCTACGCCGGCAGACGGAGCAGACGCTCCGCGCCAGCGAGCGGCTGGCATCGGCGGGAAGATTATCGGCAACCATCGCTCACGAGATTCGCAATCCCCTCGACACGGTCGCCAACCTGGTCTACTTACTGCAACGCGAGCACCAGCCCAACGACGTCCACGTCCACTATTTGCAAATGGCCAGTGACGAATTAGCGCGCATCGCACAGATCACCAGCCAGTTGCTCACCTTTCATCGCGAGGCACGGAGCCCTACCCAGGTCAGTTTGAGGGAGGTGGTGGAAACCGTGCTGGTGCTCTTCGCACCGCAGATCAAGCAAAGCCACATCGCCGTGGAGTGCCGCCTCGAGACGGACCGCACCGTGCGCGGATTCCCCGGCGAGCTGCGCCAGGTGTTCTCTAACCTTGTAGGCAATGCGATCGAGGCCATGTCCGGCGGAGGCCGGCTGATCTTGCACGCACGCCAGTCCAGCCTGGCTTCCGATCCCGAGCGCAAAGGCATACGGGTAACGGTGCTCGACAATGGCCCCGGCATTCCGCCGGTCGTGCGCAAAAATCTCTTTGCTCCCTTCTATACGACCAAGGGCGAGAAAGGAACTGGGCTCGGCCTCTGGGTCAGTCGAGGCATCCTCGAAAAACACGAAGGCACAATTCACGTCAGCAGCAGCACCCGTGCAGAAAGACGCGGCACTGCGTTCTCCGTGTTCCTACCCTTCGAGCAAAAGCTCGGCGGACTGGACGTCAAGCCCGCGCCGCCGGCAACGTAATCGCTACCTACGCTTCACCCGAATCCCGCGTTCTTCCTGACCGCGGCGTTCGATGGAGATCTCGAGATCGCACTCGCTTTCGAAGCGCGCGAATTTTTCTCCCCATTCCAGCAGCACCACATTGCCTTCTTCACCGAAGAGTTCATCCAGGCCAAGGGTGTCGAGTTCGCGCGCAGTATCGATGCGATACAAATCGACGTGGTAGAGGTTGACTTCGGGGCCGCGGAATTCATGGATCAGCGTGAAGGTGGGACTGGTGACGTCATCTTGGGAAGCCGCCTCGAGGCCTTCGGCGATGCCTTTGGTGAGTGTGGTCTTGCCGGCGCCGAGTGGGCCGCGCAGCACCACCATGCGGGCGGTCTTCAAAATTGGCGCCAGTTCCCGGCCCAGCGCGATGGTTTCTTCAGCTGAGTGGGTGATGTACTCGTTTACCGTCATCCGATCCGCGTCATCTCTTCTCCCGCCCACTGGCCTGCCCGGCGGAAAGCCTCGGGCAAGCCGTCCAGCAGATCGGTGGCCACCAGCGAGTGCTCGCCCATGTTTTCTGCGGCCACGTCGCCGGCCAGGCCGTGCAGGTAAACGGCGGCGATGACGGCGCGCGCGTAGTCCTTCGGCATCTGCGCAATGATACCGGCGGTCATGCCCGTCAGGATGTCGCCGGTGCCGCCGGTTGCCATTCCCGGATTGCCGGTGGGATTGATCCACGCACTTCCATCCGGCAGAGCGATGACGGTGCGGTCTCCCTTCAACACCAGCACCAAATGATGATCGCACGCGAAGCTCCGCGCGACCCCGATCCGGTCGGCTTGAATCGCCTTAATCGGCAGTCCCGTCAAGCGGGACATCTCGCCGGGATGCGGCGTGAGCACCAGTGGCCGGCGCCGCCCGTCGAGCAGGTTCGTCTGTCCCTCGAAGGCGTTCAGCCCGTCGGCATCAAGGACCAGCGGCACTCTTGTCTGGTGCACTGCTTCATGCACAAACTGCACGGTCTCCGGTTGGCGGCCAATTCCGGGTCCGATGGCGACCACGGTCATGGGCTTGGTGAGATCAAGGAACCGCCCACTCTCGGCCGCTGCCAGCGCAATCGAGCCCGCTTCAGTTGTCGCCAGCGGCTCGGTCATGATCTCTGGAGCAAACCCGGCAACGGCGGTCAGCACGCGCGCCGGAGTTGCCACCGTGCTCAGTCCCGCGCCAGCTCGCAACGCCGCCATGCCCGCCATCGCCGCCGCTCCCGACTTGCCGAACGCGCCACCGACAATCAAGGCGTGGCCGTACATGCCCTTGTTGCTATCTCGGGGCCGGGGCGCCAGCAGCGCGGCGAAGTCGTGCGGAGTCGTGACCTCCAGCTTCAGGCTGGAAACAATTGCCTCCGGCGGCGAGCCGATCGGCGCCACCACGATTGGCCCGCGCGTCAGATTCTTAAGAACGTGCGCCGGCCGGGGCGCGGTGAAGGTTACGACCGCGTTGGCGTGGGCAATTCCCTCCCCCGACTGTGGGGTCATGGAATCCGAGTCCGCGCCCGAAGGAATATCGACTGCCACGATGGGCTTACCGCTGCCATTCATTGCCTTAATGGCGTCGGCGTAGAGTCCCGTCACCGGCGGCCGGAAGCCGGTGCCCAGGACGGCATCGACGATCAGGTCACAGTTGGCCAGCGAGCGCGACGATTCCGCTTTCAACTCCTCTGCGCTGTTGACCTCGACCGCTCGCAGCGGCAGGCGCTCAAACATCACTAGCGCGTCGCCCTTCAACTCCGCGCGCGAAGCCAGCAGCAGGACTTCGACCACCCGCTGCGCACGATGCAGTTTGCGCGCGACAACGAAGCCGTCGCCGCCGTTGTTGCCTTTGCCGCAGACTACGGTTATGCGATTCGCGCCCGGGTAGCTTCGCAGGATAAAGCGCGCAATCGCGCTGCCGGCATTTTCCATCAGCGTCAGCGAGGGCACACCGAAACGCACGGTGGTGGCTCGATCGATAGCGCGCATTTCCTCCGCGGTGGTGATCTTCATGCGTGCTCCGTAGCTGAGTGTTCCAGCCGCCTTAACCCTTCGGGCTCGCCCATGGCGATCAGGTGGTCGCCCTCGTGGATGACCTCCTCGGGCGAGGGATTGAAACGCATCCCTGGCCCTTGCCCTTTGATGGCGAGCACAATCACGCCCATCTCCTGGCGAATGCGCGAGCCCTCTAACGTCTGGCCGGCGACTCGCGAACCGGCTTGTACCTGCACCTCTTCAATTTCTAGCGGAAGGTGCCGATCCATCGCAGTATCAAAGAAATCCACCACGTGCGGACGCATGAAGGTTTGCGCAATGCGATATCCAGCGAAGTTGTAGGGCAAGACCACGTGATTCGCGCCTGCCGTTACCAGGTGCTGCTCCGCTTCCTCCTCGCTGGCGCGGGCAATAATTTGCAGCTTGGGATTCAAGCTGCGGGCCGTCAGGATGATGTAGATATTCGTCGCGTCCGTGGTAGTGGAGGCGACCAGGCCGCGCGCTCGCTCGATGTGCGCCTTGCGCAACACTGGCGCCTGCGTCGCATCGCCCATCAGGGTGAGCCAGCCCTCGTCGGAATAGCGGGCCAGCTTGCTCTCGTCATTGTCGATCATTATGAAGGGCACCGGTTTGCGCGCCAGTTCGCGGGCAGCGCTGCGCCCTACGCGCCCGGCGCCGCATAAAATGTAATGGTCCGACAAGCGGTTGATGTCGCGATCCATGCGTCTCCTGCCGAAAACCGATTGTAGCTCGAATTCCAGCAACTCCTGCGTGGCGCCACCGAAGAACAACAGCACCAACCCCACGCCGGCAATAATCACGAAGCTGTTGAAGATTCGGCCGGCGTGCGACAGCGGATGGACCTCCCCGTAGCCGATGGTGCTGATGGTGGTCAGCACCATATAGAAGCCGTCAAACCACGACCAGTGCTCCAAAAAGTGGAATCCGGCCATGCCGATGAAGACCAGCACTACCAGCGCAACAAAGACGATCCTGAGATTGAATAAAGGCTTCACGCGAGCATTGTGGCGCGGCAGGAGGTTACGCGCAACCCATAACCCTCCGCCAGGAAGGGCCTGTATTGCGGCGGCACGCCGCGCTAGTCTCCCGCCACCTTCACTTCATCTGCGACGAGCTTCTGCACCCGGCTGTGATAGCGTCCGTAGCTGAAGTAGATGACCATGCCAATCACCATCCACACCGCCAGGCGGATCCAGGTATCCAGAGGCAAGCTGTACATCAGATAAAACGAAATCACAATACCGAGAATCGGCACCAAAGGCACCAGCGGAGTTTTGAAGGGACGGGGAAGATTGGGCCGGCGGACGCGCAGCACCCACACCCCGGCGCAGACGATGATAAAAGCCAGCAAGGTCCCGATGCTCACCAATTCCCCCAGAATGCCAATGGGAATGAGCGACGCGAATACGGCAACAAAAAGGCCCACAATGATGGTTGAAATCCAGGGAGTACGGAAGCGGGGATGGATCGCGCCCGCCCACTCGGGCAGCAGTCCGTCATGCGCCATCGAGTAGAAGACGCGGGACTGGCCCAACAGCATCACCAGCATCACGCTGCCCAGGCCGGCGATGGCCCCCAGCTTCACCAGGAACGAACCCCAGCGGATTCCGGTGGCGTCGATGCCGACGGCCACCGGGTCGGCAACGTTCAGCGCCGAGTAGGGGACCATTCCGGTGAGCAGGCCGGAAACCAGGATGTACAGGACCGTGCAGATAATCAGTGAACCAAGGATGCCGATGGGCATGTCGCGCTGCGGATTCTTCGCTTCCTGCGCCGCGGTGGAGACAGCGTCGAAACCGATGTAGGCGAAGAAAATCACTCCTGCCGCCCGCGCAATCCCGGACCACCCATACTTGCCATAGGAGCCCTCGTTCGGTGGAATGAAGGGATGCCAGTTGTGAGCGGCAATCGCCGGGTGGTGGAGGACAAATGCACCCGCAATTCCGATGAAGATCAGGACGATGGTCACCTTGGTGATTACGATCGCGGAGTTGAAGTCCGCCGACTCCTTTATGCCGATCACCAGAATCGTGGTGATCACCACAATCGCCAGCAGAGCGACCAGATTAAATACGCCATTCACCTGCGGCAAGGTCGAGGGATCAATCCCCTTCTGCTTCAACATGGGCGCCATGGTGGTCAACAATTCCCATCGCCCCTGGTAAAACACCAGCACGTTGCGGATCCAATGCGTGCCGTCATAGGTGTAGGGAGTCGCGACCAATTGCGGCGGGATGCGGATGCCGAAATCCTGCAGGAAGCTGTCGAAATAGCCCGCCCAACCGGAAGCCACGGTGGCGGCGCCGAAGGCATATTCCAGGATGAGGTCCCAGCCGATGATCCAGGCAAAAATTTCGCCCAGGGTCGCGTAGCCATAGGTGTAGGCGGAGCCGGCGATGGGTATCAGCGAGGCAAACTCGGAATAGCACAGTCCGGCAAAGACGCAGCCTGCTCCCGCTAGAACGAAGGACAGCACGATGGCCGGACCGGCATACTGGGCGGCAGCCGATCCGGTGAGGACGAAAATCCCGGCTCCAACGATGGCCCCGATACCCAGCGTAATCAGGTTAATCGGGCCCAAGGCCCGTTTGAGACTATGTTCCCCCGTCTCGGATGCTTCGGCCATCAGCATGTCCAGGGGTTTGCACTTCAGCAGATTAGGCATTCAGGTTTCTGCCTCTTCGTAAAACTAGGCTTGCGTGCCAGGGTCCACGACGCGCCCCTCGTCAGGGGTCTGCGGGTTGCGTCTGGACCACAGGAAATACACGGGAATCCCGAGGAGCACGATAATCAGGCCGGGCCACGTGTATTGCGGCTTGTACCGCAACAAGACTACATCAATACACGCCGCGATCAAAATATACGCCGCCGGCAGCACCGGATACCCGATTGCCCGATACGGCCGCGGCTCATCCGGGCGTTTTACGCGCAACACGAACAGTCCGCCGATGGTCAATATATAAAACACCAGCACCGCAAAAATGATGTAGTCCAGCAACTGGCCGTAGCTGCCGGAAATGCACAGAATGCAGGTCCAGATGCATTGCATGGCCAGCGAGTGTACCGGGGTGTGATAGCGGTGATCCAGCTTGGCCGCATCGCGAAAAAACAGCCCATCGCGGGCCATCGCGTAGTAGACGCGCGCTCCAGCCAGGATCAGCCCGTTGGCGCAACCGAAGGTGGAAACGAGGATGGCAATGGCCATGATGGCCGCGCCGCTGTGCCCGAACATCTGCTGAAAGACCGCCGTTGCCACCCGGTCTTCCGACGCGTGCTGAATGCCGCGCGCCAGGATCGTCGCCCCATGAGCGCTGCCAGCCAGCGGCAGCACGTAAAGGTACACCACGTTCGCCAGCACGTACAGCAGCGTTACCGAAGCCGCGCCCAACCCCAGCGCCAGCGGTAGGTTGCGCCGCGGGTTCTTCACTTCGGCCGCGGTAAAGGTAATGTTGTTCCACGCGTCCGACGAAAACAGCGAGCCCACCTGGGCCACCGCCAGAATCGTCAGCGTGCCGACCAGCGCAATCGGTACTCCCACCCCAACCTGCACCGGATGCAGCACGTGCCAGCCTGCATTGCGCCAGAAGTTCGCGCCAAAATTTGCTGCGATCGCCTGCGCGTTGCGTCCCACGAACAGCCCCAGCAGCACCAGGCCCAACAAGGCCGCGGTCTTGGCGAAGGTAAATACGTTCTGCACCGCGGCGCCGGTGCGTATTCCGAAGATGTTCACCACCGACAAAAAAATAACGATGACGATCGCCGCCAGATTCTGCGTGTTCAGCCCCACATCCATGTTGCCCAGCACCATCGGCCCGATGGGAATCGGCGGCACATGCCACAAGTGGATGAGCCAGTGCGTGGATGAGACCGACGGAAAGAAGACGCCCAGAAACTTGCCGAACGCGATGCCCACCGCGGCGATGGTCCCCGTCTGCACTACCAGAAACAGCGTCCAGCCGTAGAGGAATCCCCACAGCGGCCCGAGCGCCTCACGCAAATAGACGTACTGCCAACCGGCGTGCGGCATCATCGCGGCCAGCTCGCCGTAGGCCAGCGCACCCGTGATGGTAAGGAAGCCGGTCAGCAGCCAGGCGCCAATCAGCAGCGCGGGCGATTCCACCAGGCGGGAAATGTCAGCCGAGACGATAAAGATGCCCGAGCCGATCATCGAGCCCATGACAATCGCGGTGGCGCTGATCGGTCCCAGCCCTTTAACGAACTCGCTTTCACCGGAGACGGAAGAGACAGGTTTTGCTTCGATGGCCAAGGAGCCTCGTTTTGAGAAAATACGCGGGCCGAGCAATCAAGCGCCCGAAAGCTTAGCCTATGGCGTGAGGACCAGAACAGCCTGGTCGCGATTTTGAAGGAACTCCACCACCCGAATGGTCTGCCCGCGGATCAGCCGTTCGGCGGTTGCCGTGGGATAGTCGCACCCTCGTAACCAGATCACCTTCGGGGGCGGCCCGAACGCCGTCGATAGCTCATAAAAATCCGCGTCGGCTGTCACAATCGCGAAGCCGTGCCCCTTCGCATATTCCCACACCCGCATGTCCGGGGCTTGAAGCAATCCCTCAAAACTCACGTGAGTCAAACCGGGAAACAAATCATTCAAACGTTCTGCCAGACGCCGGGACAGATTTTCGTCGAGCAGGAGTTTCACAGGGCGACTCGCCGGCCCAGCCGGGCGGCATAGTCGAATACCGCCGGAAAATCTTCCTTCTCCAGTTCAGGGTAGTCGGCAAGGATTTGTTCTTCATTCCTACCGGCAGCCAGCCAGGCCAGCACATCCCAGACCGTGATCCTGAGACCTCGAATGCACGGCTGCCCGGAGCGCTTGCCAGCTTCGACAGTGATGCGGTTGTTGTCCATAGCCCCTCAGCCTGATTTTACCCTCACCCTTCATCCGGCTACACCAACTGAATTCACTCCAGTGCTCTCAGAAGGCCGCTATGATCTACATCAACCGCCGCAGGAATTCCTCCGCAATTTTGCCCGGCGCACTCAGCAGGTCGGCGATCACCGCCACCGAGTCGGCCCCAGCGTCAATTACTGATCGCGCATTGGCACGGGTTATGCCGCCAATGGCGACCAGCGGCTTCCTCGTCGCGCGGCGTGCCGCACGAATCGCCTCCAGTCCCACAACGGGGTCTGGGTTACGCTTCGATGATGTGGCAAATACCGGCCCGAAGGCGATGTAGTTCGCAGGACCGGCATCGGCTTCCCGCACCTGCTCGAGATTGTGAGTTGAGACTCCGAGAATCCCCTCAGGACCGATTACCGTTCGCGCACCTTCCGGCGAAAGATCGTCCTGCCCAACGTGAACGCCGTCACAGCCCGCAGCGATGCCGATATCGGCGCGATCATTCATGATCAACGTAACGCCGCGGCCCAAAACGCGGCGGATCTCGCGCGCGTCCCTCAGCATCTCCCGCGCGCTGCCCGCCTTGTTGCGATACTGGAGCAGCGTCGCCCCGCCGCCGGCCAGGTCGCGAGCATATTCCGCAATGGCCTCGGTCGTGCGCAGCGGCGCAGCGAAACAGGAAACATCAACGATGGCATACAGCCGGGGCAATGGTGATGGTAAGGGCATGATCTTCAGCCAGTATAGGCGGCGCCTGGTTTTTCCGGCATTGATTCCTGCAGTAGCCTCTTGGCTTGACAGGATAATTACCATTGCAACTTAGCCGGTGGCTGCTCTTGTGAAACTCCTCGTCGTCCTTCATCACCGCTTTAGTCTCTGGCAGGCGCCGCCGTGGTTTGCCGAGCGGCTGCGGCGTGACTTCCCACAGCTCAACGTCGTTCATCTCTCCAATTACGAGCGCTTGAACCAAGAAATCGCAGACGCTGACATTGCCATCGCGTGGTCGCTGCGAGGCGAGCAGATCAAACTGGCCACCAGGCTGAAGTGGATCCATTCCACCGCGACGGCAGTCCACGCGCTCATGAGCCCGGAGTTGAAGTCGAGCGACATCATCGTCACCAACGCACGCGACGTCCATGGGCCGGTGGTCGCCGAGCATGCTCTGGCGCTGACGTTTGCCTTGGCCAAGCGCTTGTCTCAGGCGGTGAAGTATCAGCAGCAACGGCATTGGGCGCAGGCGGAGCTTTGGGATCAAATGCCGCGTCCTCGCGAGCTGAGCGGCGCCACCATGACCATCCTCGGACTGGGCGGCATTGGCCGTCCGCTGGCGAAGATGGCGAAGGGTGTGGGGATGCGAGTGGTGGGAGTCCGCGAACATGACGAACGAAAATGCGAGGACGTGGATACCGTCTACGGATGGGACAGACTGGAACGCGCTCTGCGTGAGGCCGACTTCGTGGTGCTGGCGCTGCCGGTGACGCCGAAGACCCATCACCTGATGAACGCCGCGCGGCTGGCGTACTTGCGGCCCGACGCTTATCTCGTCAACGTGGGACGCGGCGTGCTCATCGATGAAGAAGCGCTGGTGCAGGCGCTCCGAGCGCACAGCTTCGCCGGGGCGGCCCTGGATGTCACGGTCGAGGAGCCGCTATCACCACAGTCTCCCTTGTGGGAGATGGAGAATGTCCTCATCACGCCGCACATCGCCAGCCTGACCGACAAAATGTGGGAGCGGCATTACACCGCATTTAGCGAAAATCTAGCGCGATTTCTCGCCGGCCAAGGGCTCTTGTGGGTGGTAAGCAAGGAAAAAGAGTATTAGTTCACCATGTCGCGACCAGGCGAGCGCGATGTACACCGGCGCCGTTTTCGACGTCAATAAGAGATTCCGGTTGGCAGGCTGACGACACGTTACCGCTTTTGCGCTGGTGACAACTGCAGGCAACGTGTGGCTCCAAGCCATGGTTCGAAACCCCGGTCGCGATGGGTTTGCAGTCCTTCACCTGGTTCGGTAGTCTAATGAAAATGGTGACGCGGCTTCCCGCCGCGTGTGATCAGCCGATTTGGCACCCGTTGTACATCCAATACATTGAGAACACGCGGGCGAGAAGTGAGCTATTTTGCAGATTAACGAGCTTGTACAGGCGTGGGGCCGCATCCTGAGCGGACGCGCTCCCGTACTTTCCATTGAAATCACGCGCGAATGCCCGCTGCGCTGTCCAGGGTGTTATGCCTATGAGGACGGACACGTCAGCGGCGCGAACCTGCGCAGCCTTGCCGACTTCAAAGGCGATGAACTGGTGGCGCGCGTGCTGGCGCTGGTTGAGGAACACAAACCGCTGCACCTCTCGCTGGTCGGCGGCGACCCGCTGGTGCGCTATCGCGAACTGGATGTGCTGCTACCGCAACTGGCGGAGCGCGGTATCTACGTCCAGGTGGTGACCAGCGCCTTCCGGCCCATCCCGCAGTCGTGGGCCCGCATTCCCAAGCTGCGCCTTAGCGTCTCGGTTGACGGTCTGCAGCCGGAACATGACGCGCGGCGCAAGCCGGCGACCTATGACAAAATCCTGCGTAACATCCAGGGCCATCATGTGGGCATTCATTGCACCATTACCAGCGCCATGGTGCGGCCGGGGTATCTGCGCGAGTTCGTCACCTTTTGGGCGGCCAATGACGCGGTCGAAAAAATTTGGATGAGCATGTTCACGCCGCAGCGTGGTTCCAACCACGTCGAGTGCCCATCGAGCTTGCAGCGCCGCCTTGCGATCGAGGAACTGCTGCAGTTACGCAAGCTGTTTCCCAAACTTGATATGCCGGAAAGAATGCTAAGGGAGTTTCTGGCGCCACCCAAGTCACCGCGGCAATGTATTTTTGCGCGCACCACGCGGACCTTGTCTGCCGACTTGAAGAGCAAAATCGAGCCGTGCCAGTTTGGCGGCGATCCGGACTGCTCGCGGTGCGGCTGCGCAGCCTCAATGGGACTGGCCGCCGTTGGCAATCGCAAGCTGGTGGGACCGCTCAGAACGCGGCATCTTCTTCTGGCCTCGCTGGCCGTGGGAAAGGCGTGGCAGCGCGCCAGGGACATGGGAGGCAAGAATGTCGGAGGTGGCGGGACGGTGGATTCAGTATCGGAGCAAGGCGACGAGTTGGTGAAGATTGCGAGTTAGCGCAGATCGCCAAGCGTGTCACATCTCCCACAGGCACTGGCCGCGGCGATACATGGAGAGCAGGCCGTCTTCGCTGATCTTGACTACGGTGCCGTAGTGGGAAGCGGCAATGGCGGCGATGGTGCGTCCGCCCTCGACGGTGCGGTTGAGAGCCTCTTCGGTAGCGTGGTGGTGGAGAATGGCGCCGAAGGCCAGCAGGTTTCCGTCCGGACACAAGACCACGGCGCCATCGATGCGGGCGATGTTCTCCAGTACGGCGGAGGGGACATCGAGGACGCTCTTGTTGCGCAGCAGGTAATGCAGTTGGTCCTTGCTGGTGACGCCGTCCGCCGCGGCGTCGTGATTGTGGTGATCGAGCAGGTCAGGCTGCGATACCAGCGTGCCGGCCGACTCACGCTCGTCGAGCACGACGAAGAGCGCGCCGCGCCGGCTCTCGGTGAGATTCAGGGCAACGGTGAACAGGCGGTCGGCCAATTCGGCATTGCCAATCGCGTTCTTCCACATCTCATAACGATGGCGAGCGTCAACCAGCCGCCACTTGCCGTCGATGAAACGAAAGACGGGAACACCATCGGAATAGATCTTGATTTCACCGTTGGGCGACAGGATGAGGCAGATGTGGCCGCCGCAAAGCGTGGCGCGGCAATGGTCGGCATACGCAGCCGAGGCCGGAACGGCCAGGGGCATGTCGCGGTAAGGCTCGGCCCACTCGTGCACATCGATCAACTCCGCCAGCAAGCCGTTCTGGTCTACGAGCGCCAGCGTACGCAGGCCGTCACACAAGCGATGGAAGCTGCGAATGCTGGTCAGCAGATGGGAGTAGCGCAGGGCGCGCTTGGGAGTGCGCGGCGGCTCGTGGCAGGGCTCGGGCATGGAGCCGAAGAGCAGAACTCCGGTGGCGATGCGGCGGTTCTCGTAGGTGCTCATGCTGCTGGTGCGCAGCACCTCGATGGCGTCCGCCACACGATCAGGCAGGCCGGCAATGGCCTCGGCGCTGGTGTGCGGGCCCGGGTCGAGGAATGCGGAGACGAAGCGGTCCTCCGGCAACCCGCGGAAAAGTTGGAAGCTTTGCGCCGCCAGCTCTTCATTCGTGAGCAGTTGATAGCGCGCTGAAAGCACCATGCCGATCGAGCGCAGCAGGCGGCGTTTGTGCTCTGACAACTTTGAGCTGGCGGTGAGCGAATAACCATTGCCCATCCACGAGAATTGCACCTCGCCCTCGCTGGGGACCGCGGCCAACAGGCCCGGCATCTGCTCCGTACCTTGCGGGATTCGCTGCAGGGTGGCGCCCGGAAAAAAGTAGCGGATGCCGTTTTCCAGCAGGTCGCTATAGAGTCCGCTGAGGAAGCGCAGGCGCTTCTGTAGCGAGCCGACGCCGGGAGTGGAGGAATTGATCATAGAGATGCGGGAGGGCCAACCGGCATGCCTCCCTAAACTCGGGGAAACCAGGCTGCTGATGATTCAAGCTTATACCAAGCGGGGAGGAACGAGCGCGATCTGGCCAGGTTGGGAACCCTGGGGAAACTCTGATTAAGTCGGAACGAAGTCCCTCCGCGGCTGAAGCCGCATTGATTTGGGAAGGACTCACGGACGGACGGAAGTTCGTCCCTTTCAAAAACCGGACTTGATCAGGGTCTACCCAAGCCTTGCCTGCGGGAGTCCGTTGTTCGCAATGCCGTGAACCGCTGCACGGTTCTTTGCGTATCACCCAGCATCCGGAGATTTCTTTTTACCTCGCGCCCAGGCGTGAGAGGAGGCACGATGGCTCATTCCCGCACGTACAGCAGAGTGGCAGGCGTTATGGCAGGAGCGTTACTCGCCCTGCTCCTGGCCCTGCCGACCTATGCCGAGGTCACCCAGGAATTTCACCGCACGGTTCCGCTTCCGGCAAACGGCCGGGTATCGGTGAGCAATATCAACGGCGATGTGGAAATCACCGGCTGGAGCCGCAACGAAGTCCAGATTGATGCGGTCAAGACAGCGCGCGATCAGCAACGTCTCGACGAGGCCCGCATTGAGGTCAATGCCGGCACGAGTTCGGTCGAGATCGAGACCCACTATCCGCACCACACCAACAATGATCCCGCTTCCGTACACTACACGCTGCATGTGCCGCAAAACGCGCGCATCGATAAGGTCGATCTGGTGAACGGATCGCTCAATGTGCAACGGGTTATGGGCGGCGTGGTTGCTGACCTGGTGAACGGTAAATTGCGCGCTTCCGACCTGGCGGGCAGCGCCGATCTGTCGACGGTGAATGGGGCGGTTGAGGCGGACTATAGCTCGCTGAACAACGTCCGCGAGATCAAGCTGAAATCGGTGAACGGCAGCGTGAATCTGCTGTTGCCGCAATCGCCCAATGCCGAGGTGAGCGCGAGTTCGGTCAGCGGCCGGATCAGCACCGATTTCCCGCTGAAGGTGGAAGGACACTGGATCGGCAAGCACATGTCAGGCACGCTGGGCAGCGGTGGCGTCCACATCAAACTCGACAATGTGAACGGCAGTATCCATGTGGGGCCGGGAAAAGGAAGCTTGTAGCAGCGGAGCAAGTGTTTTTGGGGAATGTGAGCCGCTTCAGGGAGGCCACGCCAGGTTGTCAAGAAAGCCGGCATGTTCCGAAACGCGGGAGGGAGAAAAGCCGGTCCCTCGACGGCGCGTCCGCCCGGCTCGAAAAGCACGAGCCGGAAAAACCGGGCGGACGCTACGCTCGGGATGACACACTTGGGAAGCCGCTCTGATCAATACAGCCGGAAGTTCACCTCAACGTTGATCTGCACCGCGACCGGCTTGCCATCCTTGAGGGCGGGAGCAAAGCGCCAGTTGCGAACGGCTTCAATGGCCTTCTGGTCAAGCCCCATGCCCAGAGCGCGAGCTACTTTGATGTCGCGCGGCTTGCCATCCGGCCCGACGATCAGCCACAGGACACAGGTTCCCTGATAGCGCGCCTTGCGCGCTTCCTCCGAGTATTCCGGATCGGGCGTGTCCAAAGCACGTGGCGCCGATACTCCACCGCCTACGCGAAAGACGCCGCCACCGTAGCCACCGCCGCGTCCGGGGCCAACGCCCGGCCCAGTACCGGAGCCTACGCCGCCTCCCGAGCCCGAGCCAATGCCACCTCCCATGCCGGTTCCATTGGAAGGAGGTCCGGATGGAACTGCCGACAAGGGGTTGCCGAGATTCGGCATGGCAGAGGCTAGCTTGATCTGCGGCGGGACCACGACCGTGGGTTCCACGGGCAGCTTGGGATTGTCGTTGCGGATGACCATCGCCGGGGGCGTGATCTGCTCCATTGCGAGCTTGGGCAGCTTGCCTTTCGGGGCCTGCAGCTTGTCATGATCACCGCCACCACCGCCGCCGCCAGACGTGGGACCTTTCTTGGTGATCGGCAATGGCGGGGTCAGATCGGGAGCAATCAAATCCACAATCGGTTTTAGCTGCTCTTTCTTCACCGCCCTTGCGCCCAGGACCGAAACGCCGATCAGCGCTCCAACCAAAAACACGTGCGCAATCAGCGAAGCGCTTGCGCTCTTCTTCTTGTAGTTGTAGTCACCCCAGATTTCGCGGACCTTCACCGGACGGGAGGTGAGTTCCAGCGGGGGTAACTTTTCCGGGAAGAAGGCGGCACGGACATTGTTTTTCAAGGAACGCCACAAAGACTCTTCCATGTCGGTTTGTGGCAGAAGGCGCAACTCATCCTGTTGCGGCGGAAGACGCAAGAACTCTTCCTGCTCAGAGGGGGGAACCACGGTTTGTTCAACCATACTTCTCATGTCCTTCGATCGGCCCGGCCCTTGATTTGCCGGCGCTTCCAAACAATGGGACCTTTAACGGCCGAAACCGCCTATCCAAATACAAACCCGCGGTTTCGGAAGAGGTTTCGCTCGCACCACCAGCCCGCGGCCAGTGGTCTAGCTCTTTGACTTAGATGCTCGGTCCCCCACTGCGTTGTTTGATTTTCCCAACAATACCTGAGACGATGCCGGCTGGTAAAGGCGAGCCAGACCACGGCTCAAGTTTCCAGTCAGGGCTTGGTCGACGATCATTTTCCTACAGGGGCGAAGTCGAAACTGGAAACTTGAAACTCGGCCCACGGGCGCGAGCTCGGACTCGAAACTGGAAGCCCCTATAATGAAGTGAACAGTTGCGAAACGCTCATGCTGCAGTAGCTGGGAGAAATGCCGAGTGCCGCTTGACCTTAAAGCCACGCTGAACCTGCCCAAGACCGACTTTTCCATGAAGGCGAACCTGCCGAAAAACGAGCCCAGGATGCTCGCGCACTGGGACGAAATTCGGCTTTACGAGCGCATTCGCGAGGCCCACAGGGGCCAGCCTATCTATGTGATGCATGACGGGCCGCCCTACGCCAACGGGCCCATTCATCTCGGCACAGCCCTCAACAAAACCTTGAAGGATTTTGTTGTAAAGTCTCGTAGCATGAGCGGTTGTGACGCGCTGTACGTGCCCGGATGGGACTGCCACGGCCTGCCCATCGAGATCAAAGTGGACGACCAGTTGGGCCGCAAAAAGCTCGACATGGACCCGTTGGCGGTGCGCGAGGAGTGCCGCAAATATGCGTCGAAGTACCTCGACCTGCAGCGCTCACAGTTCAAGCGACTGGGGGTGCTGGGGCGCTGGGAGCGGCCCTACTCCACGATGGATCCGCAGTACGAGAGCGTCGTGCTGGAGACGTTCTACCGCTGCTATGAGCAGGACCTGGTTTACAAGGGGCTGAAGTCGGTCTACTGGTGCATTCACGACAAGACCGCGCTGGCAGAGGCGGAGGTGGAATATGAGATGCACACCAGCCCCAGCATCTGGGTGCGGTATCCCGTGACCAGCGATCCGGCCAAGATCGACGAAGCGCTTGCGGGAAAGAAGAACGTGGCGACGATCATCTGGACGACCACGCCGTGGACGCTGCCGGCCTCGATGGCGGTGACCTTCGCGCCTGATGCCGAGTATGTCGCGCTCGACACGGGCGAGTGGATTTATATCGTCGCGAAGGCACTGGCGCAGCAGACGATCGAGAAGTGCAGTTTGGGCGAGGCTAAGGAAATTGCGTCGTTCCCTGGAGCCAGGCTGGAGTACGCGTCCTTCGCGCATCCGTTTCTGGATCGCTCGATTCTCGGCGTGCTGGGGGATTACGTCACCATGGACACCGGCACGGGCGCAGTCCATACCGCGCCGGCGCACGGCGCTGACGACTTCAGCACGGGCGTAAAGTACGGCATCGAGCTGCGCTGCGATGTGGACGATGCGGGCATTCTTCGCAACGGCTTGCCGGAGTATCAGGGACAACAAGTTTTCAAGGCGAACCCGCTGATCGTCGATCTGCTGAAATCCCGTGGCGTGCTGCTGGGGCTGGAAAAGATCGAGCACTCGTATCCGCATTGCTGGCGCTGCCACAATCCCATTATCTTCCGCGCTACCGAGCAGTGGTTCATCTCGATGGAGAAGCCTCTTTCCTTTGGAGGCACGCTGCGCACGCGCTCGCTGGAAGAAATCAAGAAAGTGAAATGGGATCCGGCGTGGGGCGAGGAGCGCATTACTAACATGGTGGCCGGGCGTCCCGATTGGTGCATCTCGCGACAGCGGGTGTGGGGCGTGCCGATTGCGATGTTCCAGTGCGAAGGCTGCAACGAATTCCTGAACGATCCGGCGGTGCATCGGAGGGTGGTGGAGCTTTTTGCGCGCGAAGGGGCTGACTCGTGGTATCGCCATGCGGCGGAAGAGATCCTGCCTGCCGGAACCAAGTGCGTAAAATGCGGCGGCGCGAAATTCCGCAAGGAGATGGACATCATCGACGTGTGGTTCGAGTCGGGATCGAGCCAAGCCGCCGTGCTGGGCCACGAGCCAGGACTTCCCTGGCCGGCCGATCTATATCTCGAAGGCGGCGACCAGCACCGCGGCTGGTTTCAGTCTTCCCTGCTGTGCGCGGTGGCCACGAAAGGAGCGGCGCCGTTCCGCACTTGCGCGACGGTTGGCTGGACGCTCGATCCGCAGGGCCGCGCCATGTCGAAGTCGCTGGGCAATACCGTCGATCCGGTGGGGATCGCCGACAAGCTGGGCGCGGAGATCGTTCGCCTGTGGGTTGCGTCGGTCGATTTTCGCGAGGACGTGATGGCCTCCGACGAACTGATGCAACGCGTCGCCGACAGCTATCGCAAGATTCGCAATACGTTTCGCTACATTGTGGGAAATCTCGACGGCTTCCACCCCGAGCGAGATGCTGTGGCTTTCGCCGAGATGCATCCGCTGGATCAATACATTCTGCTGCGCGCGGCGGAGGTCACGAAGGATGTGCGCCAGCATTACGACGAGTTCGTATTCCATCGGCTGTATCAGCGGCTGAAGGATTTCTGCATCGTCGATCTGAGCGCAATCTATTTTGACGTGCTGAAGGACCGGCTGTACACCTCGGCGCCGAAGTCCCAGGCGCGGCGTTCGGCGCAAACGGCGCTGTGGCGGCTGGGTGAAGCGCTTGTGCGCCTGTTCGCTCCGGTGATGAGCTTCACTGCCGATGAGGTGTGGCAGCATCTGCCGGCGATGAAAGGGCGCGCGGGGAGCGTTCATCTCGAGCAGTTCCCTGCCCCGCAGGAGCTGACGGGCGAGCTTCCGGCGGGCTTCGATGTTGCAGCGACCGAGCGTGACTGGCAGACATTGTTGTCCGTCCGCGATGAGGCTTTGAAGGCGCTGGAGGCCGCGCGCGCGGAGAAGCGCATCGGCAGCGGTTTGGAGGCGCAGGTGCGCCTGGTTGCGCCGGAGAGCATCTATCCGGTGCTGGAGCGTTACCGCGATCAGTTGCGGTATTTGTTCATCGTGTCGGACGTGGTGCTGGAAAAGGCGCCGGCGAGCGACGGCGACGCGGGTCTTGTGATTACAGTGAGCAAAGCGCCGGGACAGAAGTGCGAGCGTTGCTGGAACTACTCGACCCAGGTGGGCGAAGACAAGGTTTATCCCACGGTTTGCGAGCGCTGCAGCGCGGTTTTGGCGGAGATCGAGGCCACAGCGAAGGCGGGGTAAATTCCGAACTCCGGCTTCCGGCAGAGACATGCAATGTTGTGGAGCTGAAGGCCGCGTTCGTCGTGGTATAGGGGTCCCTCGACTCGCGCCGCGACGTGCCCAATGCGGGCGAGAAGAGAGGCCGTCGCGCACTCGCTTGGGAGGACGCCTCAAGTTTTCCGGCTGCTTCCTTCAGCTTGCGGCAGCGTCTAACATAGGAGTAGCTTCCACTTCGAGGCGTGGAGCGACAGATTCGGCCAAAAGCGTCAATGCGCAAATATTTTTTCCTCATCGCGGTCACCGTCCTGTTGCTGGATCGCCTGGCCAAATGGGTGGTCGCCAGCAACATCGCGTTGCACGATAGCGTGGTTGTCATTCCAGGGGTCTTTCGTTTGACCCATGTGGAGAACACCGGCGCCGCGTTTGGATTATTTGCGGAGTCTTCCGCGCAGTGGAAAGGCGGCGCTTTGGTGATCTTTTCGCTGATGGCGCTGGTGGTGGTCTCCGCGCTGCTGTGGAAGAACAGCCATTCCCTGAGCACGACCACCGTCGGCCTGTCGCTGATCCTGGGCGGCGCGATGGGAAACCTGTGGGACCGCCTGATGAGCGGCCATGTGGTCGATTTTCTGGACTTCTACGTGGGCAGCTATCACTGGCCGGCCTTCAATGTGGCCGATAGCGCCATTGTGATCGGGGCCATCCTGCTGGTGTCGGAGATCGTCTTCGCCAAATCGGCAAGTGAAACGGTGAAGAGCAGTTCGTAGGGTGTAGGCTGAGCGGTCAAGGCCACATGATTGGCGAGGTCGAATTCTAACGCCAAAAGGCGCCCATGAGAGCCGTCGTCCTTGAAGAGACACGCAAGATAGTGGTTCGTGATGTTCGCGATGCAGAGATGCGGGAAAGCGCAGATGTTCTGCTCCGCATCACCTCGACCGCCATTTGCGGTACCGACCTCCACTTCTATGAAGGTCGTATGCGTGGTATCGAAGGCGGAATCATCGGCCATGAACCGCTCGGTGTGGTCGAAGAAGTTGGCTCGACTGTCGTGAACGTCAAGAAGGGTGATCGGGTCACCGTTCCCACACACATCTGCTGTGGTTTTTGCGCGATGTGCACCCAAGGCCACTCCTCCGCCTGCCTCACCACAAATCCAGGTGCGGCGGGCGCGGCCTACGGCTACCCCAATAAGGGCGGATATCAAGGGGCACAAACCGAGCTTCTGCGCGTGCCGTTCGCCGACGCCAACTGTCTCAAGCTTCCCGGCGAAGTCGGCGACGACTGGGAAGACGACTTCGTTTTGCTTGCAGATTGTTTCACAACCGGCTATCACGCCGCGGCGATCATCGATATCGGTCCGGGCGACACGGTCGCTATCTTCGGCGCAGGAGCCGTCGGATTGATGGCCGCCTACTCTGCACGTCTTCGAGGTGCGGCGCGGATATATGTAGTTGATGCGATTCCAGAACGCTTGGAAAAGGCCGGCCAGCTCGGCGCCATCCCCATTAACTTCCTAAAAGGCGATCCCGTCGAGCAGATCAAGGAACAGCAATCTAAATGGCGCTCTGGCCGCGCCTTCCGGCAGGAAAGTCCGCTCGGCGGTGTTACTTGTGCGATGGACGCGATTGGATTTCAAGCTCGTTCCAAGGCAGATTACAGCCGCGAAGATCCCCACTGGGTGACGGACGCAATCGTCGAGCTCATCAATCCCGCCGGACGCATCGCAATCATCGGCGTGTGGCCGCTGAATGATCCCAGCGGCGTAGAGCCCTCTCTTATGGACGGTAAACTCGCAGTTCCCTGGTCGAAGCTCTTCAATAAAAACGTCAGCGTTATGACGGGCCGCGACGATGACAAACGCTGGAACAGTATCCTGCGCGACATGATCATCACTGGGGCAGCTAAACCGAGCCAGATCGTTAGCCATCGCCTTCCGCTGGACGGCGCGCCCGACGCCTTCGCGAAATTCGACGCGCGCAAAGACGGCTACATCAAGGTCGTTCTCAAGCCGGCCTAATGGACTGCGCCGTCCGGAGCGAGCGAGTCCGAGGCTGTCAGGTCGAAGCAGATCCCGCGCGCCAAAATCGGGCACTCGCGATGACAATTTCGAACAACGGACGGGTCCACGCGTCCAAGAACTACTTCCGGAACTACTTGCGGTACACCACGCCGCCCTTCATCACGAAGCTGACGTGCGTAACCGCGCTGATGTCTTTCGTCGGATCGCCGGGTACGGCAACCACGTCGGCGAAGTAGCCGGGCTTGAGCTGCCCGATCTGCCCTGCCCAGCCGAGTAGTTTCGCGCCGTTGATCATGTCCGCCTGCAAGACCGCAACCGGGTTCATACCGTACTGCACCATCAACTCAAACTCACGCGCCTGGGTGCCGTGCGGAAACGGTCCGACATCGGAGCCGACCGCCATGGGCACGCCCGCCGCCAGTTGCTTCTTAAACTCTTGCGCGTGTAGCTCCTGGATCTTGCGCAAGCGATCGGCCGCGGCCGGGGTGGGAGCGTGGTCGGCGAAGTACTCCACCACGGCGAAGGTGGGGAGCGCGGGAATTCCCTTCTCGTGCATGAGGCGCATGGTTTCATTGCCAAGCTGATCGGCGTGCTCCACCGACTCAACGCCCGCCTGGACGGCATAGAGCGCTCCCGGCTCGCCGGTGGCGTGGACGGCGACGCCTTTTCCGGTGCGTGCGGCTTCCTCGACGGCGGCGGCGAGCTGCGCCTCGGTGTACTGATAGGGCGTTGAAAACTTCCCGTCGACCAGCGAGTCTCTTCCGGTTTGATACATCTTGATGAAGTCAGCGCCTTCTTTCACCTGCTCTCGAATCACCTCGACGATCTGGTCAATGTTGTTGGCGTAGGTGGCGTTGGGCAGCACATGCTGAGCGGGATTGAAGCCGATAGCGTCTTCGTGTCCGCCGAGGATGCTAATAGCATTCCCGCTGACACGCAGCCGGGGGCCGGGGATGAGGCCGTCGTTGATGGCGTTGCGCACGTCGGTCGAAGCGGAATCGGCGCCTTCGGTGCCACAGTCACGCTCGGCAGTGAAGCCGGCCATTAGATCGGCTTTCGCGGCCAGGGTCGCCAGAATCGTGCGCTGCGGAACAGACTCCACGACCGTCTGCATGTCTTCCGCCATGTCGGGATGCAGGAACAGGTGAACGTGGGCGTCGATCAATCCAGGCATGAGAGTGACGTCGCCCAGATCGATGACCTCGGCGCCGACGGGATGGGGGACCGTGGTTCCGGCCTCGGCAATGCGCTCGCCCTGGACGAGCACTTCGCCGGGAGTGAGGATTTTTCCATTTTCGACATCGAGCAACCGCGCCGCGTGCAGCACGATGGGCTGCGGTTGGGTTTGTTGGTTTTGCGCATCGACGAAGAGGGCAGACAGCAGGATGAAGATCAGCGAGAAGACTGCCTTAAGCGTTTTCATAACGCTGGAATGCTAACAGAAGATGGCGTCACTGGCGCAGCAGTCTTGACGATTGTCGCGGCTTCGGACGGATATGGAAACGGCAATGGCGAAGCTAAGAGCTCTAACGATGATTCGTGTCAGGGCATGACTTTCCCTCGTCCCGTGGTAGGGACGAGCCGGTGATTAGTGAGCATTTCTCGAAAGTACGCCCACGAAATTTCATTTCTTTCTGCAAACCAACTCTCCCTTGCCAATGGGAACGATCAAAGCGTCAACGCGCTCGTCTTGCAAGGCTCGGTCCAGCATTGGTCGCAAGGTGGCTTCGTGATTGATTGCGTTGTCGGCAACCAGAAGACCACCTGACACCATGCCCGGCAACACTGCCTCATAACAGCGGTCATAAGCTTCCTTCTCGGCATCGAGAAAGCAGAAGGCGATGTCATCACAACCCGGAAGGCAATCCAAGGCATCACCGTGAACCAATTCCACCACATCGCTCACACCGGCAATTTGGAAAGTCTGCCGCGCCAGCTCGACCTTTTCGTCTAACGTTTCGTACGTTTTGATTTTCCTGCCGACAGCACGGCAAGCCAGAGCAAGCCAGAGCGTGGAGTAGCCGGCGCTGGTTCCAATCTCAATCCAGCGGCCTGCCGGCGCTCCTGTGGCCAGCAAAGCAAGGAATCTACCGACCTCGGGTGGAATCTGGCGAAGGCGCTTCATGCGGGGCGTGCCGTCGATGCGGTCGCGCGCGTCAATTTGCTCCAGTTCGAGCATCCGATTCAAGATCGCCTCTGGTACATCGTGGAACATATGGCTCGACCTATTCTAACCGCGATAGGAGCGTCGTTTCACGTATGGCAACCGGAACTAAGTGCTAATTGCTAACTACTGCCCTTCACGCATTCTGCCGGTTGGGCTGGTTGGTCTTGGTCAGCTCGCCGACGGCCTGATTCCAGGCCGCGACCCACGGCACCAGCAGCGAATAGAGCAGGCGTGCTCCCATTTGCGAGAGGGTCGCGCGCTGGCGGAAGCTGCGCCAATCCAGGCGAAAGGCAAAGTAAACCTCGAGCAGGAAAACGCAGACGAGCGGCAGCGCGGTCCACGGCAGCACTGCCAGCGCAATCAGCTCGGCCAGGCAGCGCAGCGAATTTCGCAGCAGCCGCGAGCGACGTGTTCCCAGCACACCATCGGCGACGCCGTAGCGCGCCATCATGCTGAGCGCGCTCGGCAGCGTGTGGCGAGGCCGGTAGATGGCCTGCGCGCGCTCGGCGTAGGCGGGCGTCACCAGCTTGCGCACGAGCAGGTCGAAGTTGGTGTCCTCGCCGAGAAACGTCGTCTCGGGAAAACCGCCGACGCGCTGCCACAGCTCCTTGCGAAAGGCCATAGAACGCGCGGTGCACGACTTGGTTGTGCCATCGGCGCGTTGGCGCATTCCGAAGAAGGGCGCGGAGGCGAGGTCCCAGGTCGTCTGGTCCTGGGGATCGATACACGATCCGCCCAGAGCATATTCCGCGCTCCCATTTGCGATCGGCGCCGTCAGCCGCGCCAGCCATTCGGGAGGGTAGAGGCAGCCGGCATCAGCGCAGGCGACGATCTCGGATGTGGCGGCAGCAATGCCGACGTTGCGCCCGCGCGCGATTGGGCCCGGCGAGGCTTTCAGGTTGCAGCTTTCGTCGCGAATCGGAATCAGGTTGGGGTACTTTGACCGCGCCGCCTGCAGACGCTCCCAGGTGCCGTCGGTCGAGCCGCCGTCAACGATGATGACTTCCTTCGGCGTGGGAATTTGCTCGGCCAAAGTCGAGACTAGCCCCTCGATGTCCGCGGCCTCATTGAGGACGGTTGCGGTGACGGTGACGGGTGCGGTATCCAAGCTGTCGATTTTCTCGGCGCGATGCTCGGTTGAGGTGAACAACGTCCCGATTATAGAGGGAACAGAGAGCCGGTTGGCGAAGGCGCAGCATGGACTGCGACACCAGCCATGCGGCGACTCTACGGGTAAGCATCTGCGGCATGCGCCGACCGCGCGACCTCAGCTATCCGATGCTGTACTTGGGACTCACGTCGTTCAGAATGAAATGCGCGCGATCGCTGGCGGTGCCGTTGGCTTTCCAAATGCCGAAAAATGCCTCGCTGTTGGAACCGTCGGCCGGGCCCTTCCACGGTTCATCATAGGCCGCGAAGAAAACCGTCTTGACGCCATTGGAGTTCGCCCAGTCCTTCATCGCTGCGTAGTACCATTGCGCATTCCTCGTGCTGGCGAGGAACGCAGACTGGTCGCGCTGCGAGCCCTGGGTGGGCCAGCCGGTCTCGCCAATGCGGATCTCGAGGCCGATATTCTGGTTGGAAAAGGCTTTCTTCCAGGCGGATAGCTGATTTGTCATGCTGGCGGTCAACGCTTGCGTGAATGAAGCCTGGGTGGGATTCTGCCCGATCTTGCCGGCAATGTCCTTGTCGAAATAGGCGTACATATTGCCGTAGACGTGACTTTCGCAGGCCGACATCAGCGCCAGCAGCTTTTGCCGCATGGTGGCGTAATTCGGGCTGGTATTGTCCACGCCGGCGAGCACGCCCCACTCCTGGCGGGTGGTGATGGGCAGGGTTGCCGCCGTCAGCGGAGCGCGCTTGCCCTTCGCATAACCTATGAGGTCGATGATCGCCTGCGCCGAGTTCGGTCCCCAGATGCACTCATTGCCAATGACCAGATCGACGACATTGTTGTAGGTTTTGGCCTGCTGGATGGCGTAATCGATCTCGGTCTTCGTCCACTCCACGTTGATGGTGTCGCTGTTCTTGTCAGCGCCCTGCTGGAAGCAGCCGGCGGAGACCTTCAGGCCGGCGGCGCTCGCCGCCTGGATGTTCAGCATGTTGGCGTCCTGCACCTTGGGAACGCCTTGCCACACAAATGTTCCCTGGCCGTAGGTCGCAATGAGCGAGAAGCGCTCAGCTGCCGGCTTGAGTAGCTGCTTGACCTGGTCGAGTGTGTAGGCGTTGAAGAAAACAGGGCCGTCACCAACCCACGGTCCAACATAGGGCTGAAAGTCAATGCCGTAGATGCTCATGTATGTTCCTCTGTGCGATTAGAGTTTCCGAGGTCCCCACTGCATCGTGTAAGCATACGCCAGGGAGTGGGAGCGCGCGAGACACAGGATCGTCGTGGGTAGAGGGGAAGTTCGCTTCGGTTACGATCGCCGAACGCGCTCGCTCTTTCGAAGTCATTTTTGGGTACGCCGTTCTAGCCATCTTTTGGCTAGGGCGGGGTAGTAAGACGAACTGCCTTTGCCCCACCCTGGCCAAAATCAGGCCAGAATGGGGCACCCGAGATTTTCATTCCGAGATTTTCATTCCAGGTTTCATTCGAGATTTTCACTCCAGATTTTCATTCCGAGATTTTCATTCCAGATCAGTAGTGTCCGGTTATAAGTCGAACATTTGCAATTGAATGCAAGCATCCGG
>VFSW01000543.1_pt1 | contig 55584 bp, 73 predicted proteins | sample 5358111 | NCBI WGS metagenome assembly VFSW01 (sample SAMN11554181, study PRJNA540505) | mine drainage metagenome | isolation source: sediment from site ElyBrook_90M | place: USA: Ely Copper Mine, Vershire, VT | collected 2017
CACGCACCACGAGGTTCAGACCGCCTACGCCCGACACCGCGTGGACGGCCCCGTTGACCGAGCTAGCCGGGCCGGAGACGGCTCCACTACCCCCAGGGCTGATGCCGTCCGACCAGGCGAGGCCCGCGCGAGTCAGGAAGACCGCGGCACCCGTGGCGTTGTTCGAGCATTTTACGCGGAGCCACACCTCGCCACCGTTGGTTACGTTCGTGACGGCGGTGATGGAGACCGTGGCAAGAGTGTCCCCCTTAGCGTTTGCGTTGATGGCGACCGTGGCTGTTCCAGCCGTGTTGAAGGTGAGTGCTTCGACGCTAGTCGTGGAACCAGGAAACGTCGGGGCCACCGCGCAATCCCAGGTCACATTTCCGGACGTTCCCGAGCCGTAAAATTGCAAAGTCGCTGTGAGTGTCCCGCCAGAGGCGTACGCGGTTGTGGTCACATTGAAGTAGCACTGCGCCCCGCCCGTGCCGTTAGCAAAGCTCAAGCAATCAACTGGAAAGTTGGTGCCTGCGTTGCTGACGACTGTAGGAGCTGGCGTGCCTAATGTCGCGGCAATCGGATTTAGCTCTGCAAAGATTGTCGCCATGTGTTATGTTACCTGTAGTGACTGATCGAAAGGATGACTGGTAATGTGCAAAGAAGCTTCAAAAAGGTTCCGTGAGAAGAATATAGCAGAGGGGCGCTGTCGGTGTGGAGGGGTCCGGGTCGAAGACTTGAAGTCTTGTCAGGATTGTTTGGACTCGAATCGAAAGATGTCCAGCAAAACGTACAAACAACGAAAGGCGCGTGGTCTGTGTACTTGCGGGCGCCCGAAGGAAGAGGGCAAGAGCTGCTTGCATTGCTTGCCGAGGACGTACCAATGGAGGGTCGACAGACGCAAAAAAGCTGTGGCGTTGCTGGGAACGGAATGTGTGTGCTGTGGCGAGACGTTCCTGGGATTTCTGGAAGTAGACCACGTTCACAATGACGGCGCGGAGGAGCGCAAAGAATTGCCGACAGCCAAACTGTATAATGCGATTTGTAAAGGCAAAGTAGCTTTGTCGCGGTACCAGCTTCTCTGTTCGAACTGCAACGGACGAAAGTTCCGCAGCGGTTTGGGCATTTGCGATCACCCAGACCACAAAATGATCAGACTTCGGACATCTGGGTAAACAGAGCGGTAGCCGCGAAGCTCGGGGTGTTGCCTGCCACAACCGCCTGGCTCGGGACGCTGCCGTATGCAACAAGGTCACCCGCGGACCGACTACCTGATTTCCAAAGCCCCCAGAACGTGATTGTTCCCCAGCCTACGCCGGTAGCCGTGCCGAAGGTGATTTGAGCTGCGTTGTTCACAACCGAAGGGTTTGCGGCCGTTGCGCTGTTCCACGTAGCCGTGCTGGTCGTGAAGGCTGTGTAGCCCACACCCACGCCAACTTCATTACCGCTGGTCGGCTGGGCGGTGTGGAGGCTTACGTCGAACACACCGGACGTAAACGTGGGAAGGGAGCCGCCCTTGAACAACACGTTCATGATTGCTTGGCGGTATGTTTGGCTGAGACCTGTTGACATTAGCGTCCACTCCTGTAAAACCAGATTGTACCAGCATTTGACCCGCCAAAAACCTTCACAAACTGGAAGATTCCGACGTAAAAATTCATGTATGCGCCTTTCCACACCGGGAAGTCTGCCGCGCTACCGTTCGCCAGTGTCGAGGTATCCCCGAAACGGACGTAACAGTCTTCGCTTGCGGTCAGCGTAACCCAGTTGTTATTGAAACCCAGGTCAAGGGCAGACGTGGCGACACCGGCCGAGAAAGCCATAGACTTCGGGGCGCAGAGATCCGACCCAAACGTAGGCGGGTAGACAAGTGCCGTTTCAGTCTCTTTGACGTAGCCTGGCATACCCCAAGAGCTTAGCACGATTGCCACGGACCTCGAACCTATGATTCAGAGAGGCCCCCTGACACCGATGTCAGGGAGCATCTGAATTATTTTGGAGGTCGCAACGCGACTCTTAGAACATAGCTCCTCTTGCCCTGTTTGTCAAGCGTTTGACAGAGAACCCGAACGTGTTACAGTATCGGTATGCCAACCAACACCGAAACATGTATTTGCGGCGCCCCAAAAAAGCTCACGCACGCACTTTGCGGGACGTGCCGAACGAACAAGTCCCGAGCAACGAAGAAGGCCAAAGCGGGAGACGTATGCAAGCAGTGCTTGACACGTAAACCCCTCAAGGGTAAGACTTGGTGTAAAGCTTGCCGAGACGTCCGCCAAGCCTGGGAAGATGCACGGGCGCCTGAGCGCAGAGACAAACACCGACAGCGACATCAACGACTGCGCGGGCTCGTAAACCGAGGTTACGGCGGCATGTGTAAGTGTTGCGGCGAAGATTACCAGCCCTTCTTGCAGGTAGATCACGTACACAACGACGGCGCACGAGACAGACAAACCCGAGCAGGAACCAAACTTCTGACTTACCTGATCCGAGAAGGGTATCCAGAAGGCTATCAACTGTTATGTGCAAATTGCAATATGCGAAAACATACAGCTGGCGGCCGATGCGACTGCCCTAGAAGCCGCTTGCAGAACGTCTGAGACGTGTTACCTTGTTTGACTGGAGGTCACGATGTCACGAGAGATTATTTTTTCCGTTTTCGACAATGCGCGTGACAACCAAGCCAAAACGATCGAAGCCCCAGCCAGCGACTTTCTGAGCAAATTCGCCACGGCGGAGGTCTCGACAGAGAAAGACGGCGAAGCCTGGAGCCCGGCCGTTTACCCAGACAACAACCCAAAGCGGGGGAAGGCTAACGTCCAGTTTGCGGACGTGCTGGGCTTCGACATCGACCGTGACGAAGCTACCCCAGAAGGGGCCAGCCTAACCACGTGGGATGCGGTCGTCACCTACATGGACAACCTGGGTGTGGCATATGCCATGCACGAGTCCCACAGCGCCAGCAAGGTCTCGCCCAAAGGGATGACCAAGTTTCGCGTCGTGGTCCCGGTCGCAAAGTCTTTGACTCCTGCCGAGTACGTTGCGGCGTGGAAAGGCTTCGAGCTGCCAGCCTTCCTGGATTCCAGCAAGGTCGGGCCGGAGAGCCTATTCTATCTTCCGCGCGCGGCTCCTGGCCATGAGTACCGCTCTGTGGTGAGGGCTGACCGTCCGCTTTACGAGCCGGAGCCTGCGACCGTTGGCTCGGGTCTGTTTGACCGTTTGAGCGAGCTTGACCCATACGAACAGGTCAGACTTGCCTACGAGAAGCAACCGGCCCTGAACGCGGCGGGCTTCGCTATCGGTCTTCGTGGGCAGTACCACGGGCACACGGTGGAGGTCGCGCTTGATGCCGAGTGGCCCAAGTTCGAGAAGGCTCTCCGCGAAAACACGCGGTCCAAGCCTGTCGAAGATTGGCACGCAGCCAAGGAACACCTGCGCCGTGCGCTTGCTGATGGCATGTCCAAACACGTCCCGGCCGCACGTCCTGCAGAGGGTGTCCCGGTTGCAGAGCAGTACGAAGCACAGCGCTACCTGGCTGGCCAGATTCGTGTGATTTCCAAGGATTGGCGCGCAGTTGGCGTTGTGGCGTTTCGCCTTGGCCGCTTCGTGCCTAGTGTCTTCTCTGAGGAAGACCTGTACAACACACTGCTTCGTGCCGCTGTGGGCCGTGACAAGGTCATTGACGGTGGACAATTCCGTGCTCTGTTTCAGAACGGTCTCGAAGAGTTTCGCAATCGTGAGCCCTGGGAGCAGAAGCTGTTGCGTGACGCGGACGGCCGTATTGTGAACAACGGTGCCAACCTTGCGGTTGTCTTCGAGGAACACCCCGATCTTGCTGGCGTTCTGTCCAAGAACGTTCGCACGAATGAGGTGGAGCTGTTGCGGGAACCGCCCTGGGAAAACCAGTACACGTCCTATCCCTGTGCCCTTGACATGGGGCAGGAAGAGGGTCGTATCTCTCGCTGGGTCTGCCAGGAGCTGACCAATCCGTTTCTGGGCTTGGACTCGGTCAATCGTGCGCTAAACAACGCAGCCAATGCCCGCTCCATCGACCCGGTCATGGAATGGCTCGAAACCCTCAAATGGGACGGCACACCCCGTCTAAACACGTGGCTGAAGCGCATCGCCAAAGCCGTAGAGACAGATGAAGACTACCTCAGCATGATCGGCACACGTTGGCTTGTGGGCGCGGTTGCCCGTACCTTCGAGCCGGGTTGTCAAATGGACAACATTCTGACGTTGGTCGGCGGCCAGGGTATGCGCAAGACGACCCTGTTCCGTACGATCGCCCCACCCGTGGACAAGAGCTTTAGCGAGACCTTGATTACGAACAACGAAAACGACCAAGCAGTCCAGCTGAGCACTGTCTCGATCTTGGAGCTGTCGGAGCTTCACGTCCAGAACAGCTACAACAACGAAAAGCTGAAGTCCTTCATCACGACCACGGGCGCCAAGGTGCGTCCCGCGTACGCCAAACACGCCCAATACTTTCCACGTCGTTGTGTGTTAGGTGCGACCACGAACCGCTCGGACGGATTCTTCACGGACACGGAAAACCGTCGCTTCTGGACAATCACCGTGGGGTCAGAGATCGACATCGACACACTGGAGGCTGAGAAAGCTCAGATGTGGGCCGAGGCTGTCAGCCTGTACAAGGCTGGGCAGACCTGGCACGCAGACGCGGTGTTGTACAACAAGGTCAAGGAAGCCAACGGGAACTACGTGGCGGAGGAGACCTTCGAGCACGAGCTGGCCATGTACTTGACGAACGTCCCGCCTGACCGGCGTGCCCCGTTTGCCTCGATTGCCAATCTCACCGAAAAGGATAAGGGCATTGCATACGTGTATGGGGACCAATTCCCGACAGGTAGCAACGTGGCCAACTATTTTACGCCACAGCAGCTGGCAGACTTGCTCTGTCTGGACCGTTCGAAGTATTCGATTCGAATTTCCAAGGTGCTGACACGGTTCGGCTGGGAGCGTAAGAGCCACCGTCCAGACGGCGGACAGGCGATCAAGGTATGGAAGAAGTAAAATAGTAGGTGCCCCGTCGTTTTGGCCTTGCGGCGGGGCGCCTTCAATGTTAGGTTCTCTTTAGGCCGAGTAGAGAAGAGGTTCAAATGGTAGGTGAGGAGCTGGGAATTCTAATCAAGGTCGATCGTTACGGCAAGTACAGCGTTGACGTTGTATCCGTTAGCGGCGGCAAGGTGGCAGAGCGTACCGCTATCACACGCGGTCGTGCCCTGACTTCGGCCATGAGCCTTGTGCGTGACGAAGTGGATCGTCTAGCCCAAGGACTCGCGCGCGGTACGCATCGTTTCGATGTTGCCGACCGTCCAGACGTACAGGTGGACTAATGTTGTATTTGTCAATCGCACTAGTAATCTTGACTGCAGCCGTGTGGGACGGGTGGCGCCGCTACCTAGATGCGCAGCGGCAAACGCGCGAGTTTGAGAAGACTCTCGCGATGGAAATGGCCAAGGATTTGAAGGCGGCTCTCGTGCTCGTAAAAGAGCACGACGTAAAATACGAAGAGGCGATCAAAAATTTCTTGGAACAACAGCGTTCGGTCACTGGCTTTATGGTTGACCGTGTGGCAAAGTCTGAGGGTAAGGTTTTGAACGCGGCACGCCGCTAACAATTTTGGAGGTCGTGATTATGGATAAGTTTGAAGTTGTGCTCAAGGCCCTGGCATCGGCTCAGGAAGATTTGGCTATCGCGGAAGAGTTGTATGCCGAGCAGTCGGACGAGCTGGAAAACGTGTATGAAGAGTTGGGCAAGGAAGAGATCAAAAGCTCGAAGCTCCAAGAGGAGCTGGCCAGCATGAACGGCTTTCTTGCAATGAAACTTCAGGAGCTGGAAGCGCTGAAGCTCGTCAACGAAGCTTTGACCAGTACCTTCGTTCCTCCTTTTGAGGACACGGACGAGTACGATCCCCGTGATAATATGGGGCCTGGCGAAGAAGATTTGCCTTTTTGATACGTTCGTAGGGTTGGGAGGTTGCTGGTGCAAGTCCAGCCTCTAGCACCAACTTCTGGGGTGTCGTTCAGTGGCAGGACGGCAGTTTTTGGCTCTGCTCACGGGGGTTCGATTCCCTCCACCCCGACCAGTTCTTTGACAATTTTCAGAAGTAGCTCAGTGGAAGAGCGCCTAGCTGTTAACTAGGTGGTCGGTGGTTCGATCCCATCCTTCGGAGCCATGCCCGATTCGTCTAACGGTTAGGACGCTTCCCTTTCAAGGAAGAGACGAGTGTTCGATTCACTCATTGGGTACCAACTAGGTGTAGTTCAAAAGTAGAACGCTCGGTTTGGGACCGAGAGGCCGCTGGAGCAAAGCCAGCCACCTAGACCAACTTTTTGCGGAGTGGCGCAGCGGTTAGCGCGGCGGCCTCATAAGCCGACAGGTCGCAGGTTCGAATCCTGCCTCCGCAACCATCTTTCCCTTGACAGACTTCAGACAGGGATACATCTTCAGCACATGTCGATCTTCGATGTTTTGTTTTCAGACGAAGAGGGTCCAAGCCCTCAACAAATCAAACGCTCAGGAATGCAATCGGAAGGTGTGTGGGAAGGGCCGGAGATGCTTCGAATCCAAGCGCTCCCTGCCCGTCGTTGGGAAGACAGCAAAGATTTACGCAAGCTAGTGGACATGCTGTCCAGCCATCTGGCAACCCCAGAGGGGCAACGGGCCGGAGTGAAGCTGTACCCGCTGCAGGCGGCAGCCTTGCGGGAGCTGCACGATCTACGTCGGCTGTCTGTGACCGGAAATGTAGGCGTAGGAAAGACACTTATCGGAGGTCTGGCCCCAGTCATCCTGGAAGCCAAACGTCCGCTGTGGCTGGTGTACGCCCGCCTGGTACACAAGACCGCCAAGGAGCTTACCAAGTACGCACAGCACTGGAAAGTGTGTCAGAGCTTCAAAATCGTTTCCGTGGAGAGTCTTTCACGCGAAAACGGTTACGAAGCTCTGGTCAAGTACAACCCTGACCTGATCGTTTTCGACGAAGCGCACGCCATGAAGTCGCCCAAGAGCGGTAGAACGCGCAAAATTCTCCGGTTCTTGGCCGAACGGCCGGACGTTGTCCTGGTGCCCCTCACGGGAACACCGGGAGACGATAGTTTGGCCAACATTGCTCACGTCCAGGAAGCCGTCCACCGTGACGCCTCCCCTGTCCCCAGGGAGACGGCGGAGCTTCGGATGTGGTGTGAAGCCTTGGACCCTAAGCCTGCCGTTAGACGGGCGCCTGGCGACCTTTCCCGGTTCGCTGGCGGCTCGGACATGCTGGAGGACGTTCGCCAAGGCGTAGGCCGTCGTATCTCGGAGACGCCGGGAAACGTGTTTTTTCGTAACAACGACGTGGCGTGTTCCCTGTACTTCGAGGGGATAATTCACGACAAGCACGGGCCACAGACCCTGGCTAACTATGCACACATTCGGGAGAACCCTGACGAAACCATCACAGGTCAGATTTTGGAAGAAGGTACGCAAGTACACCTGTCTTTGACTACCTGTGGTCTGGGCTTCGTCCACGTCATCGACCCGCCTCCGCCGCCTGCCTGGCGTGCGGCTCGTAAGGTGTATGGAGCTTATGTGCGCGAAGTCTTGGAGCAAGAGCTACCAGACTATGACACGCCCGCACAGGTAGTAAACGGCATCATCAATGGACACCTTCAGGACGGCGGCATCTACGAGCGCTGGAGGGCAATCCGGGACACGTTCAAACCCGTAAGCAAGGCTTTATGGTTCGACGAAGCGGCCCTAGAGTACGTAGCCAAGTGGGCCAAAGACAACCGCGGCTTGATCTGGGTCCCTTACCCAGACTTCGCAAAGAAGCTGACCCACATGACGGGCTTGCCCTTCTTCCACAACCAGGGTCTTGACTCCAAGGGGAACAGCATTGAAACGTTCCACGGCAAGACTTCGGCAATCCTGTCCACCCAGAGTAACTACCTTGGGCGCAACTTGCAGGATAGGTACAGCTCCAACCTGGTGATTGCACCAAGTTCGAAGTCTGACCTAAACGAGCAGATTGTGGGGCGTACACATCGCCAAGGCCAAGAGGCGGAGGCTGTGGAGGTTTTCTTCTTCCTGACAGGGCTAGAGAACGTTGACGCTTTGACCAAGGCCCGTGCACGTGCACGCTTCGATAAGACCCTCGGAAAGAACGAGTCCGCCAAGCTTTTGATCGGAGATTGGATGGTTCCTTCAGCTTCTGACGTTTCTCGCCTTGACGGCCCCGCCTGGCACCGCTAGGGTATAGACATGACAATCGTTGTATGGGTAGACGCAAAATTCTCGAATAGGCAGTTGGTTGAGCTGGTGATGGCTAGAGCCGATTTCTACCAGCCCTTTGGAGCGGAGGTTTTTGTAAACGACATATTTCGACATGTGGAAAATCTGGACGATTTTTACAAAGGTTCGGGCTTACAGGAAAAGTGTGCAAAAAGTACATTGACCATTAGCCCTCGGTACGATGCAGAGCTGGCCTTGAAAATTCCAGTGAATGCAATTTTGGCCGGGTTCAATGCCAGCCTTCAGAAGTCTGCACTTGAGCAATGTCTGCCCCGGGCCGCGAAACATTTCGCACCGCAAGTAATGGACATTGGCTCTGTTGGGCTGTACGCGATGGCGCACGGCATGAAGTACAACGAAAAACCTGCTCACCCTTTTCGTGCCCTTGACGAGGTGCGAGCGGCCATGCTTGTAGGAAAGGAAGCCTCTGATTTTTTCTTGACGAAAGTTGTGCACTGACCTTGACGAACGAAACCCGATAACGCATAGTGAAACTCAGATGGGGCGCAGACCCCGAAGAAGTAAAAAGAAAGATAGGAATACACAATGGGAATGTTTGACAGCTACCGTAAAGACCTCAACGACGCTTCCACCTCGCGCCCCCGCTGGGAGTACATCACCCCTGGCAACCACGTGCTCAAGGTGACCGACATCCGCGGGATTACGACCAAGAAAATGGGTCCTGTCTTCCTGACCTCGTTCGAGGTTGTGAAGTCCGACTCGCTCAAGGAAGGGTCTCGTGTGGACCACCCGATTTTCCTTCAACAGGATTTCGGCCCCCGCAACGCCAAGGACTTGCTTGTTGCGCTCATGGGCCTGGACGGCCAGGCAGCGGGCGACCAAGCGCTCATTTCGGCCGAAGACTGGGGTGCTGTCGGGGACTCCGCGGTCGCGGCGCCCGAAAAGCTCCGCGGTCGGTTGGTGAACTGCCGCGCCTACACCAAGCAGAACGCCAAGCCTCGTAAGGGTGAAGACACTCTCGGCAGCCACACGCGGACCAGCTTTAGCCCCGACGCAGAAGTGCGTAAGGCCACCCTGGCGAAGACGAAAGGCAAGTGAATAACATGGTCGATGTAGAAGATTTGCTAGCTGAAGAGGTCTTCGTGGGTCTCTCCCACACAGCCTTTCAAAAGAAGTACGTGGAAGAGGTGGGCGAGCTAGAAGAGATTCACGCTACAGAATCTGTCTGCATCGACCACCCCGAGATCGGAAACCTTGAAATCTACGTGTTGGAAAACGGCTACTGTGCCGTTCATCACACGAAGACAAACAAGTGGTCTCTCTTCGAGACGGCCGCCCACGCCAAAACCCGCAAGACTGTCAATAACTGGGCAGACTTCTCACGTGGTTTTTGGAGCAACAAGACACCCACACAGGAAGGTATCTACTTCGCGCGGAGCCGGGAGGGCTTCCGACAGATTCGAGAAATCCGTAAAGTGAATGGTCGATTGATTGACATTTCGGGTGGACTTGTTCCGCCTGGTGAGGTAACTACATGGAAAGCTGATTGGTGGTACCCAGCCCTCCCCGGCCTTCCAGATTCAATCTGATAGTTGGTGTTTGACAAAGAGGGCCGGCGTAACAAACCGGCCCTTTCTTTTTAGGAGATTCTAATGACTCGTTTTTCATGGGATACGGAAACCCGCCTGATTGAGGCGGGACGCCTTGACCCCGACCTCGTCTGTGTGACTTACTGCGCAGACGACTTCAACGCCGTACTACTCACGCATGATGAAAGTTTTGAGTGGCTTCGTGATCTGTTTCGTTTCCACACAGGTGTAGGCGCAAACATTGCGTATGATACTGGAGTCATTGCTCGCAAGTTTCCTGAGCTTCTGAAGTACATCTTTCAGGCATACAAAGAGGGTCGGATTCTCGACCTCCAGCACAATCAGCGCCTGATCGACATCGCGAACGGCGAGCTGAACGGCTACTACAACTATGACGAAGAGCACGTCCGTCACAGCTACGGTCTTTCGGCGCTGCATGAACGGTACGGCTTCGGCCCCCTCAGCAAAGGCGAAGACACTTGGCGTAAGCGTTACGGGGAACTGATTGACGTGCCAAAGGCTCAATGGCCGCAGGACGCCATTGACTATCCGTTGGACGACGCCAGGGCAGGTATGCGCGTTGACCGCGCTCAGCAGCAGTACGCACATCTTCTCGAAGATGGCGCGGCTCAGGCTCGTGCAGCCTTTGCACTTCACCTGATGTCTGTCCGCGGCATGGTCACGGACGGGCCGATGTGTGACCAGTACGTGGAGGAAACCAAGGCCGAGATTGAGCGCTGCCGCAAGGTCTTGGAAGTGGAGAAGATCGTACGCCCCAACGGGACCAAGGACACCAAGGCAGCCAAGGCCCGTATGCTCAAGGTGTGCGAGACGTACGACCTCCCAGTCAAGAAAACACCCAAGGGCGAACCTTGCCTTGATGCGGAGGCTTGCCGCGATTCTGGAGACGCAGTGCTTCAGGCGTACAGCACCTTTACCAGTGCCAAGACCGTACTAACCAAGGCTGAGCTATTGAAGCAAGGCAGCCAGGGCATCCCACTTCAGACGTCCTTCGAGGTGTTGGTGAACAACGGACGCAGCTCGTCCCGCGCGCCTAGCGCCCCGTTGGTTGGTAACAACTTCCAGAATCTGCCTCGCGGCGGGAAGCTCCGGGAGTGTTTCATTCCGCGCCCAGGCTTCGTGTACTGCTCCGTGGACTTTGCCTCGGCGGAACTGCGGACGGTCGCACAGGTTCAGCTGTGGGCGCTTGGTAAGTCCAAGCTGGCGGCTGCCTTGAACGAAGGTGTTGACGTGCACTGTCAGCTGGCGGCCACCATCCTGGGGTGCTCGTACGAAGAGGTTGTAGCAAACAAGAAAGTTGGTAAGTATGCCAAGGCTCGGCAGCTCGCCAAGGCCGGCAACTTCGGAGGCTGGGGCTTCCTGCAGCCTAAGAAGCTCATGCTCACGGTCAATCGTGATGCAGCCACACCGGAGGACCGCATTGACCTCAACACAGCCGATAAGATCCTGAAGGCGTGGTCTAAGACCTGGGACGCGGACGACTACTTCAACTGGTGTCGTCAGATGTGCGGCGAAAACGGACGCGGCTGGGCAACCATTCGTCAATTCGTCTCTAACCGCATTCGTGGACGTGTGGACTTCACGGCCTTGTGTAACACATGGTTCTCAGGGCTGGCAGCGGACGCATTCAAGGCGGCTCTGTTTGACCTGACCGTGGAATGCTACCTGGACGAGACTTCGGTCTTGTACGGTGCCCGGCCCGTTCTTGCGGTTCACGATGAAATCATCGCGGAAATCCCAGAGGGCAACATGCACGCAGGCGCCTACCGTATGCGGGACATCATGGTGGAGGCGTTCAAGCGCTACACGCCAGACGTCGTCTGCGAGGCGGAGCCTGCCCTGATGCGTCGCTGGTACAAGGCGGCTAGTGAGGCTTTCGACGCGAACGGGAAGCTGATTCCCTGGGAACCAAAAAAGTAGAAGATTGAGCTTGCGTGCCGCCGTCTTTTGTTCTACATTCTCTGTGTAGACAAAAACAAAGGACGGCGGCAGTGAGCAACAACCAATTCAACGTTTTGATTCTGTGTATTCTGTTCCCTACCGCCATCGGTTCAGCCCTGGTAGGACTCGTTCACATCACGGTGTGGTTAGTCGGTATCTGGGTTATGTGCTGGATGCTAAAAAAGGCGTACGACGCGGTAAAGTTTGCCGTGACAAACCCTAAGAAGTGTGTAAAGCTCTTATGGTCTAAGATGTCAACGGCAGAGAAGGTTGTGTACGCCTTGCTCTTCGCGTTTATTTTGGTCGCTTGTTTTTCTAAGTAGTTTTCTTCTGGAAAGGTTGATTAGTCATGAAAAAGTTTTGTTTGACCCTGGTTTTGGCTCTCGGTGTGTGCGGCTCTGCGGCGGCCCAAGAGCCTAACATGGCCCTTCTCGACACCACGGTTCCGGTCCACATCAACACGCGCCCCAGCAAAGCGGCTGTAAAGAAAGCAGCCAAGCTCACCAAGCTGAAGAAGCGCAGCAACAGCAAGACGCCCCCGATTCAAGGCTATTGGGGCTACTATTTGACGGGTGATTATGGCTGCTAAAACCTTTCTCAGCAAGTTCTTGGACAACCAGAACAAGGCGCCCAGCCGGCGTAAACGCGCCCCGAGGGTTCCTAGCGAACGCATAGAGTGTGTTCAGCTTGTTGCCTGGTTACGAGAGCGTGGCTGGAGGTTTACGCACGTGGCCAACGAAACAAGCTCCAAGGCGCAAGCCTTATCCAACCGCAGCATGGGTACGTCCAAAGGGTTCCCAGACTTCATAATCTTCGTAGGGGCCAAGGTCGTGTTCATCGAGATGAAACGTACAGAGGGAGGAAGAGCCTCACCAGAACAAAAAGATTGGATTGACTTTCTACAAAAGGCGGGACATCCTGCTTCAATATGTGAAGGCTTCGAGGAAGCCAAGGAATTTTTGATCAAGGTAGACAATGACTGACCAACTGCGATATAACACCAATAAGCCGAAGTTGACCTACGTGTTCTCTAGCCACAACGCCCTAGCCAAGGTGGCTATGTACGCTGTCCGAGACCTCCCCAGGGAGCCTGGACCTTTCTCTTGTGTGCTCGAAGACTTGGCGGACTACCTGGGCCGCGAGGACGATCTGGGGCTGATTGACGCCCTGTTCGGTGTTGTCCGACACCTGGAGAATCAACTGGGTGGCTTTGGTTCGGAGCCGCAAGAGTGGATGAATTCCACGTTCTACTTCGTCTCACACCGCAAAGCTTTTGAGGAGTTTTGTAAGGTGTGTGTGTACGGAGAGACCAAGTACGAGCGTGGCAACTTCCGTAAGGGCGCCCCAATCACGCAGTACCTAGACTGCGCGTTGCGCCACGGCCTGGCCTTTGTGTCCGGCACACGCGACGACAACGAAAGCGGTTGTCATCACTTGGCACACATGTTCTGGAACATTTGGCAGGCGCTTGACATGCCCGCACACCGTGACGACCGTTTGCAGGAGGTTGTGTAATGTTTGTTGAACCGGAAATCCTGGAGTGGGCTGATGACGTCAAGTCCGAGCCCAGCCGCCTGGAAGATTTGCGTAATGGTGCTGGACATCCACAAGACCGTGCGCTATACGAAGTCTTTATCCATTTGTTTGCGCCCCAGGAAGAGGTTACATCGTGAGAGAACCGAGCAAGGACCCAGACGAGCTGTCGCCTAGTCACGTACAGCTTTGGTCGGATTGCCCTCGTAAAGAGGCTTTCCAATACCGCATGGGGTTGACCACCCCGTCCGCCAAGTCGGCGCAGGCGGGCAACGAGGTCCACGACTTCATCGACAAAGGCCGCTCGGACTTCGAGTACGAATGGGAAGGCTACGCTGTCGGCAAGATGGCCAAGAATCTCGTGGCCAAGACCCCGGCAGACATCACAGCGCGTGAAGAGCACTTCCACTCGGTAATCGACGGCGTGAAGTTTCACGGCTACGTCGACTTCCAGAACCCGCTTCTGATCGGCGACTACAAGACCACGTCCAAGAAGAAGTACGTCAAGACGGTCGAAGAGCTGGAGACCAACATTCAGCGCTTGATCTACACGGAGTCCTTCCCCGAGGTCACCGACAACCTGTGGTTGTACGGTATCTGGGATACGAAGTGCTCTGTCGTCCCTGTGTCGATGAAGGTGGACCGCGTCAAGGACCGCGAGCGGTTCAAGCTGCGCGTGCTGAAGCCGGCCGAGGAAATCCTCGCAACGGCAAAAGACGTAGATCCTCTAAGTTTGCCCTTGCCAAAAGACCCAGATACTTGTAGATTATATCCACCGCTTGGATGTCCCTTCAAATCAAAGTGTTTCCCGACCAAGTCCGTATTCAACGTAAATCAAGAGGCGTTTCCTAAGATGAGTAATTTGCTAGACAAACTGACAGCGGCCGAAGAGCCGACAAAACTAGCCGTGGCAGAACCCACCCACAAGATCGGCATCTTGTTTGTGGACAGCTACCCGGTGACCGGAGAGCAACCCATCAACGCGTCTCGCATCATCGAGAAGGCTTGCGGGATGGTTGCGACCGACCTCCAGGTGGCTCACCCACTCCTGGTCGAGTTTGGCAAGGGCGGCCCGATGCTCATGGCGCAGACGGCGGACATCATCGCCAAGGGCCCGTACATGCCCTACGTGTACCTGGAGACCAAGTCGGCCGAGGGCCGGACGACACTCAACGCCTTCGTGAGCAACGCGAAGATGGTCGTCAAGTCCATGTTCTAGCCTAAGTAGTCGATAGCTTTAGCTAAAAGTTCCGGGGAGTCTTTGAACTTACCGAGCCCGGTGTTGCACAACATACAAAGCAATCCCCGGAACTTCTTAGTGGCATGGCAGTGATCGGTTGCATGGCCTCCTACACCGAGTTTTAGAGGTGTTGCGCATATGGCACACAGTCCCTTTTGCTCTTCCCATGCTTTCTCAAACTGCTCCGTCGAAACCCCTGTTCGGTATTTTCGCCCGTATGCGTTGTGTCTCTTGCGAGCTTGTGGGTCTTTCAGCCGCTCCTGTCTTGTGCGGTGGGCCCTCTCCCGGACCTCGGGGTTGTTTCGGTAGTATTCTTTCACGTACTCGGCGTGTTTGTCTTTTTCTTGTTGCGTCTTCATGATTGTAGTGTAGCATGTTCTGAAGAGTGTTCTGATTTTGGTTTATAACAAAGAAGAGGTTTATAAATGAGCTGGAAGATTCGCAAGTCTGGAAAAATCGTATTCGTCGCAGTCGGCCACAGCCTTCGCGTGACGCCCACCCATGCCACGGACTTCGTTTGGGAAGTGCGCCCTCTCGGGTCTGCTCGAACCAAGCAAAAGAACAAGGGCTTCGCGGCCACCGAAGTGGAAGCCAAAGCAGCAGCCGTTGCGCGACTCCGCGAGATCGTAGCGGACGGTCTCTCTAAACTCGACGCTGTCTGATGTCACACGGGGCCGGCGACAAGTCGGCCCTTTTACTTTGAGGTTCAAGATGTGTACGATTTTGCTGGACATCGACGACGTGTTGGCGGATTGCTCCCCTGTTGTTCACAAGTTCACGGAGCAGTTGTTCGACCGCGAGCTGCCGGGACCGGAACACTGGGCCAGCTACGAGTTTGCCGAGGGCATGGGGCTCTCTGGCACGGAGAGCGAGATGTTTGAAGAGGTGTGCAAGCGTGCGTCTTTCCCGTGGCACATCGGTCTGAACCACGGCGCCAAGGAATTTGTGGAGGACTTGATCGACGCCAGGTTTGACGTCTGCTTCGTAACAAAGCCCTGGGCAGGTCTTGTGTGCTGGGTGCCCGCTCGCGAAAAGCTGCTGGCCGACAACTTCCCAGGCATCGACGTGGTTTACACAGGCGCCAAGGAACGTGTGCAGGGCGACATCTTGATGGATGACAGCCCGCACAACATCCGCAAGAACCTTGCACGTGCGATAATTTTCGATAAGCCGTGGAACCACGGTATACACGGGGCCCCTCGTGTGCACAGCTATTCCGAAGCGTTCGACGCCATGAAGAAACACCTTGCAAAGTTCTAAGTTGTGCAGCATGCTCAACCTAGGAGGAAACGGTTAGATGAAAGATTATACGGTTCTTGTAGTCCCAGATTGTCACGTTCCGTTCCACGACAAGGAAGCCTTCCAGCTCGTGCTGAAGGTCATCAAGGGAGAGAAGCCTGACGAGGTTGTGTGTCTGGGAGACTTTGCAGATTTCCTGGCGGTGTCCATGCACCCCAAGTCATTCGGCTACACACCAGACCTGAAGGGCGAACTGAAAGAAGTACGCAAGGCGTGGGCGCAGCTGGAGGATGCCCAGGGCTCCCGGAAGCTAACTCTGTTGGAAGGTAACCACGAGAGCCGTCTGACACGCTATGTGGCGGCCAAGGCCCCTGCCGTCGAAGACATCACACCGACTCTGCCGGAGCTGTTTGGGGTTCGAAAGCGAACTAAGTTTGTTCCATATCAGGAGATGTACAACATCCGACACGTGGCCTATGTGCACGATGTGGGACACGCAGGCAAGCAAGCCACACACCAGTCCGTGGACGCGGCTGGCCAGTGCGTCGTTCTTGGTCACACGCATCGCCTTAGCGTGGCGTACACCGGCACCACGAACGGCTCGCGACACTTCGGCCTGTCTTGCGGCTGGCTTGGTGACGCCAGAGCCATCAAATACATGAGCCCAGCTCCAACACGTCAGTGGCAACTCGGCTTCGGCCTGGTCACGTATCGAAGCGACTTGGCTTTTGCGCAAGCAATCCCGATTGTGAACAACACGTGTTTTGTCAATGGTGAGGTATACAAATGACGCAGGACGATCTGTTGGAGTCTTGGGCGGTTGTTCAGCTGGCACGATCTGAAAAGGTTCCGTACGCGGAGCTACTGGCCGGCGTGACGGGGCTGTTGAACCATTACATCGGTCTAGCCGAGGACGTGGGATTTCCGTACATGGTGCCCAACCTGGCGGAAGCAGTGCGGAAGCTCAACCAAGCAAACCAGGGCGTAATGTTTACGGATACCCAGCTTCTAGGCGTATCGGAGATTATTCACTACCACTGTCTTGAGCTAGAGAAATGCTATCGGGCACTGGCCTACGGGACAGGGGACCTGCGGAACTAGCCAAGCTCACACCAGCAAGCCCCGGGGACAAAACGTCTTCGGGGCTTTGTTGTATTGGGAGCCCTAACCGTGCAGACAGCTCAAGTAGTGCCGTCAACTGGGGCTTGGTCACGACTTGACGACCTTCGACCACGGAAGAGGCGTCCACTTCGAAGCCGTACAGAGACCGCATGCGGCCGTCAGTGACAGACTTCAGACAGAGGCCCGCGTTCTCCAAGAACACAAAAATGCTGGAGGCGTTGAGACCTGTACCCTTCAAACCTCCCCACGTCGGCTGTGTGGGATCAGAAGTCTGGGTAAGGGAGCCGTCACGGAAGATCAGGTAGTGCGGGCAGAACTGCTTGGAGGGCTGCACACCGCCTGTGATGCGAACCAAGATGCGACTGGCTTGGAACTGCATAAGCCCCCTTACGGCCAGAACGTGGGCCAGTAGCCGTTGACGTCGTGCTGTGTCTGCCGTTCACCCGGGCCGGCTGCCCAATCCGCCTCTGCCAGGTGCATGACACTGTCTGGAACTACGTTTTCTGTAGCGACTGTGGCGTGTTGCTGTACGCCACAGTCATCACAAACCCTACGAACGAAGTTTCCATACTGCGCTGATTTCTTCCAAGCGTGTATGTGTTTGCGAACAATAGGGTCTTTTTTGATCATGATCCGTATTTGGTTGCGAGGTAGGTGAGGAACGCCGTGAACAAAGTCGAGACAGTGAACCAGAAAGCTTTCTTGTACTTACCTGCGGATTCTTTCTCGTTGTTCATCCGCTCCTGTTGTACCGCAAGTTGGGTCTCGATCTTGCCGAGACGGTCGGACACCTCTTCGCGGAACTCCAGGTTACGGTCTCTCTCCGCTTCCAGAAGTTCCGCTAGGTATTGTAGGCTCACGCCCACCGCCTTCAGACGAGGCTGACGAGGAGGCTGGGGGCCTGCCATGCGATGCCCGATGACGCGATCAAGGCGCCAGTGTACGAAGTGCCCACCGTGAGCACGCCGCTTGCCGCGGTGATCAACGCGCTGCCCGTTCCTGCGTCAGCGATCAGGCCGAGCAAGGTGGGTTGCGTGGTGACCATCGCCGTACGGATACCCGCCCACAAGTGCACTGTGGAGGGCACAACGTGGTTGAGGTCCGTGGTGTTGAACTTGGGGTTATTTGCGCCCGTCAGGAAGTCCGTAACCGAACCGCTGGCTGCGCGAACCGTCAAGCTCTGTGCAGTGCGGTTAGGAGCCGAAGAGCTGGAGGCGATGGCAACTTCTGCCGTCTGTGCGCCCAAACCGACTGCACCCATCTGTGCGATCACCTTTTGAACAGTGATTTCTTTGGCTGTACGGCCGATGTAGACCCAGTATGCGGTCCCTGTTGCGGTCGTAGCGCCTGCAATGGTCGGCAGTGCCGAGCTGAAGACGTTTTGTTCGCCGGCATCAAAGACTGACCCAAGGTCGGCCTTGACGATACGGCTGTTGAGTGGGGTGGAGTAACCGGCGCGGTGCCCGGCTGCCCTTTCTGCGCTAGTGAATGCCATCTGGAGAGTCCTTTGTTGGGGTTTGGTAACTTGTCTAACGTAACACGTTGACTTTGGCCGCCGAGCTGATACAATTCTCTGTAAACATGGCAGACGCAGCGTACATGAGAGCTTGGCGAGCCCGCAGGTCCGAAGAGGCCCTTGAAAAAGACCGTGCGCGGGATCGGCAATCACACCGGCAACGGTACTGGGAAGACCCCAAGGTTCGAGCAGAATTCTCCCGTAAAAACATCGTTCGGAAGGGCCGTAGATATCGGCAAGATCCGGTGTTCCGGGCGTTGTGCGGGGTTCGCGGCCTGCGGCTACGGCTCGACAAGAACGCGATCACGCTGGAAGCGTATGCCGACGCGCTTTTAGACCAAGACTTCCGATGTCTGCACTGCGACACAGATGTTATAAACAAAAACGCCCCGGAGATTGATGTCTCGGGGCGTCTGGTCGGTGTCCGATGTCTGGACTGTGTTACGCCGGCAAGTTGAAGCGTGTCTTGGCAGCCGCCATAATCTTGGCCACGTCATCCGGTGCGATGCGGCTCTTCAACACCGCCACGTAGGCGTAGTCCATGTCACGACCGACGTTGAGGTCAGTCGGGTGGGTCATGATCCAGATGCCCTGGTCTTCCAGCGAAGCGGCCGAGGCCAAGACCGAACTGTACTCGTAGTACGGCGTAGCGCTGTTCACGAATGCGGCCCAGCGCAGTGTGCCGTCGTAAAGGGTGACAGATTGTGTCAAGAAACTGTAGGTTGCAGGAGGCGCAGCGTTGCTGTTCAAAATAAAACTGGCCGGGTTGTTGTAAATTTGCGACCACAAGCCTGTAGCCGTTTGAGCGTCTTTCCCGCCTGCCTGAACTGTGCTGTTTCCTCCAGCTCCGCGGATGGCGAAGGATCGGTTTCCTGTGGTGACGGCGCCTGGGATACGTCCGACGTAGAAGATGCCCGGAAGTTCGCCGGTCTTGAGTGGCGTCGCCACGGCACCGTTTGCCAACGTCTTGTCGCCGGCTTCCAGACACTGGATGTAGGCGTTACCGCCAAAAGCCGAAGAGCTTGTCAACACAGCCGGTCGATTACCTGCGCCAGCAGCCACCAAAGTGTTGCCTGCGATCAGTCCGGTGATGGACTGCACGTTTCCGGACACCAGGCTCAACGAAGCTGAGACGCTTGGATCAAAGATGTCCACAGCGTAGGGTTTCAGCAAGTCTGTCAAAGTGGGCGGGGCAGAAACTTGTCCAGCCACGTACCAATTCAACACACCGTCCGCACTGGAGCGAATCACGCGGAAGTAAGCGCTGTTCAGACCAACCTCGAAAGGGGTCTCAACGTTCGCTTTGAGCAGCCAACCATCAGAGGCGGAGGGTGCGCTCAGGGTGCTGTTACCGAACTTGATGTAACAGTCCTGTGTAGCAATCACCCAGATCACATCCGGCCCTGCGCCGATACCAACAGGCGTAGCAGCGGAAGCCGAAGAGGTGAACGCCAGGTTGTTCGTCTTCATGGGGGCGACATACCCGCCCTGGGCCAGTAGTGCAGTCCTTGACATTTTAGTTTGTCTCCCCGTTTACGTTCCAGCGTAGAACACCATCGTTCGTTGCTCGGATGACACGGAAGTATTTGGTGTTTTTCGTGATTTCCAACATTTTGTCAGTGTTTGGCTGCAACAGGATACCGTTCACGGAGGACGGTGCGTCCACGTTGGAAGCTCCAAAGACAATGTAGCACGCCTCTGTAGGGAAAAAGTGGGCGTAAAACGGCAGCGTAGCAGTTGCCGAGACCAAAGCCGCAGACGTAGCCGCAGCCACCGTGTCTACTTGGTGGGGCGTAATAGGCGCTGGGTAGAAACCTTTGTTTTTCACTTTTGCAACTCCCTCAGCTCGTCCTTGGCTTCGTCATTTTCTTGCTCTTCAACCTGGGCGCGTTGACGAGGTGGGAGATGGTCATACCACTCCTTCTTAGTGCCACTATTTTGTTCCTTGGGGTTGTTACCCGCTGGAATATTATCCTTTGGCCTGTTGGACTCCGAGATCTCGCGAGCCAGCATGTTGGAGGTGACGTCCGCACCCTTAGCTACACCTCGGCCAGTAGCTTTCAGAAGGTCGCCAGTACCGTGTGCGACGTTAGAGAAAATGTCGTGTGCCACGCCGTTCGTCATCTGGCGTAGAGCGTTATTTGTGCCGCTACCCAAGGCAGACATCCAACCTGCGGGGTGTAGCCCGTCAGCCATCACAGCGGAAGCCAGGGCTGTGCCTGCGTTACCAGCAGCGTCATCCGCCGCCGCACGAGGCGTCAGAAGGTCGCCAAGTCCAGACAGCTCACTGTAGACGTTGGACGATTCGCGGGCCGCTGCAGCTGTCTCAGGGGTCGCAGCGTTGAGCGCCTGCTCCTCCGCGTTCTTCATCGCTTGGTAAGATTTCTTTGCAGCCAAGCCAGAAGCTTTGTCTTTGACGCTGTTCGCCAGACCCGCCTCGAAGGCTTCGTCACCAAGAGCAGACTTGTGATCAATCAAGTCCTCAAGTCTGGCTGGTGTTTGCAGCTTTCTGACGGCCTTGTTTTGCGCAGCCATTTCGCGAGCCACACCACGACTTTTTGCACCCAGTGCCTTGGATGCGGTCTCGTTGGCCGATTGAGCAACGTCTTGCTTAGCACCCTCCCAAGCAGCTGGAAGGGCCGCGTCTGCGCCTTCAGTACCCGCAGCCCGACGTGTAGCCGCCAGGTGAGTACGCTCATCTGCCAGCTGTTTCTTGATTTCGGCAAGGTGGCCAGCTGAAGTCTTGGGCTTGAAAAGGCTGCTAGGGCTGTACTTGCGGAGCATTTCCCCGATCATGTCGGGTCCGCCTTCAACACCGTATTTCTCGATCATGGCTTGGCGTGCAGCTTGTGTGCCACCTGCCTTGACGTTGTCGGCCTTTTTTCCAAACCATTCGACCAGGTCTCCAACCTTACCAAGACCCTTACCCGCCAGCTTACCCGCAGCCGGGCCGGCAACCGTCAAACCCGCCTCGATGGCCGTTTGAACGGGGTGTTCAAGTACGTCCTTGCCAACGCCTTCAGCGCGTTCGAGCGGATTACCGGATTGGTTGCCGAACTTTTGCGCTACCAAATAAGCAAGCCCGGCAGGAATAGCAGGTAAACCAGCAACCGCAGCACCAGCCATAGGCAAAAGTGAGCCAACAGCGTTAGAAACGCCGTACGCAATAGGGTGGTCCTTTTGTGCTTGTGCATTTTGGGCGCGTTGCTCGTCAATGGACGTGCCAGGAAGTGCACCAACAAGCTCGTCACCAAAACCGGCAGTAACGCCTTGGCCTCCGCCGCGCAACATCGACTCCATCACGCCCATTTCAGGCTTCGGGGCTGGGGCAGGAGTGGCCGGCGCAGGAGCAGGCTCGTCCGCCATCACATCGGCCAACTGCTTGGCGTAATCCGGCGCTCCGCCAGGAGCGGTTTGCGCGGCAGCCGCCGCCTCGGGTTCTTTCAAGACGGCGTCCAACTCTGCTTGATAATCAGGCATTACTCCTCCACAGACCAGCCCATGCCCTTGAGCTTAGCAGCCTTGGCGGCAGGGACGGCTTGACTGATCTTGCCGTCTGGGCTTGTGACTCGTACAGAGGTCGGGGTCCAGATTTTGGATGTGTCAAGACCGGACTCTTTGATAGTCGCTTGCGCGGCTTCCGGATTCGCATGGCCTCGCGTCCGAAGTCGGCCACGAGCCAGGTCTTCCAGCGTATCCATAGCCATCCGGCGCTGCTCAGGCGTGGCGTTTTCAGCCGCACCTGTACGCATGGCAGCGGATTGCTCTTCAGTTGGCGTGTAGTTTGCACCAGATTCCGCGCGCAACACACCGGACTTGATCGTCTCAGCCAAGAGCTGACGTTGCTGTGCGTCCAAGTCTGCCTCGGACGGAGACATACCGACGTATCCCGCCGTCCCACGAAGCTTCGACTTGATCCCCTCCACGATAGGGGCGTCAGTGCCCGGGGCCGTTTCGCCCTTTTTGGAGTATTTCTCGTCCAGTTGACGCATCTTGTCGATTGCGCTCAAGACCTTGACGTCGTCTGCTGTGTCCTTCGAGTAGGCAGTTGTGAAGGTGTCTGCACGTGCGTCAGCCTTTTCGCCAGCCGCCGCCCTTTGGGCCGCCAGACGCGCGTCAATCTCGGCCTTTTGCTGAGCCGCTTGGAGGTCGTGCGCACGGACAGCCTCAGCGTTTGACAAGTCGTGCGAACGCTTGGACTCCGCAAGATTGGCGTACCCGAGCCCGCGTTGTGCCTTGGCGTCGGCCGCATCCTGTGTAAGCTTTTGCTGTTCGAAGGCGTGACGAGCTGCGTACTCCTCTTTTTGGAGCTGTTGGTCCTTGGTCAAGGGGTAGTTGTCAGGATTGATTTCCTTGTCCCATTTGCGTTCAGCTTCGGTTTTGTCCTGTTCGAACTTTTTGTTCTGAAGCTCGGAGTTGGATTCCGAAGTCTTGCGCGTGGTGTCCGCGTTTTGCTGAGAGATATCAGTCTGACGTTCCGTATTCGCAAGCTGACGATCTTTGTTAGCCTGCTCGCCTCGGAACTTGGCCATCTCCATTTCGGCCGCAGCTTGTTGCTGTGGTCGGTCCATGAGTTTACCGACCAAACCCGCACCCGCTTGCATAAGAGCCGCACGGTTTGCGTCCTTGACTTTGTTCGAGTAGTGGCGCAAAGGTTCAGCAGCAGAGAGCTTGGCCGCACCAGCTGCCTGGTTGGCAAACATCTCCGCAACGCCACGACCCAGGTCCGCGCCTACAGAAGACTGTTTCAACGCAGGCAACTTGTCATACCAAGGAATCTGCTTTGCGGGGGCGGAAGCCAAGGCAGACTTGTACGCCAACACCTTAGCGGGGTCCGTTACTTCCGGAGCCGCCAGTGCCGACATAGGGACTTCCATGTCATCCGCAAGCTTTGTAGGATCGTCGCTCATCCGAACACCTTCTTTTGTGCAGTCTTGGGGGCCACGAACCCGCCGATACCCTCTGTAGGAGCGTTAGCATACAGTGTATCAGCTCCGCCCTGCAGGCCGCCAGCCAAGTTGCTAGCCGAGACGTTAGACAAGCCCCCACCAGCCACGGCGTTACCGCCCGAACCGCTGACAGTTGAGATAGCCGCGTCTGCCAGCTTACCGCCGTACGCGCCGCCTTGACGAGCTTGACCGATCTTGGCGTCCGCCGCCGTAGCTGCACGCTTCGCTTGACGGTCAGCCGTGGCTGCGTCAATATCCGCTTGCTTTTCGTTGTGCTGTTCTTTCAGCTTTCCATTGAACATGCCAACCGCGTCGAGCGCCTGGCCTTCGTTCAGTTCTTGATCGCGAATCTTGCCCGCGTTGTCACTGAACAAGGTCAACGAATCCAGTGCGCGCTTTTGGGCGCCGGCATTTGCCGCTAGCTCTTCCTGAGAACGACGCGCAGCCGCTTCCTGCATCGAGGACAGGTTGTTGGCAATTTCTGCACCGGAGCCGTACACACCGCGGTTTTTCAGGCTTTGCGCCAAGGCTTCGCGATCGCCCTTCATGGTGTTTTCCATGTTCTGGCGCGCAACTTCACGCATCAGCTTCTCTGCCGCAGTTTCTTGAACGTTGGTGTTCTGCCAGAGCTTGGCCTGGCCAAGACGTTGCTGGTCAAGCGTTTCCTTGGACGGCCCAACTTTGCTGAGCACGTCTCCAACGTACGCCGCCAGTTCCGGGTCCTGGATTTGGTCCAGCTTGCTGCCCAGCTCTTTGACGGCCGCGTCCTCGCCAGTGTAGGCGTTACGAAACACGGCAGGCAGGTCAATAGGGTTGACGCCCGCAAACATAGACGTGTCCTTCGGAGCAGGATTTTGATACTCATACTGGCGTTGTGGCGCCTGTACGATTTTTCCGCCGTTGGCCGCTTTCTCTGCGTCTTGCTGCTTTTGCAAGGAAGCCAGGTAGTCCTCGCGAGACATACCAGCCGCACCCGCAAACATGTCGATCATGTCAGCCATTAGAGGTCTTCGTCTTTCTCCTCTTTACGAGGCTGCCCAAGCATGTCATAAGCCGCCTGATTCACGCTTCCACCCATACCAGCGCCGCCGCCCATTGAGGCCGAACTAGGCGCCATAGCCTGCGTAGACTGTACCGGGGCGTTTACCAGTGTGCTGGGGTCGGCCTTACCAAAGAGGTAGTTGTAGGCGCCCTTCCAGTTTTGCTTGTTCTCCGCCGCGGTCTGCTTGGCGTCTTTGTATTGTTGAAGTTGCAACCCAAGCTTGGCCTTCTCCATGTCGGCCGCCAGCTGTTCGCCGTAGTCGCTGTGGAAGTCTGGCCCAAGCCCGAGGGGGTCAAAGGACGATGCAACGTCGGCAAAAGTGTCCTGGTTTTCTTGACTACCAGACTTTTTGCGGTTTAGGACTTCCTCGATCTGTGCTTCTGCTTCGCCGGCCATGTTTTTACCCTACCGTTTCAAATACTAGCCGATATTTGGTCCCGACCGCCAAGCCATCGACATGTATGATTTTTATCTGATTTTCGCCCAGCCACTCCCAAGTGGTGGCTCCGAAGTTGACAGGTGTGTTTAGGTCGCCAATTTTCTGGGCGCGAGCCACGCGACAGATATCAGGAGACATAGCCCGAGGAATGCGGCCCGCTGTCGGGACGGCCAAGATGATCGGTTCTTTCCAGAGGACTTCAACGACATATGTGCTTGATTCTAGCACGTTAGTCAGACTTTTTACCAGGTCGGTAAAGAGCTTGACCAGCTTCTGGGAGCCGATGTCAACGGGGATTGTGGGGAGGAACTTCATCGCTTCAAGGTCTCCGAGGCCACACGGTAGCGCACGGTAAAACCATAGCATCGAAAGTTCATCTTGATGCTGGAGTCGGGGTTGGTCGTGAAGCCGTACACCAGCTGGTTCTTGCTTACGAGCCTGCGGGGGACCCAACAGTGTAGGTTTTGCCCGGTCGTGGCGGTGATTGTAGCCTTGTTGTTGGCGCCTGAAGTCTCCCCGCCGAACAGAATTTGAACAACGGAGTCCGTTCCGCCAGAAAAGGCGATGTTGTCGATGAAGAGGTTTGTATCAATCCACTGCTTCAGGTTGCCCAGCTCTCCGGCAAAGATCGGGTTGAACACAACGGTGACGTCCTGCCACGTCGAAGTAGAAGGGAGGAAATAGTCCAGTTCGTTCGTGTACCACATCTGGGTGAGGTAGTCCGAATACACCAAGGAACGGATAGCTGTGGCGGTCTGTTGCGTAAACGCCCCTGAATCCATGTTGAAGATATACGTCATGAGATGACTAAAAGAGCTGGTACCCCGCAAGGCGATGTTCAGCCACAACTCACGCTTACGGTGGTCAAAAGTCATCTGGGGACCGAACGAAAACGGAGCACCCGCAATACGGACAGCGTTCATATAGCTGTCCAGATCTGGACCAATCGCCTCACGACTAATCACCTGGGCGCCGTTCTCACCAACCGAAGAAATACCTGCCACACACCAAGCAAAGATTGTGTTCTCGCCGCCTGTTACGCAATCTGGGTGCACCAGACTGACAGTCTTGTCAATTTGGTTGACCGTCCAGTCTGTACCGCTGCCTGTGATACGCCACAGGCCGTCAGTGCAGAACGCAAAGAGTGCGCTTTCGCTGGGCCAAAGTTTCAGGACACGTTCGTTGCCGACGTCAAGAAAATTGACGGGTGCCACGGCCTCGGGGAGCGAAGTCTTGGAGTAGTAGGCGCGGTTGATCGCGTTGTCTTGGATGGACCTGTAGGTGCCTGTGGTCCCTGTCATGGTCCCGCGGTTGGCATAGTTCTGCCCATTCGTAACATCGACCTCTAGGCGGTCATAGATGCCCGAAATAGGGCTCCACACCGCGAAGTCCAGGCCGGGGATTGTGGAGGCCGCAGGGTCGTACGGCGAGTTGATTTGAACCTTGATGCCCGGCACGGCCGCAGCCAGCGCAGGAATCCAGTTGTCCAGGTCTACGACCAACGGGACGTAGCCGGACGCCACCAAGCTGACGCCCTTGTAGGCACGGACAGAAACCGTGTCACAAATGAACGCCGTTCCGCCTACGAAAGTGGTGGAGGCGTTTTGGTCAAACGTAATGGTGTAGGGCGGACCACCTGAAATGTTCGTAACTTTAGTCCCCACAGGAAAGCCTGCGCTGGAAGCGACGACAACCTGGCCAACAGCGATACCCGTTACGTCAGGAATGTCAGACAGCGTATTTACGCTGGCGGTCGAGTCTGCGCTTGACACAGTGCGGAAGCCGATGCCGTTTTTTCGAACGTCGGCTGTTCCGCCTGCGAGCGTGCCAAATTTACCCGGCACGGACAGACTAACGATGGGCCACGAGCTTTTTGAGACGTAAAAAGTTGTGTCGTTGTAGGTCGCTACGTCCACGCATGGAGGTGGCATCAGATTGGTCTGCGTGATGCCCTCTTGCAGGCTGTTGGTGTAGAGCGGAGCGCCCTTTCCCAAGTCTGCGTCTAGGACACGGTCCTGAATGAGCGCGTAGCCGTTCGCGATGTCTGTAGAGGTGATTTCGTACACCGACACCTGTCGGTAGTCGTCACCAAGCAGGTTGAAGGTAGCTTGTTGCTGGACGCGATAGAGAACGATGTTGTCACCAGCTCGGACAGGGTCCTTGTTGGGATCGAAGTAGACCGTGACAAACAGGGCGCTACCGCTTGAGCCGTTACCCACACCGATCGGGCTGGGGGCAGAATCTACCGTGAAGTGCGTGTACACTTTGCGAAAAATCGCTTGATAGGCCACATAACCGGTAATCGAGTTAGCCGGAGTATCCGCGATGTAGCTAGGCTGACAAAACAACGGGTTGGGAAGCCCCGTCATGCGGGGGGTGCTGTGCGCAGTTGTGCTAAACGCCTCTACCGTAACGGGCGCAGAGTGTTCGCTGATAATGTGTCGAAAGCGTGAAAAGGTGGCCTGCGTTGCACCTGGGTCGTACTGCATCAAGTACGAGGTGTTTCCCGTAAAAATCAGAGAATAGTACGTAGCCGAGTCGCTGAAGCGAAGCTCCGTACCAAACTGGTCACCGTCGAACTTCTCGATCGAGATGAAGTAGCTTTGTTCCCAGTTGTTGAACAGGCGAATTGGGGAGCAGTCTGGCGCCATAACGATGCCTGACTGCGCCACGTTACCTGGGAGTGGCTCGATTACGCCTTTACGACGGCTCACGCAGTTCATGGCCATTGACAAGCTGCCTGCGGGCGCAGCAGAGTAAGGGTTCGGTTGTTGGACCAAACCCGTAACTTGAATTTTTGTCTCTTTGCCTGTTGTCATCGGATTCCAGCCCAACCTGTACCAATCCTGCGCCTAAGAAAACTGTTACGTGTTTTGAACACAGGCGGTCGGTCTTTGATGCGCGGTTGCGCTGAAGTCATTATACGTTTGATTGCGGAGTCCGCCTTCGCGCTGAGCTGGCCGGCCTTGTCCGAATCGCCACGAGACAAAAGAATCACAGCAGAAGTCCAAGCCACGAGGGAGTCATGAAGCTCCAACGGGAGAGGGATTTGGTCGGTTGTATCGGGGGCACGAACAACTTGACCTTGCACGAGCCTAGACGGGTCCAAACCTGTAAAGTTTACGTCGATGCGATACAACCCCAAGCCCAGACTTGTAACATTCGTCACAGGGACGTTTACCATTGCAACCTCGTTGCAGCCTGTGGTGTTGACAACGTCCATTGTCGAACCTACCGTGATGTAGGCGTTAGGGTCGCCGGAAACCGTGATAGAAGTGCTGTTCCAGCTCACAACCACGCCTGTGTTCACCGTCGCAATCAGTTGGCTGGGACGCAGGTAGTAGGTGTAACGAAACAAAAGCCCGTTCACCGGGGTCGGGTACATGTACACACAATCGGATTGCAAACGAAACCAACCTGGGACGCCTTGCTGTGTGGCGTTCAACATGTTGGTAGCCTCCAGATCGGTAACGATGCTCATCAAACGCCAGCTGTTGCCTTGGTCGGTCGAGACAGAAATGCTCTCCAGCCCCTGCACAATGGCACGGGGCGGAAGTCGGTACATGTTCTGGCCTTGCACGCTGCTCGCCTGGATACGGTGCAGCCAGTAGCCCTGCCGAAGGCTGGACATAGGCTCCGTGTAGCGCTCATAAAGCGCCTGCGTGCCCTCCAAGAGAATCTCGGACGAGGGATAGTCTTCGTCAGTGTCGCCCAGCTGAACCGCGAGGCGTACACGTTTCAGAAAGGCTGTGGTGTCCATTATTAGTACCCCGCATCACCAAAGGCGTCGTTATCCCACGGGTCCTTTTGAGCCAGGCCCATTGCGTCGCCCTGCGCCAGCCCGCTTGGGGCATTTGTTGGCGCCAAAGACTTGCCTGGGTCGCCGCCTTGGCCTTTACCGAGGGAGCTGATGATGCTGGACATGTCTTGTCCGCCCATGCCGCCGCTCGGAGCCTGACCAGCCGACTTGTGTTTCTTGTCCTCTTTCATGCCCTGAATGAGGCTCATAATCATCGGAATGTATTGAAGCACTGGTTTTCTCCGTTCCTGTAAAGAGTAGCATGCCAGATGTAAAAAAGACCCCGGTCTCCACTTTGCAGGGTGACCGGGGTCCAGTAGCTCAGGCCCTAGACCTGACTTTGTACATCAGGACGGGGTGTTGTCCGACGTGTTGGCGATACCCGTGAACATCACGGTGTGGTACGGGGCGTCCGACACGACCGCTTGGTCAGCGTAGCAACGAACTTCAGCACCAGTCTGGCCGGCCAGCTCTTGGTAGAAGAACTCGTTTTGCACGCCCACGGGGCGGAAGGTGATGTCGCTCGAACCCACACGGTGGTATTCCTGTGTCGGAATCGCGAACGCGAGACCTTGCTTCATGTAGTGGTACGGCTTGATCTTGACCACGCCGCACGCCATTGTGTACTCGATTTCCGCGAAACCAGGAGCCGCCTTGTCGCCCTTTTCGTTCACGTAGCGGCGGAGCGCCACTTCGTCAGTTTGCAAGTCTGTCCAGGTCTTGGGGTTGACGTAGAGCACGCAGCCGTCCGACAGACCGTTGTCCGCCGCCGACGCGAGACCTTCAGCAACCTTGTCGAAGCTGAGCGGGGTCGCACCAACCGCGTACGAGAGCGCCTTCCACTGCGGGAACTTGCTGGCGTCGATGTTGAAGAGTGTACCCGTGTTCTCGCAGATGGCTTGGATACCGACCATCGAGGCCGAACGCGCACCGTAGAAGAAGAGCAAGTCGCTCGGAGCAATCGCGTTCATTTCCGCCTGTACGCCAGTCAGCTGCACGCGACACTTGGAGGTGTCCACTGCAGTCACGACAGCCGCCGCCGTTGGGTTACGGATCGTACCCGAACCGTCCGCCACCGTCAGCTGTGCACCGAGAGCCGCATTCCAGAAGCCTGGGATGAAGCTGGCGCGCGCGATGTTGATCGTCACGACACCGAGAGAAGCCGCCACGGGGACCGCGTTGACCACACCGATGTTCGCCAGACCGTTCGTGCCGGGACCGTACAGAAGGTCCATGTCACGAGCTTGCTCAGCACCGCTCAGGAGGTTCGCGAGCTTGGTCGCGATGCCCTGGTCGTAGGCGCGCGAGGTGCGGCCCTTAGTTGCGCTGAGGCGGGTCATGTCGCCGTAGGACAGCTGACCACGACCGATGATTTCCGAGCCCTGCAGCTGCGCGTCTTCGTAACGAGCCTCTGAAGGGTTGATCAGGGTGTTGATACCGTGGTCCGTTGCGCGGGTAAACGATTGATCGTAGCCCATACGGACGGGGAACGTGTACAATTCACCGCTGCGTTGCTCGGTCGGGACAAACTCGATGTCCTTCGCCAGCGTGTTCTCAGAGGGAAGCGGGTCCGCAATTTCGCCGTACTGGCGAAACAGCAGCTGTGCCATTTGTGAAGTTGCCATATCTTGGAGTCCTTTTCCTTTGGAAATTCGTGAAGTTGAGAGACTTAGTAGCCTATCATCAACCTCTGCTTTTTTCCAAGGGTGGCTTTGTTCTGAGTTGGGGCTCTTAGAGCTTGTCCGGAGTCTCAGAGTGCGCCGTAGAATCCAGGAGAGCGTCAGTTGACGTCGTTTCTATAGAGACTATAGCACACTCAAATTTTGAGTGCTGTTCTAGCAGGTCGGCCAGCCTGCCGGGGCGTTGTCACTCGCCATAAAACCTCTTTCCTAGCCAGACAGCAAACCTATAACAAAGGTCCAGCACAGGGCAAATCCCAGGAACGCGCAAGGTCCAATAGCAAAAGCCTCCCAGAATGCGCAGGAAGTAGCGCCAGAACGGGGAGGCGATGGCCATGCAGACCAGGAAGTATCTGTCCGGAAGTTCGAACGTTATCCACGTCAGGTAGACCGCAGTCAGGCCAAACGAAGCGACCAACCACTCCATAACCCGATCGTGCCATGTCATACCTTCACAATAGCAAAAGCCCAGAACTTTGCAATCCTGGGCTTCTACAGCTGAGGTCGGGTCTAAGTTAGCGGAGGCCGCCGCCTACCCGCGTCTTCTTTCGGAAGTCTGCGCCACTCATGGGCTTGGGCTTCCCGCGGGGGTTGACTGTAACACCGTGTGCGCTGGATAGGGGTTGTGCGCTCACCGTAGGCGCAGCGACCGGGGCCGCCGCCTTGCTTTGAGCAATGTGTTCGTTGGCGCGCTGCTTGGCAGCACGTACCGCCACACGAATTTCCTGCTCTGTCAAGTCCTGGTCTCGGCCCTTGGCGTCCCAGATACCACGAAGCTCTTGACGAACGAGATTCCACACGCCTGGGGACTCTTTGATTCCTTCCACACCGAAGAATTTCTTGATTGTGCTCTCCAGCTGTGCAACCTTAGCCTTGGCTTCGGTCTGCGTGGATTCGACTTGTTGAGTTTGTTGCAGGCGTTGCTGATTGTACTGAGCTTCTTCAAGCTGTTGTTTCAGCTGCAAGCGTTCCAGGTAGGCGTCTGCCGAACCCTTGGGGATTGTGCCCGCTTCCTCTTGAGCCTTGAGCTGATTCACTGCCTGGTACCGCTCGCCAAGCATGTGCGCCATTTCCAGAACCGGGAGTCCCATTTTCTCCAACTGAGCCAGCATGGTCCCAGGGTTCTGACCCCATTGCTGGAACATACCAGCAATTTCCTTTTTCTCAAGATTGAAAGCGTCTCGCTCGCGAGCAAACTCTTGCATCTTGCGTGTGTAGTTGGCACGAATCATGCCGTTGTCGCGCAATTCCTCGATGCTGGACGAAAACTCGCGGTCGCCGTCCTTCATCGGAATCAGCATTTTACTCCAAAGAGACTGGGGAATTTCGCCGTTCGCAAGCGCTGCCAAGACTTCGGCTGTATCCATGTCGTGGATCTGCTTGTACTGTTTCAGCCCGTCCAGCCAGCTGTAATCTTCGTCCGCTTGGTCGGCTTCCGGTGTGTTTTCGCCCATTCCGAGACCGTCAAGCGTGTCTTCTGCCGGAGCTTCAAATTCTTCGGCTTCGATGGCCGCAATGTCTCCGTGTCGTGCGGGTGCGTGTTCCGGAAGCTGGTCGGCCGCCGAAACCTCTACAAGGCTGTCGTTCAGTTGACCTTGACGACCTTTAGCGAAAAAGTCGGCGCCGGACATCCGCGGGGCACTGGCCGCGGGCGTGTTTTTTGGCTTCGAGATGTTCGCAGCAGGAGCGCTAGAAGTCGAAGGCGTGGAGGGTTTGGCCGCTGGCGCTGCTTTCGGAGCTGCCGCTGGGGCCGATGTTGGGACGTTACCATTCGTTGCCATACTAGGGGATACCTTGTTCCTTAGAGGAGGGTTGTCTTGTCCTAGACCGAAGTATTTCGGTCATTGCTTGTTTGTTGTAGCACAAAGAAAAGGCGGAGAGCTTTTGCCGTCCGCCTTTACTACTTCAGTTCTGTGCTGCCAAGGGGCTTTGGGCCGGCTTGGGGAGTCTAGGTTGGTCTTCTTCGGGGGCGCCGTCCGCCAGCACCTCCTCGGTGTCGGTCACGGTCTGCTGAGGCGGCGCTTTGCGAGCGTTGCCGCCACCCGGCTGTTCGCCACCTGGCGCCGAGTCTTGCTGCGGGCCTGGAATCCCCAGCAATGCGGCCAAGTACGGATCTCCATTACGGGCCACGTTGGTGTGGTCCATGATGTGAGCCATAACTGCGTCACGGATTGCGGGGTTTTTCTTGGCTTCGGGTGAGTACAACACTTCCAAGTGGTTGGTGATGTGCTGCTTGGCGTTTTCCGTGATAAGTGCACGAACGCTAGGGACAACCATGTTGCCTTGCGCGTCCTGTTGCACAGGCGGCCCCTGCCGAAGCTCCTCGTTTTCGCGTTGAATGTGCAAGTTTTCCACACGCGCGAGCTGATACAAAGGCTTCATTTGACCCGCTTCCAGGAATTGGATCATTTGCTGTGGGTCCTTGATCAGGTTGCCGGGAGATTTGAGCATCAACTCCACAACCTGCATACGACCTGCTTGCGTGCGCATGAGCGGTGAGGCCGTCTTTACCTTGATGCGTTTGACGCCGGCCACGTCCTTCTGTGTAAAGGACTTCAGGTAGTCGCGTTCGTCGATACCAACCATCGCAACCAACTGAGGGTGTACAGCGTACTTCTTCAGATAGGACACGATAATGTCGGCTGTGCGCTCACGCAGAATGTCAAGTTCAGCCGCACGAGGGGACTGAGCCTCAACAGCTTGCTGTGCGTACAGAGCGGCGTGAGAGCCGGACTTGATGTTGTCCGACGTGTCGCCACGGGCCACCGCGTTCAGGCCCGAGATCGATTGCTTCCAGTTACGAAGCAGTCCGAGCATTTGAAAGCTGACAGGCGGAATCGTGGGAAATTGGATAGGCGCAGGCATTTGGTCGCCCGCGTTCATCCACACAACCTTTTGTCCGTTCGCCAAGGCGTCAATGTCGATGCCTTGGTCGCGCGGCAGCACAAGCGCCGGATTACCAAAAGCTTCGATGTTGGTAGCCATGTTGGACGTGATCTGATTCTGAAGTTGTTCCAGAGGAATCATGTTCCAAAGGTCGGACACACCAAAGCAGGTGCCGTGCAGCTCCGAAGACATGAAAGGAAGCACAGGAATCACATCCAACGGAAGCGGCTCGTCCTTGACACACACGCCATTAGCAAACATCACTTTGCGACCTTCGGGGAGTGCGGCAGTCCTGGCATGATAGAAAATCCAGACGTCGCACATGTCCTCCGGCTGTTCTGCCGTGGGGTCGTTGTCGGGGAAGTAAAACTCGTACTCCTGCGACTCGAACGCGGAGCTTTCGATTTCCTTCTTTTTGGTCGGGAAACGTGCCACCATTTCGAATTTAGAGCGTGGGGCCACGCGAACCAAGCGCCAACTTGGGCTGTCAAACTCTGACTGATACGGCTCTTGGGCTACGTTCCAGGGATAACAACGGGTGATGTGCAAGGTTCCTGACTTGACGGTCTTAGTCGAAGCCAAATCACCCGCAGGCGAAGGAACCATCTCCTCTACCTCAACGTCATCGCCACCGTCTGAATCCCATTCAACGTGCAAGAACGCCTTACCGTACATGGCTTCAATCTTGGCCACTTCCTTCTCTTGGCGTTCACCGAATGCCTGCTCGTAGAAATTGGTCACAACCGTGTCCGCAGACTCGACACCAGACATGGAAGTTGCATCCGTGTTGGTTGCCTGTGCTTCGAACGAGGGGCGATTCTTCACCATCATGTTGATGATTTGGTCCCAAAACGAACGAAGCTCGTTCACGGACAGCTCCAGCAACTCGCCGTCTTCACCTGCGTAGGACAACGTCTGTGTCTGGAAACGGGTGCTGTTCGTGGCTGTGTCGGAAAAGCCGTAGTACATCTGGTAGGCCAGATTCATCATGGCCGGCAGGCCGCGATTGTTCATGGCGTTGTAGAAGCTACCGCGCTTCTCCTGGCAGGTGTCCCAAAGCTTTTTGGGGTCCTTTTCGGCCGCCCAGAAACCTTGTAGATATTCTAAAGCCTCCTCAGCCGGGGACATGTCTGGGTTGGCCCACACCGGCTGCTCGTCTTCGACTTTATAGATTTCGTTTTTGGCCATAGTTTTCTCGATTTTAGCACGCACCTAGCGTTTACGATTGCGCCCGGGAAGGATGCTCTCAATTTCTTCGTGAGCCTTGAATTCCTGCCGGTTCTTAGGGAAATGTAGCGCGTTGATGTTCTCGCCGTCAAGCAGACGCTGATAGGCTGCCGGGGGATTCGGATTGAAGTGGCGCTCGCAGTGTCGGTACATGTATACTAGCGCGTCTACCGCGTCAAAGTGCCCGAAAGTCTCCGAACGGACGTAGCTGGTGTGAGCCTTGTTCCAGACGGCATTTTTGACGTGGGCGATCGTCAGCTTGGCATCCGGGTGGATCTCAATCTTGTTGTTCAGGAAAGCGTTGCGAAGGGCAGACAGGGCGGCATCCTTGCCAACCTTGTCGGCAGCCGAAACAGACAGGCCGAATTCTTTGCGAAGGTCCGTGATAAGGCGCATGTCCGTGTCCGACACCCGAAGTCTGGGGTTAGACTCCGGTTTGTCACCTTGCCAGTAGCGCAAGTCTTGGAAGACCGCGCCTTCCACACCGACCAAGGCGGCGTGAAGCTCTTTGGTCGTGGCGCCCGAACGCCCCCAGTCCTTGCGAACTACCAGCTTCGCCCGTTCAAAGTCCCAGTATCCACACAGGACGGCCGTCATATCTGTAATTCCGGGGTCCAGGGCGGAGATACCGTAAGCCCAAGTCGGGAAAGGGGACGCAACCACGTGCAAACTTTCGTTGAATTCCGGAATAACCACACGAGACTCGGAACGAATACGTTCGCAGAAATACTCACGGCGGGCTTTCTCGGACTCGCGCCCACCGGCTGACCGTATGAATTCTTCGCATTCCGCTGCACTGTAGCGGGGGCAGTCCGTAAGCACGCGCTTCACATAGGCGCTGCGTTCGATAGAGTCGGGGACAAATACGTCATCGTAGGCGTGGCCTGGGATCTGGGGAGGGGTGGAGTTGAGGATGATGTCCGCGTCTGGGAAGCCCAGCAATTGCGGCATGAGCACAGAGACGATCGCGTCTTCCAGGTAGTCAACGAAGCCAGCCTCCGAGATGGTCACACCGTCCGAATGACGCCCACGAAGCCCGTCCAAACCTCGGTCAATACCCGCCAGGCGGATAATCGAACCGTTCGGGAAGTGAATGCCCGGCTCACCCGTACGGCTAGCGCCAACAAGCTTGGGCTTCAGGTGCTTGGGGCAGTCTTCAATCAGTTTTTCGAACAGGGGTAGAACGATGCCCTTGATGTCTTTCTGGTAGGCCGTGGCGTACGTCAGCATGCTGTTGGGTTTACGGATAGCGTCCTCAATGCGAATCAGCAGACATGTGAAGTCTTTCCCGAGACGTCGGGACAAGTCCATCACGAACACACGAGGAAACCTGCCTGGGACCTCCTGGCCCAGGACACGACGCATCAGACAGTCCTTCTTCCAATCTCGATATTGCTCATAAATGTAGAGCTGATTGGAATCGAGCTTGTAGCGGAGCTTTCCTGCGCGCCAAAGTATTGCTGCGTCCCGTTCGTCCATGCTATGGTTTTATCGGCAACCAAAAAGTGGCGACTTCATACGCAATGGCGGCTTGATCACACGGCCCAGGTTTCGACCTGGGCTGTCTCATTTCCGCATAGCGCGTCGTTCGGCTGCTTCGACATCCTCTTCGGAAGGCATGCTGAAATCTGGAACGTTGGACTGTTCGTCTTCGGCTTGCTCCAACCGTTCCATGCGTTTTTGCCAGGCGGCTTCAGCGGGGGCTACTTTCTTTTCGTAGAGCCACTGAGCAGCTTTGGTGTCCCCGTTGCGGGCCGCCTCGGCAATGATTGTCAAGACATCGGCTGCGATGCTCGCATGAACCCGGTCAATGGCCCGCGTGTACTCCGCGTAAGGTTCAAACCCACTCCTCCCCATTCGGACCACCATGTCTAGCTGCTTCATAGAAATACCCGCCAGACTGGCGGCGACATGGGGCGGCTGTAGCGCGTCTAAGCCCAGTTCGAAGGCTTCGAACTGCTCAGAGGTGGGGACGGGTGGGAGGTCTTTGGCCACGACTTGATTATACCGCTTCAGCTGTTGAACAGTTTCACGGTCTGACGTGCGATGTCTGGGTCTCCAGAGAGCTGCGCACGGTAGTTCGCCTTGGACGAGGTGGAGTGCCCTGTGCGACTGGGGATCGGCACACCTGCCCGGGAGTTATCACAAGCTGCCTGCACGGCCGTACGAAGAGCCAGGACGTCGAGCCCGTCAAAGCCCGAGTCAATGTCACCCGCCTTGACGAAGTTCGCCAGCTTGATAGGGGCGCTGATGTGCATCTTGCCTACAAACTCGAACACGCCCTTGTCGTTCTTCTCGCGAACGGCAACCGGGTGCACCACGTAGAGAAAACCGTGGGCCTGAAGCTTGCCAAGCGGCATCTCCGGACGAACCACGGGCTCCTTTTCAACCAGTGCAAAGAGGTCTTCGAGGTGCTCCAAGCAGATACGTTGATCGGTCAGGTCCACCGGAACCAGGACATACACTGGCGCTCCGTTGTGCTCGAACGCGGGGGTCTTCGGTGCTTCGACAGCAACCGGCTTATCGGCTTTCTTTTCAGTCATTTAGATCTCCTAGAGGTTGGCGCTTGCCTATCTCCTCGTCTTCCTCTGCCTGACGGGCCACGATGGGCTGGGTCAGACTTCGTACTTTTTGACTCGGAGGCGCTTTAGCGAACTTTGTACACTCTAGCACAGACGTTGGAAGTCTGAGATTGGCATGGGAGTTGCTTATAGGGCCGCATGGAACTTCCGCCAGAAATAGCAGATTGGCCGGAAAACTCGTTCGAAGTCGTTCACAAGGACGGCTCACGTGCGATTTTCCCTAGTCGTGCCTATCTGCAGAAGCTCATAAACGACACAGTCAATAATAACGCCTCCACAGCGGGGCAGAGAGAAACCAAAATGTCAGAAACAGTAGTCAGCCCAGTTGCAGGTCAGCCCTTTGTCGTGACCGGCAGTAACCACGATGGCCACGGTCGTCACAGCGACCACAGCGACACCCACCTCGCAGCGGCAACGCTTCGTGAGGCGGTTGCCAGCCAACGCGAGACCAATGCATCTTTCCGTGCGTCCGACAGCGACCGCAGTCGTAACGCGATCGCCAACGAACAGATTGCCCGTGAAAGCGAGCGCAACCATGCTCGGACCCGCGAAGATGCGTCCCGTTCGGAAGCCCGCATCCTGGATGCGATCAAGGCGGAAGCAAACGTCACGCGAGACCTCATGCACCGTCACGAGAACGCCCGCATGACCGAGCGCGCGCAGCAAGCAGAAGCCAAGCTGGCTGCTCTGTACGCAGCGGGCACAAAGCCAGGCGCACCGACACTCTGAAAAAGTGGAACGCCGTGAGGGTTTTCGATGTGAGAACCTTCACGGCGTTTGACTACTTTTTGACAAGTTGTCTTTTGCTGCCGTATCGCCTTGCAAAGAACGCGCTGGCGACAACCAAGAAACTCAGCAAAGGAAATTGAGACGTTCCTCGGATAGGACACAAGGAGCAGCCGCGCGAAAGTTCTAGGTTGTAGTTGGCCGCATCAGTGGAAGGCGGATAGAGTTTGGTCATGCCTTCGATGTCGTCCTGTGTCAGACGTCTATGGATTTCTCCCTTACCAATCTCCGGCCACATGACGGTTCCTTTGACTTTGGAGTGGTCTAGTCCCAAGAGGTGGCCAAACTCGTGCGTCATGACAGACAGGAGGTCTATGTCTCTCTTGGTGGGGGATTCGGTCCCGGCATTCCAAACAACCTTGGCGTTTATCTCGATGAAACCTTTTCGAATTCTGCCGATGTCGTCAGAGTATTTAGTCGTGGTTACAGCCAATTCGTCATCTTTGTGCTGCCAATCAGTAACCCAAGCGATGTAGACTTCGGCCTCCACGCCTTGCGGTACAAACTCAATCACCGGGGCGTCTGGTACTTCTAAGGCCCAGACCTTGGCTGCTTCGTCCAGTGTGTCTAGGACGTACGGCCCGAGGTTGTCGAAGACACCGTCTTGGACTTCCACACGAACAACGTCCTTGTTCCAACGTGTTGCCACGCCGGCTTTGGTACGGCTCAGCTCGTAGGCGTGAACGGTTGACGTAGAGAGCAGGAGAACCAGGGTGGCGATCAAGTACCGCATACCACTAACGTAGCGCAGCCCGTAAAAATGTCAACTTACGAAAATCGTATCTTTTGTCCTGGCGTTCTTTTGCAGAAGTCGTATGTTCTAGGTGTGGACGAAGTAACAAGGTCCACGGAGGTCAGCAGCAGTGAGCATCTACGACAAAATCGGTTGTGTGTCCTTGACAATCACCATCTTGTGCGCAGCACCTTTTGTGTTCGCGTCCAGTGTGTCGGCAGAAGACAAGCCGGCCGCGGAGAAGAAGGTCAAAAAGACCAAGACGCCAAAGAAGGAATATCAAGAGAAGGTTGACGAGACCAAATTTCGCTACACGCGGCCCAAAAATGCCGTTGACGGCTGCTGAAACTTAGAACATATTTACTTTGGAGGTCACGATGGAAACGAAACTTCAACCCAGTTTTATCAAGATCGGTAACAAGGTCTATCCCTTAGACTCTAACGAGGGGTTTGAGACAGCACGCGAAGCCATGAACGCCTACGGTATCCCGAGCCTTCCTGTGTGCTTCGGCTCCCACGAGCACCCTTACCCGAGCAAGTCGATTACGTTGTACGCAGACCCAGAACTTTACGCAGACTTGGAGATGGCGGTATGAGCAAAGCAGAAATCATCAAGGCAGCGCTGGAAGCGGCACGTAAACACGGACTTCTCAAATGAGCCAGCAAGAGATTGACGACATTCAAGACGAGTTTACGGAGATTGTGTAGACTTCGAAGAAGTGTTAGTAGGCATGGCTAAAGAAATCAGCCGTCTTCGAGACCGCGAAGAGTTTTTGAACGCGGAGTTGACCATGCTTCGCAGAGCTTGTCAAAAGTTCCTGACGTTTTTCGATGGCCACAAGTGCCGAGACTTTGAAAACCCAGACGTCAGAGGTCGTTTCAAGACTTTGCTGGCGGGCGTACGGAGGCAGATGTGAAAACCTTGATTAGGCTGTACGCTGGACAGCAAAAACATCAGCGACAAAACTACATTTCAGTTGCCCCAGGGGCAGAGGTGAAGGTTCTGTATAGGGGACACGACGGGGAGGGGTCAGAATTCTGCCTTGTCCAGTTCCGGATCAACGGGGTGAAGTTCTACACAAGGTGTGCTCCGACAGTCCTTGTGGACTAATCGGCAAAAAGCCTTACACCGAGCCAGTCGTCTATTCGCTTTGCGAGTCGGCGCCTGGCTTTTTCTTTTTCAGGCTCCGTACTTTGATGTACAAAACCACAACACGGACAAGTAACGGTACGAGGTTTAGCCAGGTCTTCATTTTCTTTCTGTAGCTCCTCTAGTGTCCCGAGCAACATAAAATTCCGCTTCAACAACTCCGCGTTTGCCAGAAGCAGTCTTTTCAGCACGACACACCTCCATCATGGGAGCAGCGGCCATTCTGCACGAGCGGCGTCGATGAGCTGGATCTGTTCCGGCTCGGTCAAAGCACGAGGGAAGATTGCCCAGAAGGCAACACGAATCGAGCCGACCGGCTGACTTCCTGCCGATTCGGCGAACGTGACGTTCAAGGATGTGTTCACCGGGTGACCGTCCACAACCGCCGCGGCTCCCTGAATCCAGTTATTGCCGTAGTTATCCGAAGAGATTCGGATGTTGTTTCTGGCAGATGTGCTGGACACGTAGGCGTGAGGGTTTGTGTTTAGTGACGTCTCGAACTTGGAAGTGGAGAAAATCTGCGGAGCGGCGCCAACAACAGAGCCGTAAGCGCTGCCGTAGTTGCCGTTGGCCTGGTAGACGCCGTCGTTGAATTGAATCATGGTCCAACGACCGACACCGGCCGAGGACTGGATACCGATCATGCGGTTGCCGTTGCCAAGACCGTCGTTGACGCTCGTGCTCGTTAGACGAACAAGCGCAAACACCGTGGCTTGGAACGGGAAATCTTGAGGAGTCTTGTTGGCCGGGATAACGCCGTTGAGTGAGGCTACGAGGGCCGGTGTTGCACTGCCGACCGACTTAACACAGGGTCCACTGAAGCGTGGGTCCGACGCTACAAGTTGCGGGAAAACTCCGCCGTTTGTGGGCGTGAGAACGGTTCCGTTGATGTAGCCAGTCCAAGACTGGACGTTGGCTCCGCTGGTGTTGATCGTGGTCGTGAGTCGCGCATCCCACGCCTCCATGGCGCCGCCGCCAACCTCCTGCACAAGGTTTCGGACACGCTTGGAGCGCCCTCCAGAAGAATCTCGGATGCCTGCTTGGTGCTGGTCGGGATTGGACACATATCGAGACACCGTGCCTGGGTAGGTGTAGTCGTCTACCGAGATAAGCTCAAGGGCGCGTTGCGTCTTGACCTCAATCGTTTGCTGCGCTCGAATTGGGCTAGTCCCGCCGTAGGTAACATCGCCGCTCGTAACCGAGCCAGTGCCGGCTGCCTCCACAACGTAGGTCACGTTGGCGTAGATACCGTCTTGGATGTTGTAGTAGGAGGATGACTGATTGTCCCTGTAAATTCCGAAGTCTGCCAGCTTAGGCGCTTCGTCGTAAGGCTGTCCAGAAAAAGTGATAAAGTTGCCGCCCTGTGCACCGCACACCTGCCACGTCAGACTGCCTTTGGCGGAATGGTTCGAACCCTTGCGGATCTTGCAGCTGGTTGACGTCAGGATCGAGTCGATGTAATAGACGCCTGTGATTTTGTCCGGGCTACCTGGCGTGTTGTCGGTGAGCTGAAGCCAGTTGCCGATGCTCTGGGCTGTGAGTCCGGAAAGTCCGGTGACGGTGCTCAGTTTATTGCTCTGTGTGCTCAACGATGCGCCCGTCCCGCTTTGCAGACCTGTAGTCCAGCGAAAGTCGGTTGACTTAGGTGCAATGTCTGAATTGCCCCACCACAAGTTTGGGTCCGAGTTGCCACCGTTCTGAAGGTCGCCGCCGATCCATGCAAGCTGCGTGCCGTCCCAGAGAATGTCAATCCAGCTTGAACCGTGGGCTCCACACTTTTCTACCTGTGTCACAGCACAAGAATAGAAACGGTAGCCAACTTGGTTGTAGTTGGCTTGGCAACGTTCCATGTAGATGTGTTGATGGTTGGCCGTGCCGAAGAACGGACGCAAGAACTCGAAACCTGTGCAGGGCGCATTCCAAGCGCCTGCGCGGCTAAAGCCCTGAACCGTGACGTCGATATAGGCCGGGAGAATGCTCAGGGTCGTACGGATGCCTGTTCCGAACTGGGACCCGCCAGCCGCCAAAATAGTAAAACCTTGGATAAGTTGGCTACTGGTGTAGTCGATGTTATCGTCACCTGGGCCGCCGAGAGTCAGGAACGGGGTGTTGGCAATCGTTCCGTTGTCTGGGACCGGCTGGACACGAAAAATCGTCTGTGTGGCGCCGGCACCGACCAAGCCAGGCGTGAAGTTGTTTACGCCTGTTCCGGGGAAGTACAGAGTCTTACCCGTGGGTACAACGAAGAACCCGGCCGGCACGTACACATTCAGACTTCCGGTTTGTTCTGGCCCGATTTCTGCATACGCGGCGGCACGCGCTTTTTCGATAAGTTCTACAACGTCCACGTCACGAACGTTGCCATCGGGAGTAAAATCCCGAATATCTACAAAACCCTGAGAGCGACGATCAAAGGCGCGGTCGATGACCACACGATCATGGATGTCGTCGGCGTGCCCACGACGGTGGAACGCCCTACGTGCTTGAATTGCTAGTGTGTTGTCGGCCATCTAGGAAGAGTATAGCGGAATCGGGTAGAATGGTCGCATGGACAACCTCTCCCTTGACAGCATCCTCCAAGTCTCCATGATCGTACTCGCGGTTGCTTCGGCGGCCGTACCTCTCGCGCGAAAGCTCGCCAGCTTGACCGCGTCTCGTGCCGACGACGAATGGGTCGAAAAGGTAGCGAACATTATCGACAAAGCCCTGTCGTGGATTCCGACAGTCACGGTAAAACCTAAGAAGTAACTTGTGCCGGGGGCTGCCGGAGATAAGCTAGAGCTTTTTCGAGAGCTTCAACCGTGTCTCCGAGCTGCCCCAGTCCGAGGTTACATTTCTTACACAAACCGCCCCTCAGAAGCCCGGTCGAATGATCGTGGTCAGCGACTTCTGCCGGCCGAGGACAAATGCCGCACTTGCCGCCTTGTTTGGCAAGGACCTCCGGGTATCTCTCGGAGTCCACAATTCCAAATCGGTTTCGTCTGGCCCAATTACGCCCGTACGTTTTCTTGTGTTCCGGATCTGCGGCCTTTTTGGCTCGCTCCCAGGTCCTGGACAGACCCTTTTTCCGGTCCTTCTGCTCCGGGGAAAGCTTGGCGTACCGCTGCCGCTCCTGCTCTCTCACTTTCTCGGAGTTTTTTTCGTAATATTGCCGCGAGTAGACACGAGACTTACAACGCCGACAAGTTCCGCACTCACATTTCAGTTCTTTGGACATGCTGATAAGATAGCATGTCTTCTAATCAGTCAACCCAAACGACCGGCTGGTCGCTGTGCAAGAACTGAGTCTGACGTCTGACTTCGTACACCGTGTTGGGCTCAAAGGTCACAAGTCCGTGTTGAAACTCCACACGGAAGTGTTCTAGCTCCGCAGGTATGTCGGACGTCCGCAGGTAGCAAATGTGGGGGTTTCCGGTCTCGAACAGCTCGATTCCGGAATCCTTCCTAAAGGCGTGGAAGTGCCCCGTTTCGCTATGCCCTACCACAAGTAGGTCGTCCACAGGTTCGGACCTGGACAAATTGTCCGGAATGGACGTAACTACGCGGAACAACAGCTCCCCTTGCCGTGCCTGTCTCCAACCCATGCCAGCCTCCCGTGCCCAAGCCTATAGGATAGTCGATTCAGCGTTGTAAGTCGGGGCGGTACTCGCCACGTCCAACACCCCAAAGCCGCTCTTGAGCCTCCAGGGCGGTATTCATATCAACGGGGACTCGAAGAAAGATCGTTCGGCCGGTATCACACCGAACTTCCAGAATTCTTGGCATAGGGTTGAAGTGCCGAAGAGCCCACAAAGTACCAATTGTAGGATCTCTGTCCCTATCTATCAAAGTTTTCCACTGATCGTGGATGAGCGGCCACATGTCTGTCCAGCCGTGCAGGTCCCCCAAGACCGCCACCTGCGAGTTGTCCAGATGTTGGATGTCTGCCCAAGCTTTAGGCTTTTGTAGGTTGGGGACTTTGACTCCCTGCAGCACGTAGAAACTCTGACCGTCTGGGAAGACCACAGCTGGCCCCTTGGGGTCGTGCAAGCCGTACTTGACAGGGTTGTCACAGCTTGTCACAGCTCCGTAACCCAGTGTGAAAAAGAACCGTTCGCGGCTGGCTTCCAGCAGAAGTCTTGAGGGTCGATGCGGATACCGAGCCTCCAGGGCTGCGTAGTAGTTCAGGGTCTCAGAGGACGCCCACCCGAAGCCTGCCCCCGTCATGATGTCCGGACGGCGCATAGGGGCTGTGAACAGCTCTTGACGTAGCACTTGGAGCCAGTGCCAGTCCGACGTAGGGACTTGTCGTTCCAGGTCTCCGTAAACCCGAAGTCTGACAAGGTTGTCGTACTCGCTTTCCCGAGCTACCCAAGGCCCAGGTCTGGTGTGAAATTTGTCCAAGTCTGGAACAGGAACAAACGAAGCTCGGCACACCTCTTGGATTGTCTCTTCAAACTTCATGCGTGGAGCATCGCACAAAGGGAAAGACCCGGCAAGGTGGTTAGTCCTTACCGGGTCTTGGGGAGTGGGTCCGACTGGGCGCCGTATCGAAACGGTCGTTTGAGCTTCGCCCGTAAAAGCTGGCCCCTGTGTCGAGACCTTTCATTTATAACACGGTCGCAAACTATAAAGCTACTGCCAACCGTAAACGGCTACGTACGTGTACATGAACCCAATGTTGACGATCGCCAACACGATATCGAAAACGCCGTAGATGCGCTGGCGGGGATTCCGAATCTTGCCGGTCAGCTCCATGTAGCCGACCGCCAACAGCGCAAAAATGCAGAGTGTTTGTGTGACCAGGTAAACCATTGCGTGACCTCCTACGTGTAACCTACTTCGATTTCTGAACTTGTCAAGCGTTTGCTGAAACTCGTGTCACTCGGCCGGTAGGACCTACGCACAACAGCTCGAAGACCTTCCCCGTGGCTGCGTCCCTTTCGCTTGCGGCTGTCAGCGCCCCGATGACCAGGGACTGGGCACCCTTGGACCCACGAGACCCCGCGGGCTGCTTGAAGGCGCGTAGATAGCCGTACGCTACGTCCCCTCCGGACCCTGCCGTACTGTAACCTTCGCAAGGCACTAACGCTCCATCTGCATCGAGAAGGCTACATTCTGCCGTCTTGATGTCGTACAGAAGCGCCGTCCAACCGGAGCCGTGACGTAGCACCGCACACTCCCCGATTGTAGTAATTTCCTCCAATTCCCAACGTCGGAGGGTGTCCGTGAAAGGGCCGAGGTTGCCAGCGAAACCGACAAGGATGTTATCAATCCTGTGGAGCTTGATAAAGTTGTCGTTAGTTATGCCAGAGCCTGCGGAGATACGACTGTCCGCACCAAGCACCACAGATCCGTCCTTCGCCCGCAGAAAACACAACGTAGTCATGTGTAGATTCTCCCCACTGCCCTGAAAACGTCCGCCGTTCTGACATCGTAGCCCTTCCGGCGTAGAAAACGCTTCAGGCGCCCCAGAAAGAACTCTACAGCCTCATGGTCGAAGGTGTAAAGCGCAATCTTGAGCGCCTGAAGGTATTTGTAGGTTTTGATTAGCTCGTCCACACCCGAAACGTAGAGCTTTTCAACCCTTGACGCAAAGGATTTGTTTCAGCTCGGTCACGATTTCTACAAGATCCGCCTGATTGGCCATTACTTGCTCAATCGGCTTGTACGCGCCAGGGATTTCGTCCAAAACCGACGCATCTTTCTTACATTCGACGCCAGAAGTCTGTTCTTGGAGGTCTTCCAGCGTGAATTTGCGCTTAGCTGCGCCCCGTGAGAGCCTTCGGCCGGCGCCGTGCGACGCAGACAGAAAAGATTCGGGGTTGCCGAGACCGCGCACGATGTAGCTGCGCGTGCCCATGCTGCCGGGGATGATGCCGAGCTCGCCGAGGCGCGCGCTGATTGCGCCTTTGCGCGTGACGTAGACGTCCTCGCCGTAGTGCACCTCTTCGGCGAGATAGTTGTGATGACACGAGATAGGCTCTTGGTAGCCAACATCCTCGAAATGTCGATCGAGCACGTCCTGTATGAGCCCCATCATCACCTCGCGGTTTGCAAACGCGTACTGCTGCGCCCACAGCAGATCGTGCCGATACGCAGCCATCTCCGGCGTGCCCGCGAGAAATACCGCAAGGTCCTTGTCGGGCAGCTCGGCGTTGTGCGCGAGCTTCCGCGCTTTGCTGATGTGGATCTCCGCCAGCACCTTGCCGATGCTGCGCGAGCCCGAGTGCAGCATGATCCACAGCTGCTGGTCCGTATCCAAGCACAGCTCGATGAAGTGGTTGCCGCCGCCGAGCGTGCCGCACTGACTGAGCGCGCGCCCTTGGAGCTCGTGCACGTCGTTATGCAGCGAGCCGAATGCCGTCCACAGGTGTTGGTGCGTGTAGGCGCGCTTGGCCACCTTATCGCGCTTGGCCACCTTATCGTGCCCAAGGCGGTTTACGGGCACGGCGGCCACGATGTCGTCGTAGATAGTCTTGAGCGAGTCCGGTAGATCGTCCGCCGTGAGCGTGGTTCTCACCGCCGCAAGGCCACAACCCACATCGACGCCAACAGCAGCTGGTGAAACCGCCCCTTTCATTGCGATGACCGAGCCAACCGTTGCACCCTTGCCGTAGTGCACGTCTGGCATGACAGCCACGTGTTTGAACACCCAAGGAAGTGCCGCAATGTTCTTGAGCTGGTCAAGAGCGCTGCCTTCTACCTCGTGGACATCTGACCACAGATGAATCGGTACTACTTTGCCCTGTACCTTAGAAATACACATTCATTCCTCCAAACGTTTCTGCAGGTTTATCAGCATTCTGAGGGTTGCATTGCTCATGTAACAGTCTTCGATGTCCGAGTCCGAGCAGGCCATCACGAAGGCGTGAAGAAGCTTGGCATCGACAAGGCCAACTAGTTCGGGGTCAAGGACCTCCGCCACGTGTTTCTGGATGACCGCTTTTTGGTGCTCCAGCATGGCTAAACGGGCTACGTAGGCCAGATTTGGGATCTCTTGCGTCTTCATTTGTGTTTCACCAGGGCTGCAGCCGGGACGTGTGTCTCCTCGGTCTTGGTTTCCGTGTCGGAAGTCTCGCGTTGAATCTTCTCCAGGAGACAGTCCGAACACCAGATCAAAAACAAAACGACAATGAACATTGCAGACAACTTGAGGGCCTCGACAGCGAGCGCCAGACCCTCGGTCAACCAAACGTTTTTCATACCTTTGTTCTACCTCCGACGTCTGAATTACGCAAGGTCTTTTTCACAACGTTCGACAAGGTCAAGATCGTCCAAGTAGAACAGGTCTCGATGCTCCGCTTTACAACGGTTGACCAGGAACTGCCCCCAGGCGTTCGTGTGGGGACTTCAACCACGCCAGATACAGCCTCAGAACCACGGTCAACTTTTGCCTATTCGTTTGCGCTCTTCGTTCCATGAAATGCCTCCTCGATCAACGCTCCAACCTCCTCAAGGGAGGCGGGGCGGTAGTCCCATGCATCGACACCGACGTGAATCATTCGGCCGTTACGACGGGCCGGGCTGTGCGTGTGGCCGTGGATAAGCGCTTCCCCAGACCTCGGCTCAGGCCAAGGCAGTCCGTGGCTCTTGAGGGCCGCCTGTTCGCCAGGGAAGGCGCCACGTGCGTACGGGTAGTGGTGGACACGAACCGTGTGACCTGCGATGTGCATGGTCAGGCTGTCCGTGACAACGTCAAACCCAATGCGTGACATGGCAGCGGCAGACCTGTCATGGTTGCCGCGAACCAGAATCTTGGTCCCTGGCAGCCTCCGAAGGGTCTCGGTTGCAGCTTCGACCTTAGAGAAGAAGGTGTCACCAACCCAGATGACGGTGTCTGAAGGCTTGACACGGGCTGCGTAGTTCTCTACGAGGGCTTCTTCCATCTCCTCCACGTCCCTAAACGGGCGGTTAGAAAACGAGATAATCGAGGCGTGTCCATAGTGTGGATCTGATGTAAACCATGTAGGCATTTGTCTCTCCAATGCAAAAAGCCCCTTACGGGGGCCAGTCGGCAAGTGGGCTTTACTTGCGGGTGTCGTTGGTAACGGAAGCTTGCCTAGTGGCTGCGGTCCACAAGCTCGTGGGCGGACAGGCGCTGTTCGGCCTTCCACTCCGACATGTCGAAGTCTTCGCATTCGGGGCACTGACGCCGGGCCTTGTGCTTACGGCCCTCGGCGCAGTAGGGGCAGGAGCCCTGGTTGCGGCACGTCTTGTCAAACCGACGCGACTCCCGATACTCTTCTTTACGATACGTGCGTGACATTTCACAATCCTCCAAACCAGATGAAAAACAGGATACTGAAAGCGCTGCTAAACGCAGCTACCAACATGACCAAAAGGCTAAAATCTTTGAACGTCATTTCCAGCCGAACACATGGAATAGGGACCAAACCAAGAACGCGATGACCAGGGAGACGCCCGTGGCGAGCATCAAGCCCCACACCAACCAGAGGATGTGCTTTATCGTCTTCATGTTTCTACTCTAGCGCGGGGTCCGAAGTCTGTCAATGGAAGTTTGTATTTTTATCTCAACAGGGACACGCAGTAGATGAAGGACATCAGCGTGGCCGAGATTGCGGACATGTACAGAAGATACTCAAGAGCCTGTCGCATTGTTCTTTACCTTTTCTCTAGGGGCACAGAAAGTGTAGGTCAGCACCACAGGGTCCACCTTGATCCTGGCTCTGTATGCACGCTTCAGCTCTACGCACTCGGCCAGGTCCGCTGTGGGACGTTCGGTTCGGGTCTCGTGGCCCGTTACCGTATTCAAAACAACCAACGTGAACCACCACACAACCGAGGACATCGTAATACCCTCACTTGGCAAACCGCTGCTCTTCCATTGAGCTACAGATCTATTGGCAAGGCAGTAGGGAGTCGAACCCTAATTTTCCGTTTTGGAGGCGGATGTCTTACCGTTAGACGACTGCGATACCTCTACTTTACCAGGCTGTCGAGGCTTGTCAAGGTAGTCGGCAGCTTTTCTCAGAAGTTCTGAGCTGTCCTTGAAAAGCCCAAGCCCTCGATTGCATTTGTTGCACAAGATGCCTCGAAAGTGTCCAGTTTCGTGGCAGTGATCGGCAGCTTGGCCACCTACGCCGGGGCGCAATTCAGACGAACAGATTGCGCAGAGTCCTTGCTGCGAGGCGAGCGTCTCTTCGAATTGCTCCGGAGAGACGCCCGTTCGTTTCTTCCGTGTCTGGGCACGTTTGTAGGCAAGATACTCCGGGTTCTGCCGGCGCTTTGCTTCGTGAGCTTGGCGCTTAGCTCGATACTCAGGGTCCTCATACCTCTTTTGGTGCCGAGAGGCGGTCACTTGGGTTCCGAACCTTTCTGATAGCAACCAACCTTGATCACAATATCGTCTTCGTGCTTGATGTGGCGGGCAATCGAGGCGTTGCGCTCAACCACACAGGCGCGAAGGCTGGGCATTTCCACCCTGGTTACGGTCTCACAACCGAACTTGGTGTCCGTAATCGTCATAACAAAAAGCCAAACAATCGGTGTCATGTGAAAAACTCCATCACTCCGTAAACTAAACTCGCTACAATCAAAATGTAGAAGATCCCACCTAGAACGTCAAGGACGAACTTCATATTTTTCTCAGCGGCAAACGCGGCGGCAGATACGAACTTCGTTACCGAAGAAGTCGCGCTCCCACACGCAGTGATCGTGACACACAGGCTCGCATTGCCAAACCGTTTGCCAAGAACAGATCGGGCCGATACATTGCCAAGTCGTGACGTGCCTGCACTCGGCAAAGGCCGTACCAACCGTGGCGAACAAGAGGGCTGTTGCAATCGCTACTGTCTTCATTTCGTAACCTCCACTTGAAACTTAGCACTTTGTTCTAGGGCGTCAAGGGTTTTGTAAAGCTGCTCTTTTGCCTTGAGGTGTTCCACACGTGGGAGCTGTGCCCGTACCATGCGGCTAAGGCGGAAGGCTTGCTGTAGCAATTCTTTGTCTGTCATCGGTTCCTCAACTGGTCAATCTGCTCCTGCAAATCACGAAGCTGTGATTGTACTGCAAATCACGAAGCTGTGATTGTACCTCGATAGCGCGTCGATGTCTGGTCGCTTTCCTGGTGGCGGCACGGTCCTTCAAGTCTTCGAGCTGTTCACGAAGGTTGGCTACACCGACTTCGGCTTGTAGACATCGCTCACGCCACTGGTCACACACCTTGGTCAGCCGGTCCACCTCTTTCGACAGGCGAAACGCGTCGGCAGCCGCCTCCCCGTGTTTGTCCTTCCAGTGCATGATTTGCTTGTGCAGCAAGTCCCACTCCGACTGTGCCAACGTGAGCGTCTTCTCCAGCTCCTCAAAGCCGAAGCACGTGGTTGGCCGATCGTTCATGAACTTGAGCACCGCAGCACCCTCAAGCCTGTCGGCCCACGGGTAAGACTTGGTGGTCAAGCACGTGTCACAGCGCATCACCCAGCCGGGCCGATGGCTCAGCGGGAAGTAGCGCACATCCAACGGGGCCATGTTACCGAGCCAATACGTGCAACGTGGGCACGTCGGCCGGGCTTCCTTGACCCGCTCAATCAATGCGTCTGCATCTCCAATCGTATACATGAAGTAACCTCCTCAACTAAACATGGTGCGAAGTTAGAAGTTTGTCAAAGGAAAAAGGCCGCCCAAGTCTTTCAACCCGGACGGCCTATTTTAGTTTTGTGCGCGTTTGCTAACTTACGTCGTGCGCTATTAGAGACAGCTCATATACCTCTCGGAGGTTCTTACGCAAAGTCTCCGCCTCTCGTTCAGCCTTGACACATCTGACTTTCCAGTCTTCCGCGTCTTTTTGCCAGACACCGGCCTCGTCTGCGTGCTTGGACACCGCCTCTCGAAGCTCCGCAAGCTCTTCTTCCATCTGTGTACGTTCGTACAGGTCACGGTCCATCATATTTAGGCTTCCTTTCTGGTGTCATGGGCCTTCTTCCGGCACGCGTAGCAGGTGCGTTTGAGAGACGTGTCTGTGTCCCACTCGAAGCCGTCCTCGAGCAGACCTTGGAGCTCGTAGCCGCGCGCCGGAACGCCTTCAGGGAACAGGTCCTTGAGGTGAACGACCTCGCACCTGCAGTCGTCCTCTCCCTTCTCATGCATGTGGCCGCAGCCTCTACAGCTTGCCAAGGAACCACTCCTTTGCGAGCTTCACAACGGCTGGGTTGACGGCCTTCCAGTCCAGCTGGGACGCCTCCATCTCGGCTGTTGCTTCCCGCTTGATGTCGTTGCACAGGGCTCCGAGGAACGGCCCGATGTCCTTGATCGTTGAACCCGGGACGAAGAACTGGAGGAAGCGGGCTTCTGTCGCTACGGAGGCCGCAAACTCCGGCACGCTGGCTGAAATCGGAGGCTTCACCTTGGCGGGAGCTGCGCCACCCTTGGCGTGCGACTCACCTTTGACCTTGAACATCAGACCTTCGATGTGGTCGGTAGACACGGGGTAGCAGACAAGCCCTTCGCCTACGCCGGACACCCCGAATTCTGACTTGGTCCAGGGACACTCCGCGTCAATCTTGGCTGTGGCTTCGTTCAACCAGGCAATAGCTGCCGTCTCGTGGCCCGACATATCGATCTCCAAAAGCGGACCAAACCACGGGACTACGCGATGGCCAGGAAACGTAAGAGCCAAAGCCTCCGGGTCGTAGAGATACTCTTGGTCACCCTGAAACTTGGCAGCAAAGATGGCAAAGTGCCGGCCTTCGACCTTGGACAGGGCGATGCCTCTTTGTACACCTTCGCCCACCCATTCACCGAAGACCACGTAGTCCTCCGTGTAGGGAGGCCAGACCTGCTCAAGCGCCCACTTGGCAAAGCCAAAGTTGTCGTTTTCCAGGTTCAGGCTTTTGTTCCTTGACTGGGGTGTGACAGTGCCGTCTGTGTCAACACGTACCGCTGCGTTGGTCCCGTGGAGTTTCACCTTGGCACGGTATGTGATTGACAGCTGCCCAGTCTTTCGAGCATGTGTCTGCATGTTGTGTAACTTCTCGATGTGTGGCCACTTCATAAAGTCAGACATTCGTTACCTCCGAGGTCAACTTAGCGCCTGGGTGTTTCGACGTCAAGACAAAAAGAAAGCCCTCCACAGCCATTACGACAGGGAGGGCTCAGGTCGGAAGTCTGCTGTGTTGCCAGCTACTTCACTACCTTTCCTAGAGACAGACTAACTATGTGTTGCCTTGGACTTTTTCGTCAAGCTCTTTCTTATGTTTTTGTGCGAACACGTGAAGTGCACGCCGCTCGGGTCGGGTCAACCTTCGGACTCGGGCAATCGCCTCCAGGTCCTCCAAGGTCAGCCGAAGTCCACGCGCCACACGATTCAAGTTCTTCATCGACATTTGTCTTCCTCCAACTTCTTCACGCGGTCCTTCAATAGCTCAATCTGGTGACCTTGCCAGGTCGAGATGTCAAGACGTTTGATCCACGCCTTGGCTACGTCTCGGCCCAGCAAACCTAAAATTAGGAGGGTCAAACAGAAGAGCGCCATGTCAAAAATCTATCTGGTTTTTGGGGCGGAGTCAAGACAAAACTTCAGAAATCTGGGCTGTGGTTGTGGTAAAGGTTGTGGCTGGTTCGTGGAAGGTTGCCGGTACCACAAAGCGAAGTGAACAATTTCAGAGACTTACGAGAGAAGAGAGTACAAAAAATAGGGTGTTTATTGGCTGTGGTAGCGGTCGGATTTTTTTCGCTCCCAACGTTGCTCTAGACGGTTATCTCGGAATCGACCGTGACCATACATTTCAATAAGGTTTTCTCCCACCAGGTCTTTACTATATATCCTACTACGTTACCACAACTCCGCTAACACAAAGCAACGATTGAGGATTTTGTTGTGGTTGGTTTCAAAACCAAACCAGCCACAAGCCCACCACAAAGCAACCCTACTACACGAAACCATTGAGCTTTTCGATTTCACTCTTTCCGGCCAGTCGTCCTATTATCAATAAGCGAAAAACTTCGAACTTATCATCTGACTATCAGATTCGTGATACCTGCGACTCGTTTGCCATAGTGCTTTTTCGCACTAATACGAGACAGCGTCCGCTTTCCTAGACAGACTAATCACGGCTGCCTCCCTTACAGAGGTCAGACTTTTTAGAAGTTTTGACGTGTTGGGCGGCGACTGACTAGACTACGTCGATACGTATTTTGTGTACGTTCCCGACCTCCAGTGAACGCCGGTCCCGCACCAGACAGCACACCTGCGCCTTGGGTCTGAGTCAGACTTTGGGCTGTGGACAGGGCGCTTGGGGTCTGCAGGGTACCGGCTGCCTGGGCCGTGGTCAGACTTGCGACAGTCGAGAAGAAGATGTTCGCGTCCAACGTCCCCGCACCCGAAGTCTGGGTAAGGGATTGGGTCGTGGTCAGGGCGGTTGGGGTTTGAAGCGTTCCCGCAGCAGAAGTGGATGTAAGACTGTCCACCGTCGAAAGCGCCACGGGTGTATCGAGCACACCGGCAGCGGAGGTTGACGTGAGGCTCTGTGTGGTGGACAGTGCAACAAGAAAGCCAAGCGTTCCGCTGCCAGAAGTCTGGGTAAGGGACGCAGAGGTAGTGAGCGCTGTAGGAGTGCTCAAACTACCGGCTGCGTTTGTGGATGTCAGACTTTGTGACGTGGTCAGCGCTACCGTAACGGTAAGTGTTCCTGCCGCCGCGGTCGATGTCAGACTTTGGGTGGTTGACAGAGCCGTAGGAGTTTGCAACGTTCCCGCCGCGTTTGTGGAAGTCAGGCTTTGGGCCGTTTCCAGAAACTGAGCGGAGCTACGTTGAAACTTGATTACCTGCGGCTGTGCCATGTCTCACTTTACACCTCAACGACAGTTCCAGCACTGCCCTTGAGAATTGTCATGCTTGCGCCGATCCCTGTGGCTCGCCCAGTCAGGATCAAATCGAAAGGCGGATCATTGATAATGCCTCCCGTCACAACTGAGCCAATAACACGTGCAACCTTGGTACCACCAAGCAGGTTGGCGGTTCCGATGAAGATACCTCCGAGGAGGCTGTTGTCAGCGTTTGCTACTGTGAGCGCGTAATTCATATCCACGAGAACGCCATTCAGGCTGACAGCAAACTGGACACCAGGTGCCAGTCCGCTAGTCGTGTATACAAGCTCGTACACAAACTTATAACGAGCTACGTTTTTGATGGGAATCACCATTTCGCTCACTACAGCCGCTGTGGTTCCGATTGTTTGGTTTGTATCCTTTTTGAATTCTGCGAGGTGTCCGTACCCGTTTGAGCCAAGGATGGGAAGGGGCAAAGGGGCGTTTGCGGGTGTGTAGTCATCCGAGAACGGGATGAAGTGGCGAGTTGTCATAAGTGAGTATCCTAAGTAAGCTGCATCCGAAATTGGATGCAGAATTTTACACCTCCGTGACGGTTACTGTGGAGCCCGCCAAGATGGTGAAAGTTGCTGCGCTGCGCTGCGCTCGTACCGCCAACGTACCGCTAGTTGAACACACAAGACCTCCGCCGAAGACGCCGATGCCAGCGACTGTGATAGCCGTACCGACAATAAACGTGCCAGCTGTGTTGTTTGCTTGGGCTCCGACATATACCGCGGCTGTATTGGACGCGGAAATAATGCCGGAAAAACGAATAGCAGACTGTGTTCCAGAAAAATTCAAGGCGTATCCGTTTGTAGACGCCGAAGATGTGTACATCAGATTGAAAATAATGTTGTAAGTGCCGGCGCGAGGGATATTGAAAGTAAGTCCTGTAATGTCTGAGAGTGTGGTGTTCGGCACAACAAAGTTTGATCCGCCGTTGACCTGAAGAGTTTGCGAGAATTTAGGCGTGGCGATTTTGCCAGAACCTGTAAACTTCACGGCGTCTCCAGCAGACGGGGTCGTGGTGCAATATACGACGTTGGTAGAGATGATGGAGCTACCAGCGACACGGTTACCGGATGTGTTGAAGAAAGTCACCAGCTCGTTTCCGGTGAATGTTCCGCCAGTCGTGTTGGCCACGTTTTGTGCGGTCGTGATACCCGTGTCTTGTAGCACCTGGCCGCTCGTACCGTTGAACGCAACAATGTTTGTGTTACCCGAAGAACCGGGTCCTGTGACCACGTTTGCAGCCACGACACCGCTATCTGTGATAAAGCGGCCGTTCGTGCTGATGTTGAAGCTCGCGAGGTTGCCAAGCGTAACGGCGGACACAGGACCCTGGACTAGATCCGACACCAAAATTCCGCTGTTGGAAACGAGCTTGCCGGTCGTGCCGCTGTATTGAACGACACCACCAGAGGTTGCAGAAGCTGGGCCACTGACCAGGTCAGCTACAAGCTGCGTGCCCTGCTTCAGAAGCTTGCCTGTGGTCCCGTCAAAGGCGGCCACGCGGGCGTCAGTTACCGAGGCCGGGCCAACAACGACGCTAGTAGCACTGACTCCCGTGTCATAGACGGCCTTACCCGACGTTCCGTTGTAGCCCGCCAGGTTGGCGTTCACTGCGCTTGCAGGGCCGGTGACGAAGTTGGGGATATTCGTGTACGACACACCAGAGTCGAAGACGGCTTTTCCGCCCGGCCCATTGAACGCCGCGATATTGCCGTTGACCGAGCTTGCGGGACCCTCGACCCAATTGGCGATGATGCGCGTGTTCAGCGTGCCGAGGCCGGTCAGATTTCCGCTGTTGTCGCAGATGACCGTGCTGTCTTTGATGAGCTTGCCCGTGGCCAAGTCGTAGCGGGGAAAAGCGTTGTTCGTCGCAGAAGCTGGACCGACTACCAAGTCAGACAGCAGACGTCCGCTGTCCACGAGGGTCTTACCGCCTACGCCCGAGAACGTGGGGATGTCCCCGTTGACCGAGCTGGCAGGACCGGAGACGTCGCCACTACCGCCAGGGCTAATGCCGTCCGACCAAGCCACGGTAGCTTTTGTCAAAAGCACTGCCTGTCC
>VFSW01000544.1_pt1 | contig 55437 bp, 81 predicted proteins | sample 5358111 | NCBI WGS metagenome assembly VFSW01 (sample SAMN11554181, study PRJNA540505) | mine drainage metagenome | isolation source: sediment from site ElyBrook_90M | place: USA: Ely Copper Mine, Vershire, VT | collected 2017
AATCCCTGACGTGATTTGCACGATTAACGAGTCCGAGCACGGGCCACCCTTTCCCCCTCCCGTAACCACAAAGGAAATTTCACCATGACCAAAGAAACCCAATCCACAAGCGCAGCCACTGACGTTGCGGAGTTCCTCGAAGACTGGCCCGACCTCATCCAGTGCTTCAGTGATGACGGCGTAATCAGCAAGCCCCAGGCCATCGCCGCCGTGCGCAAACTCAGCATTGAGGCCATGCGCAAAATTGAGAGCAGTGAGCAAAACTTGAGCGCCAGCAAGAGCGCATTCGAGTCTGTGCAGGCCACCAGCAGCGCCAACCCAATCCCCACCACGATCTACTTTGACTGCGAGCCCTATCAAGGACTTCCAAGCCGTCAATTCGTGCTGCGCCTGGGCATCCTGACCACCACCGACAAGCCAAGCATCACGCTGCGCATCGTCAAGCGCGAGCTGCATGACGAAGAAATGGCCCGCGAGTTTGCAGACCTCACGCGCGACGCACTCTTGGGCAAGTTGCCAGTTCACATCGGCGCGTACACCGCGACACGTTAAGCATTCACGGGATCAGTCAACCCTTTCAACTGAGACCGGCCACACCCTACACAACACAAACGAGAACACACATGGCATCAGTCAACAAAGTCATTTTGATGGGCAATTGCGGGCGCGACCCCGAGATTCGCTACCTGCCCTCGGGGCAAGCCGTGGCCAATGTGAGCGTGGCGACCAGTAGCCGCCGCAAAGACCGCAACACGGGCGAGTCGATTGAAGAAACCCAGTGGCACCGCGTCACCTTCTTTGACCGCCTGGCCGAGATCGCGGGTGAGTACGTCAAGAAAGGCCAGCCCATCTACGTCGAAGGCCGCATCAAATACGGCAAGTTCACCAATAAAGACGGCATCGAGCAAAACACATGCGACATCATCGCCACCGAGCTGCAACTTCTAGGCAAACGTGAGCAAGGCGATTCACAAGGCGGAGAAGATCAACGCCGTCCAGCGCCACAACGTCAAGAAGCCCCGCGTCAAGTACCGAAGGCCACACCCACAGCGGGCAGTGGATTTGATGACATGGACGATGACATCCCTTTTTGATTTACGGGGGAAAGCAGATGCTGTGAAGGCCTGACGTGGCCCCCATACCACTCTCGCAGTGCAGCGAGTACCCCACCCTTTGAAAGAATTTATGAAAGAACGTCCAATCCTTTTTAGCGCGCCAATGGTTCGAGCCTTGCTCGATGGCAGCAAGACGCAAACACGGCGGGCGGCCAAGCTGACAGAAGCCGGGCACGTTAAGGAGCCAGGTGGACATCGCCGCTGGCATCCCACTGACAAACAAGCCGTACTGGCATGCCCCTACGGACAACCAGGAGACAGCCTTTGGGTGCGCGAGTCGTGGCGCATTGGCGCGTGGAACGATGCAGGCGGGACGCTGGCAGTTGACTATCTCGCCAGTACACCTAGTAAGACCCCATGGGTAACTGTGCCGGAAGACTCAGAGGACTATCACGGCGGCTCGGTTTTCGAGCGCTACTGGCAGCAGTCAACGGATGACTGCATCAAGGCGGGGATCGCTGCAAATTCGGATGACAAATACCAATGGAATGCAGGTCAGTCTCCATGTAGAACCCGCCCCAGCATCCACATGCCCCGCTGGGCCAGCCGCATCACCCTCGAAATCACCGGCGTGCGCTTGGAGCGGTTACAGGACATCAGCAGGGGTGACGCCATGGCCGAGGGGTGCCCATTTCCGAACATGGCCAAAGGCGACGACCCTCGCAAGTGGTACGCCGACCTTTGGGAGCAGATCAACGGCCCCGGCTCATGGAATGCAAATCCGATCGTTTGGGTCGTCGAATTTAAGCGAGTAGAGACATGACCCTCTACCGCTGCCATCACTGCAAAGCGCTCATTGAAAGCGGCCCCGTGATCCGCCAAGGTTGGGCTTGGCATGTTCAATGTTTGGAGAAAACGAAATGACCCCCTGCACCCCACACTGCGACTACACAAAAGCAGTCAACCCTCGCCGTACAGTCTGGCTTTGTGCTGGGTGCGGGCGGGACTTTTTGCTGGAGTACCTTTTCTGGTACGAAGCAACACAAAAGGAGAGTGAGAAATGAAAATCAATAACGGCCGCGTTGCACGCACTGCGGGACTTGTAATCACGACTGCGATAGCTACAGCTGCAATTCAAAACACCACATGGGAAGGGTTTATGAAGGTTGTAGTTACGCTATTAGTGATATTGGCTGGCGCTTTTGCAGCGGCTATGGCTGCTGACTATGACCAAGGAGAATGAGATGACTAAGACATTAACAGCACAAGAATTTGAAATTGCCTTTTACGAGGCTATGTCCAGGTGGGTATCAGGCGGCAAAGTCGGCCCCGATCCTCGTGGGGAGTGGGAAAGCCGGACGGGTCTTTTCGATCCGTGGGTTGGAACTAGAGCAACAGCCCCACTTTTCCCCCCGCATTATTTTGCTGATTGTGAGTACCGCTGGAAACAACCAAAGAAACGCACGGTTGTCATCGACGGTGTTGAGCTTGTTGCACCTGAAATGGTAGCGCCTGCTGATGATACTGAATACTACACCGAATGCCCTAATGGTACGGTTGAGGAGTGGGTCTGGGGTAGCGATAACTTCGATGATGTAGAAGCACTCAAAAACGCCAAAGTATTCCTCACAAGCGAAGACTGCCAAGCAATGGCAGATGCACAGCGTAAGCAACGGATGGGAGGTGCATCGTGAGCAAGTACACACCGGGGCCGTGGGTATTTTCAAGGTCAGACCTGTGTGGCGACAGCCGCTTCTACATTGCGCAGTCTGATGATGCACTATATACGCCGAACTATTCGGACGTGGCTACCTTAATTGCAGAAACTGTTTCATCTGAACATCGGCATATACAAGAAGCCAACGCTTGCCTAATCGCAGTAGCACCTGAGTTGCTGGAGGCCTTGCAAGAATCGTTGCGCTATTTTACTTACACCTCAGTAAGAGGTATGGCTCATATTGAGAAGTGCGAGCGCCTTATTGCTAAAGCAACGCAAGGAGAAGTGAAATGACATCCGTAACAAGCGTACAAATCATGTCTCAGAACAAGCAAATAAAGATCGGGGATGAAGTTGTGCAGGATGCAGGAGAAACGAAATGACAATCAAGACATGGGTGGCACGCCAAAAAGGCGACCCGTGGATATCGACGACAGGTGCGATGCTGGAGGAGATTGACGAGCATCGTCGCTGGCACAGTACGAATGCCCCGCGCATCGCAGCGCTAGAGGGGTTGCTTAGTCACGCGCAAAGCGAAGCGGCAAAAGGTGTAGAAGCCATCGCATCACTCGAATCAGAGCGTAAGGCAAATACAGTGCTGACAAGCGAGATTGACGAGCTACGTGTAGCACTGGAAGCAATGAGGACTGACCGCAATGAGTGGAAAGAATCTGCCTTAATGTCGAACACACGATTCAGGTTGGCGGAGGATCGTCTCGATGATTGGGAGAAGCAGGAACCGGCAGCATGGCAGCACACAGACGGGCATATACAAGGTAATAGCGAATTAATCTCCAAGCGACTCGCTGACGAGTACCGGACGCATAGAGACTGGACATCACTCTACATAAAACCAAAGGAACAAACATGACACTCTACGATAACATGACACCTTGCCCAAATGCGCAGACAGTACAGCCAGCCCTTAGCACAAAGGAGGATGTGCTTGATATGGCCTATATCAATAGCCTGCCTCAACCTTTCATTGGCCGCGAGATTGGCGGATGGGAATGGCCGATCAATGATTTTGAAGTTGCTACTGGGATGCTGCGCATTGATGTTTGCGGCCTACTGCAAGTTAAGACTATTGTCGACTTTATAAGTTTTCTTGATGCGGACGGAGTATGGCATCCAGCAGAAGGATTCTATGCCGATGCGACCATGGATGAACGTCGGACCATCGCGCAGCCAGTACAGCCAGCTACAGAGAACCTTCGGCAGGATTTGGAGTACGTCGAGCAGGGTCTTCGTCTTATACAATTTGAGAAGCGCCTTGCAGCTTGGGAGAATCAGGAGCCTGTGGCTTGGGTATTTTTGCCGCATAACGAGCTTCTGTGGCCTAACGAGGTCGAAGCTAAAAATCCGCTTGAGCTTGATTCTTTTTCTCCACTCTACACAAAACCAAAGGAAGCAACATGAAATTCAGAAAGAAACCTGTAATCGTTGAAGCATCGCAATGGTTCAAACCCGGTGACCATCCGGCGGTTGGACTACATACAACTGAGCTTGATCCGAGAGGCTGGGTTGACACACTGGAAGGGGGTCACATCGTCACACCCGGTGATTGGATCATCACAGGCGTAAAAGGTGAACATTACCCCTGCAAGCCTGATATTTTTGCAATGACTTATGAGGAGGCCACATGAAAGAGTTGATCCGACAGAATGCTGCTGTGCTTGCAGAACGGGAGCGGTGTGTAGGTGTTATCGATGAGGCTGCGCGTAAGTGGTGGTCAACGCGTTGTGCCAGCAACAAGCATATGGAAACTACGCGGAAAGCGCACGATGATTTTTGCAGCCTACAAGCTGTAATTCGAAAAGGAACAATATGACTTTTGGGGGCTGACAAAATGAGTAAACATATCGCATTTACGGGCGGCAGTCTTGACGGACAAACCCGAGAAGTAGAAACGCAAAGCCTCAGATATCCCCTTATTTATGTGAGCTGTGCCCCACATAACCCTGACGATCTTGTTGATCCAGACCGCCCAGGTATTATCTGGAAGGCTCCAAAGGAGTTTTATGAACTAACACAATGGAGATCAGAAGATGGGAAGCTAGAGTACCTATATCTCTATCGCAACACTGTACATTACAAGCCTGAGCCAACATGACCACACTTGAACAAGCCGCAAGGACGGCACTGGACGCGATGATGCTAGGCTACTCAGGGCCACACACGGCACACTACTGGAAAGCGATAGACACCCTGCGCGAAGCCCTTGCAGAGTTACCAACAGCACCGCCAGAAGCACAAACTGAAGGCGAGAAAACGGCGTTTGCTTTTGGCTGGTGGCAGGGTGTTGCATCAGCCAAGAAAGCCACACTGACTGATGAAGAGAATGACTTTGCAACCAAGGCACGGTTATAATCAAAGCGCCATGAAAGTGGCTACAGGAACTGCCTGGAATGTCGGACAACACGGAAGAGCAACTGGGGCCGATTGGCAGTCAAACCCAGAGACACCCGGAGAGACGGGACTATCAAGTAAGCGCAGCAGACTTTGACGGTAAGATTTGCACCAGTCCGTCCAGGTTAGTTGCAAACGCTGCGCTTATTTGATGGTGAATGCGAAGACTGATTCGTGCGTGAAGGCGCTTTGGTAGGCTCGTACCCTCTGAACCCAAGGCAAGCCGGAGTTCAGTACCGGCCACCATCAACCAATTGGCATGGGCACAGCGCCATAAGCTGGCCTCGCGCTTAATACGGGCAGTGCGTAAATCTGCCGCCGGAATTGACGTAACCGGCTCCATCACGCAGGCGGATTGCCGCTTAGGGCTAGACCGAAAGGATACTACGCGGTAACAGGGTAGAGAAGCAGCCCTAGAACTGTTGTAACAATCCGCCGCCGTGATGGTGAATGTGCAGGCTGATGCACGCTGACTGCTCAGTGAATGAGCGATGGGGTAAGCAGAGTGAATCTCAAGCGTTCATTCAATGCCGGAGTTCAGTACCGGCCGCCATCATTTAATCATTCAAGGTTTTTAGCCAGTCATTCATGCCGCATGTTTAGACAGGCTTTCTGCCGCTTTGTTTTTTTGCATTTGAATTGTCCTGATTAAATCCCGCTTTGCATCGGGCTCGATATTTGATCTTTCAATATACCGAATCCGTTCATTGAGTTTTGCCTCAGCCCGCTTCACTTGTTCCACATACTTGTATTTAATCAAGTCATCGTTGTGTGATTCTTTGAACTCAGTTGCTTCTTGGAATTTTCCTTGCTTAACAAGGTCGCGGTAAGTTCCATACGACTGTTCGATTTCTTTCGCCTGTGTGTACATTTGAGTGACATACCGGCTGGGTGCGTCGCGCAAATCGCTGACCATATTTCCTGTTGCAACTTTCCACATATCAGCCGATGCATGCTCTGCTTGACCTGTAGCGGGTCGCGCAACAATATCCGAAGCGCCGACCACAAACGATCCAAGCCAGCCGAAATAACCGCGTAGCATATGGTCTATTTGAACGGGGCTCAGTGATTCTTTGCCAACAATGCCGGTTGCAGCGTTCAGGCTAGTGCTGAGTCCTCGGGCAACCATACTGGTTCTATCGTTGAAACGATATTCTGGCCTGAGATTTTCTTGCCCCATCGTTTCAATCGGTCGTCCCGTGAAGCTGTCTTTGTTGGCGTAGATATCAACAACAGGTTTGATAAGTTGAGGCACGGGATTCATGCTCAGGTTGTCCCCCAACAAGGTCAGCACCTGATTCAAAAATCGCTTGTTGGTCATTTCCTTGTCAAAGGCCAATTCAAAACCGCGTTCTGCCAGTGTTGCAATTGCACCAATTTCAAAAGGCTTAGGGATGCGGAAAGCTGTCCCGCCGAACTTGAACCACCAGAAATTATTACGGTCTGATTCTTCGCGTTTTTTCCAATCGTCATCATCGCCATAAGCGGCCAACAAGCCAATGGATAAAACAGCCGTTGCACCCAGCACAATGCCGAAGCGCTTGGGGTCTTCCTTGGCCGACTTGCCCAACTTGTAAAGACCCTGGAGTCGGGCATTGAAGAACGGAACAACTTGGGTTAAAAACCGGATGGTTGCAAAACTTCCCTGCATGGAGAAGTCCATCAGGTCACGCGCCTGCAAGCTGGCTTCCGCATGGTTCATGCCTTGCTTGACAAGTTGGTCATACAGGCTTGCCCGGTTAATCGCTTCACCTCGGTTGCCCAGTTCGCTGTACGCCGTGCGGAGGGGCTCAATGAACTTGCGGTAAAACGCTTTGACCTTGTGATCGTTGTTCAAAATGGTAGAGGCATCAACGCCAGATTCAACCAGCGCTTGTATGCGCTTGGCCTCGCTACCTTCCATCATCGTGCCAAAGTGAATCGTTCCACCGCCCGCCAGCAAACGGAAATAGGCATCGCTTTTAGGATCGGTCAGCTTCCACCCCTCTGCAATGTTCTTCGCTGGGTTGTAGCTCAGGTTACCTGTGCCGATGGCCTGGACAGAATCTCGAATCAGGTTGCGCACCTTGAAGAACGGGGAGGCTGTCACCCCAATCGTGAGTGCATGCTTCATTGCACTCATAGCATTCATGACGGGATTGCGCATGCCCGCATATTCAAGCGATGTCAGCGCCGTCAATAGATAAGGGCCATCCTCTTGGTCGATCAGGCTGTAACGTTTTTGCCCGCCGTCCATGAACCATACGACACCCTGTTTGTTATGAACGGACGACGCCATTTCTGCCAGAGTCGATTGATTCCCACCCATCGCCACACCCACCGCCTCAGCGGCCTCAATCGTGGCCTTAGCAGCCCGGTTCTTGGCGGCTGCATCCAAGAGGTGAGCCCAGTTCATGAGCGTGTTGTCGAGCAGATCAGCATTGAGCGCACCCTTGCCGCCCTTGAGCGACTTGAATGCCTCTTGCCTGACAACGCTGCCTTTGATGTTCATGCCCCTTACACCGCCTTCATCGGCAACACGGTAAAATGGAACGTAAAATTCATGCTCCCAATACTTTCTGGATTCGGGATCAATCAAGCCCGATTGTTCTGCCATGTCCAGAATGTTCTTGTTGAAGCCATTGAACACGCGCAAAGCATCGCCATAAATCAAAGACCTACCCCGTGTTACTTGTCCTTCTTTGGGGCCAGTCTGGATGGTGTAGTCAAAGTCTGTCGTGCCTTCGGACAATGTTTTCAGGGCTGCAATATCTTCTTTGGTGAACAGATTTTCTTTGCCGTCGCCCATCAATCGTTCAGCGCGGTTCGCTGCAACCCAGCGCATGAAGTCATGGTGTTCACCCTGCAATGGGATCAGCAGCTTATCAACAACGCCTCCTTTATTGGCTTGGTCAAAGTCATATACACCATCGGTTAACTTGAGTTTCCCGCCTTGCAAGAAAGCCTCGAACGCGCCGCTTGCACCTTTGGCAAGTCGCATCAAGCCGTAGGCTTTTTTATCCAAGTCTTTGACGGGCGCGAATTGATCGACAATGCCCTGCGCCATTTTCTTTCCCGCATCTTTCCACAGTAATTTGGCACGCTCTTTCAACGTAGGTTGGATTACATCGAAGCCAACATTCTTCATGGCTTTCAATTGTTCAGGGGTGTGTTTCCGCGATGTTTGACCAACAATGGAGGATCGGCTGAAATGAATGTCCGGTTTTGTTCCGTCACTCTCCGGCGCGGTGGGTTCATTCGGGATTATGGTGTCCAAGTCATCGTTGACGTAAGCTGACTTGATTTTTTTCAAGGCATCTGCAAAGGTATCACGGCTGTAGCCGTCATCTGGCGCAATGTTGATGGCTGATTCACCAAAGTTATACCCACGGTTCACGTTAGAGTGATCTGAAATTCTGACATTGATAATCACATCTTTGTCGTACCCATCCGCTGTCTTACCAAAAGATTGGGTGATGGTGACGTATTTATCCCCGCGCCCTGCAACCTTGTAGCCCTCAGACTCTGCCATGTCGGCAAATGCTTCCGACTTGGCTGTGATGTCGGTTGATTCGTCAATGTCGCCCGTACCGCCATGTTTTTCAAATGCGGCTTGGGCATCAAATGCAGCGCCAGGTGTAGTTTCATCGGCAGATTTACCCTGCTTCATAAATGAAGGAACAACCCCACCATTCATTGTTTTGCTTGAATGCGAGATAGCCGCATAGGCCAACATGGTGATATCATCATTGGTCAGGTACTTGCCACCAATACCGAACTCGTTGAACAAGAATGCCTTGATCTTGGCAATCAGTTGTTTGACGAGCGTCATCTCGGGATGGTTCTGCACCAGATAGGCTAAGGTTTCCTCAGGAATCTGACTTGGGCGAACTGAGTTTTTCTCGGCTTCGTCAAAGGCTGATTGAACCGCTTTGTTACCAGCACGCCGCATTACATCCATACGCTTTATCACGCTGTCGTAACTCTTTTTCCCCAACATGCGTTCAAAGCCGTAGTGAACGCCGACCTCGTGCAAGACCAGACCTTTGACCATGTCCTCAGTGAGATTGCTCAGGACGGCATAGGTCTTGTCGGTTTTAGGGTCATAGAAGCCATAGACAATATCGTTATCCCGCAAGAAGGGGACGATATGGTTAGGCAGGTTGGACTGGTTTGCCAGCGGGACAACTACACCTTTGGCAACCAGCTTATCGGCAACTTTCGCGCCGAAGGCTTTTGTCAGTGCTTGGTTGAATTGAGTTTGGCTAAGTCCTCTTGGTACAGACTTTCCATGTACTCCAAGTCCGCTTTCTTTTCCTCGGGCGTAAGAGGTCGCGCCTGACTTTTGCGATTGATTTCTCGCTCCTTCAGTACGTGTTCTGGTGTCATAGCTTCTCCTGAATTGTTCCGGCGACAAATTGGCCGACATAAAATCTTCTGACCGTGGGAATTTTGCGCCCATCTTGTCCCAGAAGTCAACCGCTGTAGGCAAAATATCATGGATATAAAGCTTGCCAGACACAGACCCCATGATGGCCTTGATGACGTTTTCGCCATAGCCGTTGCCGCGGTTGAATATTTGAATGTTCCGCAGTCCTTTGAACTGGTCGCCATCCATATCCATCGTCAACATGCCGATGTGTGATGCTTCTACCGCTTGCGCTCGGGTTTTGCCTGCCTGGATGGCTTGCGAGAAAAGATGACGATCGCGGATTTCAAAATCAACGCGCTGTAAACCGTTGTCCGGTTGATTCGGGTTTACCTTGGGCGCGGCCAGTGCAATATCATCCGACTTGAAAGCTGTGCCAGTTTTTGTTTTTACAGGTTCAAAGATTGTGTTTTTATCGCGGTTGAACAATGGCAAACCATTAGACGCAAGTTCTCGCATCTTGTCGGTGATGGTGAATCCAGTCTGGGTCAGTTCACCGCCACTCCATTCGCCAGTCATCGCGCTTTGCGTGCCTTGGGGGAGTAAAACACTCTCCAGTTGCTCGCCGCCAAGCTTCTTAATCAAAGCCTTTGTCGCGTTAGGAACAATGGCATCGTAAAACTTCTTCATGCCTTCGCCGCCGACTTTAAGGTCTAGGCCAGACAACTCTTTCATTGAATCGTCTGCACGGTCAACTATTTTTTGCGCCAGTTCTTTCCCGACGTAATCTTCAAGCCCTGATGCCGTGTGTTCGCCAGAATGAACGCCGCCGTTTGGCCCGCCTACAACGATGTAATACTTGCCGTTTGTTTCTTTTGTGTAGTGAATATCGCTGATCTGCTTGCTCAAATCGTAGCGGTCGGCGCTTTGCTCGCCGTTCACAAACGCTACCTTATCGTAGCCCTCGTCCACTGCCATCTTGATGATGCGCTTCAGTGCTAGGTTGAGCCACTTATCGGTGTTGGTGACAAATGGGGCATTTAGAACTCCGACGCGCTCTCTGTTATTTAGGGCATCTGCTGCTGCGCGCTCCGCAGCTTCTCTAGATGGCTGGATGCCACCGGAGCCATCTGGCAAGCTCCAACGCCAGTTGCTCGACCCAACGCCTGCACTTTCATATTCCGCCCGTGCCAGCACTTCTGGCATGTTCTGTCCGCCAGTGTCGAAACCTTTTTTCTTCCCATCTTGTCCCCAGTCAGATTGCACTTCTTCCACAAACAAAACTTTGTTGCCATCATCATCAACTCTATCATTCAAACGGATGTGGGCTAGTACGTTGGGTTGGTCCCAATGGGAGGATCGGTAGCCAGAGTTTCTGGCATCTGTTTTTGCTGTGCGTTCCGCGTCTTCTCGTGAGTAAAATTCTTGGTCGCCAACACGCCAGCGTTTTGTTCCTTCTATTGACTCAACTATTGCTGTTTTCCCAGGCAACGTCAGTAACACCTCGCGGTAGTTCTTGCCGCCAGGTAGTTGGTATTGGCTGTATTTGGATGCGCTGCCAGTTTCGGCATCACCAATGTCATAGTTTTGTGGAGCGCGCAAATACTCTGCTCGGGCACGGGATAAAGTATCGTAACCTAAGAGGTCAGCGCTTTCCAGTGCACGATCAAGGGATTCTCCAGTGAGCTTCCCGCTCAAAATTGCCTCGGTCACTTGCACGCCATTGGTGTCAAGATATGCCGTCACCTGTTCCTTAGTGACTTTGCCTTCTTGCAATTTGAGCCAATCATTCAAACCAGACCACTCAACTTCATCAGCCTTGCCCGAACCTTTGTTCACCAAACCAATGATGTTTTGAATCCATGCCTGACCGCTTTGGGATTTAGCATTGATAGTTTCAATACCTTTTGAAAGTGCGCTGTAAAAAGGTATTGATGTTCGACTGAACATCGGCCCATCTGCAATCTTCATTCCTTGCTCTGGTGCAGTCTCGTTTGCAACTTGGCCGCTGCCCTCAATATTTGAAGGATTTTCTTCCTTGGCCGGGTACGCCGCTTTCAATTCATTTGGCGTGATGTCGCCTGACTTGACATCTTTCAAGACGTCAATCCGCTCTTTGCCGGCGACATTGGCGGCATCAAGAATCTCGGTGGCTTGGGCTGCTGGCGTATCAAACACACTGCCCTGCGTGTTGAACATATCAGGAACATCGCCTGTCAGTTCTCGGCGTGGTAGCGGCTTATCGCCACCATCTTCCTTGCGCCTGGCTTCAGCTTCTGCGTCGGCCTGTTGTTTCAGGATGTCGGCGCGTGTCGGTGAGGTTAGGCCTTCTTGGCCATTCGCATCGCTTTGCTGGCTAGCATCTTGGCTGCGATGTCCACGGCCTCCTTCGATGGCTGCTTTAAGGGCGTCGCGGGCGGATTCGTTGTAGTCTTGCTCTGAGCCATTTCGGGTGTTTTCATAGGATTGTTCCTTGATGGTGTCGGTGTCAATGCCGATGGCTTCGGCCTGCGCAAGAAGTGCATTCACTTCGATCTTAATGGCGTCGTTGGATGAATCATAGCCCGCTATTTCGGCGTCGTCCAGCGTGTATCCCAATTCAGCTACCGATTCAAACGGGTCATAGTCCTCGTCTTGCGCCGCCTCTTGCTCTGCGGCCAAGTAGTCGGCAAAGCGCTGCTCGGCTTCGCGCTCTGCCATCAGCTCCGTATCCTGCGGGGTGTAGCGCGGGCTTTTCAGGGATTGTTTAATCAGGTTACGGGCCTCTTCGTGACTGTCGACTTCGTTCAAATAGCCTGCTTCGATCAATCGCTCTGTGGCCTTTTCAATAGTCAGGCCACGGCCAGCGCCAGCAAACAGGCTCCGGTTACCAATTCTGATATTGCCTTCCATGCCCATGTCGACGCGGGTACTGGGGTGCAGCATACCTTCACCGGCAATAAATTCATGCGCGGCTATCGGTGTTCCGGCTTGTCCTGTGGTCGCCAAGCTCAGACGGCGGGATGCTTTTTCTTGGGCAGCAAGTTGTTTTTCAGTCTTGGGGGCAAGGGCGAATCCACCGGCAACTTTCACCACGCGCATCATGGGCTGCTGTTTCTTGGCGATGTCAGCTGACTTCTTCAACTTGTAGGGTTTACCGCCTTCACGTAACGGCGTGCTGTCAATGCCCAAGTGTTCTGGGTCATGCGCTTCACGCTCGGCCTGAATTTCAGCCAGCGACTGGTTGATCTTTGCACGGGTCGATATCGGGATGGTCGCCCACTTCTTTTCTAGCAGCTTGCGGCCTGCGGGGGTGATGTCGCCGCCTTTGGTTGCCATGCCAGAACGTCTAATGATATCGGCGCGGTCGCTCGCGTCCAAGCCATCCCAGTTCTCAATCGGCCCACTGCCCGCCTGGGCGGGCGCTACGCCGCCATCACCCGAGTCCGAGAATGCGGGGGCTTGACTTTCAGCTACAGGCTGGGCAGTAGGTTGCTCCGAATTTACTTGTCGTTCGGCTCCTCGTTCCGGCGTCGATTGTTCCGCTGCTGGCGCGAGGGTTTTGGTGGACGTAATGACATCGGTGTTTCCTTCAATATTGGGTTTAGTCGTGGCTTTCTGCATGGCCAACTGCATGGCCGTAGGCAATTCTGCAATCTTTGCCGCCTCTAGGGCACGTCCTTGGGCTTGCAGGTCATTCAATTCACGGTCATTGGAAAACTCGCGTTGCAGCTCAGCCCGCAAGGTTTCCAAGTCGCGGCCTTCGCGTGTAACGAGGTCGTTCAACTCGTAGGCTTTTTCTGTGCCAACTTTAGGTAATGTTGAAATGTCAGGGTAGGCCGACAACAAACCAGTTTCACCGCCATAGGCTTGGGCCGATTGTTGATCCCGAATAGGAGTTCCCGCTTTGACCGCGCCCATGAAGTTGGTGACGGCTTGCGCGGACAGTACAGAATTGTCAGCAGCTTTGATGGCGTCATCAACGGTCGCGGCTTTACCGATATCGGCAATGTTGGTGATGGGGGCTTTTTGTGGGCTGCTTAGAATCCCGCCTGCGCTGCTGTGCAATACCCCGCCTAGCATACCTTGGGCAGCAGCGTCGAGTGCATTGCCTTGGGTCGATTCTGATTGGTTCCACGTCAGCATATTGGCTTCATTGCCTTTGCCGTATTCCTCGATGCCGGTTTGTCCGTATTCGGTCAACCCTTCAATCGGCGCAGCCACCAATGAACTTGTCCCGGCGCGGGTTAGCTTGCCTTTGATGCCCGGCATTTCACCCAGTTTCTTGCTGATGGCAAGTTTACCTTTGAGGGCTTCAAGGCCCAGCATGCGTTCACCAAACTCAGCTGTTCCCGCCAAGAAAGTAGCGCCCAGTGCTTTGGCAATTTCTTCACCGGTTAGGGCGCGGTTTTCATCCACGGATTTCTTTGCAATACCGCCGCCGATTTCGCCGCCTTCCATGCCGTAAGCACTAGCGCCCGTCGCTGTGGCTGCGCCAATCCGTCCGGCTACATTGGTCGTGGCCGCTTTCGCCAGTTGATCTGCTGAGAGTTTTGCGCCTTCTTCGGTAGCGGCCAATGCAGCGGCTTCTTTCGACACCATGCCACTGGCTAACTTTTCAACTGTCGCTTTCAAACCCGCTTTGCCGATCACGGATCCGAGTCCAGCCGTCGCCAGCATCTGCGCCGCTTGTCCGCCCGCATAGCCAATCCCGTGCGTGAACCAATCCACCATAGCGCCGAAGTCGCCTTCTTTGGCTTTGTCGTAAGAATAGGTAAATGAATCGGATGGCAGTGCATCCTTTTGCATTTTGTCCTCATACGCTTGATAGCCTTTAACACCGGCCTTTTTGATGCCGGTAGCAATACCGCCTTCACCAAAGGCGGCTTCTGCCGTTGCACCCGCACCCGCCATCAAACCATACCCGAGTTGCGGGATTTGCTGGAATGCTTCTTTTACCCCTCGGCCTGCATTGGCAACGATGCCAGACGAAGGCGGTTTATACCCGATGGCGTCCTTGAAAATCTCGGGCGTTGTGTCGTATTGTTTTGCAGCAATGTCGATCAACTCATTGTCATTGAGCGATGCAGCATCAGGATATTTAGCGCGAAGGTCAGCGAGTGTTGGCATGTTCAATCCGGGTTAAATCGCGTCATAATTGATTTCGGCTCGTAGCGCTTGATCTTTGGAACACCATATGGTTCTGCCAATTCTGCACTTTTACGTGGAATAGGAACACCATCACCGTCTAATTTACGACCCATATCCAAGATGCCTTTTTTAGGTGGCGCATCTTCATTTTTTGGACCCTTTTCTTTTCTTGCTTTCGCTTCTGCAATAGCTATAGCGAATGGGTCTTTTTCAGGTTCGGAGGCTTGTCGCGGCTTACCATCATCAGGAATATAGGGCGCATACAAATCTGCAACCTTTGAGGATAAGGCATCACGCTCTTTTTGAAGTTTGGTAATGCCTTCTGGGTTTGCCATGCCGTCCACGGTAGCTTTATCAATCACGGCAACCTTGGCTTTGATCTGCTCACGAAGAGCTTCGGCTTGGGCTTTCACGGCAGGCGGCATTTTCATTTCCGCCTGTTTTTCTTCCAGCATAAGTTTTGCAGTTTGCATCTGAATGGCGCGAAGTCCAGCTCCATCATCTATATGCTTTGCCCTAGCCTCGTTTCTGGTTCGATCAAGAATTTCCTTTTCGTTGGCCTTGTAAAAATCGAGTTTGGTTTGTTCTTCTGAGGTCAGTGAATCTGTTTTGGCTTTGTTCGCCAGCGCCTGAATTTCAGGGTCATATTCGGCCATCTTCGCCGCTTTGTAATCGTCCACCTTGACATCACGCAATCGCGGTGCGTTGGCAATAGATTCTTCAACGCGAGCTTGTCGGTCTTGTGCGTTGTTGAGTAAGCCGCGATTTTCAGCACGGATTGACGATTGCTCATTCATATCATTGAGTGCCGCATCTCGCTTGGCCTGAATCTCGGCCTGTTTGGCTTGCAGTTCTTCCTGCCCATATTGCTTAGCGTTCTGTTCGGCAACATCGCTCAAACCCTTGCCAAGCCCTCCCAGTGCCCCAAAGATAATGCCCATATCAAATCCTTCGTGCGTTGTTGAGTAAGCCTTTGGGGGGCTGACTGATCATGGTGTTCATTTTGTCTTGGCTGACCCCAAACAATTGCAAAACATTAGCGGCCATGTCCTTGGTTGCATCGGCCAAGAGTCCCGGCGTGACTTTGATTTTACCGGCCTGCTCCAAAAACCCTAGCGCTTCGCACATGAAAATCGTAGCAGCAGGTACGGCAATTTTCACTGGCATGGTTTTCTTGGACTGGATAAACAAAATTCCAATCAGCTTGGCTGCGCCTTCACCTGCATTATGGGCGAAGTCGTTGGACTTCATCAGTTGGCTTTTGAGCACACCGGCTTTACTGCCGTACATGATTTCAAAGCCTGCCGTCAGGGTGCGCTGCAAGGGGTTTTGCAGGTTCTGTGGGACACGGGCGGTAATGGCCTGCTCTGTTTGCTGGAGCAGGGGATTGGTTGTTTTTCCGAGCATATTAAAACCTTGCCTTGTTAAGAATGCCGCTGCGCGATTTGTTTTGGTTGCTCACGTTGGCGTTCAATTGTTTCTCGTAAGCAAACTGATCTTCTTTCAATCCTTGCGTACGGTCAAATTGATAGCCTGAGTTAATACCCTGCAAAACGCCGCCGATCAATTGAGTACCATTGTTCACAAGATACCTATTCTTAGGGTCTTTTATAAATCCCCACGCCGTATCAAAAAAGTCATTGCCTTTGGTTTCACCTGGTTTTTGGACTGGCGTTCCGGCTTGTGTTGGCCCGGCTGGTGTGTTGACATTGGTGGTTCTAGTGGGGTCAGTCGAATCCACTACATCCGTGACCGCAGCTTGTGGCGGGGCTTGGGTTGTTGTTTCTACTGGCGCTTGTTGTTCAACTGGAAGAGTTTGGGAAACGGTATCTTGATTCAATGCTGTGCTGTCCGCATTGACATTTTCCACAGGTGTAGATGCCATTGGGTCAGATGCCATTTCACTTACGGCATTCGACGATGCATCAGACCACGGAATAGCACTGTCGTAAGCAGACGCTTCGCCTGCTAAACTTGAACTGACTCCCTCGCCTGCTAAACCAGCGCCCGTTATACCGGCCACGCCGCCACCGATTGCCATCGCCCCCCCAAGTTTGGAGATGGTCTGGTCTTTGGTGACTGCACCGACAACCGACATGGCTGCACCTATTTCGGCTAATGTCGTTGCAGCAATAATACCTTCTGCGACGGCTGAGTATTCTGCGATTGCCACGATTGCTGTAAATGCCATTTTTATTCCTTAGAAAATCTTTGCCATCATGATTTCTTCCGTCTGATAGCCCATGCGTTTCAGAATGTCAGCCAAGTCGTTCACCAGTTTGGCATGCCATACCATTTTGAATTTGCCCAGTTGCTTTTCCAACTCGCGCTCACAGTATTGAATCAAGCGGATACCTGTTCTTCCTGTCCTGTGATCGGGATGGAGAAACAAAACATCGTTCACCGCGACGGTCAAGTCGGCATAGTGCATATGCTGGTTGATAAAAAACCAACTGTAGCCGATCAACTTTCCTTTTTGGCGTGCGGTATAGATATTCAATACACCCGCTTGCTCTAATAAGGCGTATTTTTCCCACATGGGATTTAAAACGATACGCGCCTTATTCAGTGTCAGTTCTTCATAATGCATTGCAAGCAATGGCTCAATATCAGGCAAAACCTCAAAAAGAAGTTCTTTCTGGTAAGTTATCATTAATCACCTGATGAAGATGTGAATGCCGGGGCCGTATTGATACCGGTAAAGTCAAGGTATTTGGATACGTCCGGCATATTCGTCATAGCCGATGATAGGCTAATCTGTTGCTGGTACATGTTGAAGGCGTTTTTGTCAGCCTGCAAACGGGCATCCGCGTCCAGCTTCGGATTAGTCGAATTGGAATACAGCGTATCCGCGTATTTGGAGTACGCACTGGAGGCGACTTGGCTGTTTTGAATCAGTGCCTTGTCGCGGCTTGCCAATTCAGCCAAGTGGGTTTGCGTGTCCGAGTTGAGCTTGGCGAGATTGAAGTCATTATTCGCGCTGGCGTTGAACTTGGCGAAGGTATTGGTCTGGTCGGCGTTATAACCAGCGGCCTTGGCGTAGGTGGCTGCGTCCGAGGTTGCAATTGGGAGTGCTGCGTTGTACACCGACGAATCAGCAGCGGTTTGTCCAATGCTTGAATTGAGCAGGCCGCGCGCATTGGCCGTCTCCATTCCATGGGTTCTGGCCTGTTGAATCAGCCCGCTGTTTTCACCGATGACGTTTTGAATGCGGCCCTGGACGGTCTGGTCATTGGTCACATTCCACGGGGTGATTTCACCCAACTGAGATGCGCCGCCATTCACCCCGTTGCCGCCATACTGATTCGTGCCTTTCCCGGCTACCCCAAAGCGCGAGGCAGTACCATAATCCACGCCGTTCTTGACGTTGTTATCGGTCAGGAACTTTTGATAGAGGGCGGTACTTGCATCTTGGCCTTGGGCTGATGCTGCCGCGTAATCGGACTTGAGCTTAGCAGCTTGGTCAGGGGTCAGGTTGACGCCATTGTTCCTCGCCCATTCATCGGTCAGGGTCGAGCTATCGCCTCCAGTGACGGCATTGGATGGGGCTTGGTACACGTCACCCATTCCAAAACCACCGTTGACGATCTCTCCGTTCTTAGCCGCATCGGCTTTAAAGGTGCTGAATAAATCCGAAGCATTAGCACCACCTGCAATGGCCTTGTTCCAGTCGGCTAGCCCTGCGGGATCGGCATCGCGCCCGAGGACGCCTCGATACCAGTTATTGACATCCACTGGCGTTGTGGCCGTACCGCCGTCTAAAATTGCCATTTCAATTCCTTACTGTGTAAGCGTCAGACCGACAAGCGATGTAAGCGTTGTTCACTTCATCGGCTTCGTCTGTGAGTTTGAGAAGTAATCCGCTAAGTTGTTTTGAAAGTAACCCACCGGCTTGGGGATTGTTGTCTGCACGATCCCCGGCGGCGCTGGCAACTTCACTTGCGGGGCCACCACTGTTGCACCCACATCCGGCGTTGGGGTCGAGCAGCCGTCCAGAAGGGCCAGCAGCAGCACGCAGACGATCAGCAAGGGCATTGATAGTGGATTGGTTTTTTGCATCTTGTAGCTCCTGTTTTTGGGTAGCGATTTGCAGCGCTTGGGTGATGGATAAAACCTTGGCGGTTTCGCTGCTCAGTAATTCAGAAGCATCGGCTTTTTGCTTTTTCAAAGCGGCTTCATATTTATCGGTGGTATGACTCACGCCTAGGGAATATTGCCTGTGCCCATACAGCAACATGGCCGCGATAAGGGCCGCGACGGATAACAGACCCTCAATAAGCTTGAATTGAATGTTCATGCGAGCCCCACAATGCCGGGCACGGTGCCAGCGTCGGTGATGGTGATCACACGGTTGATGGCATTCTCTGGGGCGCGTGTCGAAACATGCACCCATTGTTTGCCCTTCACGCCTTCGAGGATGATTTGACCAACACCCAAGACATTGACCAGTGGCGCGAGCAGGCGGGCAATCTCGGTCGGCGTGCCAAACCCCGGCGCAACAAAATCAGCAGCATGGCCTTGTGGGTGATCGGAGGTACTTCGAGAACCAACGGCTTCATTCAATGCGGTGCATCGGTAGCCACTGGTGACTGTAATGGGCACATTCAAAGTGGATCGGATTCGCTCCAACATCTCAGCCACCAACACCAAGCGAGGGATCAATTCTTGCGGGGGCGTGTTGTCGATGCCCAATTGCGAAGCCTTGCCGCTGGCGGTCAATTCCGAGAGGTCGAAGTGAGGTGAAAGTTTCATTTCATTTTCCGGCTGTTTTTCAAAAACATCACATTGTGGTCGCGGCGGTCATTCTTGTTTTTCATGACAACAAACTGTTTGTACAGTTTGAATGCCGTCGCCACCATGAAAAACGCAACCCCTGCCACCATCAAACCCAAAACAAAAGGCGGGTCATTTTTCAATGCCCAACTTGCCAAACCCAAAGCCCCGATACAAATACACGCCAAGCCGACGCGCTGCATAAGTGTGTCATCCAGATGCGGCGCGAATACGCCAATGACTGCGATGATAGCAATCAAATAGAGTAATCCATTAAATAATAAAAATTCCATTTCAACCCCCGATGCGCTTTGAGATTCCAGCGACTGTAGATGTCCATATCTCCCTGATAGGAGTCGCCTGAATAGCCTCCCATAATTTTGCTGTAATCGCCATGCCAAACATACCCACTAAAAACCCGGCAAACCCGTCAGGCAATCCAGTTTTGGATGCGACATACGAGGTGGCGTAGAGGCTGATAATTGCACCGCCAAAACCCATGGTAAGGCGTTCCGGCCATGTTCCTTTGACAAAATTCAAAGACAACAAAGCCCCGGCAACGCCTGAGAATTTTGCAATAATAATATCAAGGGATGCGTCAGTCATGGGGCTTTCTCTTTTTTAGTTAATCATTGTTGGATAAATACCAATGGTGCGCCCAAGTCCTGTGCGGCTTGCACTACCATATCAGGCCGCGACATGGAGCCTAAATCAATTCCATCCTGGCTTAATACCTCGCGGACATAGGCCGCGCATTCGCTGACCGTACCTTTGTCTAGTGGTTTGAAGAAGGCTTGTACAGCCGCCCATTCTGAATAATCAACCCCGACACTGGCCATGGCAAAGTTCTCGGTGATCTGAGACCACGGTGCATCCATTGGCAGCAGGTAAAAATCACCCGACTGGCTCAATGGAAAAATACGCACTTTTGGTTTGACAGCTTCCAGAATAAACACCCGGCCAGCTACGACCCATGCAAGACCGATATGGCTATAAGTAGAACGCGTAAAGATGCGAACCATGTTCACCTTAATGCCGTGCCATGTTTTCCAGTCGCCATGACTGAAAGCCAGCAAGTCACCCGATTTGATTTGAGCCCGTGCATTTTCGTATTTCATGAAACCCCCAGTGCTGTTTTAATGGCTTTCACAAACCCGTCCCATTGGGTGGTCACGGGGGATAAATCAGACGCCGTGCGTGCCGCCTCTTTGCGCGCCAAGCGGTTAGCCCGGATCGACGCCTGTGCCCCACGCCATGCCGTCGCCGTGGTCAAAATATCGTCTGCCGACCACTGCGCTGTCTGTGCTTTGGCTGTAGCCCAGCTTTGCACGCTGGCAGGCACTGTACCTGTATAGCCTGCTGCTTTGTAGGCCACAGCATCTGTTTCGGCCAGTTGGTATTCCGGGCCACGGTTGCCCTGCACGGCAAGGTAAATCGCATCGGTGTCAGCGTCTATTTTCTTGAGTAGGGCGGAGCGCTCCTCGGTGGTGACGACATGGACAGGTGGATAGGGATCAGTCCAATCATCAATAGTGCCTGCGCCTACCACCGTGAACGGCAAGTCTGCACCGTCGCACCGATAACGATCTCCCAGAGTGATGACCGTGGTGTAGGGGCCAAAAACGCCCCCTGGGGTTATGAGTTTTTTCATTTATGCCACCGTGAACCGGGAAATGTTGAAAACAGTGCTGCCGCTCAAGCCTTGACCACACCACCACAGCGATGCGTTTGATTTACGGCCAAGAGCTGGGTTTGAGTTTGATAACCCAAAAGTTGTAGGCAACAAAAACGGTTGCCGCCCATTGCTTACAAGCACCTGTGGGTTGTTGCGGTTAATGCTCAACATGACCTTGCCAAACACTCGGCCATTGCCGACCGTGTTTTTTCCCACCAGCGGCGCGGACGAATACGAGTTGTTTGGCGTATCTAAAGCACCATTTGCTGATGCAGTATTTGACCCATAGTTTGAGTAATAAGTAATGACCGGGTTATTGCCTGATAGCCCCACCGTGAAGGCTATTGAAAAAGACCCGTTAAACCGTGAGTGACCCCAAAGCTCTGTCGCGGAATAGCCAAAGAATCCATTGATGTAACCAAAGATAGAATTTGCTATTTCAGTGCCTGCAACCGCTGTACCAGCGTTATCTGTCAGCACGTTAATGATGTGAAAGCCATTGCCACCATCCGCTGTGACAATGCACTGATTTGCTATTTGGTGAACAACCCCACGCGAGAAAGTCATAGCTGACCCACTCAGTTGCGCAGTAGTTAATGAGGCCACCGTGCCAGATACGCTCACAATCGCGCCATACACATAGTTATTTTCGTAAATCAGCGCCCAGCGGCCCGATGGCAGACTGCGACAGACCAAATTGTTGTAAGCCGAGGTGGCGATACTTGCGGAAGTGCCCGCTGTTAGCGTGCTGCCAGATACCGAAACAGGCAGGCAGTAAATAGTTGTCAGGTCTTGATCCATCAACAAAACGACGGAGCTGGACACTGCATAGACCGGATTCAGAAAGGGGCTTGCCGTGGCCCCAGTCCCCGGAGTTATTAGCGCCGCGCCAATGGCGGGCGTTGTCCCAGAAACCGTAAACGCCCTCATTTCGTGTTGGCCTGACATATGGTAATTGCTTACCCAAGATGTTCCCACCGCCACCAACTCGAACATGCCTGTAAGGCTTGCGGCGAGTGTTGCGGTAGCCGCTGTATTAACGGTAATGGTGGTTCCGCTGAATGACAGGATGACGGATTGAAACGCTGTGCTGCTGGCCGTGTTCACCAGTACCTTATCTGTCGATGTTTTGATAGCCGCGAGGTTCGCAGACACGTCGGCGGTACGCACCAGTACGGGCGAGCCAAAAGCCATTGCCGTGTTATCCCACACCACCGCATGCACCGACAATCCGCCGCTGATAATCAACAATTCACGCGTCGCGTCAAGATTGACATAAAGCATTGCGCTTGGTGCACTGCCCAAAGATGACCCAAGGGTGACAGTTGCCCCGGCATCGAGGCCGAAGAGCGAAGCGCCCAACAACACCCAAGCGCCGGGGGCTGTTGCGTTATCGGTCAAACTGCACTGCGCATAAGCCAAGGGCTCAATGAAGCCGATCAACGTGCCTGCGCTGTCTTTGATTAGCAAAGTGTAGCAGCCCGAGTTGTATAGGCTGAAAACCGGAACGCCTTTGGTCAGTGTGGTCGCATCCGGCAACGTCACTGCCGCACCAAGGGATGTGCTGGACAGGGATTGTGCGGCAACGCTGGCGGCGGTTAGGGTGATTGGGGCTGTTGTGGTTTGACCGCCTATGCCGATCTGAGTAGGTAAAGCAGCCCAACTCGCAGCGGTTCCGTCTGTGGTAACAAACTTACCATTGTTTCCAGTTTGAGCTGGTAGTGCTGAACTAAAGGCCGTGGCAGCAACAAAAGCAGTATTGGCAATCTTGGTACTGGCATCGCCAAACGGTTGTGTATTAGCCGTTCCATCGGTCAAACTGGGATTAGATGCATCCAATTTGGAATTGACTGCCGATTGAACCAATGCAAACTCATTGCGAATAAGGGCACTTGTCCCCCGTGTTTGTGCGATTGGATTGCCTGTAGGGGTATAGTTCATCGTGTGAGCCTTAGCGGATTGTAAGCGAGAGAGATACCCTGCACGGTATGTTTTCTGTCTTGGGCGCGGTTGCTGTAAAACAGGAACGAGATATTCGTTTCAATACCCGTCAACGACATGGTGATGGTATTGAATGTCCGGGTATCCCATGAGAATGATTCCCATGTGAATTGATCCCAATAACCACCACCAACCACGGTGTTATTGGTAGAGCCTAAAGGTGAGCCAATATCGGGATTCCCATAGCCCAAGTCGTAGCTGATGTCAACTTTGGAGAAACCCGTGGGCTTCACTTCAAAGATGGCCCTTCGGTAACGCTTTCTGACTTGTGGGGATTTGAGGTGATTGAAACAAGGTCGAATCCATGCTTCGATAGGAGAGCCGTCAAACGATGTCCCGATATTGTCCTGGTAGATATACCCATCGTCCGAGCCAAACAAAGTAATCTCCCGCCCATTGGACAGGGTTTGTGTGGTCATCACCCTGACAACTTTGCCGTAGTTAATGGGCAAAATCCCGCTGATGGTATCGCCAGTTAATCCTAGAACCAGTCCTGTCCCGTCATTGAAATACAGGCGGTATTGGTCTTTGCCTCGAAGCGTCGTAGAAGCTGTTTCCATACCGCGCTTGGAAAAGATCAAAGGCTGGATCAAATGCGAGACCGATGCATAATCAAAGTCGCCATAGGTCAGCGCGGTAATCAGCGACTGAATCCCGCGTGCGGTTAAACCGAAGGTGAGGTTACTTGCAGGCTGTAGGGTATAAGCCGAATAACCCAACTCAAACACCGAAGCCACCAAGTTGAAGTTGGCTGAACTTGAACCGTAGAGCATATAGGTGCGGTTCTTGGTGAAGATGCCCAAGGTAGAACCGGCGTTATTTCCGCGTTGAGGAATAAATCCAGTGACATATTCACCCAAAGCAATCTCACCCGCTCCAAGAATCACCGTCCATGAATAAGGTGAGCCCAGTGCCGAATACTGAACCGATCCTAGAAACGACAGGAACAAATAGAACCTGTGAAACATGATATGACTCGGGGCGTCTGCAATCATCCCGGTATGAATCGGGACGTAAGTCGTTCCGTCAAACTCGAAAGCGGGGTTAACACCGTCGCAGCCGTACAGTTTCTGGGTAGCCGTTGAGCCGGTGAAGTTGGCATTCACGTACTCAACCGTACCGCCGGGGAGCCGGGTAATCGCTGCGCCTACGGAAGTAGTCGTGCAATAGGTGACGGCTAATGCGTTGTCCTTGATTAACTCGCCGCTGGTGAAAGTTCCAGAGGTCACGGTGTACACCAAAGTGCCCACGCCTGAACCGTTCCATGCGCCAGTTCTCAAGACAATAGCCTTCACCACGCCGATCGCGCCGGACGTTGCGCCTTTGATGACCTGCCCCACGACAGGGCTTACCGTCCCGGTTGAGAAGTAAACCTCGTTCGGAAACACAATCTGCGTCCAGCCCGAGGTGGTCGCCTTGTACATATTTCCCGCAGTTCCGCCTGCATTGTCACGGAAGGCATAGACCGTATCCGCATACACTGCAACACCTCGGATAGCCCCGGAACCGGGAACGACACCGATGTCTAGGCGCAGGTCGTTCGCGGCCAACAAAGAATAATCGGCATTATTGGATGGGCTTTGTTCGCCCGATTGTTGCGCGGTCGAGGTCGATGTGGCTTGCGTCACGGTGGCCACTTGCAGGGCTTCATTCAGAACAAAGGTTCCGGTCACACGACCTAAGACCAAAGTCGATCCGACAATGGCAAGAATTTTCCCCGTCGCGCCCGAGGTCAGACCGGCGATCGTTTGCCCAACGGTCAGCGTCCCCGTGATCGTTGCGGTCAGAATCCAGTAGGGTGCTGAGGTTGGACTGGTGTGACCGTCATAGCGCTCAAAGCCGTCGATGCGGGAATAGCCGCCCGAGATTTCCGGCTCGTAGTTTTGCGAGTCAAACAAGACGCCCGGCTTCATGGCGATTTGCGGCGTCACCAAGTCCAGCCCACCACCCATGGAGTAGTATTGAATACTGACCTTGGGCAGGTTCATGCGAGGGCTCCGGGGAACTGCATGGATGGAAGCTGATTCCATTCCAGACGGCGCATCATCTTGTCGTACAGGCCTTTGCCTTCTTCATAGACTTCAAGCGCCGCTTCACTCACACCGTAGAACATCATGGCCTTGTACACAATCGCCATATGAAACTGGGCTGGTAATGAGGGCGTATCGGTATCGGCTGACATTTCCATCGCAGCTTTGAAATACTCGCCCGTGATGGTGTAGCCCACTTCGGGGGTTGGGCCGAGTCCGATACCGGCGTCTGGCATCACGGTAAATTCAAAGGGACGCGAGCGGGTATTGCGCATCCCGCCGAATTGGTACACGTCGCGCCAATTCTCATAAGGCATGGCCGGCATTTGAATTTCTGTATTCGTGCCCACGCTGGTTTGGTAACTGCGGAAGGTATCTTCATCCCATGCGCCAAAGTTGGAGAAGTTCGTCCCCGTGGCTTGGATCTGTGCCAGCGTGTAATTCGGCTGGCCTGAAACGGTGGGAAAGCTCATGGCGTTTCGCATCCAGTTCCAGTTATTGCGTTCCTCCTGAATCTCCATCCACGCCTCATTGACCCAGTCAATCTTGCGTTGAATGTCCTCGATCTGATTCACCAGCGTGACAGGTGCAGCCCCCGAGGAGCTTGTGCGTCGGTGCAGTCTTTGAACCAGTTGAAGAAAATTCATGGCGGTTTTAAATTAGGAGGGGCTACCCGTAGATAGCCCCGGATTTTTAAGAGGCTTGAGTGAATGTGATGCCAGCAGCAACCTTGGACACCGCATACGCGAACCAAGATGTACCGTCGCTGATCATTTCCACTTTGTCGCCTGCAACAGCCTGAGCCGCTACAAAGGTCACGGTATCGTCAGTCGTACCGAAGTCACCGGCTGTACCATCAACAGGCGTTTGAAGACCCTTGATGATGTTGGCCGAGTTCGCTGTGACCACCGTGTAGCTGCCGCCCGAAGGTGCTGTCGCGCAAATGATTTCATAGCGCAAACCTTTGGCAGGCAGTGGCAGTGTCACTACAAAACCGCTGGACTGGTTCAGGAACAGGACAAGCCCGGTTTCATCAGCCGACAGTTGACGGGTAGCAACTGAGTTTTCAGCAGCGATTTGCGATGCAAACGCAGCGGTCAGCGAGACTTGCGTCCGACGATCCGGCAGAGTGGACAGCGCTTGTTTGAGAGAAATAGCCATGATGTTTCCTTTTTAAGCAGAAGCTGCCACAGACTGAAACCACTTCATGCCGCCGCGTGGGTTTTGGTCGTCCACCAATCGAACGCGGTGGGAGCTTTGACCGCTGCCACTCATGCGATTGAATTCATTACCATTGCCATCTTTACCGAAAGCACAGGCGAACTTGACCCGCTTTGCAGCCAAGAGCGAGTACAGGTACTTGCGCTTGATGACCTGCTCACAGCCTCGTTTGATGTACTGGGTGATTCCGTTGTGTCCAGCAGAAATGAACACGGGAGAGTTCGGGTCATCGTCGGCTTCGATCTCGACGGTGACCAACTCCTCCATGAACTTTGCTTCTGCTGCGGCTGACACCATTTGGTGAGCAGGGATGATGTCGATATCTTCCAGCTCAATTTCCGCGTCACGGAGTTCATCCGGGGCACGGCCAATGTTGATGCCATTTTGAACGTCATCACTTTCGATAATTGCGCGTCGGCGTGGGCCAGTCATAGGTGCTCCTTAAATGCCCCCATCGGGGGCTATGGGTTTAGATGATTTGCGGACGGTCAGGCAGGTTTGCAATCTGCGTCACGGAAGTCGTGATGCCGGTCGCATTCCAGCTGGATGTGAACGCGGTGAATGCTGAGGCATTGGGCGAGTTACGCACCAACACATAAGCAATCGGGCAGAAGTCATCGGGCAGGGCAGGGAACTGCGGTGCATTGATGAAAGCGCCAGCGGTCGAGCCAACACCGGTCGCGGTAGGGACGATCGTGCCTTGAGCTGCGCGAAGCAGGCCCGCACCGGTCACGCCCAACACAATCACCGTCGCGCTAGGCGTTGCGGGGATGGTGGCGAAAGCAGCCAGCGTGGTGTAGTCCACCGTCGGCGAAGTGATTGCCGTATTCGCAGCAACACCGTAAGCCGTGGTGAATTTGCCACCGATAGCCGCGTTGGTGGCGGCGGTGGTGGTGATGGTGCTGGTCGTGCCGAGGGCAACGCCAGCGCTGAGGTGGTTCATCGTAGAACCATGAAGGTCGCGTGCATTGATAGCCATGATGTTTCCTTGTTAAAAATTACAGCAATGTGGAGACTGTGCACTCAGCAACGCACATCCAGCCTTGGTTTGTCACCAGACCAGCATCGTAGAAAGTGGCAGAGCAGTAACCGCGTTCGCCGGTAGGGTCAGACTTGTCCACTTGGCCCACAGGAATGTGGTTGAACTTGAATGCGGACAGACCACGGAAAGCGGTATGACCCCATGCATCTTTGGCGATCACAAACAACTGGTACACGTCGGCATTTGTACCGGTGGTGGACAGGTTTGTCGTGCCAGACACAGCAGCGCCAGAGTCGATGATTTTGGGCAGATCAGGGGACAGGATGAATCGGACAGAACCGACACAACCAATTTCCATCTCATGCGCCACTTTCATGGAGCCGTAATCCGACACAGGTTTGTAGCCGGGGATGGCTTCGATGTCCTGTTGCAAATCGGTGTTACCGAAGGCGAGGTAAGTCTTTTGCAGGCTCACAGTACCGTAGTTGCCGCTGGAGCTGACTGCTGCACGCACGAACTTGGCATGGTTAGAGGCCAGGCTGCGGGTGATGCGGCTCACCAGATTCAGGGTGACGGGCTGGCTGGTGGTCAAGCGGGTAGTGCCGCCGCTGTAGAAGCGGTTAGTACCGCCTTGCAATGCGCCGATGTAAATCAGTTCGCGCACCAAGCCCAGACGTTCGCCCAGTTGTTCGGTCATCCAGCCGGGAACATCGTCTTCACCCAGAGAGTCTTCCTTCTCGGTGTAGCCGTACAGCGCACCGTACTTTTGCACCTGAACGGTCGTGTCCAGCACCACCAAGCTCTCAGAGGGAGGCGTGCTGCCCTCTTGGATCAGGTGGGCGGCAGCGGTCGTGCTGTAGGTGTTGGGGGCCGCAGCGGTTGCACCGAAAGGCACAACTTGACGGAACACCACGGTATCACCCATCTTGACGGGCTGATTGAAAACTTCGCCGCTGATTTCAACGGTAGAAGTGTGGATCGCATGTTTGAGAATCTGACCTTTGATCCGACCAATGCGCTGTGTCGTGGAGGTGTAGGTAGCCATTACCATGATAGTTAGTCCTTGAATTGTTCATCGAAGGCCTTTTGTGCGGCCTCTTCAGAGTTTTGATTGAGCGGGACTTGCACCCTGCCCGTACCTTTTGGCGTTACCGCCGCTTCTAGTTGCTGTTTTCTTGTGGAAACAGGGGGTTTCACAGGTGCTTTTTTGGAATCCACGTAAAGCTGCAACATGCGCTTGGCATCCGACAGCTCGTCCGATTGCGCCAACTGACGGACTTCTAAGGGTTGGGATTGCTCCCAGTCCATGAAATCTTTGGAGTAGCGCTCTTTCACCCAGTCACCGCCGACTACAGAGTCCAGCGCGATGTCAATCTTCAGCCGAGGCATCAGACTTTCAACTTGCTGCGACACCAGTTTGTCGATGTCCGGGGTTCCCGTTCCTTTAAATTTGCCGAGAATCTTGTTCAGACCCTTGACCTGCATCTCTGCCAGTTCGGGAAATTCGGCCCGTAATTCCTCAAAGTCATCGGCTGTCACTTCCACACCCGAGGGTGCAGATTGAAGTTGGTTCAATACCCGTTCAATGCCGCCTATCTTTCCGAAGGCTGTTCCGAAACTCTTATCCTGCACGGCCTTCATTTCATCAATGAGGGCCGCACGCTTCACCAAGTCCTGGTATTGCTCTTCGGTAATCTGAGCGTATTTAGGGGCTTCAACTACTTCGGGTTCTGGCTCTTGCTTCTCTTCAGGTTCAGGCTTGTCCGGCGTTACCGTGGGACGTTCCCCAAACACATCATTGAAAGCATCACCATCACCGTCTTGATCGACCGATTCGATTTCTTCGTTCATTACCATCTCCACAAAAACAAAAGCCCTCTTTCGAGGGCCTAATCAACAACCGGCGCGTTAACGTGGGTTGTCACCAAGTGCCGTGCTGGATTACTCCAGGGCGGCGGGAACTTTGTCCAGGGCCATGCAAGCGCGAATCTCTGCGATTCGTCCTCTCAGCTTGGCCGCTTGAACTTCTGAAATATCGCCTTCAAGTTTGATGTGGAGTTCATCAACCCGGCCTTCAAAATAGCGTGAGAGTTTTGACCACAGCGGTGTGTTGCGGTCGCTAAAGTCAATCTTGAATTGCGTCATCCTGAAAACGCCTGTCCATCCGCAGCACGGCCAACGGGTTCAGTTGGTGGCGTCATGATCGGGTTCTGGTGTTTGTGAACGTCAACGCTCAAAGCCTTGTCTGACAGTTCACGTTGAACATTCAGCTTCATGGCGGTTTCAGCGAGTTGCGCTTTGATCGCGTCCAGTTCTTTCTTGAGGCTGTTGTTTTCCTTGAACACTTCCAGTTCACGCTTGAGCGCCAGTTCTTTATCAGCAGACTCGGATTGAATCCGGGCGCGTTCATTCAATGCATTCTGGTAGGCCGTGTCTCGATCCGTGTCCATCTTGGACTTTTGCACCGAGGTCTGGTCGTGGCTAGCGGCAATCTTCTCCGCAGATTCAGCCCGCAACTTAGCTGCGGTGATGATGGGGTTCTCGGGTGGCGGCATGCTCGCCATTTTCGCCAGGTCTTCTTCGCTGTATTCCAGTTTGCGCGGGTCGAGCCGCTTGGCACGCAGAATCTCAGTCACTACCTTCTTTGGGTCAATCCCGGCGGCTGGGTCTTTCGCCAGTGCGTAGAACTGAATCAAAGCCTGTTCTTGCACCGCTTTTTCAACCATGGCAATCGAGCCCTTGGCATTGATCTGAAAATCGCCCTTCTCATCTTCGGGCACGTCCTCGTCCAGCAAGAGCCATTCGTACAGGTCGCGAACTACAGGGCCGGTGATGTTGTCATCCAAAATGTAGGCAACCGACCTAAGCAGGGTATGGGCGTTGTTGTTCTGCAACTCTGCCGCGCCAAAGGTTTCAGGCGAATCCGGCCCATTTCTTCCTTGGGTTACCAAAGGAATGTTGGTCGCTTCTTCGGCCAATTTGAAAGCATACTGAATCACAGCCATCAGTTGCGGGCCAAGATTCGGCAAGACCACACTCATGAAAATCTTACGCACATCATCGGTGATGGCGTTGTCAGTCAGATACCAGAACTTGCCCGGCGTCATATTCCAGTTGCCATCTGCCGGGGTGATGGCGCGTTGGTCGATCACCGTCTGTGCACCGGCACTTTGACCGGCATTATTCAACAAGGCACGGGTTGCGGCATTGACCATTTGCTGGGGCATCGCGACCTGTTCGCCGGGGCCAACACCAGCCCAAGAGCCTTCCCTTCGCGACCACGGCATAACCCGGTAGGGAAACTCGCCAGACTCCAGCGGATTGATCGTGGCGCGGATCACCGAATCATTGACCAAGGTGACAATCGCATTGACCTCGACTACATCGTCAGGTAAGTCCTCAATACCCACAGCCCCCATGAGCACCATGTCCGCACGGCTAATGGTTCCTGTGAAATGCCAGATTTCAAACGCCTTGCTCTTGTTATGCTGGCGCTCGGATTCGTTGCACTTGTCCGGGCCTTGGGTAATCACCTTGTCAATTTGGCTGTTGATGTAGATCGGCTTACCGTCTTTCAACATCTCTTTTTTCAGTGCCTTGAGCTTGGCAGGGGTTAGCTTGTCGCGCTCAAAAATATAACTGCCATCGTGGATGTTTTCTCCACATGATGGATCGGGGAAAATGTCCCACGGCGAAACACGGCGCATGCCCGGCGATACTGAGCGCTTGCGTTTAAGAATGCCTTGTTCGCGGTACATCGTCGTTTTGAACTTGGGGAACGGGCTTTTCAGAACACCCACACCCAGACGAGCGGCATCGTGCATCACCATCCGCATTTCTGCGGCGTAGTTGGATTCGACCATCCAGTCGTAAATGCGCTTCTCTGCCTTCTCTGCTGCTTTGGATGACTCGTCCATCTTCATCTTGGTCACGTCTGCTACAGACGCTTGAGCCATCGCTTGAGGCTGTCCTGGAACTTTAGGGTCGGTCGGGCGCATCAAAGGCTGACCTTGGGCATCCATCAAAAGTGTAGGATTGTCTTTGTGCTTGATCAACTCGGGAACGGGGGTGGCTGACAGAGAAAAGGCTTTATCGTCCACCGGCAAAGCAATTTCACAGATTTTCGCTGCACCCATGTCCACGTAACGGCTGGTCATGCGAACAAAGGCAGATGACTTGCCATCGCTGTTCTTTTTGGTATTGGCGTAAATCGGCCCGCTCATCGTCGTTGACTTAGACCAACGCGCACTGTCGTTACGGTTGGACTCATCAATACACAAATAAGCATCTTCACACGCCGCCCAAATTTCCTCGATGCCTGAGGCGGTACGTCCTTGAACTGCTTCATCCAGCATGCTGGCGATGACCAGACCAATCGCGGACAACAACACGTCATTTTCTACAGGCGCGCCAGTGTCCTTGAATTCATCTGGCATTTCTGGATCAAGATACATGGATGTCCTTATATTCTTCGTATGTACAAACCGCCGCCACTACTTGTAGTTAGCGTCCCGGTGTAATCATTGCCATTCGGCCCGTAAACCACCCCCGCCAGCACTTGGCTTGGCAATGGGAATACAGGCCCGGAAACAATCATCGCCCCTGTGAAACCTGTTTCAGCTTGTCCTGACAGGCTGAATGAGTAGCTTGGGATGAAACTTCCCATTGCTTGTGTCTGACCTGTGCCGGACATGGACACGGAACTGTCCGAAGTCATGGAGCCTGTGCTACCCGTCAACACGGAATTGCTCAGCCCCGCCAACAATTGCGCGAGAACTGAACCCTGCGCCTGCGTCACCGTCTGACCGGCCACTGACAAAACTGTCGTTGCGACTAACGTCCCTTGACTCGTGGTTTCTTCCTGACCTGACAACTGGACAAAAATATCTGCTGATGGCGTCACCGCCCCTTGCGATTCAGTTTCAGACTGACCCGTGAGCGGGATAGCGAAGCTGACGCCGACGCCGCCTTGCGACAATCCGCCGCTTTGGCCTGTGAATGACAATGCGCAATTCGGGACAAACGAGCCCTGTGAGGATGTCTCGGATTGACCTGTTAGCTGGATATTAGTCGCCGTAGATGGCGTCAATGTTCCTTGCGAACTGGCTTCCTCTTGACCAGTAATCGGCAGTGATAAAACAACACCAGCAATCCCTTGAGACTGCGATTCTGACTGTCCAGTGACTGCTGTTGTGAGGATGGGTGACAAAGCACCCTGAACCTCTGCTATCGCTTGACTTGTAATCTGTGCCGAAGCACTGACCGCTAATGCGCCCTGATTTCCAGTCTCGGCCTGCCCGGACAACCCGAGCAAGATCGAAACACCGACAACTCCTTGGTTGTAGGACAGTGAAGCGCCTGAAAGCGCCGCACTAAAACTACTCCCTCCTGCCGTAAGGGCGAGTAGCAGAGACATTCAGATTACTCCCAGCCGTAATCAAATGTGATTTGATGGGCTAGAACACCCGCTGATGCTGCGGTGGTTCCGATGGATTTACGCACGCATTGAACGAACTCGCCAGGATTAACATAGATTGGATTCTGGAAAGTAATTGTACGGACGGACTGAGCCACATCGGTTCCCGCAGCCTGTGTAACTGCAATGATATGAGTGAACGGCAGAGCAATTCGTCTTGGGGCTTTGGAGTTGGCTGTTTCTGTTGTAGTTAGAGTTGCAGAGGTGTGCCCAAAAGCCAATGACCACTGCCCAATAAGCGCCGTATTACCCACAAGCGTAGTTTGCACGGCACTGGTAATAGAAACACCAGAGATAACAAGTCGCTTGCTTTGGCTGTTAACTGTTGGGGCAGGCACCTGATAACTCTGGATAATACCATCAGTATTAACCGCCATCGTACATGTTTCCCAGAACTGCCCACCAAGACCTGTACCTAATGCTGCCGTTGTATTAGTCGGGACTGCCGCAGCCGGATTTGCGCTGTTACCATAGTTTGCCAATGAGCTCTGAGCATTCCCGGCTAAACCCTGATAAGAGCCATAAATACGATTCCCAGTCTGTGCCAGAGTTGAGTTAGTTTGAGCCCCACCCAAGCGAACTGAATAAGCATTGAACGCAGCTTGCAAAGAAGCACCTGCTGCACCGCCGGTGATCCGTTGTCCCATAAACCAACGCATACCAGAGCCGAGACTGATTCGCCCATTACCTGTTGGCAATTGAATGCTTCCTAGCAATACTGCGCCAGTTCCATCATTCACCCAGAACATGGCAGCGATTGCGCTCATGTAGATAATGAACTGATATCGCTTGCTATTAGTATATGCCCAAGTGCCAACACCTCCCGGCCCAGTAAACACCCCTGTATTTGTCTCAGTACCATTGACAGAAGTAACCCCTTGCAAGCCCGCAGAAGTGAGCCGGAAGAATGCGCCATCTGACGGAGCTGCAACGGCTGATGTTATAGTGGGGCAAAAGCCAAACTCGACAAAGTTATTGGCGCTAGGCTGAGCACTGAAAGAAACCTCAACATCCCCCGATAAAGTGTTTGCCCCAATATTAGGGAAACTCGCATAAGTCTGCAAGTAAGAGCCTGTTGTTGTTGTGACGATGGATGAGCTATTCGGAATAAACTGACCAGCCGCCCAAGAAGGAGTCATTGTAGTAGTGACACCCTGATGTTTACCTGTGTTCTGTGCACTGTAGTTAAACACCTCCTCATCAAGCAATGTGTCCAACGCTACACGACTACGGTAATCAGCATCCGCCTCAGGGGAATAGAGGATTGGAACTGCTGTGATATACCCGCCGTCAACTTCGGAGAACACGCGACCTGCGCCGACGTTGTTCGGATTACTGATCACGTTCGTTTCGGTGATGACCTTCAGTTGGTTAGTGCCTGCCACTTCAGCCACATTGCCGGAGGTATTACCCTCAATGCGAAAACCTGCCATGATCTACTCCTTATACTATAATCAAATCTTGCGTAGGGGCTTTCGAGCGACTTGGGTAACGCGGCTCAAATGATCGGAACCCACCAGATTCCGACGCCCTATGCAATCTCATATCAATCTGCCCAGACGTAACGCGCCCGAAACACACCTGTTAATCGTAGCTGGGTCGCTAACTGCGCTGTGAAGCCAACTCCCGCAGTTATAGAGATACACTGCAAAGATACCCCGCCCAGCGGAAGCAACTGGTGCTCGACATTATTGTGCGTTGCCGTGCTGTCCATACCCATCAGGTATATCTCTACCTTTGAACCGGAACTGATACCAGCATCGGCCACGACAGTGGTGTCGATGTTCGTCCCCGGCGCGGAGCCGAAGTCGAACAAAATAGAACCCTGACCAGTTGCCATCAGGCAATACGGAACAATCCGTTAGTAGAGTCATTCGTTGGCATGGTGAGGGAGAAATTCCCCGCCGTGATCGTCTGTGCGCCAAAGGTGTACGTCCCCATCGCCTTATTGGACTGGGTGGAGTTGTACAGCAAGGCCGCATCGAATGGGCCAGCCGTTAAACCCGTCCAAGAGAATGAAGCGCTAGGCGTTGTGAATGCAGTTGTGCCTGTGCTTGATGGTGCAATCCAGGCGAAGGTCACGCCGCCAGCTGTGTAGCCTGCGCCCGTGACTTCGTTGGTTGCACTGTACGCCGTGGTTGCTGCACCGAGTGAGGCAGTTGTCAGGAACAACGCTGCTTTCCATGTATCGGCAGTGGTTGCACCACGGACAACGGTCGTGCCCATGGCGTGAATGCCATTCATTTGCTCGGTCTTAAAACTCGTTGCTAGAGATTGAGTGTTGGCCATGATTTACCCTAAATTGCCTTGCACGTTGAACACAGTGCCGGGTGGAAGTTTGAAAACATCGGCGCTGCGCTTCACCAGCTTGTCACCCAAGAAATAGGTCTCAACCAACGCAATGCTATCCCGTGAGAATTGCCAATCGACTTTGCGGGTCAAGTCCTTCATGCGAAGGTTGACCATCTTTCCGTCGATGTCTGCATAGATCATCGGCTCGTCTGTGGTGAGCCGTGCCCGTAGTTTTGCAATCAATGTTTTCATGCGAATTTAGCCTTCAGTTTTGCCAATGAGTCACTGAGTTTTGAATGCTCTGACAGCAGGTCGGCATAGGCTTTCTCACCTTCAGCAGTAGCACTCGTTACATCATCCAGTGCAGACTTCATCGCACCGAGTTTTGCAGTTGTCATCGCCATATCAGAATCAGCAGCGGCTTGAGCATGCATAGCATTGGTCGTAGCCGAATCGGTAATGCGTTGTGCTTCGGTTTTTGCAGCGTCGATGATCTCGGATGCAGATTCTGTGGCTTCGGCGCGGGCTTGGGAAATAATCTCAGCGGCCTTTCCTTCGGCAAACTTGATTTCTTCTTTGATGCCTGTTAGTTGTTCAACGGCTTCAGCGCATTCAGCTTCTGCTTGTTTGCGGGCGTCCTGCGCTTCTTTGGCGGCAAGCTCCATCGAGCCAATGCGGCCAAGGGCTTCGGCTGCTTGTTCAAACCCGCGCAATAGTGCGACTTGCCGCTTGAGGAAGTCGGCTGCTTCGGTTGCGTTGCTCATATTGATCCTTAAATTCGGAGGGCTTGCTGGCGGCGCAAGACCATGGAGACCACGACAGATGTCACACCAACAGATGCGCGGGGCCGTGCAAGTTGGGTAATCTCTACCACTTGCTCCAATCCAGAAGCAGTCTTGCTGATAGCAACGGCTTGCGCGTCGGTCAATACCTGGTAGTTCGTACCGTCGTTGTTCGATCCTTCAAAGACTACAGTGCCACCACCGAAAGCGCCTTCAAATTGAACGGTTCGATCAGCCCACTGAACCATGTTCACGGGTGCGCCATCGTCTGTGCCTGTGAGTGTCCATTGGTAGCGGAGACATGATCCATCGTGGGGCGGGAGCGAGATAAAAACTGGGGCTACGGTTGCCATATGGTTCCTTGGTTATCCCAACATGCCCATTGATGGCTGTGGGTTACTGTATGCCGCAAGCCTCTTTTGCTGCGGCGTTGATTGAGTTTTTGCGAAGCGAAGCGCCATCAATGCGTACCTTGTGGCCGACATCAAGTCGTCGCCTTCTTTGACTACTTTCCCGTCTTTTCGGTGGTAGATTCGGAACTCTTCCCACCAATCGTGAAGGTGTTTCGCCACTTTTAATCGGCCTGTTTGCATCCGGTCTAGCATGTCCATCAGACCTGCCTCAACACCATTGCCACCTGTGCCTTCTTTTTCGCCACGGGCGGGGGCGTGCGTTACCTTGTCTTTAAGCATCGAAACACCTAGATTTCGGTATTGCATCGCTAGGGCATCGCCAGAGCCTTTGTCGTGCTGCAACCCATCATGTGGCCAAGCTACAGGAATCCACGAGCCTTTGGCTTTGATCGCTGCGGCATGGATGACCGGTGTTTGTTCTTTGACGCGGTAGCAGTCGTAAACATGGGCAGTATCTGTATCCCTGTCCCAAGCAATCCATACCGCAGCGGTAGGGTGATCCCATCCGAAGTCAAGCGCACAGATGCGCGGCCAGTGATTCGGTATTGAAACCGGAATTTCCCGGATGACATCCTCGGACACGGGGAAAATCGCACCGCTGCCTAATGTTGGTGTTCCGTTTGACCTTGCCTCACGCTCATGCAGCGGGTAGCTGGCAATGATTGACTTCCGTTGTTCTGGCGTGTAGTGCATCGCATCGGCAATCCCCATCTTGGTGACATGCGTGCCGTGCGGCTTCTCAACAAGAAACTTTTTAACTACATTGCTCATGCCCTGCAAAGGCGTGAACGTGATAAATGTGATGCCTGATACACCCTCAGAGCCGTTAGAACCGACGTTGGTTCGCGTCAAGCCTTCCGAGTAGATGTCTTCGGGTGGCTCTTCATCGAACCAAACAAAATCCAAACTTGGCCCCTGCCATTTCTCGCGGCCTTTTTCGTAGGCCTTAAAGCTGACGATTGAAATGCCACCGGAAACATGCTTAACCTTGATCGAATCTACAGCATCAGCAATGCCATGGCCCGCACGCGTCACTTCAATAATGTGTGACTTTGGGATTGATCCCGTACCGTGCTGCCCAGGCAGTCCAAGCAAAATTTTTTGCGGGTTATCTCGGGTTGATTCTCCAGTCACACCAGAGGCCCACCCGATAACACGCCGATTCCAGCGCTTGCCATCCCACCAATCCGGATAGAGTCCTGTCAAGTGCATGGCAACCTCAAAACCGGCTGACCACGTTTTCCCCAGCTGATTTCCTGCGCAAAGTAATCGCTCCCTTACACCAGCATCACCACCAGCATCATGAAAATCCTGCTGCTTTTGGTAAGGCGTGTAATCGGCTAGCTTGTTTTCGTCAAGCTTCTTGCGTATTTCAATGTCGAGTGCTGCCAGCGCCTTTGGCGACAACGCCGACAGGCTCTGCATAAGCTCTGATTTCATTGATTGCGTCTTTCATGGACTGTAAATCAGCATGATCCAAGCCATCAAGCGGGCCTGTCTTAACTTCAGACCGGTCCACAAACATGGAAAATTCTTTGCCAATTAGCTCAAGTGCTTTATTCGATGCGGCTAGATTCTGTGCAGCTTTGTATTCGCCAGTCGGTTCACCGTCTGAATTGATGATGGGTTCGCCTGTTTTTCCTAGTTTGACAATCTCAACCAGCTCATTCATGACCCAAGCTCTATCAATTCCGGTCTTTTCCGTAACCCGTTCCGTAGCCAACCTTTGAAGTTCCGCAATTCTTCCACGTACTTCAGACTTAGCTGCTAGCTCACTCCCTGTTACAGTTGCGCGCTTTTCAGCAAATCCAGCGGTTACGGCAGATTCCGTCGCGGTTACGCCTTTTGCCATCAATTGAGCGAAGTGTTCCCACTTAGGATTCTTCAGCATAAACTTACTCAGCCATAGATTCGGTTGCAATTGCGCTCAGGTCAACTACGCAATCGTCATTCAGCCAACTCAGGATCATCTCGGCGGTCTTGTGGGCTTCTGAGTCTGAGTTGTATCCCCCCTCATAAGCGACACGCATGCCGACGTTGGGTTCACCGGACTCTGTTTGTCCAGCATCTTCCAAAACAATGATGACTTGCATTAGGCGGCGACGCTGTTAAAGCCTTCTTGCATGGCTTTGTCTTGGCCGTTGGTGTCTGCCATCGCTCCTTCGTTTTTCAGGGCTTCTAGGGCAGCTGTCAACGCGCCTTTGATGTCGGGGAAGGTTTGAGCACCGGGCTCATTAGCTTCCTCGGCGGTGTTCTCTTGGGGGGCCATGCCTGGAGCGGCTGCTGGTGCTCCAGCTTCTGGCTCGATGTCTTCTTCGGGCTGCTCTACATAGACTTTGTAATCGCCCTGATCCGTGGCTTCAATGCAGACAGTAAACATAGTATGGCCCAAATAAAAAAGCTGATCACTTGGATCGGCGTAAAGATCGACTTTCGTCAACCTATGGAGTTCGGTAGTTACAGACGCCCCATGTAGAGGGCTCTCTTATTTTTTTAATGTCGTCTGCCCCTCCAATGGATAGGGCGATGCGTGTATGCACTATTCGCTGGTGCATAGCATACCATGAATTTGATTCATATCAATCATTAGTTGCTTTTTTGCAACATTTTTGAAGTCCTTGAAGCCACTTCAGCCTCAAGTAGCTTAACAGTTTCTTTTCTTTCGACCATTTTGACCAAGCCAATCAGACCCATCGGTATGAATTTCTTACGCGTTCTTTTGAATCTCATCAAATAACCTTTGAGGTCAGCATCTGACAAGGATTCGATGATTTCTTTGATTATGTAATCCATATTGAAGCCTATGGGCGATTATTTAAGAACATTTGGATTGCCATATGCCTGAAAATCACGATTTAAATGGGCCATCAACACAATGGCTTTGTCCATGTCGTCAAGCACATTCTGGCCAGCTCCTTTAGCCTGCAATATCGTACCGTCCGTCAGCTTTATTTCAGCCATCAACGCAGGCTTAGCGGTGGCTCGGCATGCTTTTACGCGGCGCAGCATTTCATTCCAGTCATTATCCATAATCTTTCTCCAGTTAATAAAAATTCATAGCATAGCTATCATCTTCACATCTACGTTATTTAAGAACCTTTGGATCAATACACGCCTGAAAATCACGACTTACCAAAAAATGATCTCCACGCGAAATACACTCTTCTCGTTTTTTTCTTTCATCAACACATGATTTGATGGATGCAACTATGACAACAAGGATTAAAAATACAACGAAGATTTCAAATGGCTTTAATTTCATAACGGCCTTCGTTACTTCTGCCAAGAACATTCCATTCTCTGCAAATCTCTGCGGCAATTTCCAGCGTCGTAAATTTTGCACCAGGCTTATCAGTGAAACTCAAGCAGTTGTACCCTTGAGCATCACACACACATACCCCAATCGGGTACATTTCGATGTGGTAAAGCGGATATATCTGTAAAAGCGGCGTAGCATGATTCATAGAAAATTTTGTCGTAGATTTTTAGCATCCATCACGCCACCTCTTTCATGGTTGAAATCCGGTTCACCAGCATTTGCCGACTGTCCACCACTAGGCGTCAGGCAAAATCATGTCCGCCGATGCGCTCGTCACGGCGTGACGAGCCATCACATCCTCGGCCTCAGCAATCAGCGCCTCGTAATCCTCATGACGCAGACCAATGCCGATCTTGTCACGCATCGTCAGTGCATCGACGACCTCCGGGCCACCCGCTTGACGACTGTGAGCGTCGATGTTGTTCAAAACCATCCAGATCGCGGAAAGCAACTCGTCGCTTCGGTACATCGCGCTGCCCACGCCGAAAAATGTACCGCAGTCATCGCAATAAAACCCGTGCTCATATCTGCGTCGTTGGTTATTGGTACATTCCATAGTGTTCTCCTGTTTTCGTATCACCTACCCGGTTCATAAGCATCGACCGCCCATCCACCACCAACTGATTCAACCCGTCAATGCTCACCCCCAGCCGACGGCATACCGGCCAGTAGTTGGAGCCGGTGACATAGTACCAGCGCAAGCTATCACGGTGCTTGTCGGGCAGGGCGGCTACCGCCTTTTCCATCACATGCCCGTCCAGCGTGTCGCAGCTTTTACGCAGTTCAGGCGCATGCCATTGGCGTGAATTGCTCTGTGTGTTGGCCCACATCGGGTGCTGCTTGCTGCCAAACCCCACTTTGACATACGATGCCCAGTTCTCCAGACGCTCATGCATGGCGGATTGATGGGCAGGGACAAAAAACAGATCAACTTCTTTTTTCATTCGCGTCCTTTGATTAGATTGCATTCCGACAGCAGTTTAAACTCAGGCATGGATCACCATCTTTACGGACACAATATTTTTTCTGCTCTGCTTTCCATACTTTCTTTATTTCAAGCGTAGATGGATGATCCGGAAAAGCACTCACGATGACTTCCTGACAGCGATCACACAAACCATCATAAGTTTCTCTTAAATAGTGGTAGTGCCTGCAACGTGGGCATTTAATTCCGTCATGCGCAGATACATGGATTTTCATATTTTGATTCTCATGATGTTTTGATAAGTTGGTTTGCCAGAATTAACATGTCTGACTGTGTCCCATATCGCCGCTCAAAGGCTTTTGTTCCCATACCATGAATACCTGTATCACCTAAATGGTGTTCCCAGCACAAAGGGATCAGCGTTGTGTAGTCGCCTTTACCCCATCCTCCAGATCGCAGGTGGTGGAGTTGTACCGGACTATCGGTGATACCGTATTCCTTGCGGCAAATAATGCAGCCAATTTCTGTTAGCGCTTGCTTATGGGATTTTTCTGCTTTTGTCATTCCATCCTCTATTTTTACTTACCGACGGACAATAATTGAACCAATCGCTGCACCAGCACCGATTGAAACAGCCGCATCTCTTAATTGTTTTGATAAATCGGTCTGACTCCAAAGCACATCGCATTCATACTTTTTATGGTCGGCCATGCATTCATCCATAAATGCTTTTTTGTCACTTTCTTGTTTTGTTGACACTAAAACAAGGCAAACAATCAAAAACACAACCAGAGCAGCAATAAGCCAATCTGTATTTTCAAAAATGAAATCTTCAATTTTGTTCATAAAAGCCCCTTATCCTGTATATGCTTGGCTATTGGCCTATTTACATACGGCAAACGAATCAGCCGGTGAAACTTCTCAGCCGCCACCGGGTCGTGATCCAGCTCAGCGCGGCTATCAATCTCGCATATTTCCAAGACGAATAGCTTCGCCTCATTGGGGCTGTTGCAGTGCCAATAAATACCGTTATGAGTCGTGCTGTTGATCCAGTTTTTAAATTCTGGGTCGTTGCCCCACCTTCCCGCCAGCTTTGCCAGCGCGCCGCCCTTGGGTTTTTCTAATTCCCCCGGATTCGAGGGAATTGGCGCATTACCCGCCTGGGCATAGCCCACCTGTAGCGCAGCAATCGCCGCTGGTGTGCCAGGTGCAGCGAAGAGCTTAAAAGCGTCCTGTGCGTGGTTTGGCTCTACGTCAAATGAAATCCTCAACGTGCCGTCCGCCATCGTTTTCATGCTCACGCTGGCGCAAGGTATGGCGCTCATGGCTTAAACTCCAAAACCGCCCGCATCGCCGCCTCTGAGATATCATAGGCGCTGCCCTCCACCCACCAGCTGGGGTACATGCTGCCCATGTCCTCGCGGAACTTGGAAATAAGCGACTGATGCTTTTTGGTGTAAACCTGAGATGTATTTGGGCGCATCTTGCTCGCCTCCCGAATCGCACTTTCCATCGCTACCCGCGCCACCAGCATAGCGGCAACCATCGGGGCTGTAGCAGGGCTGACGTCGTATTCATAGCGCTGCCCGCCGTCACCATAGGCATAGGTCAAGCGAAAAGTGCCGACTTTCATCTGATCCTTCTCGCGCTCTTCGTACCACTGAGCCGCCACGGGTACGTATTTCCGCCCGACTTTTTTGTACATTGGTTCTGTTTTCATGCTGCCATCCTTAAAAGTGCATCCCACGGGCTATGTTCCTTCCATGCAAGATTATTTCTTACCCGCGTTACTTGCGTGTGCGATACCGCAAGCCGTCTGCTTATCACCGATCCGCGTTCATCGCTGGCTCTGATTTCACGCACCAAGTCCCAGTTTAACGATGCTGTTGGGCCGTTTTGCTTTGCTTTGGCTATGGCTGCACTGCGTACAGGGCCACCCATGATAGACGGGCCTAGCGATAGGGCAAACTGGCTGTATGTCGTGGTTTTGAAGTGATCTTCGTTAACGCATAGCTTGTCGTTACAAGTGGTCGTGATCATGCGGTTTCGTTTGATCGGCCCATTGGCTTGTACCCATAACCAGCGTCGAACCAACATGGTTTTTCTATCAACCCTGAAAACAGGGTGTCCATTAGTGGTTGCATGTCTCCAAAGTATGCAGTCACCTTCTTCCTCACTGTACTCGTGGATGATCATCATTTTCAGGGTGTCGGCTTCTTCGCTCACAAATTCACCCCGCTGCGAATTGTTACGCCAACGGCCACCACTAATGCCCCGACTTTGGGGCGGCCAGGTATCCAGTCCACCAGCACGGGCCGGAATCGGGAATCATCCACGCCCAACGCCTCGGCCATACCATCGAGCAGCGCTTTTGACGCGGCCAGCATGTTGTCGGCATCGCGCTTGCGCTTGTCGGGCAACATGTAAACGAGCGAGAGCGGGATGAACTCAGGCCAGTTTTGTGTCGCTTGGTCTTGCATCGCCGCTTTTGTGCACAGCATTCCAGCCAGTCGCTGCCCGTCTTTGACGGCTTTCGTCTTTGTCCAGTGCGTGCCGTTACGCCTATTTGGAAAAAGATCAGGATGAGGAAATGGAAGTCTGATTACTAAAGTCATAATAAAAAACCTCGCTGCTGCATGAAATCGACGGGGTGTTTAGCATTTTTTTGTAAGTTACATGTAGAAGTTAAGAGTTGAATATTTGAGTCAGTATTTAAACCTCCAAGAACAAGCGGAATCACATGATCCATATGAAAATCAGAACCAAGACTCTTTCCACAGCAAGGACATTTGCCGTTTTGTAGTTTGAACAATTTTTCAGATAATTGTTTTGAAAGAACCCCATTGCTTTTAGCTTTTCTTGCTCTACGTGTCTGAGCGTTTCTTCGTTGTGCCCCTGGATTTTTTAAACACCAATTTAAATTTGTTTGCTTTCTTCTATCTTTATTATTCAGATACCACTCTGCATTATTTTTTGACTGAGCATTTGGATGTAATTTCATCCATTTTTCATAACTTGCGCGACGTTTATCTTTGTTTTGCGAAGCCCATATTGCGTCAGATTGTTTTTTCTTTTCTGGATTTTTCTTAACCCAATCTGAAACGGCCCGCTTTGCTTTGTCTTTGTTTTTTGATCGCCATATCGCACTACGAACATTCGCACAAGTCTTGCATTCATCGCCACGAGATGTTTTTTCAATGCTGCCGCATTTTTTACAAGCGGCGGGGAAAGGTAGGCGGATCACCATCATTTTTTTACCCTCGAAACGGTCAATATGCCTTTTGCAATCAAAACGATGGTTAGAACCATGCCCGCGACTACCCCCAATCCAAAGTAAACGGCGCACATCATGTCAATCCTCCAAGCATTCGGTAGGCGATGGCGGCTTGGAGTGGTACTTGGGCATTACCCAATCCTTTGAGACGGTGAACCCGATGGGGAATCCCATCAGCCACTCGACCCAATCCGGGCTCAACTTGCCAGAAGTCGGATGAACCACCATTGATAGATTGAGTTGCTTTCCAATCTCTGCGCGGCGCTGAATCGCTGGATTGCTCATGTTGCCCCTGTCCCTGCTGTCGCTGGCATTTGGTGTCGGCCACATCTTTACGGCCAAACTCAACGGCATGCCGCCTTGCGCATATTTCGAGCTCCGATTGCTTGCACTGTCCACCATTGGTGTCGGCCAGCAAAAACCACCTGTCTCTGTGATGCGGAGCCCCGACATCGGATGCGCGTATGCAGAGCCACCGACAGTCATACCCCAGCGCGGCCAAGTCTCCAAGAACGGTTCCGAGTCCGTTAGAAAGGATTGCTGATACGTTCTCCAAGAACAACTGCTTTGGTCGTACCACGCCAGCGATGCGCAAGACTTCGCGGTAAAGACCTGATCGGGTTCCCTCAGATACGCCTGCCTGCTTTCCAGCAACGCTAATGTCTTGGCAAGGGAATCCCGCATGGATGCAGTCCACGACTCCGGTGTACTCGGATGGATCAAACAATCGAACGTCCCCTTCCCACACTGACAAACCGGGGAACCATCCATCGGCGGCGCGTTCTCTGAGGACTTGGCAGGCGTAGGCGGCCCATTCGACGGCCACAACTGGCCGGTGTCCGAGGATTCGGTCAGCGAGTAACCCTCCGCCGTGTCCAGCAAAAAGGTGCATTGTTCTAAGCTCATTCATTCAACCCCCACGCTTCGGCGCTTTTTCCGATGATGTTGGCGGCGGCGCAATCGCAAGCGGCCCCTTCACCAGTCGCCTGATTTCTGATTCCAGGTGCCCAAACGCCACCCAGTCCTTGAGCTGCGCCGTGCGCCGTTTGCTGGCCTCGCTGGCAGCAATTTGTAGTGTGCCGATGGCCTGAATGATTCGGGCTCCGCAGTGCAGGCACGCGGGATTGAACATCGGGTAGGCCGGGTTGATGGTGGCGGTTTGGCAGCAATCGCAGATCATTCATTATTCGCCTCGTATGTTTCGGTTGCGGTGTTTCCATCGCCGCCGTAGGGGATGCAGTCGCCAGTCCAGCCCGACGGCTTGCATGTTGCATATGGCGTTACGCGTATGGTTATGTCCTCAGAGCGTTCGCCCATATCAGCCAGCGACTCACGCAGGTAATTACGGGCCACTTGCTCGGGGTCTTGCTCGGTCGTGCAGGCCAGCACAAAGCTGTAGGACACGGTGATGGTTTTGAGGTGGGTTTTCATACCACCCCCACCAATTCCGCCACGGCATCGGCTACGGTGTAGCTGGGTTCGTAATCGCCCGTCAACTCAAGCGCTTTGTTCACCACGGCCTCGGGCATGTCATTTCCAGCACGTCGCTGGTTAAGGATGTTGTGGGCGTCGTCAAGAGTCATGTTCGGTAATGGGGGTAGTTGGGTAAAACTGCGCACTGTCGCCAGCCGCGTGATTTCTTTTTCCAGATCATCCAGCGCCGTGGGCCACAGACCTGATCGGCTCTCTTGCATACGCCGTGCCGTGTGCCGACTTTGCTCGATCCAGCCAGGGTGGTGGGCGTGCTCGGTCAGGGCTTGCATGATTTCTTGGTAGTAGGTCATGATGGTGTCGCGCATTTGTGGCAAACCGCCGTCTTAAAAGTCACCGGCCCTTTGCGGCTATGCATTACGCAACTGTCTACCGTGTCGCTCAATTCCTGCGGGTATTTCCACTTGCCACAGCGCCCGCATTCCTGCTGCCTCAGCCCGGCTTTGTGCTGCGTTTCAGCCCATTCGTGCCAAGCCAAGTAGCCCTCGGGCGCTTGGTCGCCGGGGTGGTATGTGGCTTGCGCCAGTATGTGTACTCGCATCATGCCAAGCCCTCCAGCTCACCCAGCACCCACAGCGCCCAGGTGATGGCCGTTGTTGGCACGTCACCACCAGCCCGCGCAAGGTCGAGGATGTGAGAGGCTTCCAACTCTTCGTGGTTCATGTTTGTTCTCATGCTCTACCCCCCGCCATTTGCCGCAACTGCGCCCGGATAGCGTCGGGCGGCGGCTTTGTGGTGAGTTGGTCTTTGATAATCTTCGCCAGCGCGGGGTCTATACCGGGCTTGGAGGGCACTGTTTGAGACGGCTGGGGGGGTAGGTAGGTCGAGCGCGTTTGTTTCGCGTTTCTGCACCAATTTCGCCAAGTGGCTGACCAATCGAGCTTCACCCCCTTCTGCCCGGGTTGGGCGTTCCAGTAGTCCCGGAATTTGTGCGCCTCTTCGAGCGTGTTTTGAATTCCAGCATCAACGGCGAATTGAAAATCAGGCTCGAAGTTTTCAGGCAAGCGGGAACCGCGTGCTGTCTCTACTCCTTCCTTCCTTTCCTTTCCTTTCCCTTCCCTTCCTTCCTTCCCTTCCGCTTTCACGCCACTTTCACGCGTCACTGACGGATGTTCAACGCGTGCCGGAATTTTGCTATCACCCTCCCGATTGTTGATGACTTGATGTTCTTTGAAGGTTGGAATCTCTGCAAACTTCTTGCCGCCGACCTCATACAAAACGATCAGACCACGATCAATCAGCTCTTTTGAAAGCTCAAAAAGATCAACGATATCGGCTGCAAAATAGCGCAGTTTGAATGTTCCGAGCTTCCATTCAAAACGCCCTTCACGGTCTGATTCACACCACATTGACACGTAAAAGAGGCGTGCAAGTGGCGACATTGACGCGATGTCTTCGCTACTGAAAAACTCAGGTTTTATAGTCCTAATTCTTGACATTTTTTTACCTATGCGCCCAAAAAGAACTGACGGCAGGTGTAGGGTTCACTTTTCGGCACGGGGATCAATCCATGCCTAGCCGGGTTCGTGATTAATTTTAATCTATTTGACCTAAATCAAACCAGAAAACAGATAAATTTTTTTACGGTAAATGAGGCCACGTCTCCCGAGATAGCACCTTCTCAATCGTGCGCTCATGCACGCCGTACAGCTTCGCCAGCGCCGCGTTGCTCAGGTTATCAGCGATGTGCTTTCGCAGGCTTTCGCGCTGTTTTGCGGCGCTTCGGATGCTGATTACATCAATCTCTAATAGCTTGGCATGTGGCAGGTCTTGGCCATGTGGCGAAAACTCTTTTGCGCGTAGCAGGTATTCTTCTCGTTCGAGCGTGCCCGCTTTGCGGGTGGCTTTGCCGTTGGTCTTTGAGTAGTTGGTCTGGGCCATGTCAATCTTTCACGAATACGCCATTCGGGGTTAGATTCCCAGTACGGTCTTTAATCTGCTCATAGGCCAGATTTAAACACTCGGCAAGGTCAAAATCAGCTGTCGCGCACCCGACGATCAAGGTCACCAGAATATCGCCATAGGCGTCCTTTTGTGCATCTTTGTCGCCTTTCACGATGGCGTCCAGTAGCTCGGTGACTTCCTCAAGGGTTTTCACCGCTTGGGCCAGGTTGTTGCTGTTCTGGATGATCTTGCGAGCTTCGCCCCATTGAATTACTTTCATTTCTGTTTGTGCATAGCTCATCGAATAAGTCTTCCTGTTGGTTTTTAATAACTTGGGTTTTGATACGTGTGACCGTGCCGAATCGTTTAGCGTAGCATTTAGGGCCGATGGCTAGTCCACCTACCCAATGTGCGACTAGGTTCAGCTCACGGTCACACAGGGCGCATTTCATGCGGCCTCTTCAACTTCCAGTGAAAACATATCGCTTTGATCGTCTGCTTTTGAAGCCTCTTCAAGATTCCGGCACGCGATATCAAAGTAAGATTTTTTCAATTCAGCGCCTACGAATTGACGGCCAGCTTTCAAGCTCATAACGCCCTCAGAGCCAATCCCGGTAAACGGTGAAAAAACCAAGTCGCCTGGATTACTCCAAAGCTCTACGCATCGCTCAATCACGTCAAGTTGCAGCGGGCAGATATGGCGTTCTTCGTCTTTTTCTTTCGCCAGCTTGTAATTCAAAACGTCAGTTTGGTTGATGTCAAACCAGACAGGCGAAGCGTAACGCTGCCACACCGAGATTGAATACAGCCGCTTACGCTCTTCCTCACTTCGTGCGCGGCCCCAATCTTTGGCCTGGGGTGCGTTGTAGCTGCTGCCTACATAATCGCAAAACCGTTCCCCACCATCGCGCGTCACGGCGTCCCATTTATCCTCGTCGGCCCATTTGCGCATGACGATGATGTAATCGGCCATGCCTTGGCGTGATGCGGCGCTGTCTTTGCAAAGCTGTTTGTAGAGCAGTCCGTGATTCTTGGTGCGCTGCATTTCAATGACCGGGTCTTTCCAGATCGTCACCCGGCTATGGTATTGCCAGCCTTTGGACTCGTACATCTTGATGATCTCGCCGGGGAAATCGCGCAGGCCAGCTGCCCCATCGCGTCCTTTGTACATAGGCAGGTCTTTGCAGTGGATGGCGGTCAAGCGTCCCGGCTTGGTGATACGGTGAAGCTCTTCGGCCAGGTAAGCATAGTGATCCATGAATTGCCCATCGTCCGAGCTGTTGCCCATGTCATATTCACTGTCCGAGTAAATGTAGAGGTTCGAAAATGGGGGGGAGTACACGCTGAAACCAATGGAATCAGAGTCGATTTTCTTGGCAACGTGGACACAGTCCCCGTGGTGCAGTTCCCATCCTTTGCCTTCGTTCATCCCAAAATAGGGCGTATCGTTCATTTCAGTTTCCTTCTTGTAAAAAATAGAGATCGCTTTGACCATTTCAGCTTTCATGACGTTGTGCTTGGCTTCTTTTTCTTGAATGATGCCAAGAATAGAGCGCTCAGAGTCAGCGGCCATGACGTAGCAGTTAACCTCTTGGGTTTGCCCAAAACGGTAGCAGCGGCGAATGGCCTGGTAATAGTCCTCGTAAGAATAGGACAGGCCAACGAATGCCATATTTCGGCAGTGCTGGAGATTGAGGCCCATGCCAGCTATAGACGGTTTTGTGATCAATACACGAATTGAGCCATCAATAAATCCGTCGAGTGTTTTTTCTTTTTTCTCGATGCTGTCAGATCCGCGCAAGTCAACGGCATCTTTGATCAAGCCCTTGAGTGCATCCGCTTCATAGTTCGTATTGCACCAGACTAGCCACGGCTCTGTGCTGTTGTTTGCCAACTTTGCAACCTCAATAGCACGGCGCTCAATCGTCAATCGGCCTTCTTTGTGGACGCTGGTAGCATTGATGGTGACAGACCTGAATAGTTCACCTTCAGACGGCGGCAAGCCTTCGGTAGAGACTTCAATAAATTGTTGTTTCAGCGCCGGGAGAATGTACGCTGTGCCGTCATAACCCAAGTCGGTCGGGTTAGACAGGCAGACGCTCCACGTCGCGCACCACTCCCAAAACTTCGTAGCGGCATGAGGGCGTAAAACATAAGCACCTGCTTCCATCGTGTCGTTTTGGAAAAACCGCATGATCATTTCATTGCTTGGCATCACGCCCAAGAATGCAGCATGGTTGCCCAATTCAAGGTAATCGTTCGGTGAAGGGGTTGCGGTACATGCCAGACGATAGGGGACAGATTCGCATGCTGTAATCAGTGCTTGTTTTGTTTTGCCCATGTAGCTTTTCAGGATCGAGCTTTCGTCCAGCACGACGCCTGAGAATGTGGAAACGTCGAACTTGTCCAGCATCTCGTAATTGGTGATGATGATGTTGCCACGCACCTCAAGCTGTGACCTGCAATACTGGATATGAATCCCAAACTTAGCCGCCTCTGCGACGGTTTGATGCGCGACGCAAAGCGGGGCCACAATCAAAACCTTGCCATAGCTGTGCGCGGCGACTTGTTGCGCCCAGGCGCATTGCATGATGGTTTTGCCAAGGCCGGTGTCTGCAAAGATGGCAGCTCGGCCTTTTTTGCAAGCCCATGAAACAATATCGCGTTGAAAGTCAAAAAGCGATGCATTCAAACTAACAGGAACAAAGCCATGCCAGTCTGACTTTGTTCTTTTTTCTCCAATAAAGTTATCGTAATTCATGTTGCCACCCATCCTAAAGTTTTAGTGTGATTGCCCATAATCCGAGAATGCACAGTGTTTGATCGAACGATGTAGCCATCCTTAGCCGCTTGATTGAAAATCTTGCCCCACTCTCGCAAGTCAGAGGGCGCGATTCCCTTCGCCATTGCCGATAGCGTTACATCCTCCGCGCAAAATGGTTTTCCCTTTGTTTGCTTGGTATATCGGATCAAGAATCCGAGTGCGTCTTGTTCAAATTTCATATCTGCACCGCCTTTTCGATTGCAATAGAAATAATTTCATCTTTGTAATTCCATCCAACTGCTCTAATTTGCACTTCGGCATATTGGAGCGCCCTAAGCAATCTGGCGTGGCTTTCTATAAGTGCGTCAACATCATTGGACTTGTAATAAAACTGCCCATGCTCTGTATCGTCGCGTGTAATCTCGTTCATTGTGATCTCCGGTTGTTTTGTTTGCCCTGCAATCGTGCTGTTTTGTCAGCATCAGATTGCGGCGACTTGCTGAACGTGATTGAGTTCTTGGAGTTGTCGCGCAACACCTTAGCCTCGCGGCGTTCTTTACGCTCTTCAAACGACATCAGCGCCGTGATGGATTGCTCTCGCGCTGATGGCTTGGGGCCACTCTTGGCGGTCAATCGCGGCACTTCGCGGCCTTCGCATTCTTCCCGCCAGTGGAAGGCACTCAATCCGCGTTGCATGGGTAATCCTAAGTAACTCATTTTTCCTCTTTCATTGTAAAAAAATTGTCTTTGTTGATGCCTTGTGTTTTTAACTCCAGCTCAACCGCTACGATAAGTAGCGCTAGCCGTGCCGCATCCATGTCACAGGGCTGCGAGTAAGCGGATGCCAGGCCGTCAGCACAGCGCACCAGGGTGATAGCTGCGCTGTCTTCGTGTTGTTGATGTGTATTCATGGGCTAGAGATTAACGCGAAAAAAAGTTTCGTATATAGGTACAAACCCCTATTCGCAAGCATCAAAAATTGCTTTAGAGTTCAATCCTCAACAGGAGAAACACATGACTAACGACACACCGGTGACAGATAAAGAGCTAGATGCCATCTACGGCAAAGCGCCAACGCAAATCGAGATCGGCATGGCAATAGGCAAGGCTGCAAGCGATTTTGACGCCGCTGACTTGGGCGATGTTGTGGCCGAGTACTTTGAACAGATTGCCGAAGCGCTGGCCGATGGTGAATTTGAGCTGGTTGGAATGATTGTTGACTTGGCCCGTCGCAAGCGGATTGCGAACGTGGCAAGCCGTGCCGTTTATGGCATTTACGGCAAGATCATCGCGGATGAGGTGAAATTATGACTAAGTGCGTTGTGAGCAAGCATACACCGGGGCCGTGGGTATTTTCAAGGTCAGACCTGTGTGGCGACAGCCGCTTCTACATTGCGCAGTCTGATGATGCACTATATACGCCGAACTATTCGGACGTGGCTACCTTAATTGCAGAAACTGTTTCATCTGAACATCGGCATATACAAGAAGCCAACGCTTGCCTAATCGCAGTAGCACCTGAGTTGCTGGAGGCTTTGCTTTTAATAGATCCAAGCGGTAAGTTTGTCGGGTGGCAAGGCAGCAATGGCGTTGATATTGGTCAACAAATTAGTGCCATCATCGCAAAAGCAACAGGCGGTGCAGCATGACCGACCACCGCCTAATCAATATCAGCATCGCACTGGTAGGCGCATTGTTGTTTGCTACAGTTCTGAGTGCATCGCACCTGCTTGGCCAAGATGACATCGAAACTGAGCGCCAGCAAATGCGTGACCTGCAAGCCGCACAACGTCAAGCGCAACGACAAGCCCGGCTTGAGAAAGCGGCTCAACAGGCATGCGGCGAAAACGCCGGGTATTTGTTGCTGCATAGCGGTGCGATTCAGTGTTTTACACATCGCGGATTTAAGACTCAGATTGCTTTTTTAACCAAGGAAATGAAGTGACAAAAATTGAAATTAAAAACCGCTGGACTGGCATTGTTATTTATTCATGTGATGTGCCAGATGATGTGCCAAGCGGAATGGCTTTACGCCATGCGCTTGAAAAGGCCGTGGTAAGCAACAGCAACTTGCGCAACAGCGACTTGAGCGGCAGCGACTTGAGCGGCAGCAACTTGCGCAACAGCGACTTGAGCGGCAGCGACTTGAGCGGCAGCAACTTGCGCAACAGCGACTTGAGCGGCAGCAACTTGAGCGGCAGCGACTTGAGCGGCAGCAACTTGATCAATCAAAAAAATGACTTCTGGGCCATTCTTTTGCATGCCACAAAAGAAATTTCAGGACTTCGCCTTGCGCTTGTAGAAGGTCGGGTCGATGGCTCGACTTACGAAGGTAAATGCGCGTGCTTGGTCGGCACGATTGGAAATGTGCGCGGCGTCAATTACAAAGATATTGGAGTGAAGCCAGACAGTTCACGACCTGCTGAACGCTGGTTCTTGGGAATCAAAAAAGGCGATACGCCTGAGACGAATCAAATTAGCCGCATCACAGTAGATTGGCTTGATGAATTTGTCGGATTACTTGAGGCATCAAAATGAAAAACATCAAAACATTCTTCGAGCTTTACACGCTCTATCGCCGCCATCACCCAGTCGGGTACTCGGTGCAACGGGCTTGGTCAATCGCTTTTACAACCTATGGGGTCTGACATGAACGCAATCACAAAACACGAAGCCGGCGCATTGGCGCACCAACAATCATCGGGGCGCATGGCTGTCTCAGACATCATTCAACACGTCGCTGTTGTCCAGGAGGTCATGCGCGCCGTCATGAAACAAGATGTGCACTACGGGAAGATTCCGGGCACGGACAAGCCGACACTGTACAAAGCCGGGGCCGAAGTGCTTTGCATGGTCTTCCGCATTGCGGACACCTACGAAGTCACGGATATGTCCACCGCTGACATCGTGCGCTACCGCGTCAACTGCATTGGCACACACCAAGGCTCAGGTATTGTGATGGGGTCTGGCCTGGGTGAGGCGTCAAGCGGCGAAGAAAAGTACAAATGGCGCAAGGCTGTTAGCGGGGAAGAGTTTGACGAAACCCCCGCCAATATGCGCAGGGTCAAGCATGCACGAGGCAAGGGCGGCACCACATACAAGCAAGAGCAGATTCGCACGGAGCCCGCCGACCTCGCTAACACGATTTTGAAGATGGCGAATAAGCGCGCCAAGATGGCCATGGTGCTGAACGTCACGGCTGCCAGCGACTGCTTCTCTCAAGACCTTGAAGACATGGACGCTGCGTTACGTGATCACCTCACGCGCCACGATGGCGACGAGCCGATGAACGCATCGGGCGCAAACAAACCAGCTACGCCCGCCCTGCCCGGCTACACCGAAGACGAGTTCAAAAAGAACGGCGTCACCTGGCAAAAGGTCGTCAACAAAGGCCGCCCAGTCGGTGAAGTGCTGGTCACCGTCAAAACCGTCGCAACGCTGACACCCGAGCAAGAGGCCCGCATTTTGTCGCTCAAGCCCGAGGTGCGCGAAGCCGCGCCAGTCGATCAACAAACCCACGATGAATTTCTGAAAGGCATGGAATGAAAACGCTCAATCTGATCCAAGGCACACCCGAATGGGCTGCCCACCGCGCCACCCACTACAACGCCAGCGACGCCCCGGCGATGATGGGTTGCAGCCCCTACAAAACGCGCACCCAGTTACTGCATGAAAAGCACACCGGCCTAACGCCCGACGTTGACCCCGCCACCCAGCGCCGCTTTGACGATGGCCACCGTTTTGAAGCCCTGGCCCGCCCGCTGGCCGAGAAGATCATTGGTGAAACGCTGTACCCCATCACTGGAAGCGAAGGCAAGCTATCGGCCAGCTTCGATGGTCTGACGATGGACTATTCCGTGGCTTTTGAGCATAAGACACTCTCGGAAGTGTTGCGCTACACACCGTGGGACGAGGGGAACGGAGAGCATCTACCAATGATGTACCGCGCCCAGATGGAACAACAGCTCATGGTGTCTGGTGCTGAGCGCGTCTTGTTCATGGCCTCAAAGTGGCAAGACGATGTACTTGTCGAAAAGCGCCATTGCTGGTACGCATCAAACCCAGAGTTGCGCAGGTCAATTCTTCAGGGCTGGACGCAATTCGCCATTGATCTTGCCGCCTACACCCCGCCTGAAATCACCACGCCCGTCATGGCCGCGCCGCAACTCAACCTGCCCGCCGTCAGCATCCAGGTCAACGGCTCAATTGCCCTGGTGGACAACCTGGACAAGTTCGGCACGGCGCTGAATTCCTACATCGCGGGGCTGAACCGTGAGCCCGAGACGGATCAAGACTTTGCGAATCTTGAGGATGCCGTCAAGCGTCTCAAGGCCGCAGAAGAAGCGCTCGACGCCGCCGAGGCCGGGGCACTGGGGCAGACTGAGAGCATCGACACCATGCGCCGCACCGTGGCCCTGCACCGCGAGACGGCCCGCAGCACCCGCCTGCTGATTGACAGGCTGGTGAAGACTGAAAAAGAAAACCGCCGCAACAAGATCATCAGTGATGCCGTGGCCGATCTGCATGTCCACATCACCGGCCTGACCAAGCGCGTCGGCAATTACCCATTCGGGGTGGTAAACAAGTTTGCCGATGTCATCAAGGGCTTGAAAAGCATCGACTCGATGCGCGACAAGGTTGCTACCGAGTTGGCCCGCTGCAAGATCGAATCCAACGCATCGGCAGACCGGGTTGAAGCCAACCTGAAAACCGATGGGCTGAAAGAGTACGGCTTCCTGTTTTCTGATACGGCCCACATTGCCAACAAAGCGCCCGAGGACTTCCGGGCCATCGTAGCGACACGGATCGCGGCCCATAAAGCCGCCGAAGCTGCGAAGGAAGAAGCCACCCGCGAACGCATCCGGGCAGAAGAACAGGCCAAGGCAGAGCGTGAAGCACGGGAGAAGCTGGCGCGCGAGAAGGCGGAAGAAGCCACTGCTGCGATAGCGGCAGACGCCAAGGCGAAAGCCAGTGTTGCCGAAATGACATTTCAGCCCGGTGCTGCGAAGTGGCTTTCATCCCTCACGATGGAGGATATGTGCGCAGAAGATGATGCTGATGTCGTAGATGCCGAAGTTCCAAAGGGCTATACCGCACCGGCTGTGCTGAATGTAGTCATCCCGCTGAAAACCGAATCATCGAACTTGATCCGCTTAGGCCAAATCAACGAACGCCTGTCCCCCATCAGCATCACCGTCGATGGCCTAGCGCAACTGGGCTTCACGCCTGCCGCCACCGACAAGTCGGCCAAGCTCTACAAAGAGTCTGACCTGCCCAGCATCTATGGCGCGCTGATCCATCATATCCATGCGGCATGGGATGGAGCCAAGCAAGCCGCTTAAAAAATACGGCCCGTAAATTGAAAGCGCCAGGTCTTGATTCCCTGACGTGATTTGCACGATTAACGAGTCCGTGCACGGGCCACCCTTTCCCCCTCCCGTAACCACAAAGGAAATTTCACCAAGACCAAAGAAAC
>VFSW01000545.1_pt1 | contig 55422 bp, 47 predicted proteins | sample 5358111 | NCBI WGS metagenome assembly VFSW01 (sample SAMN11554181, study PRJNA540505) | mine drainage metagenome | isolation source: sediment from site ElyBrook_90M | place: USA: Ely Copper Mine, Vershire, VT | collected 2017
CGGTTTTTGTGTCCATTTTCGGCCCCGTTGCGCCGTGATTGTTTGGGGCTTTTGCGGCTTCAACTTTGGGGGTGATTCCGGCGTCAACTTTGGTGCTGATGCCGGCGTCAACTTTGGTGCTGATCCCGGCGTCAACCTTGGTGCTGATAGCAACGGCAGATTTTGAGGCCGTCGCGCTACTGACAATGTTGGAGCCGGCATGTGTGTCATTGCCCACGCCGGTCGCAACTCTGATTTCAGGATTGATTATCATGGGGATGCTGCTCGCATCGGGAGCAGGTGCTGCCGGCTCATGGCGGGTTTTCGCAGTGGCAATGACGACTTTGCCAGTCGAAAACTTGCTCTCCTTGCTGCTTAGCGCAGCGATTGCAAGTAGGGATGCGGCATCGGGTGTGACAGCAGCGTTCTGTTGTGCGCTATCCGTGGGGGATTTATTTGCCTGATCACCGGCGGCTTTGCTTTTTGACGTGTCCGTGGCGGGTGCGGCCGACTTCCCTCCGATTTGCCGCGCCAACACTGAGCCGAACGCCTCGGTCGGCGCACTCTCTGTAGTGCTATTGGCATGGTCGCTGTGCTGCGTGTTGCTAATCACCGGGTTGATCATGATAACCTCCTCTTGTAGAACAACCTGTTCTGACAGGCCGTTGCGGCGTTTGTTTACTCGTTTTCCGTATGGAGCATTTTGTATGCACTCATACGGCCTGTGTGCTCATCTGTTGTCCGTTGTTCCTGCTTGGCTTCGGCCTTGATTTGCGTTTCAATATGTCGTTGCTGCAAGGTGTCAAAGGACTTTAGTTTGCGCTGCGTGCTGGTAAATTCACTGTGCCCCATTTGCGTGGACAATTTACTTTGTTCAACGACTCTGATCTGTTGTGCGATGGCAGCATCCAGCTTGTAAATGAACTCCTGGAAGTTTCGCAATAGGGCAGGATCCATGCCACCCAGGCTTGCCGATTGCATGCGCGCCTGGTATTCGCGCCGATATTGATACAGCGTTTCAAGCTGTGTTTGTGTATCGTGTTGCTGCCTGTTGAGCTGGCCCAGACGGCGGGTAGCCTCCTCGTTTTTGCTTTGTGCCAGATTTAACAGAGGTTGCAATGGAAATAATTTATTCATGTCAGTGTACCTTGTCGAACAGCACAGCCAGTTGCGCAACGCTGGACTCATAGGTCTCGCGCTGATGCATGCCCTGATTGAGGAACAACTCCATTTTCGGGTAAAGTCTGATCGCCTCGTCGAGCATGGGGTCGCTGCCGCTGATATAGGCGCCGACATTGATCAGATCGCGGTTGCGCTGGTAATGCGCATACATCTGTTTGAAACGTTGTATCAATGAGGCGTGTTCAGGTGTTGCCAGCCTTGACATCACACGGCTGATCGATGCTTCGATGTCAATTGCAGGATAATGGCCTTGTTCCGCCAGGCGGCGCGACAGTACGATGTGTCCATCCAGGATGGCGCGGGCGCTGTCGGCAATCGGGTCCTGCTGATCGTCTCCTTCGGTCAGCACGGTGTAAAAGGCGGTGATGGAACCACTGCCTACCAGACCATTGCCGGCGCGTTCCACCAGCTGCGGCAATTTGGCGAAAACCGAGGGCGGATAGCCTTTTGTGGCGGGGGGTTCGCCCACGGCCAGCGCGATTTCACGTTGCGCCATGGCGTAGCGGGTCAGCGAGTCCATGATGAGCAGCACGTTTTTCCCCTGATCGCGAAAATATTCGGCGATGGTAGTCGCATAGGCTGTCCCCTGCAAGCGCATCAGAGGCGAGGTGTCGGCGGGCGTGGCGACCACCACCGAGCGTGCCATTCCTTCTTTACCCAGAATGTCGTTGATGAACTCCTTGACTTCGCGGCCGCGTTCACCTATCAGACCCACGACGGTGACATCGGCGCTGGTATAGCGCGCCATCATGCCCAGGAGCACGCTCTTGCCCACGCCGCTGCCGGCAAAAAGTCCCATGCGCTGACCCCGACCTACCGAGAGCAGGCTGTTGATGGCGCGCACGCCGACATCCAGCGGTGTGTCGATTGAGGCGCGTTCCAGTGGATTGAAAGGGCGGCTTTGCAACGGGGCAGCGGCTGGATCCTGCAGTGGGCCGAGTTGATCGAGGGGTTTGCCCGCACCGTCAAGTACGCGACCTAGCAGCATGTCGCCTACCGGCATGTGTTTGGCATGATCAGACATGCGGCGGCGCGGTGGTTTGCGTTTGCCGGTCAGTGTCAATACGTGCACAGGTTCAATCGGCATGACGCGTGCACCCGGAATCAGACCGGAGACATCGTTTTCCGGCATCAGAAAAAGTTTTTCACCGGAAAATCCCACGACTTCCGCTTCTACCTTGGCGTTAGGCAGATGAATCTGGCAGGTGCTGCCGACCGGCATTTGCAGGCCGACGGCTTCCATCATCAGGCCGGTGACTTTGGTCAGATGGCCGCTGGGCGGCATGGCATTGCAGTCGGCGACATATTCACGGCCTTCATTGAGAAATGCCTGCCAGCGCAGGCTTGTGGTGTTGGCTGGAGGATCGACCAGCTTGGGCATGCTGGATACGGACGTATCCGGAAACGGCAGGTCCCGGATGACGGTTTCATCCAGGTCGAGCGTCAGGTCGTCAGCCATGATTTCTCCTGTCCGATGGATGCTACGATGGACTGCCAGCGCGCCGGGTTGGTTGCGTCAATATTGCTGTGGGCCGTTTCCACGCGGCACCCCCCGGGCTCAATTTTTGAGTCAGTAAATATTTTCCATCCGGCGTGTGCGAGTTGTTCTCCCATCTGTGCGCGTATCAGTTCTGCATCAGCAGGATGCAGGATCAGATGTGCGTTATGGTTAAAATGCGGCAGGGTGCTGATCGCCGTGCTGACAATTTTCAGGATGATGTCCGGTTTGATCTGCAACGCTTCGGTGACCATCTTGTGCGCGACTTCCAGCGACAAGTCCAGCAGGGATTGCGCGAGCTGCTGGTCTATCTGATTGAGGGCTGTCTGCAGATTCTGCATCAGCGTTTGCAACAGCGCGGTTTCACGTTGTGCCTGCTGCATTCCTGCGGCATAGCCTGCCTGATGCCCGCTGGCACGGCCTTCGTCGTAGCCTTGCTTCTGAGCATTGTGTACTTCCGCTGCCGTTAATGCCCGTGCAGCAGGCGACAGTTCGGCCGATACACGTTTGGGTTCCGGGTCAAACGATGCCAACTCCCAGCGCTGGAAGGCGGTGAGCTGCTCTTTGGGAACGGCTTGTCCGCCGGTGATTATATCGTCAGACATAAGCATCCTCGTCTCCTTTGCCGCCCAGCGAAATTTGCCCGTCGTCGGACAGGCGCTTCACGATCTTGAGAATTTCTTTCTGGTTGGATTCAACTTCGCTGAGCTTGACTGGCCCCTTAGACTCGAGATCCTCGCGCATCATTTCGGCCGCGCGTGTCGACATGTTCTTGAAAATTTTCTCGCGCAATTCTTCACTGGCGCCCTTCAGCGCCACGATCAGCGACTCGGATTGAACTTCGCGCAGTATCAGCTGGATACCTCGGTCATCGACATCCAGTACATTTTCGAAGACGAACATCTTGTCTTCGATTTTTTGCGCAAGATCAGGATCGAAGCTGCGCACTTTTTCCATCATCTCGGCTTCCATGGCGCCGCCCATGAAGTTGAGAATCTCTGCGGCAGTGGCAACGCCCCCCTTGAGGGTTTTTTTGCCCGTTTGGCCTCCGCTCATGAGTTTGCTCAGCACATCGTTTAACTCGCGCAAGGCGATGGGTTGCACGCCGTCCAGCGTGGAGATGCGCAGCAGTACATCGTTGCGGGTGCGCTCGGTAAACATCTTCATGACGCCTGCCGCCTGGTCCGGCTCCAGATGCACCAGTATGGTCGCGATGATTTGCGGATGTTCGTTGCCTATCATTTCGGCGACGGCGCCAGGGTCCATCCATTTCAGGCTTTCGATGCCGCTGGTGTCGCTGTTGTGCATGATGCGATCGAGCAGGCCGGCGGCCTTGTCATCGCCTAATGCCTTGGTCAGCATGCCGCGTATGTAGTCGTTGGAATCCAGACCTATGGTGGTTTTAGTCGATGCCGCGACCAGGAAATTGCGAAATACCTGGGCGATTTGATCGCGCGACAGGTTGTTCAGTGTGACCATCGCCGCGCTGATCTTCTGCACTTCCTTGGGTCCCAGGTATTTGAGCACCTCTGCGGCCTCATTCTCGCCCAGTGACATCAGAAAAATAGCGCTGTTTTGTACGCCTTCACTCATTACCGTTCACCCATTCCTTGATGACGCTGGCCACGATTTTAGGGTCCTGCTGGGCGATCTGTTTTGCAACGCTCAGGTTGTGCTCGTAAGGTGCAACAGTCGGCGTGTACTGATCCTCTTCAGGTTCGCCGGAAGCTTCTGCGACAGGGCTGTGCGCTGGTTCATGACTTGCGTGATCATCGAATTTGAATGCCTGTAGCGGGCGCAATGCAGGCTTGATGATCTTGAACACCACGATAAACATGACGGTCGCGATGATCAGATATTTGGCGATCTGTTTGGCCAGTTCTATCATGTCCGTCTGCTGCCATATCGGCACCGCTGTTTCCGTTTCCTTGTAGTCCTTGAAGGCCGCGTTTTCTATATTCAGGCTGTCGCCGCGACTGGTATCAAATCCTACCGCATCCTTGACCAGATTGTCGATCTGTGTTTTTTCAGTGTCGCTCAAGGGTTTGGAGCTGACCTTGCCTTTGGGATCGGTTGTCTTGTGGTTGTTGACCACCACGGCAACCGACAGGCGTTTGATCATGCCAACCGGCATCACGGTGTGACTGATGGTGCGGTCCACTTCGTAATTGACAGTGGATTCCTTGTGTATATTGTCCAGCTTGGGTGCCGGATTATTCGCGGCTCCTTGAGTATTTGCAGTGCCAGGAGGCGCTACGATAGGGGCTGTCGCAGGAACCGGGGGCTGGTTGGATAATGCGCCGGGTACGCCGCTTGCGGCAAGGCCGGAACCGTTCAGCGTCTCGCTGTTCTGCTGGCTGCGGATGCTGGCATCAGCCGGGGTTGGATTGGGCTTGTAGATCTCTGCGGTTTGTTCGACGCGTGCAAAATCGATGTTTGCCGTCACCTGCGCGCGCACATTTTCCGCGCCATAGAGTGGGGCGAGGATATTTTCAATGCGCTTGATGTAGCTTTGCTCGACCTGCTTCACGTATTCGATCTGTTTGGCGTCCATACCCGTGCCGTTATCGTCCTGGCCGGCGCTTAGCAATGTACCATCCTGATCGACGACGGTGACCTCCTTGGCGGCCAGATCCGGCACGCTGCTGGAAATCAGGTGGACGATCGCGGAGACCTGTCCTGAGTCGAGCAACCGTCCTCCCCTCAGTGTGAGCACGACCGATGCGCTGGGTTTTTGTTGTTCCTTGATGAATACGCTGGGCTTGGGGATGGCCAGATGGACGCGCGCCGAGGCGACTGCGCCTATGGTTTGCACCGAGCGTGCCAGTTCTCCTTCCAGTGCGCGCTGGTAGTTGACTTGTTCGGCAAACTGCGTGATGCCGAATTTCTGGTTTTCCATCAACTCAAAACCCACGGTCCCGCCCTTGGGCAGGCCCTGGCCTGCCAGTTTCAGACGAGCCTCATGGACTTCGTTGGAGGGGACCATCAGTGCGCCACCGCCATCGGCAAATTTGTAGGGGATGTTCAGCTGTTGCAAGGATTCAATGATCGCGCCGCCATCGCGATCGGACAGATTGCTGTACAGGACGCGGTAGTCGGGGGTTTGTCCCCATACCCAAGCACCTACCAGCAGCGCAATCAATGCGGCCATGCCTATACCCAGCCCCATCTTCTGCTGGACGCTTAATCGTTCGAAGTTGCCAAATACTGTGGGTGTCGCGTTTTGTTCGGCCATGATTATTAAGTTGGGACTATGCCGTTATGGTGACAGCATTATCTCCGGAGTGCATCCCTTTGAAAGGAGGAATAAGGGGAAATTCCCGTGCTTGTTCTGTTGATGTTGTATGCGCGTGTTTGATTATTGTGTGAACACTGTGAAAAGCTGTAGCTACTAATCTAAGGAGTTCAGTATGAGCAATATATCGGCAGTAGACGGATTGTTGGCGCAAATGCGCGTGGCGGCAGCAGCAGCCGGCCTTTCCACACCCTCGGTGGCAAGCACGGCACAACCCGCCAAAGTGGATTTTTCCGGCGTGCTCAAGAACGCGCTCGACGGCGTGGCGCAATCCCAGGCAACCTCCGAATCCATGCAGAAGGCCTTTGTGATGGGAGATGAGAGGGCAAGTCTCAGCGACACCATGATCGCCATACAAAAAGCCAGCATCAATTTTCAGACTGCCGTTCAGGTGCGCAGCAAAGTCGTGCAGGCCTACAACGACATCATGAATATGCAGGTTTAACGAAAGACAGTCAGTAGTCGCTTGTTGGTAGTTACAAGCGGGTACGAACTAACGACTGACTTCGTTCTTGGTGCGCTGCATCGCGGTGACGTAGCGTTGCAGCAGGATGGTGGCGGCGCCGTCCAGATCCTTGAATTCGCAGCCGGCACGACGCAATGTCTTGCCGTCAGGTGTGGAAAGAAGAACCAGATTTTTTACCTCTATCGTGCCGGTGAATTCGCCCACGTCAAGCAGGTTGATCCGGCAATTTTTATAGATTTGCCCGGGAACCAGCACGGTGTCCCGTTCGGTGCAGGTCAGCCCTATTCCGCCGCCGCTGATGTCCATGATGGTGACTTCGTGCGCATCGCTTTTCTCGGCCTGACCTTTGGGGATGACGCAGCGCAGGGGGTTCGAGACGGGAGTGCTCAGGCGGTAGTATTCACGGCGTTGCAGTCGGTAAATGCTGCGGGGAAATGGCAGAAAGAATGCTTCCTGGCCCTGGCAGGTGGCGAGGGTTGCCTGGGCTGCCACGAATTGCAGTTTGACCTGGGCATGCGAGCTGACGAAAATCAGTTTATGACTTTTCAGCAAGCGGGTATTGTCATGAGGATTTTTGCTTTGTTCCAGCCACATGCCTGTCGCATCCGCTTTCATCAGCGTGGTCAGAATAAAATCGTTCGACTCGGAAGCGTAAAGCGCGATGCGTGAACCGCTTTTGATGAGATTCCGTAAGAAAAATTCGATTTCGCGGGGCGCTGTGATGCGGTATTGATCATCCTTGTCGCTGGACAGAATTTCAATCTTTAGCGGTATGTCTTTTTCCATGCTGATGCGACCACTGTATGAGAGTTACCCCGCATGATAACAAAATTAAGGCATTGTGTTCGGTGGAAAATCGCTGTGTTCTTCGTGCTCCAGACGATATAACCAGGCCAGCAGTTCGGCGACGGCCAGATAAAGTTGCGGCGGGATTTGCTGATCCAGCTCAACTTGCATCAGCAATCCGACCAGATCAGCCGATTCATGGACGTAAACCCCGTTCTGTTTTGCGCGCTCGATGATGGCCTGGGCGATCAGGCCGCGCCCTTTTGCAACGACACGGGGCGCGCTCTCGCCCTGGCCGTAGGCCAGGGCAATCGCGGCTTGCCGGGTAGTGGTCATGATTTTTCGACGGCAGCGCCGGTAAGTGCTATGCCCGCATTTTTCATGGATGCGGCAAGTTCCGGCAAACGGCGATTGAGCAGCGCGGTAGCGTTGGCATCCGCGGCGTGTAGGCTGAGTTTGACACCGCCCTGATTGAATACCAGGCGGGCGTGCACATCGCCAAGGCGGGGCAGGGCGAGTTCCATTTCCGTGCTCCACTGGCGTTCGTCAGGCAGCGCTGAACGGCGTTCGGGTTCCCCCTGGATTTCCCACTGCATCTGCTGGCCGGGCCAGATTTGACCCGACCAGGTGAGTTGATGCGTCTCCAGCGTATGCAGTTGCTGCTGCACCAGAGGCACCAGTTCCCTGGCAATCGGCAAAACCGAATCTGTACCTGATGTTGCTGATGTTGCTGATGTTGCTGATGTTGCTGATGTTGATGATGATTTTGTTGTTGTTGATGTTGTTGATGTTGCTGTTGTTGCTGTCGAATCTGTAATTGTTGTTGCCGGGGTTGAGGTGGTGGCTGATACGTTAGTTGAAACTGTTCCGGATGCCGTGACTGAATCCGGTTTTGTAACGGGCGCTGCAGCAGGCTCTGTCACGGCTCTTGCGCCGGATGCTGGCGAGGGGTTCTCGGGTTGCGCGGTGCGGATGAGCTGGTTCTGTGGTTCGACGAGCAGCTGTGCCGTACTGCGTATGCCCGCCACCCATTGCGCCTGGTGAGACTCATAAAACAGGCCGCTATTGGCCAGCGCATCCTTGAGTGCGACAGCGAGTTTCCCGCTCTCGGGTCCCGTTTTTTCTGACGGCCAGACGGCGCGCCCGGAAGCGGGTTCAACGAAAGTTCTGGACATCGGCAGCTGCGCCAGATTGGAGAGCAGGCGGGAAGTCGAGCTGATTTCTTCGGCGGTGGAAATCGGCGTACTGGAGGCAAGTACGCTAAAGGTAAGACGGGGGCTGGTTGATATGACCTGCAAGGTGACCTGATTACCGATTTTAATCAGTCCGGGCAATTGCATTTGCATAGTCTGCCCCGCGATTTGTACTTTGTATAGTCCGGGGCTTATCTGATCCTGTATGGTGGCTTGTATCTGCTGACCGACTTCGAGTTTGACGGCAGCGGTGCTCTGGGCAACGATCTGTGAGACGGCCGCGTTCGCAATCTGTGTCGGTGCGGTTGCCGGCGTGACTGAGCGGGCTACGGGCTGCATGCTATTAATCGGGCTGGTGGGCTGCATAAGAGATCCTCAATTACCTGTAAGCGTTCGCTATACCCTCTCTTCAGCTCTCTCCCGCTTGCGGGAGAGAGGGGTAATGAGAAGGTCATCTTTAAATCCCCTCGCCCGCTTGCGGGATGGTAACTGTTTCCCCTCGCCCGCGCGTAGGAGATGTACATCTTTAATCCCCTCGCCCGCTTGCGGGATAACCAGCGACTTGGACATCGTTTTGTGATGGCTTAGTCGAGTGGCTAGTTGCCTCATCAGAGGGGTTGGGGAGAGGGCGCTATATCTCGCCGTAAGCCTTGTTCAGGCGCTGCTCCTGCTGGTTGCTTTGCATGATGCCCTTCAACTGACCCATCCAGGCTTCGGTGCGGCTGCGTATTTCGACATCGTCCGCGAGGATGTTTTTCAGCAGCTGCACCATGCGCAGTCTGGCTGCCTCATCGGGTATCTCATCAGCCTGGGCGATGTCGGCAACATGGCGGTTGTACTGCGGCTCAAGCGCGATCAGCTTGTCCCATTCGCCCCGATCCGCAGCAGTCCGCATCTGCCCGATCAGAATGGCGAGCGATTCGTAATCGTTCAGGGCCCGCTGCGAGTTCACGTTGTCAGCCTCTTGCGTAAACCAGTTTTTCAGCCTGAACTGGTCGTGCTGCAGCAGGCATGGCAACAGGCGTGGCTTGTTGACGTATGGCTTCCCAGGCTTCCTTCAACTCGCCCAGCAGTCGCGCGACTTCATCGAGCGCTTTCGCGTCGCTGTTGACATTGGCGGCCAGCAGCCGATGGCTCATGTATTCGTAGAGGGCCGCTAGATTGAGCGCCAGGTCGCCGCCGACTTCCTTGTTCAGGCTTGCACTTAATCCGCTGTCGATGATGAGGATGGCATGGGAAATGGCTTTGCCGCGCGCGGCAATGTCGCCGCGTGCGATGCTGTTTTTTGCGTTGGCAATGGCAAGCAAAGCGCCCTGATAAAGCAGGGAGATCAGCTTGTGCGGGTCTGCTGAAACAACACCGGAATCGATGCCGACTTTGTTATATGCGTTGATTGCAGCGCTTGAGCTCATGATGAAGTCCTTATAGCTTGGAGAGTTGCTGGGTTAAAAAAGCACTGGTGCTGTTCATGGTGGTCATCATGTTGTTCAGCGCCGTATATTCTGCCGTGTACATCGCCTGCTTGGCAACCAGACGCTGCTGCAAGGTAGTGATCTGGTTTGCCACATCGCTGATATTGGTGTTGAGCTCATTGGTGCTCGCAGTGAGCGCCCCGCTGCTGGAGAGCAGTGAAGTCAGGTAATTATTCATCGTATAGGCATAGCCGTTTGAATAGCTGACCGTGCCGCGGGCGCCTGTGATGCCGCCCGATAGCAGTATGGATAAGCCCTGCGAATTTCCGCTGGCTGAGGTGAGCATCTGTCCAACACCTGTCGCAGCAGTCCCGTTGATAGTGCCTGCCACATCCACACCTGCGGTAGAAATTGGACTGCTGCCAAACAGACCCGCTGCGCCGTTTCCGCCGCTGAGAGTCACGCTGTTGGCGCTGCCGTAATTGTTGGTGGTGATAGCAAGGTTGCCGGATGCATTGATGGTGGCCGAAACGCTGATGCCCGCAGCCGACATCGCGCTCGATCCGTTGAACAGCGATTGAATCTCACTGGCCAGTGCCTGCGCGCTGCTGTAGGTTGCGGGCGGTATCGTGAGCGTGGCACTGATGCCGTTGACGATCATGTTCAGCGTGTCATTGGTGCCGGCAGTAATGGTTAAACCGGGTGCCGCAGAGCCAGTCAGATTGCCTTGCGTGGCAAGCTGCGTGATCGCTACGGGATAGGTGCCGGGTTGCGTGCTATTGGTGTAACCATTATAGGTCACCAGACTGTCCGATGCGCTGCCGGTTGCGGCAAACAGTCCCGCAACGTTGCTGAAGTTGTTCTGCAAGGCTGAGGCAAGTGTCGTGCTGTTGACGGCGAGAGTGCCGTCGGGCTGGGAGGTGATGCCGATCTGCGCCAGGCTGTTCAGCGTGCCTGCCCCGGTGGCCGGCGTGTTCAGGATGCCGTTCAGATCGGATTTGATGTTAAGTATGGCAAGATTGCCCTGCAGGATCGCGGCCGTTTTCGTGGAAGGGTCGTAGGCCGTCATCTTTGCCAGCGTGGTTGACAGCGCGTTATAGGCTGTCACGAAACTGTTCACGTTCTTGGTGACGGTGGCCGTGTCGGGCGCGACGGTCAGCGTGACCGGCGTTGCAGAGGGCTTGGTCAGATTCAGCGTCACGCCGGGTATGATGTCCGACACGGTGTTCGATGCCTTGCTCACCGCGATGCCGTTGACGGAGAGGTTCGCATTGAGCGCTGCGAGAGACTGGTTCAGATTTTGTCCCGTAGTCGAAGTCGGATCATAGGAAAGCAGCGAACTGACTGTTGCATCCCCCGAAACTGCAATACTCATGCTGTTGGCAGCCCCCGTGTTGGTGGAGGCCAACACCAGACGGTAAGGCGTGCTGCTGCCATCATTGATGATGCTCGCGGTAACCCCTATGCCTGCGGCATTGATCGCGTCGCGTATGCCCTGCAACGAATTGTTGGTGCTGTTGATCGTGACGGTCTTGATTCCGCTTCCGTTGGAGGTAAAAGTGGTGCCGGAACCATAGATGCCATTGGTTGCAGTTCCCGTGATGGTGCCGAAATTGAACGACAGTGTGGTAGTCGCACCCGTGCCTATGGGTGCGGACAGACTGGTTTGTCCGGCAGCAACCAAGTTTTGCGCCTGTGCCAGATTGCCGATCGTCAACGAATAGCTGCCCGGTACTGCGCTGGTCAAGGCGCTGGCCGATAGAACCGTAGGGTCGGATGCAGTGGCGGTGAGCCCCTGAAGACTGCTGGCGCTGGTCAGGGATTGCAGCGCGCCCTGAAAGGTGGATACCGCGCTTTGCACCTGGCCGAAGGCGGTCAGCTCTGCCTGATAATTGGTGGTGACGTTCTGCAGCGCGGTAATCGGATACTGTTCCGTTGCCATCAACTGGCTGACGAGGGCAGGCACGTTGATGACGCTGGTGCCGATCGCGGTTGCTGTGCTGACGCTCGATGTTGATGACATGATGTTTCCCTCTTCATTTTTGGTTCATCCTTCGATACCTCAGGATGAATGGATGTAACCTTTTAAACTCCGTTCATCCTGTGGTTCGATACCTCACCACGAACGGGAGTTGTTATTTCACCGCGAACGATTTTCATGCCGTTCATCCTGATCTTTTAAACTCCGTTCATCCTGTGGTTCGATACCTCACCACGAACGGGAGTTGTTACTTCACCTCGAACGATTTTCATGCCGTTCATCCTGATCTTTAAACCCCGTTCATCCTGAGGTATCGAAGGATGAAGCCAGTAGTGAGGTATCGAAGCATCAGGCCGTCTGTTTGATCAGCAAACCTGGCGCGGTCTGCACCGGCGCCTTGGATAACGATGCCTGTTGCAGCTGTTCCTGCATCAGCCCGATGGCCTGTGAGATCGCCAGCATCTGTTTTGAGGGGAACTGGCCGATCACCTTGTCGGTTTGCGTGTCCATCAGTTTGACTACGGTTTCTTTGGTTCCCGCATCCACGCTGAACGCCAGGCTCTTGCCGGCGTCCTGCATCGCCTGGTTGGTGTTCTGTACCGCGCTTTGCAGCTGCGCTGTCGAGGGTGCCGCTGTTGCCACTGTTGCCGCCTGTGTGACGGGCGGTGCGTTGGGGGTAACAGCGGGCGCGCTGCTGGGCGTGGCCGGTTGTGTTGGGGTGCTGCTGGTGTTCTGGATAAGCATTTTGCCTCTCCTTAAGTTAACGTTGAAATCGCGAGGCGACTCTGCAATTTAAATTTGCTTCTCTCTTTCCCCCTCGCCCGCTTGCGGGAGAGGGATTAAGGGAGAGGGTGCATCTTACTACTCTGCTACTTGGGAAGCACTGATTTATTCGTCATCGAATAAATCAGCACTCCCCTGATACTACTGATGCCAGTTGAAAAATCCCGTCCGGTATTTTATATAAATCCCGGCCGGAATGGTTGGGGAAACCGCCGATTAAATCTTCCGTTCGCCCTGAGGTATTAAACCATCCGTTCGCCCTGAGGTATTAAACCATCCGTTCGCCCTGAGGTATCGAAGGGAGGTATCGAAGGGAGGTATCGAAGGGTTGATATAATCAATTTATCATTGATTTAATCCGATCATGGTTCGACAAGGCTCTCCTGAGTATTATCGAAGGGCTCACCACGAACGGATTAAACCGGTGTTTCCCTTTTACGTTTAACGCAGCAGAGTCATCACCTGGTTAGGCAACTGGTTTGCCTGTGCCAGCATCGCATTGCCTGCCTGTTGCAGGATTTGCGTACGGGACAGCATCGCAGTGGTTGCAGCATAATCAGTGTCCTGAATCCGGCTCTGTGCCGCGGTCAGGTTAGTCGATGTTGTCTGCAAACTCGTCACAACCGAGGTGAAGCGGTTCTGTATCGCACCCAAAGCTGCCTGTGAAGTTGCCACCTGAGACAGCGCGCCGTCGATCACAGCCAGCGCAGCGGTCGCACCTGCAGCCGTCGAGATGTTGATGTTCGCGACGCTGTTCACGGTGGAAGTCGTGCTGGGAGCAGTAGTGCCTATCGTCAGACCTGCCTTCGATGCATTTCCACCGCCGATGACGATACCCGCTGCATTGGTGCTGGTCAGTGATACGGTGCCGGTGTTATTGACACCACCACCCACCGCTTGCGTTCCAACTACCATAGCCGAACCTGTACCTGCGGCTGGGGTTAGCAAACCAGTCAGCGCAGTCTGATCAGCTGTTGCAATGGCTGTAGTGGCTGCGGTGCCCGTCGTAATCGCACCCAGAGTCATACTGGCTGCAATTGTAACTACGCCGGCAGAAGAGGTTACTGTACCTGCTGAAATAGCGTTAACAGCTGCTGCAAAGTTGGTCGCATCTGTAGTTGCGCTTCCGGATGTGGTAAATGTGAAGCTTCCAGCGGCAGAGCCAGTAGTTGTTATGTTATAAACTGTTCCGGCAGCAGCGCCTGCAAATGTGAGTGTACTGCCGGCTGTGCCTGCGGTCGATGGAACAGCTGCGTAGGCTTGTGAGCCCACGCTGGTGGCAGACAAGCCTGTCTGGGTGAGGAATGTATTGGTGGCAGTGGTAGAGGCGGCGGCATTGGCAGCTGTGCCGCTTACATCGATGTTGATGTCGCGTCCATCTGCGGCGGTCAGTGTCAGTGCGCCCGTGGTGGCATTGGCTTTGGCGACGACACCGGTTTGGGCGGAGATCTGGTTGATCGCGGCTGCAGTGTTAGCCCCTTGACCCGCTGCGTTGCCGCCTGCTGCAACTGCGCCGACGCTGACGCCGTTGATGCTGAACGTGCCGGCTGCGATGGCGGTATATACCGTTGCTGAACTACCGGTCACAACAGCGGCATTGGCCGTTGCGGTGACCCCCGATGTGCCGGATACGTTATTGATTGCGGTGGCAATCGAAGAGGCGCTGTCGGCGGTCTGGCCGGGTGCCGTGCCTGCAAGGGATGCGCCGACCTGAGCGCCGTTCAGAGTCAGGTCGCCTGCGGCAAGCGCTGCTGTGGTAGCGGTGCCGGCGACGGTGCTCTGTGAGGTCAGGCTGGCAGCGCCCAGTGCCGAGGTGCTTGCGCTGGCGATCGATGAAATCTGGATCTGGTTGTTTGCGCCTGAGTTCGCGCCGACCTGGAATACCTGCGTTGCGAATGTGCCGTCCAGCAGGTTCACGCCATTGAACGAGGAAGTTTGCGAGACGCGCTGAATTTCAGCAGACAGTGCCTGCAACTGGTTGTTCAGCGCCGCACGGTCCGATGCGCTGTTGGTGGCGTTGGCTGATTGCACGGCCAGGTCGCGCATGGTCTGCAGGTTGTTGGTGATCTGTGTCAGATCGCCGCCGGCTGTTTGTGCAAGGGATACGCCGTCATTGGCGTTGCGTGCGGCTTGCGTGTCGCCGCCGATCTGGGATGTCATCCGGGTTGAAATCGCAAAACCCGCTGCATCGTCTGCGGCGCTGTTGATGCGCAGGCCCGTGGCCAGACGCTGCATCGCAGTTGATTGCTGGGATTGCGAGGCATTCAGCGCCATCTGAACGTTCAGCGAGTTGATGTTGGTATTGATATATGAAGGCATTTTGTTTCTCCTTGTGTTTGTGTCCGGTTTGGGCCTGATTGCCGTTTACTTTGGTTTGCCTTTTACACAGGCATATCAACCGCGGTTATTCCAGTTATCGGTGCAGGAGAAAAAAACTTTAGGATTATTTTTAAAATTCGTGGCGGATCAACGCAGATTGTGCCCTGATGCTTCGCATTCCGTTCGTGCTGATGTATAGAAGGGCCTGTGCTGAGATATCGAACTACCCATTCATCCTGAGGTATCGAAGGACGAACGTAAGAATAAAATTGCCGTTCATCCTGATTCTTAAACTCCGTTCATCCTGATGTTTCCCGTTCGTGCTGATGTATAGAAGCACGATACATCAGCATGAACGGCCAGTAGTGAGGTATCGAACTGTATCGAAGGGTGAACGTAAGAATATTGTCCGTTCATCCTTCGATACCTCAGGACGAACGTTTTTCTCCGTCTGTCCTGATGTTTCCCGTTCGTGCTGATGTATAGAAGCACGATACCTCGGCATGAATGGAAGGGTAAAATGGGCCGTTCGCCCTTCTATACATCAGGACGAACGAAACCAACTTTATATTCTTTGCCGTTCGCCCTTCTATATAGTTTCGATACCTCACTACTGGCACCAGGGCGAACGTAAGAATAAAATTGCCGTTCATCCTGATTCTTAAATTCCGTTCATCCTGAGGTATCGAAGGATGATGCTTCGCGTTCCGTTCATGCTTCTATACATCAGCATGAACGGCCAGTAGTGAGGTATCGAACTGTATCGAAGGGTGAACGTAAGAATATTGTCCGTTCATCCTTCGATACCTCAGGACGAACGTTTTTCTCCGTCTGTCCTGATGTTTCCCGTTCGTGCTGATGTATAGAAGCACGATACCTCGGCATGAACGGAGGGGTAAAATGGGCCGTTCGCCCTTCTATACATCAGGACGAACGGGGTTAAGATATCAGGACGAATGGAAAGCGATTACATTTGGGAGAATAGAGATGTCATTCCATGTTTATATCCTTCATTGTGCCGACGGCAGCTACTATACGGGCCACACCGACAATCTTGAAAACCGGATGGCCGGGCATCAAAGTGGCGAGTACAAGGGGTATACGTCAACTCGTTTGCCTGTGCAATTGCTCTGGTCTCAGGAGTGTGCCACACGGTTGGAAGCGTTATCTGCGGAACAGCAAATCAAGGGTTGGAGCCGAAAGAAAAAAGAGGCGATGATGCGGGGAGATTGGAAAGCTGTGCGTCAAATAGCCTGGGGAACAAACAATCCGCTGCCAGAAAAATTGCAGTAAAGAAATATCCATTCATCCTTCGATATGGTTCGATACCTCACCACGAACGGCGAGGGATGATCGGGAAGAAGACATCATACTTCGATATGGTTCGATACCTCACCACGAACGGCGAAGGATGACCGGGCAGAAGACATCATCCTTCGATATGGTTCGATACCTCACCACGAACGGCGAAGGATGGAGAAATATCCGTTCGTCCTTCTATATAGTTCGATACCGCACTTCTGGCCGTTCATGCTGATGTATAGAAGCATGAACGGAATGCGAAGCATCATCCTTCGATACCTCAGGATGAACGGAAGAATGAATGTAAGAGTGAGTTTGCCATTCGCCCTTCTATACATCAGGACGAACGGGAAGAAGGCATCAGGGTGACGGAAAAAATTGATAGGTAAAATTCTCACCCGTTCACCCTGATGCCAGTAGTGCGGTATCGAACTATATCGAAGGGCGGACGGGAAGAAGACACCAATCTGTCCTGAGTTCAGATCTAGTGAATTACTTCCATGACTGTGTCAGTAACGGCGTCACCTGCATGCTTGAAACGCCCAAGCTGGCCGCTGTGCCAAAACGGTTGCTGAAGAAATCGGTGCTCTCGTTGTATGCTGAGCAGACGGCAATAACAGGCGCGCTTGATTTCCTGTTTCAGGGATTTTGACCCGGGTTTATTCTGCGACCACCACGCGGTTTTTGCCGGTACGTTTGGCCTGGTACATCGCCTTGTCTGCGCGTGCGATGACTTCCTCCTGGGGTTCTGATTCTTCGCGCTGGGCGACCCCGGCGCTGAAGGTCACCAGCACGCGGTCATTTTCATGCATGAAAAATTGTTTGGTGAGTTCGCGTTGCAGGCGCTCCACCGTGCCTGCCGCTTCTGCCGCTGCAACATCGGGCAGCACGATGATGAATTCCTCGCCGCCATAGCGGGCGACCGAATCGGAGGGACGCAGCGCTTCCTTGATCACGTTGCATAAATGGACGAGCGCCTGATCGCCCACCTGATGACCCATGGTGTCGTTCAGACGTTTGAAGTCGTCGATGTCGAGCAGCGCGACGCACAGGGGCGCGTGACTGCGGTCGACTCGCGTCGCCTCGCGCTCAAATGCGTCATCAAGGCCGCGCCTGTTCAGCGCGCCGGTCAACTGATCCTGATGCACCAGTTCGCTGACCTCGGAGAGTTCCTGTTCCAGTTTTGCGATTCTGGCTTCCGCCTCCTCGACATGTTTGCGTGATTCGAGTAGCTCTTCGTGTGAGCGCAGCGCGCTTGCCTGTATGACGCGCGTGTCCTGCATGATGTCTTCGAGCAGATTCCCAAGTTCATTGAGGTTGTTCGTATTGGCGATTTTCTGGCTGTAACCCTCTATCTTCTGGTGATAATCGCCGGTGCTGGTGGTGATGACGCCAAGACGATCGATGAAGGTGGTCATCAGATTTTTCAGGGTGAGCTTAGCGTCAGTCAGACTCTTCTTGAGCAGGCTTTGCTTGATGATCGCCTCGCGCAGACTGCGTTCGGCATCGGCGATCACGTGTTTGTCGAGCGGGCCGCTGATGATGTCGTGCAGGGTGTTGATCTGCCCGTGCAGCCATTCCTCGTCCTCGACCATTTCGCCGACATTTTCCACGAGCAGTCGCAACAGGCGCACCAGGCCTTCCTGTATCCGAGTTTTATCGGTGCCGCGCAATTCCACCCTGAGCCAGAAGTGCCGCAGTTTCTGGGTGACTTCCGTGACTTGTTCAGTGCTTCTGATTTCGCGCACCTGTGCGCTCAGCTGGCGCACTTCATCGGCCAGTTCCGGCTGTCCGCTGATGGTGCTCTCCAGCGTTTGAGCCAGCAACTCGGCAAGCTTTACGATCATCTCGCTGCCTTTGACTGCCGTGACGGGTGAGGCGGACGGTGTGACCGCCGGTGTGATTGCCGGTGCGTCGGGTGCGGCAGGAACTGAATCGACAAGGTTTTCAGCGGTGGGGGAAACTGACCAGGAGCGAATCAGATTGCCAAGCTTTTCAAACAGCACGTCGGGTTTTGAGGAGAAACGCGCCAGCACAGTGTCCAGGCTTTCTTTCTTGCGGGAGATGGTCAGTCCCTTGTGAGGCAGGTCAATCTGGCGCAACAAATTTCGGATCAGGCCGGGCCATGCCTGCGTTTCTGTGCCGCCTGTCTTGGGAAGGATTTTTTCAATTTCTTTGGAACACAGATCCCAGTTTTCATCGGCCAGCATTTTTTTTAAGGAAAGACCTGTTGCGGCAGATTGATCCGACAGCAGCAGATGTTCGGCCAGGCTGCGCAATACTTTTTCCGCACCGTTGTTATCCGGAGCGGGTTCGCCGCTGATCTCGGTGAAAATTTTCGCGTAGTTGTCAGGCGTAGGCAGCAGTTTGCGCTGAGCCAGTAACTTGAGCGTTTCACGGGCGATTTCTGATGGATTTTTCATGGTTCATTTTCTCAATTATCTTGTCTGGTGATGCGATAAACAGCATGGTGAATTGCTTCCATTTCAATCCTGCGAGTCGACCAGGTGATGGCTGATGGCATAGTGGATCGCCTCGGCATTGTTGGTAAAGCCCATTTTTGCCAGCATGCGGCCCCGGTAGACGCTCACCGTCTTGGGGCTCAGGGACATGATTTCGGAAATATCGCCCAGCGATTTTCCCGAGGCCATCAGGCACAAGGTCTGATACTCGCGGTTGGACAAGCTTTGATGCATCAATTCCTGCGATTCGCCGATCAGGTTGTTCAGCAGTTGTTCCGCAAGCGTCTCGCTGATGTATTTTTTTCCGCTGATCACCTGGCGTATCGCCTGGATGAGCACCTCCGATGCGCTCTGCTTGTTGATATAGCCCATTGCGCCCGCCTTGAGTGCGCGCACGCCGTAATGATCCTCGGGGTACATGCTCAGCACGATGATCTTGAGATCAGGCTGTTCCAGTTTGAACTGCTTGAGCACCTCGATGCCGTGTTTGTCCGGCAAATTGATGTCTAGCAGCATGAGGTCGAAATGCTGCGCACGCAGCATGGAGATGGCCTGTGCGCCGCTGGCAGCTTCGCCTGCTATTTTCAGATCCGGATTGTCTTCGAGAAGTTGCTTCAACCCTTTGCGGATCAAGGCGTGATCGTCAACGACAAGAATGTTGATCATGGCGGTTCATATGGTTTTTAATCGGCAGTGCCCGGCTAATCATACAGCAACAACCTGTTATATTTGGATATCGTTTGAGCTTGCTACGGCTGCGCAGTAAATTCTACCCCAGAATGATGTTTGTCCGCGCGTTGCCAATTGCAGAATTTCCTTCCGCCCGCTACATTATCGATATGAATAATCCGGAAATGTTGGGCAAATACAGGATCATCGGTGAATTGGGCCGTGGTGCGATGGGCGTTGTGTACGAGGCGTTTGATACGCTGATTGAACGCACGGTTGCCATCAAGATGATTCTGAAATCGTCCGTTCACCCGCATGACTCGGATGATACTTTCAGCCGCTTTCGCCGCGAGGCGCGTGCGGCAGGCCGCCTGTCTCACCCGAAGATCATCGGCATCCATGAATATGACGAGAACGATGAGATGGCCTACATCGTCATGGAGCTGGTGCGCGGCAGGGAGCTGTCTGAATATTTCGATTACGGCAGGCAGATCTCGATCGGCGAGGGGCTGCGCATTGTGATGCAGCTGCTCGACGCCCTGGATTATCTGCATGCGCACGGCATCGTGCATCGCGACATCAAGCCCGCCAACATCATGCTGACAGAGGATGTGCAGGTCAAACTTGCGGATTTTGGCATCGCCAAAATAGACACCTCCGGTCAGACACAGATCGGCGTGGTGCTGGGCACGCCGACTTATATGGCGCCGGAGCAGTTCATGGGTCATGACGTGGATCAAAGAGCGGATCTGTATGCTGCCGGCGTCATCCTCTACCTGATACTGACGGGCGAGCGGCCTTTTGTGGGCAGCGTGATTTCCATCATGCATCAGGCTGTTCACCGGGAAGCCGCACCGCCATCCGAGCTTAATCCGGCTGTCAGTTTAGAGCTGGATGCGGTGGTCAAAAAAGCAATGGCCAAACGTGCCGAAGATCGTTTTCAGAGTGCCAAGGATTTTTTGAGTGCGCTGAAGGTTGCGGCCCGTTCCTTGCCTGAACTTGATCATCCGTCAATTACGATGCGTCATGTTGATGACACGCATACCTATGATGAGACGCTGGAGCTGCCGGGACGGGCTTCGGGATCCTGGCGTGAGGAAGACATTGCGGCCTGGCAGAGTATCTCCCATAGTCACAATTCGACAGATTTCACGCGCTATCTGGAAGACTTTCCCGATGGCGGCTTTGCCGAGCTCGCAAGGTCGCGCATCCAGTCTCTGGATAAGGCATCCGTTCTTGATGCGGAACAGGCGCAGCGGCAGGATGCGCTGGTGCTTGAAGAGCAGGCGCAACTCGAAGCCGCCGCCAGTCAAAAACGGGAAATGGAGGAGAGGGCGCTGTGGGTACGCAGGCTGGCTGAAATTAAAAGCGAAGCAGAAGAAGCTGGGAAAGTTGCCGCGATCAAACGCGAACAGATGGCCAGAGTGGAGCAGCAGCGGGCTATGGCGCTTTCATCCACGCTGTCTCATCGCGTCAACAAGTTTGTCAGGGTGGTCTCCGAAAGGGAGGCCGCAAATGAACTTGAGCGTCTGATGAAAAGAGAGCAGAGGCGCAAGCTGGAAGAAGAGGCGCTGCGCAAGGGAAAGCTTAAGTTGTTGTCGGCAAGAGAATCGGCAGAAGTGCGCGCGGAAGCGGAAGCTGTGGCCAGAGCTCGCCGTGAGGCGGCAGAGTTGGCGGCGCATAACGAGGCGATTGCCAGCGCAAAAGCGCAGGCAGAGTTGGCCGAGCGCATGAGGATGGAGGCCGAGGAGAAGGCGGCGCGTGAGCAGAAACAGGCCAATAGCAAGATGCTGTTGATCGGCATTTTTTTGATGCTGTTGATGATAGGAATCGTGTTTGGCCTGCTTCCCTTATCCAGGTGATGGCAGGATGGAAAACTCGATGCTTTCAGTCGGATCCTCTTTGCAGGGATGACCGAGGCTGATCTTGCCGCGTTCACGCAATGCCACTTCCTCGCGACGCAGCCGAATTTCGGTCTCATCCTTGATGGTCACGTAACTGCCGTTGGAGCTTAAATCAATCAGTATGAACTTGTCGCGCCGCCGCTCTATCCTGGCATGCATCCTCGATGCGCGGCGATCTTCAATCACGATGCCCGCCTCCGCATCGCGGCCTATGGTGATGTAAGGGTGTGATGCGTTGACGACAAATTGATTTCCCTGGTGCACGAGCAGCAGGCTGGGTTCTGCGCTGCGTCCGGAGTAGGTGTTGCGGGCCATGATGGTCATGTCCTCGCTATCCTGCCAGAGCACTTCGCACACCTCGACGTCTTCAATTTTTCCTTTGACGGACAGGTGGCTCAAGGTGCGAGTGCCGGTGCGCATGATGGCTGGCAGCAATGCCACCGTTGCGCCCGTGGTGATGATTTGCTGTTCCCGGGCAATTTCGGCCATGCGCGCCGCGACGTTGACCGTGTCGCCGAATATGTCTCCGTTGCGTTCCAGCACCGGGCCGAAATGAAAGCCGATGCGTATGCCGACGCGGACACCCGTTGCGGGAGGATTGGCGCTGATCATCAGTTGCATTTCACATGCAGCCTGCACGGCTGTGTCGGCATCCGGAAAGACACACATGATTTCGTCGCCTATGGTTTTGACGACGTGGCCGTTGTGCGCTGTTGTCAAATGCCGTAAAACGTCGAGGCAGCCGTTGACTGCAGCGAACGCGCGCTGATCGCCGAGTTTTTCGTAGAGGCTGGTGCTGCCGCTCACGTCGGCGAACAGCACTGCTTTTTGCATATTGTTGGATGCAGGTTCGTCCACTGTTGCTTCCGGTTGGGTTGGATCCATCATTATAGGGGCATGGTTAAACAAATTGCCAACTTTGATGACCGAACTTGAGTCATAATTTGCTTTGTCCGATATGAAGGAAGCTGCTTTTCAGCCTGACCTGAACATGATGATACTCACTGGGCTGCCAGAACACACCTATGCATTCGCCGCCATCCTCGCGGTGTTGCTGTTGTCGTTCGTGTTTTTTTTCCTGATACCTTCCTTTGTTGTGTCGCACCAGTTGTCAGCGGTGATCAAAAAACTGATTCTGTTGAACGGCAAGGCGGGCGAGAGCCTCCCCGCGATTTTTGCAAAGAAGGGAGTGCTGGGTCATCTGTGGCAGGAATATGCAGACTCGTTGCACAAGCAGACAAGCGACGGCAATACGATACGTTTGCGTTCCACGCTGCCGGCCGGTGTGGTGTTCAGGCCGGACGTTCTGGTCGACATCCCGTTGCGAACGGACTTTTTCAAACACCTGCCGGGTTTGTTTACCGGTGTCGGGATTATCGGTACCTTCTATGGTCTTCTGATCGGCATGAAGTCCTTTGTTGTATCGAATAACTCTGTGGTTGTCCGGGAAAGTCTGACACGTTTGTTGCACGGCGTGTCCGAAGCGTTTCTTATTTCGGCCTCTGCCATCACGCTGGCGATGATTGTCACGTTCATTGAGAAGCTGGTGATTTCCCGACTGAATGCGAAAGTGGAGAAGCTGGCGCAGCTGCTGGATGGTCTGTTCGAAGGGGGGGCAGGAGAAGAATATCTGGCAAGGCTGGTGCAAGCTTCCGAATCGTCGTCCACGCAGATCGCCGGCTTGCTCAAGGGCGAGCTCAAGCTGGCAGAGATGATGGAAAAGCAAATCGCGGCTGCAAGTGCCAATTCTGCCGCATTGGCCGAACGCATTGCGCAAAGCATCGAAGCGGGGATGAAAACACCGCTCACGGAAATCGCCGATTTGTTGAAGAATGCACAAGCTGCTCAGCAGTTGCAGTTGAAAAAACTGCTGGATGATTTTGGCGGGCAGATGAAGTTGCAGGGCGGTTTGCAGCAGAAAACCATAGATGCGCTTCAGGTGACAACGGCCAGGATGGAGACGATGAATGTCGGGCAGCGCAACACGTCTTTGATGATGGAGCAGATGGAAAAATCAAATGCGGCAGCAGAATCCCGTCAGGTTTTGTTGCATGAAAAGCTGGCTGAACTGATAGAGCAGTTGCGCCAGAAAAGCGAAGCTGTCATTCAGTCTGATCCGGGCGTGCGCCAGGATGATGCAGGGCAGGGTCAAGTCGCCGTGGTGATTGAAGGTATCAGCGGGGCGGTTGAGCAGGTCAGGGTAATGGTCACGCAAATGCAAGGGGCAACGACTGAAGCAATTTCCGCGCTGAATGCGGGGGCTCAAACGCTGGGCACAGTGAGCCGTGATTTTGCGGAGGCCGGCCGGAGCGTCAGCGTCATGCTGGAAAATTCATCTGCCGTATCGGGAAAGCTGGTGGAGGCGGCAGCCACAGTTGCCAGAGCATCGTCGGGCCTGGGCGAAATGTTCGGCGATTACCAGGCTGCACGCGACGCCGTGACCGAGCAGGTGCGCTCCTTGCAATCCCTTGCAGAACAGGTGCGCCGCGATGCATCCATGTCCGGCGGGGTGCTGGATCGGATAGAGTCAGCAACGGGCAAGCTGGTCGCCGCACAACAGGATGCCGACAACTATCTGTCGAGAATATCCGAGGTTATCGGTGTCGCGCATCAGTCATTCAGCGAAGGAATGTCGCGTGCGGTGGGTGAGGCGAATCGGGAATTCCATCAGGCCTTGTCCGATTCCGTGAAGTTGTTGCGCGAAGGCATACATGAGCTGGAAAGCACACTCGATGCGGCCACCAGCTTGCCGCCTTTACATGTTGAATAAATTTCTGATACAGGGTCGGCGCAACAAGGATGAGGCTGAGAAGCCTTTCTGGATCTCGTTTGCCGATCTGATGACGGCGCTGATGGTGATGTTTCTGCTGGTCATGAATGTGGCATTGCTGTCTGTCACCGAGGAAGCATCGGAAGCTGACAAGAGTCGTGCGCAACGCGAACAGCAACGCGCGCAGAATATCGATCAGCTTCTGGTCAAGTTCGAAAAAGCCGCTGAGAAGCAACCGGGCATCGTCGTGGACAAGAACCGCATGATGATCGATTTTGGCGACCGCGCTCGTTTCGAGACGGGCAGCTCAACGCTGACAAAAGAACAGGTGCAATATTTGAATGAATTTGTGTCTGACATGCTCTCGGCCGTGAAGAATGCTGAAGATGGTGTCTGGCTCAAGCGCATTGTCGTCGAGGGTTATGCCGATCAGCGCGGCGATTATCTGTTGAATCTGAATCTGAGTTTGCAGCGCAGTCAGCGCGTGCTTTGCGCGCTGCTCGCGCCGCCGTCAACTCAAGTCTACATGTTGACTCCCGAAGAGAAAGAACTGGTTCGCGACTATTTTCTGGTGGGGGGGTATTCGTACAATTCCGCCAAAAAATCGCTGGAAGAGAGCCGGCGCATCGAGTTGCGCCTGGAGTTTTTTGCGCTGGACGAACCGCGACCCGCAATGAACGATGTCCCGCGCGGAAACTTCGGTACCTGCCGCATATAGTCCATGGACGTGCTTGATAAATTGCAGCGCACCCTGGATGCTGTCAACAAGGTGGCGCTTTCCAGAATGCATCCCGGTGATGCGCTTGAGATGCACAACGAACGTGTCAGGCTGCAGGAGTGGGTGCGTTCCTCGTCACGGCTCGAAAGCGTGCCGCTGGTGACGATGGAGAGCGCGCTTAACGGTTACCGGCAGTACAAATATCTCAAAGGCGTGCGTCAGATACGGCTGGTCTGTTACGGCTGCACTCAGGGTCCTGACGCTGTCATTGAAAGCCGTGAGGAATTTGCCAGGCTGCTCGACTATGTTGAGCGCTATCAGGATAGACGGCGCACCTTTCGCAAATTTTATCGGGCGCTGCTTGGCGGTTATTTTTCCTATGATCCGGATGCTGCCACTTCCGCGGGACGCGGCAACTGGGAGAAGCTGAGAAAATTTCTGGCCTGTTATCTGGATTCGTTTCCGTTGACTGAATTTACGCCCGACTGGCTGGCGACATTGGCCAGATACCCGGATCTGTTGGGCGAACATCCAGGTGGGGCGCTGGATGTTGCGGTGTTGCAGGGTGACTGGTCGTTGTTTGGCGAGATCAGCGAACAGCTCGAACTGGGTGGCGATTCCTGGCTGGTGCGGAAGCTGGTCATGTCTTCCATATTGGCCGTGGAAGGTATGGATGATCAGGCATACAGGCATCATCTGCCCGGCCTGTTGCTGCTGCTGAATGAATATCCGCTGTACGCGGGAGCGGGATTGAAGATCCTGCTCGATCGCCATGCCGGGTGCACAGAGCATGAGGTTGATGATGCGCTTGGTGAGTTTGCCATTGCGCTCTGGGGTAATCCGTGGCTGGCAGCACAGCAGTGGCAATGCGGCGTGCCGGCCCGCGAAATGCTTTCGCTCTGGCTCAAGCGTCAATTGCTTTGCAAGTTCTTCGGGATTTTATCCGATGACGATGAAGCGCATCAGCGCCGTTTGAATTTCTGGGATATTTACAGCGGGGATTTGAAGGGCCTGTACTTCGCGCTGGGACAGGATGCATATGCGAGTAAAAATTTGCCATTGTATAAATTTCGCCGCCACGCAAAAGGGTTGATTGCCAAATTCCCAGAAGAAAAGCACGGTGTGCATGTCTGCATCATGCAGTTCGAACATCATCACGTCGTGGAATTTAATCGCGAAGACAGTGCGGCTTACTTTTATGATGCGCGGCAGGGTATGCCTTCGTTCTACTTTGGCAAGGGCTGGATTGATATCGGTGCGGTCGGTGTTCAGGAAATTGTGCGGGGCGCGGACCTGTCGCGTCTGTCAGAACCGATGCGCCACCGGGACGGCAGAGAGCTCACCTGGGAAGGAAAGTTTGCGCAGAAGCTGGGTATGACTGACAAAGCCATCGCGGTGTTCTGTCGCAAGTATCAGTGTACATATGAATATGTGCATAGCGGCAGCCGGTGGATACGTCCGGCTTGCCCGGAACAATACGGACGTGAGGTCTGGTCGATACTAAAAGGCTGGGGGTTCTCACATTCTGCGAAAGAGCGGGCCTATTTTTTGCCTAGCCTGTCCTAGACTGCGCTAGTTTTTTTCCGGCGGCAGGCGCACCGCAATTTTTGTGCCTTTACCCGGCCTGCTGGTAATGGTGACTTTGCCGCCTAACTGGCGGATGCGTTCCTGTATGCCGCGCAATCCGAATGAGCGGGGTTTGTTGCGCGCGGCTTCGTCAAATCCGCATCCGTCATCCGACACGATCAGTTCAACGTAATGGTTGGTGCGTACAGCACCTGCCTTGTGAATCTGAACCTTGATCTGCTTGGCTGCTGCATGTTTCATGATGTTGTTCAGCGTTTCCTGAAAAACACGGAACAGGGTGATGGATTGCTCGTTTGAGACGGCCAGGTGATCGCTTGATTTGATAATTTTGCAGGGGATACCTGTGCGTTTGGTAAATTCACGGGCTTCGATTTCTATCGTTGCAACGAGGCCAAAACAATCGAGAGAACCGGGGCGCAGACTGTGAACCAGATCATTCGCCGCGCGTCCGGCTGTGTCCAGAAGGTTGGCCATGTCCTGCGTTTTTTCAAGCAGCGCATTGTTGTCTGTCGGCAGCCGATGCGACAGCCAGGCCAGATCCATTTTCAGCGCGGTCAGCAGCACGCCTATCTCATCGTGGATTTCCCGCGCGATGCGCGTGCGTTCTTCTTCCTTTATGTGCTCTATATGAGAGGATAGTTCGCGCAGGCGCTGTCTGGATTGTTTGATTTCGCTTTCGGCCTGCTTGTTTTGCGTGATGTTGACCATGAAACCCTTCCAGTGTATGCCGCTGGAATCGGTGTTGTGATGCGTCGCACGCAGGTTGACCCATTTGATGTCGTTGTTTTCGAGCAGAATGATGCGCCCCTCCCAGTTCCAGGCGGTGGCATTTTTCGCCGACAGCAACATGCTGTGGCGAAAAGATTTCTCGTCGTCAGGATGCAAAAGATCGATCAGCAATTGCGGCTGGTGCGCGAGTTCAACCGGGCTGATGCCAAGCAGATCGTGGCAGCCTTCGCTGATATAGGGAAAGTGCAGCCGATCGTGTCTGTCCAGTGTTATCTTGCATGCCATGCCGGGCAGGCTGTCCAGAAATGAATAGTCGCTTTCGATGATTTGAATCGGGCTATGCGAATCCGGTGAGTCTGCGTCGCATAAAATGGCGCCCCAATCCTGTTCGCGCAATGCGGCGTCAAGTGAGCTGGCATCGTTCACTGAACGGTGCAAAATTCTGGACAAATGCGGTGAGAGTTGCGCTGACACGTCGGTGCCTGGCTCAATATGCAAAATTAATGCAGTTCCCGACATAGTTAGGTTGGTCATATAGTGATGAGTGGATAAGCTTACTATAAGGCCGTGTCATACAGCAACAAAATCAGGAATCAGACCGCAAGGGTCTTCCCCGCACAACTAAGGGGCTATGCCCCAAGTTATTGTTTGAAGGAATCAGGATTCCTCAATCCTCGATTTGTTTTATAATTCGCCGTTGCGATCGGATCGCGGCACGAACTTAGTGCGTCCTGTTCATTATTATTGGAAGAAAAGAATGCCTATTATTACTTTGCCTGACGGATCAAAGCGCAGTTTCGATGCGCCTGTCACCGTGTTCAGTGTGGCACAGAGCATCGGTGCGGGTTTGGCGCGCGCCACGCTGGCGGGCCTGGTTGATGGCAAACAGGTGGATGCCGCGCACCTGATCGAGCAGGATGCCAGGCTTTCCATCATCACCGACAAGGATGCGGCGGGCCTGGAGATCATCCGCCACTCCACGGCGCATTTGCTGGCGCATGCGGTGAAGGAATTGTTTCCCGATGCGCAGGTAACGATAGGCCCTGTGATCGACAACGGTTTCTTCTACGATTTTTCCTATCACCGCCCGTTTACGCCGGAAGATCTGGCAGCGATCGAAAAGCGCATGGGCGAGCTGGCGAAACGCGATATACCGATTTCACGGCGTGTGCTGCCGCGCGATGAAGCCGTCCAATTTTTCAAGGGCATCAACGAACACTACAAAGCCGAAATCATCGCATCCATTCCGGCTGATCAGGATGTGTCGCTGTATACGGAAGACAACTTTACCGACCTGTGTCGCGGCCCGCATGTGCCCTCCACCGGAAAGCTCAAGGTGTTCAAGCTGATGAAGCTTGCTGGCGCCTACTGGCGCGGCGACTCGAAGAACGAAATGCTGCAGCGCATTTACGGCACGGCCTGGGCGAAGAAGGAAGAGCTTGAGGCTTACCTGCACCAGCTGGAAGAAGCTGAAAAGCGCGACCATCGCAAACTGGCCAAGCAGCTGGATTTGTTTCACATGCAGGACACGATGCCGGGTATGGTGTTCTGGCATCCCAAAGGCTGGACCTTGTGGCAGGCGGTTGAGCAATACATGCGGCAGAAGTTTCGCGAGCACGAATACCAGGAAGTCCGCACGCCCGCCATCATGGACAGGACGCTCTGGGAAAAGTCAGGCCACTGGGAAAATTACCGCGACAACATGTTCACCACGGCATCGGAAAATCGCGATTATGCGGTGAAGCCGATGAACTGTCCGGGGCATGTGCAGATTTTCAACCACGGTTTGCACAGCTACCGCGATTTGCCGCTGCGTCTGGCAGAGTTCGGCTCCTGCCATCGCAATGAGTCTTCCGGTTCGCTGCACGGCCTGATGCGGGTGCGCGGCTTTACCCAGGATGATGCACATATCTTCTGTACCGAGGAACAGGTGCAGGATGAGGTGTCCAGTTTCATCGTGATGCTCAACGAGGTCTACCGCGATTTCGGCTTCAATGAGGTGATCGTCAAATTATCCACGCGTCCCGAGAAACGCGTAGGCTCCGATGAAACCTGGGACAAGGCGGAGGCTGGGCTGGCCGCGGCTTTGCAGCAAAATCATCTTGCCTATGAGATTCAGCCGGGCGAAGGGGCGTTTTATGGCCCCAAGGTTGAATTTACGTTGAAAGACAGTCTGGGTCGTTTGTGGCAGTGTGGCACGATACAGCTCGACTTCAATCTGCCGACCCGTTTAGGTGCCGAATTTGTCGACGAGGATAATTCGCGCAAGCCACCCGTGATGCTGCATCGCGCCATTCTGGGATCCATGGAGCGCTTCATCGGCATCCTGATTGAACATCACGCCGGCGCCTTCCCGTTGTGGCTCTCGCCGGTGCAGTGCGTGCTGATGAATATCTCGGAAGGTCAGGAAGAATATGCCCGTGAAGTGGGTAAAAAATTGCGTGAGTCGGGCCTGCGTGTGCAATTGGATTTGCGCAATGAGAAGATTACCTATAAAATCCGCGAACATAGCTTGCAGAAACTTCCCTATCAGCTGATAGTCGGCGACAAGGAGGTATCTGGAAGATTGATAGCCGTGCGTACCCGCAGTGGTGAGGATCTCGGACAAATGACGCTGGAAGCTTTAATCGGGCGTTTCAAGGCAGAGATTCAATCGGGCAGCACGGTTTAATTTTTCATACGGAGACATTCCAATAGCACAGAATAAATTACAGCGCCTCAATGAAATGATTACCGCACCGCAGGTGCGACTCATTGGAGCAGATAAAGAACCCTTGGGGATCGTGTCCAGTACGGAGGCCTTGCGTCTGGCTGGTGAAGCGGAGCTGGATCTGGTGGAGATTTCGCCTATGGCTGATCCGCCTGTCTGCCGCATCATGGATTACGGCAAATTCAAATATGCCGAGAGCAAGAAGCAGCATGAAGCCAAGCTGAAACAGAAGCAGGTGCAGATCAAGGAAATCAAGTTTCGCCCGGGAACGGACGAAGGCGACTATAATATCAAGTTGCGCAATCTGATCAAATTCCTGAATGACGGGGACAAGACTAAGATTACCTTGCGTTTTCGCGGTCGCGAGATGGCTCACCAGGAAATCGGCATGCGCCTGATAGAGCGCGTGAGAGCGGATCTGGATGAATACGGCATCGTCGAGCAGTTTCCCAAGATGGAAGGCCGTCAGATGGTGATGGTGCTCTCGCCCAAGGGTGCGAAGAAATAACAAGATAGACGTTAGTCGCTAGTTGGCTTTGTCGCTACGCGGTTTTTGCTTTAACCAACGACTAGCGACTAGCAGCTGATTTTCTTTCTGATAGCAGGGGCCGATCAGGAAGATGTAGTTAAAAAGATCCCCGAAAAATAAGTGGTGTACGGGTCAACAAGTTTTTCCAGTCGGGAAACACCTCCCACCATAAGTTAAGGAGCAATCATGCCTAAGATGAAAACCAAAAGCGGTGCGGCCAAACGTTTCAAGGTCCGTGCCGGTGGCAGTATCAAGCGCTCGCAAGCGTTCAAGCGTCATATTCTGACCAAGAAGACGACCAAGTGCAAACGTCAGCTGCGTGGTACGGCAGAAGTTCATTCAACCAATACAGCATCGGTTCGCGCCATGATGCCTTACGCGTAAGGAGTAGACCATGCCAAGAGTAAAACGTGGAGTCGTCGCTCGTGCAACGCACAAGAAACTGTTAGCCAAGGCTAAGGGTTATCGTGGTCGCCGCAAGAACGTATACCGTATCGCCAAGCAGGCGGTGATGAAGGCCGGGCAATATGCCTATCGCGATCGCCGTCAGAAGAAGCGCCAGTTCCGCACTTTGTGGATCGCGCGTATCAATGCAGCCGCACGCGAGTTCGGCATGCCATACAGCGTATTCATGAACGGCTTGAAAAAGGCGGATATCCAGATCGACCGCAAGGTTCTGTCCGATATCGCCATTTTCGACAAGCCTGCATTTGAACAATTCGTTGTTCAGGCGAAGGCCAGCCTCGCTGCATAAGTAGACTCGCGGTCAGTTTTCAGACTGCGTTATCAAGAAGGGGGCGATTCGCCCCCTTTTTTCGTCATGGTGTGTTTATGGAAGAGCTACAACAAATTCATGATCAGGCGTTGGCGCAGTTTTCTGCGATCAGCGATGAAGATCAGCTGGAGCAGGTCAAGGCAAAGTATCTGGGCCGTGATGGCAGCCTGACCGCTTTGCTTAAAGGTCTGGGCAAGCTCTCTGCGGAAGAGCGGCCTGCCGCGGGTGCGCGCATCAATCAGGTCAAGCAGTCTATCGAAACTTCCTTGCAACAGCGCCGCGATGCGCTGGGCAAGGCCAGGCTGGCAGCCAAACTTTCTGCCGAATCGCTGGATGTGACGCTGCCCGGGCGGGGATGTAGCTGCGGCGGACTGCATCCGGTCACGCGCACGCTCAATCGTATCGAACATCTTTTTCATTCGCTGGGTTTCGCAACGACCACAGGCCCTGAAATCGAACATGACTTTTATAATTTTACCGCGCTGAATATTCCGCAGAATCATCCGGCCCGCGCGATGCACGACACTTTCTACATCGATCCTGAGCATGTGCTGCGCACGCATACATCGCCCGTTCAGGTGCGCTACATGGAATCCAATCAGCCGCCACTCAAGATCATCTCGGCAGGTCGCGTGTACCGCGTGGATTCAGATGCGACCCATTCGCCGATGTTTCATCAGGTCGAGGGTTTGTGGGTCGATGAAGCCGTGAGCTTTGCCAATCTGAAGGGTGTGGTGCAGGATTTTCTGCAACGCTTTTTTGAGCAGGATGATTTGCAGGTGCGTTTTCGTCCGTCCTTTTTTCCGTTCACCGAACCGTCGGCTGAAATGGACATGAGCTGGCGCGGTGGCTGGCTTGAAATCGGCGGCTGTGGCATGGTGCATCCCAATGTGTTAAAGCACGTCAACATCGACAGCGAAAAATACCTGGGCTTTGCATTTGGTCTGGGGGTCGAGCGGCTTGCGATGTTGCGTTACGGCGTGAACGATTTGCGCCAGTTTTATGAAAGCGATTTGCGCTTTCTTAAGCAATTTAATTAAAAATTTAAATTTCGTCGCGATGCTGTGTTGCTCACAAAAAATTTCTTCTTGCATATTGTTCATATGCGGCGGCGTCATTTTTTGCTCGCGCCTTGCCTGGCTTAGAAATTTTAATTTTTAGGAACTCATTTACAGATCATGAAATTTTCCGAAAATTGGTTAAGAACCTGGGTTAATCCTGAACTGTCCAGCGAGGAGCTATCGCATGTGCTGACGATGGCAGGACTCGAGGTCGAGGCGCTGGAAGAGGTGGCGCCAGCATTTAACAGCGTGGTGGTCGCCGAAGTGCTGTCGGTTAGCAAGCATCCGGATGCTGACAGGTTGAACGTGTGCCAGGTGAATGTGGGTGAAACAGAACCCCTCACCATCGTGTGCGGTGCTGCGAATGTGGCGGTAGGCGTCAAGGTGCCCTGCGCGCGTATCGGCGCCGTGTTGCCCGGAGATTTTAAAATCAAGCAGGCCAAGGTGCGCGGCGTGAGTTCGTCTGGAATGCTGTGCTCTGACAAGGAGCTTGGGCTTGCAACGGAGAGTGAAGGCCTTTGGTTGTTGCCGGCCGATGCACCTGTCGGCACGAGCCTGCGCGAGTACCTTGATCTTGACGACAAGCTGATCACGCTGAAGCTGACACCCAACCGCAGCGACTGCTCAGGCATATCGGGTCTGGCGCGTGAAGTGGCGGCGCTCACTGGGTGCGAAATCAGTCCTGTATCGGTTGTCGATCAGCCGGTTGCAATGAATGATCAGTTGAAAGTCACCGTTGAAGATGCGACAGCCTGTCCGCTGTATTGCGGAAGGCTGGTGAAAGGCGTGAATGCAGGTTCTGCAACGCCCGACTGGATGCAGCGTCGCCTTGAGCGCAGCGGGCTGCGCTCGATCAATGCCATAGTGGACATTACCAACTATGTAATGATGGAGCTGGGTCAGCCCATGCATGCTTTCGATGCGGACAAGCTGTCGGGCGGTATTACAGTGCGTCGCGCCAAAAAGGATGAGGCGTTGACCTTGCTCAACGATCAGGCTGTTGTGCTTGACGAGCAAGTCTTGGTGATCGCAGATGATGAAAGGGTCTTGGCGCTGGCAGGCATCATGGGCGGGCAGGGCAGCGGTGTTGAAACCGGCACGCAAAACGTGTTTCTTGAAGCGGCATTTTTTCACCCCGATGCGATTGCAGGTCGTGCGCGCCGCTTTGGGTTAGCGACCGATTCGTCATTCCGTTTCGAGCGTGGTGTAGATTTTGCGGCCACGCGTCATTGCCTGGAGCGCGCGACACAATTACTGATCGAAATCTGCGGCGGCACTGTTGGCAAGGTAAGCGAAGTTAAAGGAAAGATGCCGGCGCGCGATGCAATTGCTTTGCGCACTTCCCGTGTCGCGCGTGTGCTGGGCATTCATCTCAACGCTGAAAATATTGCAGGCCTCCTCAAACGATTGCAGCTGGAATTTGTTTTGCATGACGAAATCTTCAGCGTGACCCCGCCGAGCTTTCGCTATGACTTGGCGATCGAGGCCGACCTGATCGAGGAAGTCGCGCGCCTTTACGGTTATGACAACATACCTGCACTGGCGCCAGAAGCTTCGTTGACCATGTTGCCTTACAGCGAATCGCAGCGTCCCCTGTCGAAAATTCAGCAAACGCTGGTGGCACGCGACTATCAGGAAATTGTCAGCCTGGCATTCGTCGAGGAACAAATCGAGCGCGAACTGTGCAACAATCAAAACCCTGTTGCGCTGCAAAATCCGATTGCCAGCAATCTTGCGGTGATGAGGAGCTCCCTGATCGGCGGACTGCTGCAAGCATTGCGCTATAATCTCAACCGCCGCCAGACTCGTGTGCGTCTGTTTGAAACGGGCGCATGCTTTGCCAAATCCCCTCTCCTCAACCCTCTCCCGCAAGCGGGCGAGGGGGCAAGCGAATCGCTGCACGAGCTTCAGATTAATGAATACGTGCAGACACAGCGATTGTCCGGCATGGCTTATGGCAGTCGTCTGCCAGAACAATGGGGTGCTGCGGCTACACCGGTTGATTTTTTCGACGTGAAGGCCGATGTCGAAGCGCTGTTTGCGCCAGGTTTGTTGCGGTTTGTTGCCGCTGCCCATCCGGCGTTGCATCCGGGACGTTCGGCGCAAATTTACTGCGGTGATAGAACGTCAGGCTGGATAGGCGAGTTGCATCCGAACTGGCAGGGCGATATGGCTCATGCGTGCATCTGGTTCGAGCTTGATCTGGACGCTGCGATGCAGGTTGCGGTGCCGCGGATGAGCGAGATACCGAAATTCCTGCCTGTGCGCCGCGACCTTGCCGTGCTGGTGGACGAACATGTCAGCGTGCAAAGTTTGATCGACGCGATGCTTGAAGCTCGCGCACCGCATGTGCAGGAAGTTGTTTTATTTGATGTATATCGGGGGCCTGGTGTGGAACAAGGCAAAAAAAGTCTTGCATTCCGGGTGGCGTTACAAGATACTCAAAAGATGCTGAGCGATGCCGAGATTGAACCGGTCATCGCGTTGTTGGTAGATGTATTGAACAAGCAAGGCGCGCAACTGCGCATGTAAGGGGGAAAGATGGCATCAACATTAACAAAAGCCGAACTGGCGGATTTGCTTTTTGCCAAGGTCGGATTGAACAAACGTGAAGCCAAGGATATGGTGGAAACGTTTTTCGAAGAGATCCGTGTGCAGCTGGAGCAGGGTGAGAGCGTGAAGCTATCCGGTTTCGGCAATTTTCAATTGCGCGACAAACCGCAACGTCCCGGGCGCAATCCCAAGACCGGTATCGAAATTCCGATTTCAGCGCGCCGCGTGGTTACATTTCACCCCAGCCAGAAGCTGAAGACGATGGTGGAAAAAACTTATCATGGAATCCCACAAGCCTAATTCAGAACTGCCGGCGATACCTGCCAAGCGTTATTTCACTATCGGTGAAGTCAGCGAGTTGTGCGGCGTGAAGGCGCACGTGCTGCGTTACTGGGAGCAGGAGTTTACCCAGCTCAATCCGGTCAAGCGCAGCGGCAATCGCCGCTATTATCAACATCACGAAGTGGTGCTGATACGGCGCATCCGCGAGTTGTTGTACGAGCAGGGTTTTACCATCAGCGGCGCGCGCAACAAGCTGGACGGTGCGCGTGAATCTGCTGCTCGTCCGGTTGAAGCTGCTGCACCAAACTTTAACGTTGCTGCACTAAGGCATGAAATTAAAGACATCATCGCGATGCTGAGCGCGTAATAATTTTTCATGGAATCGATTGCTCTGCTATAATCTCAAGCTTCAGCGTGTAGCGCAGCCTGGTAGCGCACTACCTTGGGGTGGTAGGGGTCGGAAGTTCGAATCTTCTCACGCTGACCAGTTAAATCAGATAATCAAGGCCGGCCAATTAGCCGGCCTTTTTGCGTTGTGTGTCATGGCAAAGTGTCTGCCGATGCGAATCAATTTATCAATAGCCTGGATAGGAACAGGGCTGGAGCTTTGGCGCTCAGCTAAACTCAACTGTGGAATTGCTAACTCGTAAGTGTCTTGAAGCTCGTAATTGAAGTTCGTGGCTGAAAGCGGGGTCTGGAAAAGATGCGCTGCAAAAAATCCAGACATGATTCTCCACAATGCGGCATCGCGCAATCGGCTACCAGTACATCGGCAGGCAGAGGCTTATTGATAATTGCCTGATCATCGCCAGGGTAAGCGGGCGGGCGCGGTGCAATACTTCGGCCATCCGGCTAACTGACTGTTTGTGCCTAAGCTTCAGGTGTGATGAGCGCCACGCCGGGAAAATACGAAGTGTAACGTCGTGTATCGCGAGTCAGAATGGGATAGCGGGTTACCGCAGCATGCGCACCGATAAAAAAATCCCCGAGTACGTTTCCCTTGGTGCCGCCCTGCCGACGATAACGGACGAATGCCTTGCCGGCGAGAAACAGGACTGCGCGCGGAATGTCGAGCATCGCCACACTCATGTGTTCAAGGGTTTTATCAAGCGCTTCGACAGTGGAGAATGTCAAAGATAATTCGGAGTAGATAATCGAGTTGATTGCCAGTCGGTGAATTTTCGATTGGGCGCGCAATTGGCCAATCGACCAATCGGCCCATTCCGGATCATTTTCCAGAACGTCGACCAGAACGTTGGTGTCGACCAGCAGCATCAGTCTTTGCCGCGCAACATCTCCATCAGATCATCCGTTCGCCACTTGATGTCGGCTTTGCCGCGAACCGCTTCAAACCGGTCCGGTTTGCGACTGGTGCGCGCGCCCACCTTGTGTATGACCACGTCTCCGTCGCGATTGACGGCAAAGTCAACCGAGCAACCGGGAGCCAGATTCAGCGCATCGCGTATCTGTTTTGGGATGGTAACCTGACCTTTGCTGGTAAGTGTGGTTGACATGGTGTGACCTTTTTGTATTACCGGATGGCTGATTGTAATACCGCAAACGTGTTCGTGCAATTGTCGCTTCAGTTTTATGCGGCGTGGATCAGCACTTCGGCCACACTTAAACCAGATGCACCTCTACGCGCTTGCCTAATGCGGCGGCATATTTGCGCAAGGTGTTCAGGCTGGGAGAATGCCAAGCTGCGCTGAATGTGGGAATAGGTTGCGACGTACCATGAAACCCATCAGACCCAGACCTGTAGCCATCAGCGCATATTGGCTGGGTTCGGGAACGGCATTGACATCCAAATATGCCACTGGGGAGCCATCAGTCCATCCCCACGCGGCAATCTGATAACTCGTACTGCTTGGGTTGGAATATGCGGTCGTAATCGTGCCACCAAAATTGAACTGGCCACCTAAGCTGGCATTTAGCGCCGAAAGACCAGCGCTGTTCAACGTAATTCCTACGTACTGGCCCACTCCTTTATTGGCATCTGCCAAGGTGGTCGAACCCAACGCTGAGCCGCTCTCAAGTCCGGAAAAAGTAAAGCTGCTCGCTTGATGAAGGGAATAATAGGCACTTGGATCAAGTGTTGGCACTGGGTTATTCCGGTCGCTCCAGATATACAGCGTTGCACTGGTTATCGCGTAATTAGGGAGCGTAACGTTAAACCAGTCATTGTATTGATTGTAACCGTAACCCCAGCCAGCGTAAGTGTTATGTATCCCACCATTGAACCCTGAAGAGTTATTTTTATTAGCATCAGTGATCCACCCTGAGCTGCCCGCTGAGAATTGGGCTGCTTGGGCCGTGGAGACAAGCGCGAAGCCGATAGCGACTGCAGCGGCTATTTTCAATGCCTGGAAATTGCAGATATTTTTCATGATGTTTCTTCTTTAACAGAAGTAAGAGGCTAGAAAAATGTTCAAAGTCATTTTCCTGCTTTGAACATCCTGTCGACGAGTAATCTGAAATAATAACGCCGCTGAAAACCCATTCTGCATGTATGGTAGAGAAGAATAGCGGCCAAAACAATATGCATGAATACATAGGCCGGGATACATATAGTCCTGATAATTTGATAATCATCACCCAATTCAGAATCACTTTCGCCGGAACGGCGATACGGTCTGACCTATCCTGGTCGTCATAATGAATACAACCCTGAATGTCTCCTTCCGTCTCGGAGGCGGTCCATCATGAACGCCCGCTTCGGACAATCAAATTTACTAAAGTGAGCAGTGATCTGACAGTTTGTGTCTGATCAAGTTTGGATTGCCACAGCGCTATTCGGCTACCTTGCCGCGCAGAGTCTTTATTTCGCCGCGCCGGGTTTTTCCTTCAAGGCGTTTTTTCTTTGCGCTTTTGCTGGGTTTTGTAGGCAGGCGTTTTTTCGGGGAATGCCCTGCGTTAACGATCAAAATTTGCAGGCGGGATAGCGCATCCTCCCGGTTTTTTTCCTGGCTGCGGTAGCGCTGCGCCTTGATTACGATCACGCCGTCTGACGAGATGCGTCGGTCTGCCAGATGTATTAACTTTTCCTTATACTCATCAGGCAAGGACGAGGCATTGATATCGAAACGCAAATGGATTGCGGTCGAGACCTTGTTGACGTTCTGCCCGCCCGCACCCTGCGCGCGTATCGCATTCAGCTCGATCTCGCTGTCGGGAATGTCGATGTCGCGGGAAATTTTCATACTCTTTTCAGCACTGGCTTTAAATACATGCCAGTGGCGCTTTTTTTGTTTTTGGCGATGTCCTGCGGGGTACCCTCTGCGATGATCTGCCCGCCGCCATTTCCGCCCTCTGGCCCAAGGTCGATCACCCAGTCGGCGGTCTTGATGACATCCAGATTGTGTTCGATCACCACCAGTGTGTTGCCCTGATCGCGCAGCTTGTGGATCACACGCAGCAGCATCGCGATGTCGTGAAAATGCAAGCCGGTGGTGGGTTCATCCAGGATATACAGTGTACGCCCGGTGTCGCGTTTGGACAGCTCCAGCGACAATTTGACGCGCTGCGCTTCGCCGCCTGACAGGGTGGTGGCTGATTGTCCCAGCGTGATGTAGCCCAGACCCACATCCAGCAGGGTTTGCAGCTTGCGCGCTATGACAGGGATGGCCTTGAAAAATTCATGCGCGGCTTCCACCGTCATCTGCAATATCTGCTGGATGTTTTTTCCCTTGTATTGTATCTCCAGCGTTTCGCGATTGTAGCGCTGACCGTGGCACACGTCACAGGGCACATACACGTCCGGCATGAAATGCATCTCCACCTTGATTACGCCATCGCCCTGGCAGGATTCGCAGCGCCCGCCCTTGACGTTGAAAGAGAATCGTCCCGGTCCGTAGCCGCGTTCGCGCGCTGAAGGGACGCCTGAGAACAGATCGCGTATCGGCGTGAACAGACCCGTGTAGGTAGCGGGATTGGAGCGCGGTGTGCGCCCGATGGGCGACTGATCCACGTTGATCACCTTGTCGAAAAATTCAAGGCCCTTGATGGATGCATAGGGGGCTGCCTCGGTGTTGCTGCGATACAGGTGTTGCGAGACGGCAGGATAAAGCGTGTCATTGATCAGCGTGGACTTGCCAGAGCCCGACACACCGGTGACGCATACCAGCAAGCCTACCGGCAGATTGAGCGCAACGTCCTTGAGGTTGTTGCCGCATGCGCCTGTGATGCTGAGCATGCGTTCGGGGTCAGGTTTCAAACGTTTGGCCGGCATCGGTATCTGGCGGCGTCCCGTCAGATAATCGCCGGTGAGCGAATCTTTATTGTTGCAGATTTCATCGGGTGTGCCCTGTGCCACGATCAGTCCGCCGTGCTCGCCAGCCCCCGGCCCCATGTCCACCACATAGTCTGCGTGGCGGATCGCGTCCTCATCGTGTTCCACCACGATCACGCTGTTGCCCATATCGCGCAGCTTGTACAACGTGGTCAAAAGCCGGTCGTTGTCGCGCTGATGCAGACCGATGGAAGGCTCATCCAGCACATACATCACGCCGGTCAGGCCTGAACCGATTTGCGATGCCAGACGGATGCGCTGTGCCTCGCCGCCGGACAGCGTCTCTGCTGAGCGCGCAAGCGTCAGATAGTTGAGGCCGACGTTGTTCAGGAAGGTCAGCCGGCTGGAAATCTCATGCACGATTTTTTCCGCGATGGCCTGTTTCTGTCCTTGCAGTTTCAGTTTCTGGAAAAAATCCAGTGCCTGATTGAGCGGCAGTTCGCTGATCTCATAAAGATTTAAACCGGCAAAGCGCACATGGCGCGCCTCGAGACGCAACCTCGTACCCTTGCATTCCGGGCAGGTGCAGCTGTTGAGATATTTTGACAGTTCCTCGCGCACGGCAGGTGAGTCGCTCTCCTTGTAGCGTCGTTCAAGATTGTTGATGACGCCCTCGAAAGCATGCGTGTGAAGCACAGGTTTGCCGCGTTCGTTGATATGCTGGAAGGCGATTTCTTCTTTGCCTGTGCCGTATAAAATGATCTGCTGGATGTTGTCCGGCAGACTCTCGAAGGATTGCTCCAGATCGAAATTGTAGTGCCGGGCAAGGCCTGACAGCAGCTGATGGTAGAACTGATTGCGCCTGTCCCAGCCCTTGATCGCACCCGAACTCAAGGACAATGCGGGCAGGGTGACGATGCGTTTGGCATCGAAGAAGCTGATTACGCCAAGCCCGTCGCACTTGGGGCATGCGCCCATCGGGTTGTTGAATGAAAACAGGCGAGGTTCGAGTTCGGGCAGCGAGTAGTTGCAGATCGGGCAGGCAAATTTGGACGAGAACATGTGCTCGACGCCGCTGTCCATTTCCACTGCGATTGCACGACCGTCTGCATGGCGCAGTGCAGTTTCGAACGACTCTGCAAGTCTCTGCTTGGATTCGATATTGACTTTCAACCTGTCCACCACGATTTCGACAGTATGCTTTTTGTTCTTCTGTAATGTCGGCAGCGCATCGATTTCATACAGCGATCCGTCAACGCGCAGCCTGGTGAAACCCTGGGCGCGTAACTCGTCGAACATGTCCAATTGCTCGCCCTTGCGATTCACCACCAGCGGCGAGAGGATCATGATCTTTGTACCCTCAGGCAGCGCCAGCACATGATCGACCATCTGGCCTACGCTTTGCGCCTGCAACAGCAGGTTGTGCTGGGGACAATACGGGTCGCCCGCACGCGCGAACAACAGGCGCAGATAGTCGTGAATTTCCGTGACGGTGCCGACCGTGGAGCGGGGGTTATGCGAAGTTGCTTTCTGTTCTATCGCGATGGCGGGTGACAAACCCTCGATCAGGTCCACATCCGGTTTTTCCATCAGCTGCAAAAACTGGCGCGCGTATGCGGATAAGGATTCCACATAACGGCGCTGCCCCTCGGCATACAGTGTGTCGAAAGCGAGCGACGATTTGCCGGAGCCCGACAGGCCCGTGATCACCACCAGCTTGTGGCGTGGCAGGTCAAGGTTGATGTTCTTAAGGTTGTGGGTGCGCGCACCGCGAATTTTGATTTGTTTCATGCCGACCAGCGAGTATGAAAAACGGCCAGACAATATACGCGATTTAGGACGCTTTCCCAAACTGCTTTAAAAACGCTTTAAAAATTCGCTCTTGTGTTGCATGAAAATATACGTCATTTGGCGTGTAAAAATCTTTTTTCCACTAACTGGCGTACCAGCAACCACCTCGAATAATAAAACCCGTCATGCCCGTACTTCTTCACCCAAATCCTCTGGTGAAACAACTAGCCAATCGACTCAGCCCACATGCCCTAAAGGGTGCAAGAGCGGGCAAGTCGCTGGTTATCTCGGAGCTGCTGGCTTTAGCCGGTAACTCGCAAAATTACGAGATCCACAAAACAAATCGAAATCTTCTTTAAGATTTAGATAACTCATCGAACAGGGAAAGCTCTGAAAATCAATATCATGTTAAATCTGAATCTGCGTTGTGTTTTTTGCGAGCATCCGTTGTGCGGATTGCCTGCTTAAACCATTTTCTGCCTTCCATGAACAATTTTGTAATGAAATTTAATCCTGATCGCTGGCTTCGCTACCCTGAAACAGAATTGCGCCGTAAAACTGTTATTTACCTTAAAATCAAATCTGTTGCGGTCACCCCGTTTTATGACCTGCATATTCTCAATGTGATAGATTCTGATAACCAACCTGAGTTCAATGATGAATATATTGAAAAAACCGTTCTCCATGATCCGCGAGTTCCATCTCGCCGACTGGTTCACCCTGGCAAACGCGGTATGCGGCACGGGGGCATTGTTTTCTACGCTCACATACATGCAAACAAAAGACGTCATACATGTCTACTTTGCGTGTGGGATGGTTCTCGCTGCTTTATTTTTCGATATCCTTGATGGGCGAATAGCCCGGTGGCGACATCAGACTTCTGCAATGGGTCGTGAGCTCGACTCTCTGTCTGATCTCATCTCCTTCGGTGTGGCCCCGGCAGTAATTGGCTATGGTTGCGGCATGCAGGGCTTGTACGACCGTATTGTTTTGGTTTACTTTATTGCATGCGGGGTTTCTCGCCTGGCGCGTTATAACATTACAGCCGAGTCTCTGTCAGAGGGTGGAGATAAAGTGAAGTACTTCGAGGGAACACCTATCCCGACTTCGCTGCTGCTCGTGGCATTATTGGCTGGCGCTGCTTCACAGGGTGCAATGGACGAGTCCCTCTGGTTCGGAAAGATCATGTATGCCGGCTTCACGCTTCATCCGATGGTATTGATGTTCGCGGTTTCCGGCTCACTGATGGTCAGTCGCATACGGTTTCCAAAGCTCTGAGCCAAGCTCGGATTGACAGAAGAGAATATCTGAGTCAGTGGTGGTATAACTGCTTCAATCGTTATCAGATGAATCCATTTTGCTTTTTATAGTAGATCCATTGATCCAACCCGGAATATGTGTCAGAGAAATGCTTACCCAGACCGCGACTGTAAAATACAGGGTCATCCAGGGGATCTCCTGCCGCCAGATTTTCAGGCTGAAATCAACGACACATGCTTGTGAAGCGTCCAGAATTCCCCTGGCCAGTGAAAGGTATTGTTTTCCGGCAAGCTGGTCTGCATTCCAGCGAGACCAGTACATCGGAACATCAATGTTTGTCATGAATATGAGATAGCCAATAGCGAAAGCGATCATTGCAATCAAATAATGCCGATTTGCACGGTTGCTGTGCGGCCACAGTAAAATAAGACTGACAAGCAAGAGCACTGCAGAAAATGTCCAGATGGAGTTTTCAATAACATGACCTAAATAATTCGTCGATAGAATCGCGTACCACGATGCGCATTCAGCAACAACAATGATCGGTATCAGCAGCAGTGAAACCACATTGACAAACCTGATGCCTGTATATTTTCCAGCCTGGTGCAGCAATAGCGCTCCCTGCGCAATAAAACACAACTCAGCGACGGTTGCCACACTTCGGCCCAACATCATGTTCGATAACCACGACTGATAAAGGCATATCCGTTCCAGATCTATCCTGGGCAAGACCGATCTAAATGCGCATCCCGCAACATAGGCAGCTGACAGCCACAACATCCAGCGTTGTTTTTTATGCCGGGCGGCTTTAAAGAAATAATCGTGCTGGCGTGCCAACGTCACCGCAGAAACAGTCCATGTGACGATATTCACAACGGCGAAGACACGCAAAAGAACCCACCAATTCTGCACAGTCATTATTTTGACCTTTCTCATCAATAAGCTGCGCCGCATCATAACAAAGTTTTAATAAAACAATTTTTAACCCGAGTTCGGGTGATTGATTTGCTCGGAAACAGCCGTTCAGGGAGCCGGATTTGTGTCATCAATTTTTCATAAAACATGACTATATTGGTCGGTAAGTCAGGTTTTACACAGATTCCCAACTTCGCGAGCTTGGGCATGGTGGACAGTCGCAAGACTTCTGTTTGTTCTTGACGGACCCCGCAATCAATTATGACGATGCATGAATAATGCGGTAATGGTGGAAATTTGATATTCAATCTATATCGCAGCAGAAATATTTTTGGGCGTGTATTTAAGCACCTGGGACTTGCATCCGTATCAATTCTTCTTTGTGCATGCTCACCGCACTACCTGATCGTGCAAGGGGTCGCCAATGAGCTCGCCAGCCAGAGCCGGGTGCCTGAAGAAGACTTGGAGCTGGCGCGCGAAGCCAGCGCGTTTTATCTAAAATTTTCCGAATCAGTGTTACGCCAGACGCCGGGTAATCTAAAACTGTCGGAGGCCGTTGCAGGCGGCTTTACTCAATACTCTTATGCTTTCGTCTCTTTCGAGGCCGAACGTATCGAGGGAAAAGACATCAAGGCGGCACAGAAATTACGCGAACGCGCTGCCCGTCTCTACTTGCGCGCGCATCGCCACGCGATGGCGGCATTGGAGAATCATCAGCCAGGGTTCGCCAAAGCGCTGTCGGATCCGGATCCTGAGAATTGGCCTGTCCTTGAAGAAGATGAGGTTGGCGTAGCGTACTGGGCGGCTGCCTCCTGGGGCGGATATATCTCACTCTCCAAGGATGACCCGAATATCGTGGCAGACCTGCCGCTGGCCATGCGCCTGGCCCGTCTGGCCTGGGAACGAAACCCCAACTTCGGCGACGGGGCCCTGGCTAGTTTAATGGGAAGTTTCGAGGCCGCCCGACCGGGTGGTTCACGCAAGCAAGCTGAAATCTACTTCGATCAGGCGATTACCGCGAGCGCAGGAAAGAGCGCGGGGCCTCTGGTTGCGAAAGCCGAAGGTATCGCATTGCCTGCCGGAGATCGTGCCGGGTTTGAAACGCTGCTGCATCAGGCGCTGGCAGTCTGCGATGCACGTCGGGATTTGCCGAACGAGGTTATGCGTGAACGGGCACATTGGCTACTGGAAACCGAAGACGATCTTTTTTAACTGCTTCCAAAAACAAGACACATACGAAAGAAACCGATGAAAAAGCTTACTTCCAGAATTCTGTTCTTTGTCAGCCTGTTGGCCGCGTGCGGTGCCATGGCAGCTGAGAAGAATTTCCGTATTTCCACACTTGCTCCCAAGAATTCCCTTTATCACCGTCAGCTCATGGAACTTGGCGAGGTTTGGCGAACTGCTCAGGGCGGCGATGCGAAGTACCTGGTTTATCCTGATGGCAGCCAGGGCGGTGAAGCAGAACAAGTGCGGCGCATGCGTATCGGCCAATTGCAGGGCGCACTGCTTTCGGTGGTTGGTCTAAGAGAGATCGATCCTGATATCTCTGCATTGCAGAATTTGCCTTTGCTATTCAAGAGCTGGGAAGAAGTCGATTATGTCAGGGAAAAAATGCGCCCTGCCATGGAAAAAAAATTTCTCGACAAGGGCTTTGTTGTGCTTGCCTGGGGAGATGCCGGCTGGGTTAGATTTTTTTCCAAGGAAGCCGCTTTTAGCCCAAATGACTACAAGAAGATGAAGTTTTTTGCCTGGGGGTCCGAATCGGAACAACAGGCCATCATGAAAAGTCTCGGCTATACCCCGGTGCCGCTGGAAACCAACGACATACTCCCAGCCATCCAGACCGGTATGATCAACGTTGTGCCTTCAACCCCTTATTTCGCTCTCGCCAGTCAGATTTACAACAGCGCACCCAATATGCTTGATATCAACTGGGCGCCGATTGTAGGAGCACTGGTCGTCACCAAAAAATCCTGGGATGACATGTCTCCAGCAGTGCAGAAGGCTGTGCGCATGGAGAGCGACAAGGTAGGCGTGCAGATACGTACCAAGGCGCGACAGGAGGTCGATGCGGCCGTCGATGCCATGAAAAAACGCGGCCTTGTTGTTAACCATCCATCACCTGAACAAATGCGTGAATGGGACGAACTAGCCAACAAACTCTACCCGCGCATCCGGGGCACGATGGTGCCGACTGAGACTTTCGATGAGGTCTTCATGTACCTGAAAGCTTATCGCGCAGGCAAAGGCAAGTAAACGTGAAGTCTCTTGCACGGCTGCAAAATCTGTGGCGTTTTGACGAAGTGCTTTCGTCAGTTGCGCTGGCATTGATGACATTGATTCCACTCGTTGAGATATTGATGCGCCCGCTGATGGGAAAAGGAATCGATAATGCACCGGTGCTGGTTCAACATCTCGGACTGGTGTTGGCCATGTTCGGCGCGGTTGCAGCAGAACGTAATGGACACCTGACTTCTCTGGGTAGCAGCCTTGATAATGTAGAAAACAGGCGCTTCCATTCAGCGGTTCAAGTGTTTGCCAAAGGCAGCGCTGCCCTGGTTTGCGGCTTTCTTGCACTGGCCAGCTGGCGTTTTGTCGCAAGCGAAATGGAAGCGTCAAACATACTTACCTACGGCATACCTGTGTGGTGGGTGCAGGCGACCATGCCGCTGGGCTTCCTTCTGCTGGGTGCAAAACTGGGGGCGCGTTATTTTGCTACGACATGGCTCAAGGTGACGTGGGGAATTTTGCTGCCAGCTTGCGGGTTTTTTCTCGCGGGCAAGTTTGATGGCAGTGCAGGAATGATTTGGCCTGTGGTGCTTTGGCTTGTTGCAATTCTGTTTGCCGGAGCGCCGATATTCGCGGTGTTGGGGGGATTGGCCTTGGCGCTGTTTTGGCAGGACGGACTCCCACTGGCTTCAGTCACGCTCTCCCATTACCAGATAACCGTGAATCCCTCGTTGCCCGCGCTTCCGCTTTATACCCTCGCCGGGCTGATTTTTGCACGCACCGGCGCAGCAAAAAGGCTGGGTGCGGTGTTCATGGCCTTATTCGGTGGAGGCGTTACCGGCACAGTGGTGGCTGTAGCAATTCTCTGTTCCTTTTTCACCGCTTTTACAGGCGGCAGCGGCGTGACGATCCTTGCGCTCGGCGGTCTGCTCTTGCCTCTTCTGCGCAATGCCGGCTTTCCGGAGCAGCGAGGCATCAGTCTGGTGACGAGCGCCAGCGCGCTGGGCGTGTTGCTTGCACCGTCTGTACCGTTGATCATGTACGCCATCATTGCCCGCGTGCCGATCAACAGCATGTTTCTTGCGGGTCTTATTCCCGCAGGTGTCATGGTGGCTTTTCTATTGATATTCGGTGGGTATTTAAAGCGTGGGGGAGTAGTAGAAGCGGCAGAAAAAGTCCAGGCCGCACACTTCGACTCCAAAAAAACTTTCGCAGCAATCTGGTCAGCAAAATGGGAAATCCTTGCGCCAATCGCAGCCATAGGCTCGTTGGTCAGCGGTCTGGCGACGCCGACCGAAAGTGCCGCACTGACTGCTGCCTACGCCATTCTGACCCAGACCCTGGCACACCGGGAATTGAGCCTGCAAATGTTGGGGAAATGCCTGTCTGAATGCGCCCAGGTGATCGGCGGCGTCATGCTGATTCTCGGTATGGCGCTGGGCCTGACAAACTTTCTTGTCGATGCCGGTATCCCTGACGCGGCAATCGAGTGGGTGCAAGGTGTTATTCCTAACAAGTTTGTCTTCCTGTTGGCGCTCAACTTCTTTTTGTTTGCAGCGGGCGCTTTGATGGAAATATACGCTGCCATCGTCGTGCTTGTTCCACTGTTGCTGCCGGTGGCGTTAAGTTACGGCATCGATCCTGTCCACTTTGGCATCATTTTCCTGGCCAGCATGGAAATGGGTTTCCTCTGTCCGCCGGCAGGAATGAACATTTATTTCGCATCAATCATGTTTGGCAAACCGCTTCGCTACGTCGCCATTTCGGTGCTGCCCGCTTTGCTGGCGATTTTTCTGGGCACGCTTGCCATTTCCTGGCTGCCCATCATCGCAACTGGCCTGCCGGATTTAATTGCCGGGAAGTTTCATTAACGATGCCAAGAAAATTTTACCTCCTGCTCGCAGTGCAGTTTATTTCCACGCTTGCAGACAATGCGTTCCTGATCGTTGCCATTGCCCGGATCATTGAATTGGCTTCGCCAGACTGGACCATTCCTGTTCTCAAGCTCTGTTTCACCATTTCCTATGTGCTGCTTGCGCCCTTTGTCGGCCCGTTGTCCGACGCGATTCCCAAGGGGAAAGCCATGCTGTTGGCAAACTTTCTCAAGATGTGCGCGGTTGTGCTCATGTTGGTTGGCATTGATCCTGTGGTGGCGATAGGGATCGCAGGTTTGGGCGCCGCGATCTATGCGCCGGCCAAGTATGGTCTGATTACCGAGATGCTTCCTGCAGAAAAACTGGTAAGCGCCAATGGCTTCTTTGAGGGTTTGACAGTCTCTGCCGTGATGATGGGCACCGTGTTGGGTGGTTTTCTGGTAAGTCCCTGGATCAACCGGATCGGTTTACCTTTCAGTATCTGGCATCTGAACAACATGACGACGAATTTTGCAGTGGGTATATTGAGCCTTCTTGCACTGAATGGTTTTGCAACGCTTTTGAGTGTCAGTATTGCTGACAGTGGTGCGCGTTATCCAAGCCATTCTATCCACCCCGTGTTGTTGTGCCAGTGCTTTTTCAAGGAAAACCTGATCCTCTGGCGGGATCCGGTTGGTGGTTTATCCATGTTGGTGACGACATTGCTTTGGGGGGTCGGGGCGACCCTGCAATTGATTGTTCTGCGCTGGGCCAATGAATTCCTGGGGCTTACGCTTGCACAGGCGGCCTATTTGCAGGGTATCACGGCTGTGGGCGTCATCGCCGGGGCAATACTGGCGAGCCGTTTTGTCACGCTCTCAAGCGCTGTAACCTTGCTGCCAATCGGAATAGCGATCGGTCTTTTGCTGCCCGGCTTAGTGATCGTTGATACCGTGCCCTGGGCGGGGCTCCTCTTAATGACTGTAGGCGCCCTTGCAGGCTACTTTGTCGTGCCGATGAACGCGTTATTACAACACCGTGGATGCAACCTGCTTACTGCGGGGCGCTCCATCGCAGTTCAGGGATTCAATGAAAACGGGGGAATGCTGCTGATGTTGGCTATCTATGCCGCTGCGACAGCATACAAGATCACGCTTAATACAATGATATGGAGTTTCGCCGTGATCGTCACACTGGGCATGACTGCAATTTTTCTTTTGCAACAGAGAAGATGCTTCACCGATGCAGCCCGGGAATCAAATAATTAATGAGTGACGTTGACAGGCGCAAACTTGGACGCCGTCCGCTTGCACGGAGGTGAGGAGAATTAGCGTCATTATTCTGTCATTTAAGGTTGTTAGAATTTCGGACGTGATGAATCCAAATGACATACTCATTGAGTCTTACGTTGCACAACCTTCCAGTTTGAGGATTGCGATCGTAACTGAGACATTTCCGCCGGAAGTAAACGGTGTGGCGATGACGCTTGGCCGTATCGTAGAGGGCTTGCTGCGCCGTGGGCACCAGATACAACTGGTTCGGCCACGCCAGGCAAGCGAAGGCAGCAATCCGCCGTCTGATCATCTGAATGAGGTTTTATGCCAGGGGATACAGATACCTGCCTACAAGGATTTGCGTTTCGGTTTGCCCCTTAAAAGCCGCCTGACCAAGCTGTGGAAGGAGAAGCGTCCCGATATCGTGCATGTGGCCACGGAAGGCCCACTGGGGTGGTCTGCAGTGGCCGCAGCGCGCAAACTCCAGTTGCCAATCTCCAGTTCTTTTCATACCAACTTTCATAACTACTCGCAGCACTATGGCATAGGCTTGCTCAAGACGCCCATTGAAGCTTATCTGCGTAAATTGCATAACCGAACCGAGGCAACCATGGTTCCGACCAAGGCATTGGTGCTGGAATTGCAGGGGCGTGGTTTTAAAAACGTCACATTATTGTCGCGTGGTGTTGATACCGATCTATTCTCGCCAGCAAAACGGTCACAGTCGGTTCGTGATGGTTGGGGCGCAAGTCCGGAGGATGTGGTCGTTCTATTGGTTGGCCGCCTGGCAAAGGAAAAAAATGTTGGCCTGGTCATCGCGGCTTTTCAGGCCATCAAGCTGCGAATGCCAAATGCCAGACTGGTATTTGTAGGGGATGGCCCCTTGCGCAATGAAATGGAGAAGACTTGCCCGGATGCCATATTCGCCGGGGTGAGAAAAGATGAGGATCTGGCCGCCCACTATGCTTCCGGTGACCTGTTCCTGTTTCCCAGCTTGACTGAAACGTTTGGAAACGTGGTTCCTGAAGCCCTTGCCAGCGGGCTTGCTGTATTGTCTTATGCCATTGCAGGGGCCAAGGAACTGATCACGAACGGGCAGAATGGCATTCTTGTAACGCCCGGAGACGAGTTGAAATTTGTCAACGCCGCGATCGAACTCGCCACCGATATGCTTCAACAGAAAAAAATCAGGAAGTTTTCCGCATCAAGTGTGGCGCATCTGGGTTGGGAAACCATTTACAGCAGTTTTGTGGAGACTTTGACCGGTATCTTAAAGAATCGGCAATTGCCCTTGCAAACAAAGCAACTAAACTCGGGTTCCGTCATTCACTCCAACGCATGAGTGCCTGGCCCATACGCACGTTGGATCCTTGTTGTACATCGCTGCACAATGAAAATCCCCTGCCGGCCAAAACGATGATGGTCGAGCCATGCTGGAACCAACCCATCTCCTGCCCTTTTGTATAGGGTGCGGCACAGGTGAAAGTTTTCGGGCCGGAGTATTTCAAGTGAAACAGAACATCCAGAAAATGCAGGCGTATGCTGGCAACCAGAATTGCGGCAACCGGGACCAGCGCAACACGCTGCCTGGCACAAGGCCCGGTTCCTTCAAATCGCGTGCGAATGAACGCCCGCTCGTTTTTACAGAACAGTTTTTCAACCCGGCGCAGGGCAATAGGATTTACATTCCAGGTGTCGCCAGAGAAATACCTGACCTTTTCCACAGTGCAATCGTAAGGCGCATGAAACCTGTGATACATGCTGGAAGTAAGTCGCAGTGTTACAAAGTAGCCATTTTTCCAGTCTTCTATATTTTCATCCTCGCCCAACAGATCTTCCAGCGAGTAGGGAAATCCCTTGGCCTGAAACACAAGCGTGCCATTAATGGGTCCGTTGGCTCCGACTATCGCATCGGCAGGGCTTGCCATCACAGAAGGATCCATATCGATGGGACGCGCACTGTCCTTGAGTTCGCGAGTAAAACAGTCATGCATGCTTTTAAAATCACGCTTTTTTGCATCACTCAGGTCAAGGTCAGAAAACCATTTCCACATGGCAATAGAAAAATCCCGAACCCAAGGCTGCTCGATCTTGCTGTACCACCCCATGAATTGTGTGAGGAAGCGACGCGGAAGCCGGTTGGTCAAAAGAAAATTGATGTCTTCCTGGTTCAATATATTCTGAATCTGTTTGCGAAAGCTCATGTCGTTGTGCCACGTGTTGCTATTTTTTTGTAAGGTGTATTCATTGTGAGTCAATTAATAAATATGAATGAATTGGTTCTTTACGGTTTAGGGGGGGCGGCGCTGTTTTCCGGTCTTCTGCGCGTCAAAAACCGTGCAGAACTCTCGCTTGCCAAACATCGCTCATTGGCGGGCCACCCGCGCAATGCTCGTCGCCTGGCCTCTATTCTACCAAGATACAGTTATGATGAAGCAGATGCTTTTGGCGTTGATGGTGCTCCGGAAGAAGTCGTGACGCTTCGGAAAAAAGCCTTTGATTCCCTGATAACACAATTCCAGACGCGTTATCTTAAAAGCCTGCAAGAAACGGCTGATGTTGTCAATGGGCTGTCTGATTTGCAATTCATCAGCGCATACAGAACCCCGTTCCAGTTTAGCAAAATTACGGGCAAAGGGCTAAAGATAGCTTCGTTTGTGCAATCAACCTCGGGGGTCATCATCACGGATCTGGATGGCAACCAGTTCTTTGATCTGACCGGTTCCTACGGCGTTAATGTGTTTGGAAATGATTTCTACAAAGACTGCATCGACAGGGGTGCTGATCTGGTAAGACAGCTCGGCCCGGTGCTGGGTTCGTACCATCCGGTGGTTGCTGAAAACGTGGCCAGGCTAAAGCAGATATCCGGCATGGACGAAGTATCTTTCCATATGTCCGGCACTGAAGCCGTCATGCAAGCCGTTCGTTTGGCGCGCTATCACAGCAGACGCAACAAGGTGCTTCGCTTCTGCGGTTCTTACCACGGCTGGTGGGGAGATGTGCAACCCGGTATTGGCAATCCGGTAACCGAAAAAGATACGTTCACACTTTCCGAAATGAGCGATGCAACGTTGCGTGTACTGCGCAACCGCAATGACATTGCCTGCGTGCTGGTCAATCCGCTGCAGGCGTTGCATCCCAATGTCGCGGCACCGGGAGATTCGTCGCTATTGGACAGCTCCAGAAAAGCCGGATTTTCAAGAGATGCTTACACTGATTGGCTCCATGAACTCAGAAAAATCTGCGATAAAAAAAATATTGCCCTGATCTTTGATGAAGTCTTTGTCGGCTTCAGGCTTGCACCGGGTGGGGCGCAGGAATACTTTGGTGTGCGAGCCGACATGGTGACCTACGGGAAAACGCTGGGGGGCGGTTTGCCTGTCGGCGTGGTGTGCGGGAAAGCAACCTGGATGAAACGGTTCAGCGAAAATGCGCCCGGTGATATCTGTTTTGCACGAGGTACATTCAATTCGCATCCTTACGTCATGGGCGCTATGAATATATTCCTGAAGAGTCTGGAAACAAGCAGCATCAAGGATTTGTACATTGATCTGGACACAACCTGGAACAGGCGTGCGCAAGAACTCAATCAAAGACTGAAAGAAGCTGGTATTCCGGTGCAAGTGGCTAATCTTTCCTCTATCTGGACAGTGTTCTACACCCAGCCCGCCTGCTACAACTGGTTGTTTCAATATTATTTGCGCCTTGAGGGTCTGGCGTTGAGCTGGGTAGGAACAGGCCGGATTGTCTTCAGCCTGAACTATACGCAAAATGATTTTGATAATGTTGCCCGCCTCTTTGTGCGTGCGGCTCAAAATATGCAACGCGATGGATGGTGGTGGAGCGATGCTTCATTGACCAACAAATCCATTAAACGCCGCATTCTGCGCGAGATGCTGAGGGAAAAATTAAAGCCCGCAAGCTAACCGACTGGTACAAGTGCCGCCCCCGAACATGAAAGTACTTGCGCCAGTCGGTTCCCTCTCCCAGAGGGAGAGGGATCAAATGAATCGCTACGCGACTTTCACATTAAAGCCCGCGGGCTTGATTTCAAGCATTCACTATCAGGCGTGATCCACAATTTTGCCGGGTTCGATCAATTCGCCGCGCAGCACAGCAAGCGGCGCTTTGTAATAAAGCAGGATGTCGTGAAAGGGGTCAGTCAGAATTTTGGTCATCCAGACCAGACCGGACATGACATCTTTCAGAAAGAAAAGGTGGACCGTTCTGAACAGCAGACCGCCCACGCCGAGAGCCAACCAAAGAATGCCGATATGTCGTATGAGAGTCCCGATTGAAGTATGCGGTTCAAACAAGCCCAGCATGCTCGGATCAGCGACCAGCAACAACGGACAGACCGCCCAAATTGCAATGAGGACTATCTTGCGGCGCAAGTTATACCCCACCTTGATTTCTTCCTTGTATTCTTGTGTCGCCTGATTGACTTCGTCGTAGCCCAGAGGCTCAAAAAAGAAGTGACCGGACTGGCGAGTTGTCATCGAGAGTAGCCAGCCAATCAACCCTGCGATGGCAGGATCCTTGAAGAGAAACGCATAGGCAACAAGAAAACTGATGGCGCTAATAAAATGCAGAGATTGATTGATGCGGCTGTGATGGTAATAGCGGTGATCATCCCAGCGCTGTATGGAGAGCTGTTTCAAGAACTCTGACATTAATGTATTCCCCTTTAAGTGTGCAACAGTGAAAATATAATCTCAATATAAGGGATAATTATTTAAATATTGTTACAATAAATATTTCAAATTGGTTACTTCGTTAAAAAATATTACGCCAGAAACCAGCCGCACTACCCTGGTATTACTGCCAGGTCTAGATGGGACTGAGGTTTTTTTCGCCCCGCTGCTTCGTCATCTTCCTGACTGTATTGATCCTGTAGTCATCACGTATCCAACATCTGGCGACAACGATTACAAAGACTTGCTACCTATTGTGTTGAACGAGGTGGCATCTTTGAAGTCTTTCGCAATTCTGGGTTGGTCTTTCGGCGGCCCGCTGGCGCTTATGGTCGCGTCTCAATGCCCCTCTCAAGTGTCGGGGGTCATACTCTGCGCAACGTTTGTCACACCTCCCAACCCAAGGCTGGTACCCTTTCGCTTCGTAATGACAGCGCAAATAATCTGGATCGTTCGCGCGGTAAGACGCACTCGCTTACTCATGCCCGGCTACGCGACTACAGAATTTCATCGTGCCAAAGCAGTCACCTGGAGGAGAGTCAATTCCAGAGTGCTTGCATATCGTTCCAGATCGGCTCTGAGTGTTGATGTAAGGCCTCAGTTGCGCGAGTGCCGTGCCCGATTGATGTACCTTGCCTCCTCACGAGATGAGGTTATATCCCGGGCCAGCCTTGATGAAGTGTTGGCGATAGCGCCGCAAACACGCTTGGCAGAAGTTGATGGTCCGCATCTTGCACTTTTTACAAATCCCGTTCAGTCAGCGGCTTGCATAAAAGATTTCTTGCTCGCGCAGGGATAGCAATGAACTGAAGTCATTATTCCTGCCAATTATCGGGAAAAATGTTGTTCATAACACAAGTTCATGTATTTGAGGTTGTGGGTGCGCGCACCGCGTATCTTGATGCTATTCATGATGGTCAAATGATTGGGACGACCTGTCAATATACGCGATTTGGTGCATTATCCCAAGGCTGTTTCCCGGAATTTGATGGACGCGCGTTGCAAAAATATTAAAGCTACATTTTTATTTTGGAACGCGCTTCGCCCGAATGTTCAGCGAGATGCTATCGGTGAGAGAGGCGCAGCCTGAAGAGCGGGCTCTGGAATGACGAAATCGACCGACATCATCACGCTCATGGCCATCACCATGACGATGGAATAACCAAAGGATTTGCGTGCCCAGATTCTGTCATCCCCACCTTTACGTCCGCGCCATGCCGCCCTTGTCCAGGCTAGACCCAGAAAGAGTATCACGGCGAGGTAAGCCCATCCTGTGTTGTTGGTGAAGAACAACAGCAGTGCGCACAGCGTAAAAACAGCCACATAAAAAGGCATGTCGCGTTTTACACGGGCGACTCCACGAACCACGGGCAGCACCGGTATAGAGGCGCGGGCGTAGTCCTGTAAATGCAAGACGGCGATTGCATAGGCGTGTGGCAGCTGCCATACGGCATAGATGGCGAAAAGGATCAACCCAGCTGTATCCAGTTGCCCGCTTGCCGCGCAATAGCCTGCCAGAGGTGGGACTGCGCCTGACAAACTACCTACCCAGGTGCCGTGCTTGGTTCGTTTCAACCACAGGCTGTAGAGTCCGACATAAACCAGAAATCCTGCAAATGCGATCAATGTTGTCAGAAGATTCGTATACAGTGCAAGCAGTGATAGTCCGAAAATGCTTAGCAGCAATCCGAACATCAGGGCATGAACTGCAGGTATCCTTCTCTGTACCAGAGGGCGGTTCCGGGTACGCAACATGAGCGCATCAATATCTTTGTCGATGACGTTGTTGAGCGCACAGCCGCCGCCTATCACCAGAGCTACTCCGGCAAGCGTCGCAGAAAAGGTGAGGCCGTGTAACTGCCCGCGGCTGCCCATAAACAGGCCGCCCGCCACGGAAACCAGATTGCCCGTAATGATGCCCGGCTTGGTTAAGTGTAGGTAATCCCTGAAAGTGCTCATGCTCAATGCATCATGGGCATCATGCGTATGCCTGTGTTGTACATGATCCAGAGTGTTCCGACGACCAGAAAAACAACGATGATCAGGGTGTAAATCAATACCATCATATTCCAGCGTTGGGATGGCGAGCTGTCCAGATGCAGGAAAAAATGCATCTGTGCAATGATCTGTAACACTGCCAATACAACGATGATGCTCAAAGCAAGTGTTGATGGAAAATTGCCGCTCATCACGATGCCAAAGGAAATCAGCGTGAGCAAAAACGAGATGA
>VFSW01000546.1_pt1 | contig 55411 bp, 63 predicted proteins | sample 5358111 | NCBI WGS metagenome assembly VFSW01 (sample SAMN11554181, study PRJNA540505) | mine drainage metagenome | isolation source: sediment from site ElyBrook_90M | place: USA: Ely Copper Mine, Vershire, VT | collected 2017
CAGTCGTCGGGAATAATCCTGTCGGTTCGGTTGATATCTCTCTTTCTGCTTCAGGTACGTTTTCTGCGCTGCAAACATTCCTGAGAAGTATTGAAAGGAGTGCGCGTCTCTTGCAGGTCAAGGATCTCTCGGTGACCGGGTCTGATACCGGCGTGTACGATTATAAAATGACAATCAGCCTCTACTGGCTCCGTTAATCCGTAGCACTTATTATGAATTCCAACACTGTTACCGTCATCATCGCCACGCTCCTTCTTGCGGCAGGTGCCTATTGGTATTTTTTCACTGGGACGGGGAATCAGCAGCCCCTCACGGCGACCACTGCAGCGACGAATCCCGAACAAACCAAGTTTCAGGAACTCGTGAATGAATTGCAGCCGATCTCGTTTGATACTTCGATCTTCACCGACCCAAGCTTCACTTCTCTCATTGACATCACGACCCCTGTCACTCCCGAACCATCGGGTCGCGCCGACCCCTTTGCTCTCATTCCCGGAGCAGGGGGAAAATAAGGAATGAATCTCCTTACATTTCTTGTTGAAAAAGGACTCCTTACCGCAAAGACTCGTGCGGAAGTCGAGTCTCGACTCGAGCAAAAGGTCCCGCTTGCGGAGGCGCTCACTGCATACAATATCTCACTCGCCAACACTCTCGCTGAAGTAGGCACCGCCTACGGAATTCCTTCTCGCATACTTGGCGATCCGCCTGCAAATGAAGAAGTCTTCAAATATATCCCCGTCGATTCTGCTCGCCACTACGGGTTCGTACCGCTCGATATCGCTGATGGAGCGCTTGAAGTGGGCATTACTGATCCTGACAATATCGAATCGATCGACGCGCTGCAGTTCATCTCCGGGAAAATAGGTATCCCCTATAAGATTTTTCTCATCACCAGACAGGATTTTGAACGGGTCATGGAAGAATATCAGAATCTTTCCGGAGAAGTCGGGAAGGCGCTGACCGAATACGAGACCATACGAGAATCTCCGCAATCCGCCGCTTCTGAAGGGGGAGGAGAGGGGGCAGACGAGTTACTCAATCTTTCAGGCAAAGGAGAGGCGCTCAAAGAAGACGCACCAGTGACAAAAATCGTCTCAACTATATTGAGATACGCCATTGAAGGGCATTCGTCCGACGTGCATATCGAGCCTTCTTCGGGGAAGACTCGCGTCCGTTTCCGTGTCGATGGCGTGTTGCACACATCGTTGCAGTTGCCGGGGAAGGTGCATGAGGCTGTGGTCGCACGCATCAAGATCCTCGCCAAACTTCGTCTCGACGAAAAGCGGAAACCGCAAGATGGACGCTTCTCAGCCTTTGTCGACAAGCGTCGTATCGATTTCCGTATTTCTACATTTCCGACAGAATACGGCGAAAAGGTCGTGATGCGTATTCTCGATCAGTCAGATGCGACGGCCACGCTTGATACAGTCGGATTTACGCCAAAGGATCTCGCTCTTGTGCGCGAGATGATGAAGACTCCGTATGGCATCATTCTTATTGCCGGACCAACCGGCTCAGGGAAGTCGACGACGCTCTTCTCCATGCTCTCCGAGCTCGACCGCGAGAAATTCAACGTCGTCTCGCTTGAAGACCCGGTCGAGTATGAGATTCCTGGCGTTGCGCAGAGCCAAGTGCGGCCAGAGATCGACTATACATTTGCGAGCGGTTTGCGCTCCATTTTGCGCCAAGACCCAGATATCATCATGGTCGGTGAAATTCGCGACAAAGAAACCGCCGTACTCGCGGTTCAGGCGGCACTCACTGGTCATCTCGTGTTGTCGACCATCCACACGAACACTGCTGCGGGCGCTATACCGCGTCTCGTCGATATGGGTGTTGACCCGTTCCTGATTGCACCGACACTCGTTGCGGTCATCGGGCAGCGGCTCGTGCGCAAGCTTTGTCCTGGCGCAGGAGACCCGTTCCCTATAACCGACTCTCTGAGAGAATTTCTCGATCGAGAATTTGCTGATTTGCCGGCAGAATATCGCGCACAACTGCCGCCATTTACCCAGTTCTATCACGCGATTCCGACGCCGGCCTGCTCAAACGGGACAAATGGCCGTGTTGGCGTCTTCGAGATCCTGCACATGAACAAGAAGATCGAAGATGTGGTGCTTACTGATCCAATCGAAGAGAGTATTTATAAGGCGGCGCGCGAAGGCGGCATGATCACCATGCGAGAAAGCGCCATTCTCAAGGCTCTTGCGAACGAGATACCTTTTGAGGACGTAAATACGCTCGGCGGGGAACTTTTCCTAGAGAAGGAAGTGGTGTGAAAACGGACTCGTAAAGAGCTTTTCCCCTCACTAGCGCGAGATTGACGCTGAGTGTGTAGTATACTGATCAGTATGACCTATCGCATATATCTCGTTGATGACGATCGATTTCTTTTGGACCTCTACGCGGTGAAGTTCACGAATGCCGGAAATGAAGTAAGCGTGTTCGGCGGCGGGGAAGAGCTTCTTTCAGAGCTTCGCAAGAAAGATGCACCCGCGCCAGATGCCATTCTGCTCGATGTCATCATGCCAGGATTGACCGGTTTCGATACCGTCGAGGCGATACGCAAGGAAAAACTCGCATCGAACTCAAAAATCATCATGCTCACCAATCAGGGGCAAGACTCTGATCTCGAAAGGGCAAAACAGCTCAAGGCAGATGGGTATATCATCAAGGCATCGGCAATTCCTTCTGAAGTATTTACCGAGACAATGCGCATCATTGGCGACGGCATTGCTCCGCACGCATAACACCATATGATCCCTGATTCACGCCTCGAAGAACTTCTCGATCTCACGGTCAGCCAGGGAGGCTCAGATCTCCATATTTTTGCGGGAGGGTCTCCGATAGTGCGTGTCTCAGGAGCGCTTATTCCCATCACGAAATACCCAGCGTTTACCGGTGAAGAGACAGAAGCAATACTAAAAAGCATCGTGCCGCCAATACGGTGGGACTTCTTCCTGCAGAACCAGACCATCGACCTTTCCTATGCGCATAAGGACGCGCGATTCCGTGTGAACGGGTATCGCGTGCAGGGCGCGGTGACACTCGCACTTCGTCTCATTCCCCATGTGCTACACACGTTTACGGAACTCAATCTCCCCTCGACGCTTGAAGTTTTCACTCAGCGCGAGCAAGGCTTCTTCCTTGTCGTCGGTCCGGTGGGGCAAGGAAAATCGACAACACTCGCAGCGATGATCGAACGTATTAACGAGTCGAGAGCAGAACATATTCTCACTATCGAAGATCCTGTGGAATATCTCTTTACGCCGAAGAAGTCGCTCATCCATCAGCGCGAAGTCTTTGTGGATACGCCTGATTTTCATACGGCATTGCAAAGCGCTTTCCGTGAAGATGTCGACGTTATTATGGTGGGCGAGATGCGCAGCTACGAGACCATTTCTTCAGCTGTGACGGCTGCCGAGACCGGCCACCTTGTGTTCTCGACGCTTCACACCAACAACGCCGCACAGACCATCGATCGTATCATCGACATGTTCCCGGCCGAGCAGCAGGGGCAAGTGCGCGTGCAGTTGTCTGGAAGCCTCGTCGGTATTTTCTCGCAGCGCCTCATCCCGCGTATTTCAGGCGGACTCATCCCGGCCTACGAACTTCTCATCAACAATAATGCCGTGAGCACGCTTATTCGCGAAGCCCGAACTCACGAGATCAGCGCGGTGATCCAGACGTCCTCTCAAGAGGGCATGATCGACATGGACCGGTCGCTTGCCGAGCTCGTGCAGCGCGGCGAAGTGACCGTCGAACACGCCTACGAACACGCACTCGACCCGAAGACGTTTGAGACATATCTATAATTCTAGTTCTCATACCTGCCATGCTCTTCACTTACCACGCAATCGACCAAGACGGACACGAACGAGAAGGAACTATTGAAGCGCCTTCGCAAGATATTGCCATTTCGGCACTGCAGCGCCGAAGTCTCGTCATTTCTTCAATTGCTTCTGCCGATAAACCTGTGCCTTTTGAGATCGCTCTCCCATTTCTCAATCGAATTAGCAATAAGGACGTTGTCATTCTTTCTCGACAGATCGCAACGCTATTTGAAGCGCAGGTCTCCGCGCTCCGCGTCTTCCGTCTCCTCGCCTCCGAGGTCGAAAATAAACAGCTCGGCATCATTCTCTCTGCAGTCGGAGATGATCTCCAGGGCGGGACCCCCATCCATAAAGCACTCGCACAACATCCAAAAGTCTTCTCTTCGTTCTATGTGAATATGGTTCGTGCAGGTGAAGAGTCGGGCAAGTTATCGCAGACATTCGTGTATCTCGCCGACTATCTTGATCGCACCTACGATGTCGTCAGCAAGGCAGAAAATGCGCTCGTATATCCTATTTTCGTCATTGCAGTCTTCTTTGGCGTGATGGGGCTTATGCTTACCCTCGTCATTCCGAAGATCAGTGCTGTCCTCATCGACTCAAATCAACCGATACCGGTCTACACGAGTATCGTCATTGGCTTCTCAAATTTCCTCGTCCATTACGGCATTTTCTTGATCGTCGCGCTTATTGGGGGCGGTTTCTACCTCTGGCAACTCGGGAAAACCGAAGCGGGAAAGCTCATTCTCGACAGAATGAAGCTTTCCATTCCTTATGTTGGCGATCTCTATACCAAGCTCTATCTTGCTCGCATCGCAGACAATTTTGCCACCATGCTTCTATCAGGGCTCTCGGTTGTCGAAGCAATGGATATTACCAGCTCGGTCGTGGGGAACGCCACCTACGAAGCCGTTTTGGCTGAAGTCGCTAAAGACGTGAAAGGCGGCTCGCCTATATCTGATGCCCTTAACAAACACCCTGAAATTCCTGGCATCATGGTCGCCATGACGCGTGTCGGTGAAGAGACCGGCGAACTGGGCAAGATTCTTGGCACGCTCGCCAAGTTCTACAACCGCGAGGTGTCAAATGCCGTCGACACGCTCGTCGGGCTCATTGAGCCTATTATGATTGTCGCCCTCGGCCTCGGAGTCGGGACGCTTCTTGCAGCAGTGCTGCTGCCTATTTACAATCTCGCAGGCGCGACCTAGCAGGGGGGAGGATATCCACACCTCCGTTTCTTTCGCCGCCTGCATGGCGTACAATTCACCTATTAACCGCATACAAAATATTATGTACAAGAATCGTTCCTCCGGCTTCACCCTCATCGAATTGCTCGTCGTTATCGCCATCATCGGTATTCTCTCGTCGGTCGTGCTCGCGTCTTTGCAGACGGCCCGCAGCAAGGGTAATGACGCCGCTATCCAATCAGACTTCTCAACCATTCAGACCCAGGCAGAGATCTACTACGGCAACACCAATAACTCCTATGGTACGGTTACTGGCAATACCTGCAGTTTTGCAAATACCGTCTTCTCTGACCCAACGATTACCAAAGCCGTGAATGGCGTGATAACGGCTGCTAATCCGAATGCGCCCGTCTGTGGAAACACGACCTCGGCATATGCCATCGAAGTGAGGTTGACGACTCCTAATCTCGCGCTCCCGTACTGGTGTGTGGATTCGAGTGGCCAAGCAAAAGGTGAGACAACCGCATCCGCTGCCGGCTTCACGGTCTGCCCGTAACAGCGTTGTAAAAACTACTCATAGCCTATGAAAAAATACCAATTCATCACAAAACAAAAGAGTCAAAAGAGAAATTCCTATTTTTCTTTTGCGAACGCGCATAGGGAAGAAATCCAGTCCTCCGGCTTCACCCTCATCGAATTGCTCGTCGTTATCGCCATCATCGGTATTCTCTCGTCGGTCGTGCTCGCGTCTTTGCAGACGGCCCGCAGCAAGGGCCAGGATGCGACGATCATCTCTGATCTCGACGGGCTTCGGACACAAGCCGGAATCTATAACAGCACCAATGGCGGCTATGGGACGAATACAGCTCTTGAAAGTACGTGTGCCGCAGCTGACAATCTTTTCAACGATGCAACAGTCAAGAATCAGATCGCCGGAGTTCAAAAAATGAATAATAACGGAACGGTGGTGTGCAATGTCGCTGCAAATGGTACGGCCTATGCAGTGTCGTCGCCGCTCGTTGCAGCCCCCGGCACCTTCTACTGTGTCGACAGTCTGGGCGTAGGGACCACGACTACCGCAGCGCTTAGTGCGACCGCAACCAACTGCTAGTCTCGCCATATATACACACAACGACTCTGCTCTTGTGCAGGGTCGTTGTGCGTTATACTGATATCTACTATGACAGTGATAGTCGGCGGAACAGTATTTGCGCTCGGTGCGATCATCGCGAGTTTTGTCGGAGTTATCGTGGCGCGCCTTCATACGGGACAGAGTTTCCTTATCGGTCGTTCTCGATGTGATGCATGTGATGCATTGCTCTCTCCCGCTTCACTCGTGCCAGTCGTCTCGTATATCGTCTCGCGCGGGCATGCGCGATGCTGTGGCGCGCGTATTTCATATCTATCGCCGCTCACCGAAATTCTCCTCGGTTGGCTCTTTGTGTGTGCGTATTTCGTTCTCGACATCTCACCAGCGCTCCCGTTCATGCTGTTCTCGCTCTCGGTGCTCCTCGCGCTGGTCCTCTATGATTTGGCCCACCAGATACTGCCGTTCCCGCTACTCGGTTTGTTTGTCGCATCGAGTGCGATAACAGGGTTTCTCAGTGCAGCTTCTCCAGAAGATTTCTCACAGACACTCCTAAGCGCTCTCCTTATCGCGATGAGTCTGGCAGCGATTCATTTTTTTTCGCGCGGCCGCGCAATGGGCCTCGCGGATGCGCCGCTTGCGTTTGGTCTCGCGCTCCTAGTCGGGCCAGCGGCATTCTCTGGATTTGTTTTTTCGTTTTGGATCGGAGCAGGTGTTGGGATAGTCCTGTTGTTGTCGAGGCCTCGTGGCTCTAGAATGGGGGTAGAGGTGCCCTTCGCGCCATTTCTGGCCGCTGGCTTCCTCCTCGCGTACTTTACTCAATGGAACCCCTTTTTTATCATCGCCGCACAGCATTGAGCGATTTTGATGCTGGGCTTACTGTCAAGCGAGCCGAGCGTCGCATGCGCGTCTTTATGCATGCGACCGAGATGAGCGCAGGGAGGGAAGCCGTCCGCGGCTTCACGCTAATCGAGCTCCTGGTTGTGCTCGCCATTATCATTGCCTTGACGGGGATTGTGACCACGAGCCAAAGTTCTTTTAATAAGACACTTATTCTCTCTAACACGGCATATGACATCGCGCTCTCGCTTCGTTCAGCTGAGACGTATGGTCTCGGCGGAAAAGCGATTACTACGATGCCAGTCGGGTATGGTCTCCATTTCGGGGGGGCGATGCCGGCAAGTTCATACATCCTCTTTGCCGACAGTTACCCCGCTGCTTCAGTAGGTTCCGCGTGCCACTATCCCTCAAATACTCTTGGGGGTCTTGATGCGCAGCCGGGCAATTGCAGCTATGAATTAGGCGACACCGTGGTGTCGACCTATACGCTCTGGAATGGGATAACCATAAAAGATTTTTGCGCGTATACCACCAGCTGGTCGTGCGCATCGACGGGCTTAACGTCGCTCGATATCGTGTTTGCGCGCCCCAACCCCGATACGCTCATGAGTGCAGGGGGGTCCTATTCAGCATCATTTCCGGTGACGCGGGCATGCATCACGCTTCAGTCACCCCAGGGCGGATTGCACTTCGTGTCAGTCGAATCGTCGGGGGTTATAAATGCGAATGCGACACAATGTCCCCTGCCATGAAAAAGCTTTTCTCACAAAAGAATATGAAGGGATTCACACTCATCGAGCTTATGGTCGCGATCGGTCTTTTTGCGTTTGTCATGACGCTCTCCTCGGGAGCCTATCTCGTTATGATCGGATTGAATCGCCAAGCGCAGAGTATCGCGACGGGTATCGATAATCTTTCGTTCGCGCTCGAATCGATGACCCGCGATATTCGCACGGGCTCTGCGTATAATTGCGGTGGCCCGTCTTCAGGTGATTGTCCAGGCGGTGCAAACAGTTTCTACTTTATCGATAAAAATGGCCTCCCCGTTTCCTACACGCTCGCAGGGTCGTCCCTGCAGAGGACGAGAAATTCAGTGCAAAGCGCACTCACCGACCCCTCAGTGACAGTGACGGCGCTCACGTTCTTCCTCACCGGCTCAGGGAAAACGACATCAGTACCCGCTGACTATACCCAACCGAATGTGATACTCATTGTGTCCGGATGGGTCTCGTCGGGGTCAGGGGGGAAGAAGCAAACTTTCACCATCCAAACTGAAGCGACCATGCGAGGCTCTGATATATAGCTATGAAAAATCACATTGGGTTTATTACGGCAAGCGAGGCACAACATGAAAGTACTCTTTCATGTTTGCCGAGCGCAGGCGCAGTAAAAGCTCATGGAGCTTTTACCCTCATAGAAACATTGGTCGCCATAAGCATATTGACGCTCGCAATTGCGGGGCCGCTCACTACGGCGAATCGCGCGCTTGTCGCCGCCGAGATTTCCCGCGATCAGCTCACGGCATCCTATCTCGCACAGGAGGGCGTCGAATATGTGCGTATGGTGCGCGACGATGCGTACCTTGACGCCTATAAGACGGGAGGTGCCAACGTCTCCAGTACGGCATGGACCACATTTGTTTCGGGGGCGAAACCTTCTGTATCGATTGGCGCGTGCCAAGGGTTGATCTGCACGCTTGACCCCACGAATCCTGTCGGTTCAGGAAGCGGTAAAGCACTTCAAGTGTGCGGAAGTCCGTGCAACCCGGTACCGCCGCTTTTCATAAGAAATGGCGTCTATACGATGCAGTCTTCGGGAGTGCAAACTTCGTTTGCGCGAACTATTCAAATCAGTGCTGTCTCGGCGAATGAAGAAAAAATTATCTCAACTGTGACGTGGAATTTCCACGGTCTGCACTCCATATCGATCACGGACCATCTCACGCCATGGCAATAAAAAATAAAATCACCAATAAAAAAAGTAAGAAGTCGCGGGGATTCGCGCTGTTTATCGCCGTCGTCTTCATGTCGGTGATGCTTACGATGGGTCTTGAACTCGGTTCTCTCGGCTATAAGCAAGAGATACTCGCGTCAGATGCCATTCGCTCTCAAAATGCTTTCTATGTAGCTGATACCGCACTCGAATGCGCGCTCTATGCCGATCAGCAAAAGGATATTTTCGACTACACGACGCACAGCAGCGGCCCGCCAGCTCTCATTACCTCTGTCATTTGCAACGATGTCGGTGCCGCGACACAGTTAAGCTATTCCTATGATGTAAATCGGCTTTTGGTTTCGGAACGGCTCCCTCTCGACGGCGGAACGCACTGTGCGGATGTCATGGTCTCGAAGCCCAACCCGACTCTGGCAACCCCGGTCACGCAGGTCTTCTCGCAGGGATACGATGTGCCCTGTGCAAGCGTCGGGGTCGCAGGAGTGCGATTCGCATCGCGCGGTCTCGGCGCTCGCTATTAGCGGGTGAAATTCGGTATACTGGGGATATGGATGTCCCCAAGAAGGCACAGGAACGGGCGGCTAAGCTCCGTGCGGCTATTACGAAATATCGCACGCTGCAGCACGAGAAAGACCTCTCGCCGATCTCGCCCGAGGCGCTTGATTCGCTCAAATACGAGCTCGCGCTCCTCGAGGAACACTATCCCAAGCTCATCACTCGAGATTCACCGACGCAGGTGATTGCAGGCGCACCCGTGCCCTATCTCCAGAAAATCAGGCATGCAGTCCCGCAGTGGTCGTTTAATGATGCGTTTACCGAAGACGACATTCGCGCATTCGACGAGCGGGTGCGGAAGGTGAGCGGTGCCGCGCAAGCCTACGATCTCGAACTGAAAATAGATGGGTTGAAAATAGTATTCACGTATGAGAAGGGGGTCCTTGTCACAGCTGCGACGCGCGGTGATGGTATCGTTGGCGAAGACGTCACACACAATGTCCGCACTATCGCGTCGGTGCCGGCGCAGCTAGCAAGACCTGTCGACCTCGTCGCTGAAGGCGAAGTATACCTAACTCGCTCAGGTTTTCAGAAATTGAATGAACTTCGCGAGAAAGCAGGCGAGCCGCTCTTCGCGAATCCGCGCAATGCTGCCGCGGGATCCATTCGCCAGCTCGATCCTTCAATAGCGGCAGGGCGGCCGCTGGGCGTCTTCGTCTACGATGTCGCGGCGACGTCAGAAGAGTTTCCGGCGACGCAGAGCGACGAGCTCGCCTATCTCGCGGCACTTGGCCTGCCAGTGAACCAAGAGCATCAACACGCCGAGACGCTCGAAGAAGTTTTTGCATACTGGGAAAAATGGAAAGGAACTGCCCGCCCCGTTAGAGACAAGGAGCCAGAGACTCCTGACCGGCCTTCGGCCGGTGTCTCTAACGGGGCACGCGACAGGGTCGACTATCAGATCGACGGCGTCGTGCTCAAGGTCGAGTCGCATACGGCACAAGAAGTGCTCGGCTATACCGGCAAAGCACCGCGTTTCGGCATCGCGTATAAGTTCCCGCCTGAACAAGTGCAGACGATTGTCGAAGACATCACGCTCCAGGTCGGCCGCACCGGGAAGCTGACGCCGGTCGCGCATTTGCGAAGCGTAGCTGTCGCGGGAACGGTGGTCGCGCGAGCCACTCTGCACAATGAAGATTTTATAACCCAGAAAGACATTCGCATCGGCGACACGGTCATCTTGCAGAAGGCAGGTGACATTATTCCCGAGATCGTTTCGGTACTTCATGAATTGCGGCCCGCACATGCGAAAAAGTGGAAGTTTCCGACGCACTCTCCGCTCTGCGGCGGCGACGGCAGACTTGAGCGGGTCCCCGGCGAAGCGGCGCATCGCTGCGCAGTCGCAGGCTCTTTCGAACAGCAGGCACGCAAGCTGATTCATTTCTCGGGTAAACACGCGCTCGACATAGATGGCATGGGGCGCGAGACCGTGAAGACGCTCATGGCACATGAGCTCATCTCCGACTTTGATGACATCTTCGATCTCACGAAAGATGAACTGCTTGCTCTTGAGGGGTTTGAAGAAACGAAGGCGACCAACCTCATTGGAGCAATACAAACCGCGCAGAAAGTATCACTCGACCGGCTGCTCGTGGGTCTTTCCATTCCCCACGTGGGGGAGGAGACCGCATTCCTCCTGGCGGCACAGATTGGGACTCTCTCGAAATTGGAAATGGCAAGGGAAGATATGCTCTCAAGCATAGACGGCATCGGACCAATTATCGGTGCGTCGGTCGCGGCATGGTTTGCTGATAGAAATAATCGCGCACTTCTCGCGCGTCTCGAGAAGCATCTCACCATTGCAAAAGTCGTCGCACCCTCAAAAGGCCCTCTGACCGGACAGACAGTGGTTATTACCGGTACGCTCCCGACTCTCTCTCGTGACGATGCTGAGGAACGAGTGCGAAAGGCGGGTGGCAAGGTAGCCGCAACGGTTTCATCAAAAACTTCATTTGTCGTCGCTGGCGAGAATCCGGGCAGCAAATTTGCCAAAGCAGAGGAACGTACTATACCAATTCTGACTGAGGCAGCATTCCTCAAAAAGCTCGCGGCGTGATACTGTTTCCATCATGGCAACGACTGAAGACGTGCACCCCGTTAGAGGTAAGGATTCAGGGAATCCTGGCTCGTCTGAAGCGAGCACCTCTAACGGGGTGCAGAAGCTCGCAGCGCTCGCGCGCATCGCTATAGCTGATACAGAACTCGAGAAATTCACGAGCGAGTTCGACGCGATACTCGCCTACGTCGGGCAGATTGAGCAACTCAATTTGCCGAAGGGTAGTTCGGTGGAGAAGCCGATGCTACGGAACGTGATGCGCGAAGACAGCGCGCCGCATGCCGCGCGCATGAACACCGAGAAGCTCGTCGCGCAATTCCCTGCAAGGGAGGGCGATGCGCTCGTGGTGAAGCAGATTATTACGCATGAGTAAACTAAATGAACTGACGATAGTTGAGGCAGCCCGCGCACTTCGCGCGCGGGAATGCACCGTGCGTGAGCTCTGGGATGCGTGCATCGCTGCGATCGAGGCGAAGAATCATGAGCTCCACGCGTATCTGGAAGTGTTTGATGCCGATGACGCCGCGATTGCGAGAGCGCAAAAGCGCATTGACGCACAGGACGAGTCGCTCCTCTGCGGCATCCCGCTCGCTATCAAAGACAATATCTTGATAGAAGGACACATCGCGAGTGCGGCATCGAAGATGCTCGAGAACTATCGAGCCACCTATGACGCGACCGTCATCACAAAACTCAAAGAAGCGGGTGCACTCTTTTTGGGTCGTACCAATATGGATGAATTCGCGATGGGTTCGTCGACCGAGCACTCTGCATTCGGGAAGACGTTGAACCCGCATGACACGAGTCGCGTACCGGGCGGTTCCTCGGGCGGCTCGGCTGCAGCAGTCGCTGCCCATATGGCAATCGCGGCTCTCGGCACCGATACGGGCGGTTCTATCCGCCAGCCCGCAGCGCTCACGGGCCTCGTGGGATTGAAGACGACGTATGGCGCGGTATCGCGCTCGGGTGCTATCGCGATGGGAAGCTCGCTCGACCAGATCGGGCCGCTCGCGAAGACGACCGAGGACGCACGAGTCCTGTATGACGTCATTCGCGGCATCGACGCACTCGATTCGACGACGATCCCTGATGGCCTGTATCCCGCACGCTCTATCGGCACGGCATTGCGCATCGGCGTGCCGCGCCACTTGCTCGCCGAAGGCGTCGATGCCGACGTGCGCGCCGCTTTTGATGCGACCCTGGAGAAACTCGTGGCGGCGGGGCATGCGCTCGTCGACATCGAATTGCCGACGAGCGCACACGCGCTCGCGGCGTATTACGTCCTCATGCCTGCCGAGGTTTCGGCCAATCTCGCTCGACTTGATGGCATCCGCTATGGACATGCCGTTCGCGGGAAGACGCTTCTCGATGATTACCTGCTCTCGCGCACCGAGGGTTTCGGCGAAGAGACACGCCGCCGCATCCTCCTCGGCACGTTCGTGCTCTCTTCGGGCTATATCGATTCCTATTATCGCAAGGCCGATGCTGCGCGCGCAGTGCTGCGCCGCGAATACAATGACGCTTTCGAGAAAGTTGACGTCATCGCATTCCCAACCACGCTTTCGCCCGCATTTAAGTTCGGCGAGAAAGGCGATCCTGTTGCGATGTATCTCGAAGATATATTTACCGTCACCGCAAATCTGACCGGCATGCCCGCGATCTCAGTCCCAATGGGGTCTGTGGAACGAGAAGAGAAACAGCTCCCTGTCGGCATTCATTTCACGGCACCGCACCAAGCAGAGGAAATTCTTTTCGCTGCCTCTACGGCAGTTGAGAAGGCGGTATACTAGAGGGGATGCAAGCGGAGCAACTCAATGTCGAATATCTTTTCCGTCTCGCGTATGAGTGCTTGCGCGGTGCATGCTATGGTTCGATAGGTTTCGCGAAACTTTCTGCGTGGATCGCGCATCTCTGGCTCTGGATTATCGTCATCGGCTATATACTCTCAGTTATTGCGCTCATCGTCCTCATCTATTCGACCGTGCGCCTTTTTGAATTGCGACATCGTGAAGAAGAATATTATGACACGGTCATCTCGCCAGAAGGGAAAGCGAGCAGCGCCGATAAACGCTGGGAACACATCCAGTCGCTCTCGGAGAGCGCGACTGCGAGCGATTGGCGTACTGCCATTATCGAGGCCGATATCATGCTCGATGACCTTCTCACGAAGCAGGGATACGTGGGCGACAATGTCGGCGAGAAGTTAAAGAACGCTGATTCGACCACGTTCAAAACGCTGCAAGACGCATGGGAAGCGCACAAGGTGCGAAATCAGATAGCGCATCAAGGGTCGGCATTTGATCTCTCTGATACAATTGCGCAGCGCACTATCGCACGCTATGAAAACGTCTTCCGCGAGTTTCATGCAATTTGATTTTCAATTTCTGCAATACTCGCGAGAGTGCGACGCCTGAGCGAAGTGCCGCGACGTATTTTAATGCGAAGAGTACCTCGATAGGTTGATTCCTTTAATTTTGAAGCCCCGTAACCGCTTATGAAGGATGGTTTCCCAAACTGCGAGAAAGGGATACCCGTCTCGCGCGACCACATTTTCGTTAAACGTTCAGTTTGATTTTTGTACCGTTCATTTATTGTGAGGCGAGCGATTATGCGTTCAGGTGATACGTCATAACATTTCAGAATCCACGACAGAACGACGCGTATCATTTTTGAATCAGAATTTGTAATTCCCCATTCTTGACTGCCTCGCTTGTACCCCTCTCCCCAGTAGAGACCGAGACCGAGCATACATAAGTCGCGCTTAGTGATATGACCTACGTCGACGCGACCTTCTCTGGCCTGTTTCTGAATATCTTTCTTTTTCAAATCCTGATTCTTACGTATCCATGGAGCGAGTGCTTTAGCTCCCGCTTCACGACGTTTCTCATCGAGCCTCGCTCGCTGGGCTTGAGTGAGGGATATTTCAGAACACCACCGACTTGCGGTACTCGGACTCACGCCAACTTTCAGAGCTATTTCTTTAATGCTTACACCCTGGCGGCGCAGTGATTCGGCCTGGAATCGAGCATACAATTTCATATAGCTATATGATACCAGAGTTATATATCTATATATACTATATACACAGGTTCCATACAGCATGTTGCTACGGATATTGTTTGTGTATATACTGGCAAAAGCGGTTTAGGACCGCTGAGATATAGCGGGGTAGAGGAGAGGTACCTCGGGAGGCTTGAGTAACATTGGGCGTGTGCGCGAGCAATTGCGCATAAGATTATCTGTCAAATTCGGCGAACCCCTCTTGCGAAAGCGAAAGGCAACACCGAGCCAAGTCCCGCCGTCGGCGGAAAAGGTGTAGAGACTAGACGGCAGACACCCCTCGCGGGTGAAGGCATAGTCCAGACCACAAACCAGTAGGGCAATGAAAATTGTAGTGGTAAGCATAACCTCCAGACGCCGGTTCGATTCCGGCCCCCGCAACACGGTTGTGACGCCAGGAACCAGTACCGTTCCCCGTCAAAGTCGGTACAGTACCGGCGCCCCTGTTCAGCTAGAAAAGCGAGCAAAAACCACGAAAGTGGTTTTTGCGTTTTCAGCATATACAACGTATTTCTAGTTCGATTCCTACTCTCGTATTCAGCGTACTTTCGTGTCGCAATCACACTCAAACTGATTCGATTTCGAGCAGGGGCGACGGAATCGAACTGGCGAAATTTAGTGTCTACACCAGTTTCTAATTCTTGCTCGGGTGTATGGGGGCGGGAATCTCCGTCTCAAGTTATAATGCGGGCACAATATGACCACCCATTTCATCACGGGAAGCAAGAATAAGCTCGCAGAAATGCAGGCGATTTTGGGCGATATTGAACAACTCGATATAGATCTCCCCGAGATACAGGATATAGACGCGCATAAAATTATCCGTGCAAAGCTCGAGGAAGCCCTCAAGCACAAGAAGGAAGCTGTCATGGTCGAGGATACCTCGCTCTACTTCGATGCACTCCAAGGACTTCCCGGACCATTGATTAAGTGGTTTATGAAAACAGTTGGTAACGAGGGCTTATTCAAAATGGCAGAAGCCTTTGGAAATTACGGAGCAGAAGCGAAGACGATTATCGGCTATACCGATGGCTCGGGAGACATTCAATTCTTTGAAGGATCAGTGCGGGGCACGATAGTTGTTCCGCGTGGCGAGACCAATTTCGGTTGGGACCCGATTTTCCAGCCGGAAGGGAAAGACAAAACCTTTGCCGAGTTAACAGCCAACGAGAAAAATGCACTAAGTATGCGCCGTCTCGCCGCCGAGAAGTTAAAGGCACATTTATCCTAACAATCTATGGTTGTTGAAATTATCTTCGAGGCACACGGTACGACTTACGACAACGAGGCGCATCTTTCCTCAGGTCATAACGATGTAGAGCTATCGCCGCTCGGTATTGAGCAATCTAAGGAGATGGGGAAGCGATATGAAAATGACCATTTCGATGCAATCTTCTGTTCTGATCTACAGCGTGCATATAAATCTGCCGAGGTCGCATTCGGCGATAAGTTCCCAATACTTAAAGATGCACGCTTGCGCGAATGCGATTACGGTGACCTTACTCAACGTCCGAGCGACGAGGTCACACCCGAGAAGTCGAAGCGCATCCATGAGCCGTTTCCGAATGGCGAGAGCTACGAGCAGACATCAGAACGCATGAAGTCTTTTCTACATGACCTTCTTCGCGACTACGACGGCAAGCGGGTGATGATAATCGGCCATCGCGCAACGCAGTACGGCCTCGAACACTGGATAAAAGGACTGTCACTCGAGGAGATTATTCCCGCACCATGGCAGTGGCAACCTGGCTGGACGTATTCCTTGGAACAACTATGAATCTCGGGAAAAGGATTGTTGTCGTCGGTGTAAGCGCTTCTGGAAAGTCGGTTTTTTCAAGAGAGCTTGGTAAACGAATTAGTCTTCCGGTCACGTACGTTGATGCCATCATGTGGAAACCTGGATGGAACTATATCGGAGATGAGGAGACAGTGAAGAAACTTATTGAGATCAGCAACGAGCCCGAATGGATCATTGAGGGATATATAGAAAAAGGAGCGCGGTCGACCATCTTCGAAAGAGCAGACACTGTCATCTATTTAGATTACCCACGCATAGTCGCTGCATGGTGGTATATAAAACGATGGTGGAAACATCGTAAAAATGCACGCCCAGAGCTCGAAGGCAGTCCGGAGAAGTTTAGTTTCGAATTTTTAAATCGAGTATGGATGAAGAAGGAAGTGATTTCACTCAACAAATTCCTAGGGGCTATGCCCGACCAGACTAAAATTCTTAAACTCGCGTCCCCTAAGGAGGCGAAAGCATTCCTGCAGAAAATTTAACGGGCGGAGGAGTCGAACTGTGATGCACAAAGCAAAAAAGGGGACAGGAATCGAACTCTAGTATCTAGGCGACGAAAACGTCGGTTCGTCTATGACCCCGGCAACACGGTTGTGACGTCAGGAACCAGTACCGTTCCCCGTCAAAGTCGGTACTGTACCGGCGCCCTTGTTCGGCTAGAAAAGCAAGCAAAAACCACGAAAGTGGTTTTTGCGTTTTCAGCATATACAACGTATTCCGAGTTCGATTCCTTTTCTCGTATTCGGCATAGTTTCGTGTCGCAATCATATGAAAATTGATCCATTTTTGAGCAGGGGCGTTGGAATCGAACTGGCGGTGTCCTTCATCTACCCCAGTTCCTGATTCGCGCCCTGGTGCATGGGGGCACGAAAGCTCTGATAAAGCTATAATACTCATATGACCGATGAACAATTAATCGCCAGAGCGAAATCTTTGCAGGAGGAAGCACGGCGGATTTTAGAAGAACTCAATTTGCTCTCGGTTGTCGAAGCAATTTCCGAGCCAGAGGTCGTCGGGAGCGTGAAGAACGGGCTTATGATTATGCCCGACATTGATATTCACGCGTGGATGAAAGAGCCGGATCTTGATGCGGTTGCAAACTTGCTTTCGACACTTACGAAAATGCCAACCATCCAGATGGTGCATTTCAATAACTACCGCGAGCTACGAAGAGATTTCCGAAAAGATCGCATCAATTTCCCACATGCATATTATGTCGGAATGCGTACGACACAACCCTCTGGTGAATGGAAAATCGATATGTGGTTTGGGAAGCGTGGGGAAGTGGGCGACTACGATGCAACTGAGCTTGATGCGATTACCGATGAACAACGTCTCGTCGTCCTTCGTCTCAAAGAAATGTGGAAAGACAGAAAAGGTTATCGAGATGGAGTCATCAGTACCGATTTCTATAAAGCAGTTATGCGGCATGGCGTGAAAGATGAGACGGGATTTATAGAATACGTGAAGACGAAAGAATAACGCATGGAAATCAAATCAACACTGAAGAGTCGATTGTCTGGTGTAGTGCCAGTGGTGTATCGAGATATCGAATCAATTGAAGAGCTCGGGAATCGCGTGGCACATGGAGTCCATGCTTTTTGCTTTGTTGGCGATGAGCTTGTTATCGTGTATAAGGACAACTCTGAACGTGGATAGGTATGCAAGAAGTCGTACAAAGAATCCGAAATGATTTTGAGGCAGGCACAATTGATCAAGAATTACTTCTTGAGTTATATCGAGATTATGCGGATGTTGGTGATACGGTGCGTTTTGTAAAGAAAGCAAAAGACATTTTTCCGAATGGGAATTGCGGCCTCGCATCACTATATCTTAAGGAGAAACTTGGTGGGGAGGTGGTCCAAGGAAAGTATGCGAAACACAATCATACGTTTCTGCTCATTAACGATACTGTTATAGATATAACTGCAGATCAATTTGGAGGACCAAAAGTCTACGTCGGACCTCTTCAATCTCCGTGGTCATTTAGAGAAAGCAAATCAGATTGATGAGCGCAGGAATCGAAATGTACTACACAAAGCAAAAAATGGGGGCGGGAATGTCCCGATAAAGCTACAATAGACATACATGAAGCCGATGATTATCTTCCTCATCTCTAAAGCTCTAAGGGAATATGATCTATCTGAGGTCGTACCTATAAGCCTTGTCCGCGAGTCAGCGGATAATGTTGTATATGTTGTTGGGGAAAAGGATAAAAAGATCCTAAGAATTAGCAAAAGGCTTGCTGCTGAAGATGTTGCTTTTGAATATGCAGCAATAAAACATCTTGTTCAAAACGGCGCGCCAGTGGCGCATTGGCTAGCGACGAAAACAGGGAAGGCTTATTCGTTGATAGATGGCCATGTTGCAGTTCTTTTTGATTTCTTGCCTGGCTACCATATCAATGTCGACAAGGACCATCTCCCGACACAGGTTCAGGCGTATTCCGCTGGAGCAGGGCTTGGCCGTATGAGTAATGCGACCAGCACTTTTACATCTAATGCTCCGAGAACAAGAACTATCTTTTCCGAGCTCGAGAGAGCCATCTCTCTTGAAGAAATTTTTGTTAAGAATTTTGAAGGAGGTGTGGAGTTCATTGCGCAGGTCAAAGAAGCATTGAAATTTGGCAGAGCACAGGATGAAATAGTTTGCTTTATTCATAATGATTATCGTCCAAGCAATGTCTTTTTTGATGAGAACAATCAAGTAACAGGAATAATCGATTTCGATTGGAGCTGCATGGGTCCCGCAATTAAAGACTTGGCCTTGGCAATTGTGGAGTGGTCTTTCCCTGATGGTGCAATCGAAGCAGATACGGCACTGTTTCAGGAATTTCTAGATGGCTATAACTCTATTTCGAATCAGAAATGGAAGAAGGATGAGAGACTTTACTCCTGGATTAAGTTTACGACTCTCTCAGATGCCGCAACATATTTTTGCGACTTGGCTGAAGATCCGGGCTCTACGAAGCGAATAATTAAATCCTACATGTATCAGAAATTTATTTTCTTTTCAAAATTCGTATGAACAATATTTCTTTCCGAGAGAAACTCGGGGCGTACATCGAAGGAAGGTTCGAAATGAGAATTGTTTCTGTTGAAATTCCTCCCCAAGGGATGTCGAGTTCAGTATTCTTTATTAAAATATCTGACGGTACAGAATACGCCGTGAAATATGGCAAAGATGCGATGAAAGATGTCCCGGCTCTTGATTTGATTTCAAAGAATCATGTTGATATTCCTATACCCGCAGTGCTCGGGTCTTTCCTCTTTGAGGAAGTGCCGGTACTCATCCTAGAAAAAATACAGTTTCCGCTGCTCGAATCGGTCACTGTGGGAGAGATACCGAAATATATTCCTTCTATAATAAGAAACTTACAGAAACTACACACAATAAAATCGGCATTTCCTGGACCACTTGATGGATCAGATAATAAAAAGACGTGGCAAGAACTGTTAGTAGGGATTTTCGATGGCAGTGAATTCAATTGGGATGAGATCTCGGACAGAGAAGGACTGGATAAGAATCTACTACTGATGTCCGTGCAGAAAATGAAAGAAAAAATCAATAACACTGTCTTTGAAGATACAGAGTACTCGCTTCTTCATACTGATTTCAACCAGAGAAACTTGTTTGTGAACTCGCAGACTCACGAGATAGCGGGGATTATCGATTGGGAAGAAGCGATGTTTGGTGACCCACTCTATGATTTCGCACGAGTGCGTATGTATCTGTGGCATTTTGATCTTGGCGATCAGGCAATCAAAGAATATTACGACCTCATGCAGTTCACTCCTGAGCAAAGGGAGCTCGAGGAGCTCTACTGGCTTTCCCGCGTCATCCAATATCTCGGCTGGTATTCCGAAAATCTCACTGAATTTACTAGAGGAAGAATCAAACTCCATCAAGACTATCTGCGAACATATGCCTGGTAGTATGAAATCTATGGAATTACTTAAACTAGAACCATTTCAAGAAACACTGCATGCGAGCATGTGCGGGCCAGCTTCGCTAAAAATAGTACTGAACTATTACGGAGTAGATAAGAGTGAAGAGGAACTCGCGAAACTAATGAACGCGACAGAAGCAGGTACTGACGATATGAGTATTGCGCACGCGACAGAATCTCTTGGGTTTAAGGCGGTGGGAAACGGGGACAGCCACCATTATTTCAGCAATAGCGTGTCATAATAATACTGATGCCACGAGTTGCTCGCGTAGATGTCGGCGAAGAAGTGTATCATGTCGTCAATCGTGCCAACGGCCGTTTTCAGTTTCTCGCCGGAGACGAGGAGTATCGATTATTTGAGCAGCTTCTTTTAGAAACAAAGGAAGTTACGGATATGCGTATCCTTGCATACGAACTCATGCCGAACCATTGGCATCTCGTGCTCTATCCAAGAAACGATGGTGACCTCAGCTTGTTTATGCAAAAGCTCAGCAATGCTCACACCAGAAAAGTGCATGCGCTCACTGGTACGAACGGCACCGGACACCTGTACCAAGGTCGGTACAAATCTTTTCTTGTTGACTCCGACAACTATCTTCTTGCGGTTATTAAATATGTTGAGCGCAATGCAGTACGTGCCAAGCTCGCGCGTCGTCCCGAAGAGTGGCGATGGGGGAGCGCGTGGCGGCGTATACACGGGACAGCCGAACAGAAGAGACTCCTTGATGAGTCGCCGGTGGGTTTCCCGGACGATTATATGAAATGGATCAACGCTGAGGGTAAGGAAAGTGATCTTCAAATAATTCGTAACTCGGTAAACAAAAGTGTCCCGTATGGACGAGACACTTGGGTGGATGCGATGGTATCGAAGCATCATCTTGAATCAACATGCAGATCCCCTGGACGACCGAAAGGGACGTAATGGTATTAGGACACAGAAAGTATCAATAAATGGTGGCTGTCCCCATTTCCCCCCGATTTCTCAGGATTTGGATTTGTCGGCTTTGAGTTTCATCCGCATTTCACAGACACGCCGACTGAGCGCGAGTATCTCGTCCCATACCAGCGAGCCCACGGGCGAGAGATCTATACGTGTAAAGACGGGGCAGGAGTGCACGTTTCTGATTCAGGAGTTGAGGCGTTTGAAGGTGTGTCGAAGTATACTTAACAATATGGAAAATCAACCAGCGAATAATATGGAAAACAACATAACCAATTCAGCCGAATATCTCGGTAAGGTGGTTGCGATACAGATCGACCGACAGTTGGGGACGAAACATCCGAAGCATGGGTTTGTGTACGAGCTTAATTATGGCTTCGTGCCAGGCACAGTCTCGCCTGATGGTGAAGAGCTCGATGCGTACCTGCTTGGTATCGATACTCCTGTCGAGACATTTGCGGGCCAGTGCATTGCGATTATCCATCGCACCAATGACGATGATGATAAATTGATCGTCGTACCAGAAGGAAAGGAATTTTCAGATGATGAGATTCGCGCCCTCACACATTTTCAAGAACAATTCTTTGAATCGGAGATTATACGGAAATAGGACAGGTTGTGAAAACAACAATGAAGGGTACTGGAATCGAACTGCGGCGATCAAAGCAAAAAATGGGGGCAGGAATCGAACTCTAGTAAATACGGGACCAAATCGTCGATTCGTTCATGGACCTTGTGCAAAAAAATGAGCGAAGGCGAGTGTGCAGCGACTGAGCGAGAGCGAGGAAGTACTAAAGTGCAACAGCGTGTATGTGTGCCCATCACCAGCGACCAAAATCTCTTGAGCAAAGCGATTAGAAAATGGAAGTACTCTTGTGGTGCATGAAGCTCCGAAAAGAACACAGAAGCCGCGACGTACGTCGCTGCTTCTGTGTTTGCCTAGATGCAACCTGATACAATTCGGGATATGAGCGAAGGATATTCCAAGCAGAAATACGAAGAACCTTTTCGAGAACACAAAGAGACGCCAATGCGTTTTAAGCTTCCGATCGAATTGATGCTGAAGGCGAATTTCAGAAAAATAGAAATGCGAGGGGAAGAAAATCTCAAAGACTTGCCGCCAGACGCGAAGGTTATCTTCGCCACGACGCACATTTCTGATCAGGACATCATCATGCCCGTTGCGAAGCTCGGCGACCGATTCAGGATGAAAGTCGTGAATGCCTCTCTGCAACATGACATACGGGAGCACGCGATTCCGAACCTCGGTCTCCGTGCAATGGGTATAGAAAATACGATCCCTGTCGATATCAAATGGGGGAAGAGCACAGAAACGGGGAGGAATGAGTACTACTCAAAACAATTCAATCCAGAAAATTTCGTGCCGATGCAGGAAGCACTCGAAGATGGTGATGCAATCGTCATGGCCGCATATACACCGGTACCGATGAAGACGGGCGAGTTGCCTGACAAGGGCGGGAATGGGGCAGTGTACCTCGCAGAAATGTCCGGAGCGGTAATCGTCCCTATCGCAGTGCATATACGATCAGAAGATCCGAACATGGGAATGGCCCGGACGCCAGGACATTCGCTCAAAGAGAAGCCTGTAGCGGAGATGATCATAGGGAAGCCGATCATGCTCGAAGAAATCGAAGGCATTGAGAAATTTGCAGACCTCATTGAAAACCCAGGCGAAGGAGAAAGCCGGAAGGAAATCACTACAGAAAGGAAAAGAATCGCGAAAGATTTGAAAATGCAATCAGACATCGTCATGCAATCTCTGGCGGACTTGCTTCCGGAAGAAAGAAAAGGGAAGTGGGGTATTCCCAATACCGCAACGGGGTAAAAAGGGGTGTCGGTGCGTGTACTATACTAAGAGCTATGAAACACATTCTTATATCGGCTTCGGGTATCTTGGTCTTCAGTTTGTTCGGTTTCGCGCCTTTTGTTTTTGCTACGGTGCCGCCGTCTCTCCTGCTCTCGGCGGCGGGAAGCGGTGATAATGTTCAGCTAACGGTTGCTGGTGATCCGAACGTGAGCGTTCTTCTCTCCTATACCCAGACTGGCTCTGGCCCTCAAATCGTTTCTCTCGGTACGACTAACTCGAGCGGATCTTTCTCGACGATTGTCTCAAGTGCAACGTATGGCCTTACCTCCGGCACGCTTGTCACGGCGATATTGAACGGCACGAGCGGGCCGAAATCGCCGGCAGTCGCATGGCCGGCTGTTACTTCTGCGAATTCTCTTACGCTCAGTCAGAATGCCATTGTGGTAAGCGCAGGCTCTTCATCGAGTATCACCGCGACCAACCCCGGTTCTGCCGCACTCTACGTATCAAATAATTCAAACGCATCAATTGCTAATGTGAGTATTAGCGGCACACAGGTTACCATCTCAGGGAATACTGCCGGCTCGACGACAGTGACTCTTTGTCAGGTGGGGAATACGACAAATTGCCCGAGCGTCTACGTCACCGTGGAGCAAGCTGGCGCGGGCCAGCTCTCGCTCAGCCAGACGAATGCTTCAGTAGTAAGCGGGCAGAACCTGCCGATCACTATCAGTGGTGGCAATGGAGTATATCAAGTCACGAACAATTCAAACGCAAATATCATACAAGCGAGTGTGAGCGGCTCAGTATTGACGCTCAGTACTGGCGCAACGAGCGGATCTTCCTCGATTACGATCTGTTCCTCTGATAATGCTCTGTGCGGCGTCGTTGTGGCGACAGCTGGGAGCGCAAGCTCCATCGCAATTTCTTTTAGCACGAGTGCACCGACGGTCTCGATCAACCAGAGCACGACGGTCAACATTTACGGTCCTGCAGGCGTGCAGTTCTATGTTTCCTCAAATTCCAATCCGAGCGTTGCGCAGGCGAACCTCTCTGGAACGGTCCTGACCCTGACCGGTATTGCGGTTGGATCGTCGTCCATCAGCGTCTGCGCTTCGACGGGCACCTGCGCTTCGCTTACGGTAACGGTTCAAGGAGTTGCGACTGGAGGGAACATTACGCTGAGTCAAAATGCAGTCTCGATTCTCTCGGGACAGAACATGAATATAACCGTTTCGGGCGGCGAGCAGCCCTACCTCATCGCAGGTGGAACTGCGTCAGTTTCGCAAGAGACTCTGAACGGCAATACTCTGACGATCTATGGCGTCGCGACTGGTACTTCGGCGGTGAATGTGTGTTCTGCAGGCGGCGGGTGCATTCGACTCACCGTCACGGTAAATGGCGGCGGCACTTCAGCCGCATCAACAGTGACAAGCGCCTCTCCGTCTGTCGTGCCGGTTGTGTCGCCGACTGCGGTATCGGCGGTTACACCAGCTGCGCCGGTGATTCCTGCGTATATATTTACGACCTATCTCGCACCTGGCTCGACGGGATCCGAAGTGACTGAACTTCAGAAAGTGCTTGTAGCGCAGGGGCTTCTCTCTGCGGCGCCAAATGGCTATTACGGCGCCCAGACAAAAGCAGCCGTCGCGAAATTTCAAGCGGCGCATAGCATAAGCCAACTCGGCATCGTCGGCCCCGCGACGCGCACCGCGCTCAATAGAATTGAAAGCCCACTCGCCTCAAGCGAGAGCCCCGCAAATGCGTCCATTGCAAATATGACGTTGATTGAGCTGAAGGCGGAAGTGCAGACGCTTCAATCCGAGCTCACCCAAGCCCTGAATCGTATTTCGCAACTGACAGGACAATAGAATCAAGGTCTGCGCTTGACAGCCGGTGCAGGGACAAGATATCATTCAAATGTACGTTTGAATGATAGTTCGTCTTGACCTTATGAATTATAATATACAAAATATCTTATACAGAATATGAGGTACAGAATGGGATATACCGTGCGCCCGAGTTGTTGAAATAGTATGACGGCACTTACCCAAACTAACGTAGAGAAACTCGCCAGAAAGCTCATTGTGGCTGGAGACCAACGCAGGCTCAAGATCCTCTGCATCATCTTCGATGAGAAGAAAGTGTGTGTCTCGGCGATTGCAGAACAGCTTGGTATGAGTGTTGCAACGGTATCTCACCATCTGCAATCGCTCTCGAAAGCAGGTTTTCTTGAACCGAACAGGGAAGGGAAACAAGTGTGTTACACGCTTATGAAATCAAAATTCAATACCGATCTTAAAAATTTCATCTGTAGGAATAGATACCTAACCATATAAAACATGTCACAAGTCTTAAATATCACCGCAAGTCAGTTTGAAAAAGAAGTACTGAAGTCATCAGTTCCCGTCCTTGTTGATTTCTGGGCGCCGTGGTGCGTACCATGCCAAATGATGGGCCCAGTACTCGATGAAGTGGCAAGGGATTTTGACGGCAAGGCGAAAGTGATAAAAGTCGATGTCGATAGCCAGGAAAATATCGCTCTTGCGCAGCAGTTTAGGATCATGAGCATACCGAATATGAAAATATTCAAAGGTGGCGCGGTTGTTGAGGATTTCGTTGGGATGCGATCAAAATCTGACCTGGCGAGCGGAATCGAAAGACATAGCTAGTGCCCCCCCATGGGTGCCGCCCATGGCTTCCTTATACTCGGGTCTGGTTCCAAGCTATACTTAGCTTAACAGCCATATAACTGCAATGTATAAGCGCGTCATCGTAAAAGTAGGTACCAAAGTGCTTTCCCTTGAGGATGGCCAGCTTGCTATTGAAACGCTTAAACACTTGGTTGAGCAAATTGTTTCTCTAAAGAAGAAAGGCATAGAAATCATATTGGTCACCTCCGGCGCTATGGGCGCAGGAAGAAGTCTCATCAAGCTTAAGAACGCCGAAAAGATTGCCGAAAAGCAGGTGCTTGCCGCGGTGGGGCAGGTGAGCCTGATGAAGACCTATTCAGATGCGTTTGAGAAATATAATCAGCTTTGCGCCCAGATACTCGTCACAAAAGAAGATTTCAGAGACAAGACGCATTATCTCAACATGCGCATGTGTTTTGAAAATTTGCTTGCGAGCGGCGTCGTGCCGATAGTAAATGAGAATGATGTTGTCGCGACTACGGAACTCCTGTTCACCGATAATGACGAACTTGCGGGGTTGGTCGCGTCTCAGCTCAGTGCTGACGCCGTCATTATCCTAACGAGTGTCGAAGGTTTCTTAACGGGCGATCCTAAAGATGAAAAATCCAAAGTCATCCCCGAGATTGATTTCAGCAATATAGGCACCTATCAGAAATACATATCACCTGACAAAACCGAATTTGGCCGTGGAGGGATGCGTACGAAGTACAATATCGCCAAGAAGCTTGCTCTTCAGGGTATCGCTGTTCACTTCGCTAACGGGAAGCGCAAGAACGTGGTAATGGATGTGATGTCGGGCAACGCCGTTGGCACCAGATTTGTGCCTCGCAAGAAGTCCTCTTCGCTGAAAAGACGAATAGCATATTCAGACGGTCTCACGAAGGGTACCGTACAGATAAACAAGTGCGCTGAGGATCTGCTCGTCTCTAAAACCAGGATAATGAGTTTGTTGCCTGTGGGCATAATCGGCGTCAGCGGGGACTTTACTAAAGGCGACATCATCGAAATTATTACCGAAGATAGACAGCAGCTCGGTTTCGGCATCGCTGAGTACGGTGCTGCAAAAGCGAAAGAACTTATAGGGGTGCAGAATGCCCGTCCGATCATTCACTATAACCACATGTTCATCGGTGCTTAAGAATGAAGCGAATTAGGCTATACTTTAGCCCATGAGTGTTAAAGAGACTACACAAGTGGGGAATAAAGTCATTGTATGAAAGTCGTTATCGCCGGGAGCGCAGGACTGCAAGAGGGAATTCAAAAGTGGATTCAGTATTGGGAAAATAAAGAAGGGTGTTCGGTTATAAATTATCCGCACGAAATACCACCGGATAATTTTAGAGGTCTGTATCCCGAGGTGCACGCCGATTTCTTTAAAGACATAACCGAAGCGGATGTGCTCTTTGTCGCCAACGAAAAGAAGAACGGTATCGAGGGGTACATCGGAGCCGAGACGTTCGCGGAGCTCGCATTCGGCCTCGCTCAGAACCTGGTGTACGGTAAAAAGATAAAACTGATACTCGCCCATATGCCGGTAAAAGAAATCGCTTGTTATGAAGAAATAGTCTTATGGCTTAAGCTGGGCTGGGTCGAATTGCTGCACGACTGAAGGGCACTCACGATTTTAAGGCTTTTCTTTTTGTGCAAGCAGAAATTTGTCTGATTGATTCGTAGTATACTGAACGCACATAATAAAAAACCTATGAGCTACCACGCCAATATCATCACCGACACGCAAGAGAATGAAAATTTTAGGAAAGTTCTGTTTACTGGGAAAAATAGCCAGCTCGTGGTAATGAGTATTCCGCCCGGCGGTGAAGTTGGAAAGGAGACGCATCAGTACACTGAGCAGACACTCTTCTTTCTCTCGGGGACCGGAAAGGGAGAGTTTGACGGTAAGACTTTTCCAGTCGTCGCCGGCGATGTCGCCGTCGTAATCCCGGGAACCGAGCATAACTTCTGGAACACCGGTATGGATGTCATGAAGATCTACACGGTCTATGCCCCGCCGAATCACATTGATGGCCGCGTACATGCGACCAAGGCAATTGCTGATGCCGACACAGAAGATGAAGCGATAGGAGAGACGAAGCCGATCTGTAACTGCGAGAAATAAGCGTTTCTTTGCTTACGCAAAGCCGGGGAAGTAATCGACTCTAATGTGGAAACGCGGCACGCCCATAGCACGGAGCGTCGCGGTGAATGCTTCGCACATGCCGTGCGGGCCGGAGATATAGAAGATGCGCTCTTTGTAATCAGGGATCTCCCTCTTGATAAGAGCTGCGTCGATCATCCCGCTGTAGGTACCGGCCATCGATGACGGCTCGTTGGTGACTGCATACACAGTTTTCATGCCAATGCTGCGTGCGGCGGTATCGAAGGTGTCTTTATAGGCAATTTCAGCAGCAGTTCTATTTGAATAAAGAAGAGTGACCGAACGCGGGTCGTGCGTGTCAACGAGGTACTGTGTCATGCTCCGAAAAGGAGTTATGCCGATACCGCCTGCAATAAAGGCAATTTTCTTTTTTGCGTCATTCGGCAAGACGAAGTCCCCCGCGACATGCGAGGCGGAGAGCGTGTCGCCCTTTCGCATTGCCCAAAGTGCGCGTTTGAAACTGCTCATTGGTTCATAGAATTTCACCCCGAGACGGATGACATTCTCAGTTGGTGAAGAGGCAATGGTGAAGAATCGACGGTTGCCGCGATTGTCAGAAAACTTGTGGCCAAGCGTCCATTCGAGGTACTGGCCTGGACGGAACACAAGCGGTCGATTGGGCGTGAAGACGAATTCATAGGCGCCAATGGCGAGCTGGTTTCTTTCCACCAGGGTGAGAGTAAGGCGGCCTTTCGGGCTGACGACGTAGACAAAGACATTCCCGATAAGCAGCGCGAGTTCAGGAGTGAAGTAGAAAGAGCCGAGGTGGATATTTGGAGCAAAGAGGAAACCAACGATGGCGCCATAGGCGACCCGCAATAGCCGGCTTGGCGGCATGGTGAGCGGCTCGGTGAGCATCACCAGAGCGAGGAAGAAAATCGGAGAATTCTGAAGCGTCTGTGCGATAGCTCTTCCGTAATTTCCCCCGGTGGCAGTGAGAGCGATAGTGAGAAGCGCGACGATGAAAAATGAAAGGACCAAATCAAACCGGCGGATCTTGCGTACGATAAGCAATCCGCCAAAAAATACGAAAGGGAAGAGGTAGAAATTCCCACCCACCCACCAGCTCGCCCCTCGGCCGAGTACGAGTGCAGAGAGCGCGACGCCGAAAGCAGCGGGGTTAAAGATGTGTTTCGCTTCGAGCGCGAAAATATATTTTGATGCCATTGCCCACACTGATGCAAAAAGGAGGAACCCCACACCGGCGTAATTGCTCGGATCGACTGGAGTGATGAGAAGCGCGAGAATAAGAGCAGTGATATATACCGATTCGACGTTTGGATCTGCCACGAACACTTTTGCGAAGAGCATGTTCGTACCCCAGCACGCGGCGAGTATCAGGAGCGTCGAGAATGCGAGACTCCCCAGATTCTCGGGGAATACGCCAAAAAATCCGAAGAATGCCGCAGCGACGAGAAGCGTCACGAGGTAGTACAGCACGAGGCGGTACATTGTAATTTTATTCAAGAAAGCGTCGATGAAAGCCATTTACTTTTTTGCGAGCGCAAGCGCTGCGGCAAGCGATTCCTTGAAGGCCCCGCTCGTGAAGGTTGCGCCAGAAACCCCGTCAACCTGCGCGCTTTGTGCCTGGATAGCCTCTTGCGTGAGGAGCGGCATCGCCTGGCTGTTGATAGAGATCGAGTTGCTACGATCGTTGGGGTACTGCAAGAAAACGACATCGGTAATCTTGCTTCCCTGTATCACGGCTTTCACCTGGACGGTGCCGTAGTAGGCATCGGCGGCACTCCCCGTATACGAACCGTCGGCGTAGAGCCCCATCATCGCTCCTCGCCCCCGCATCATTGAGGATGGTTGCACGGGAGCTGTAGCCGCCGGCGTGGGAATAGAAGAGATAGTTATTTGAGAAAGGGTCTGCTGGATCGCCGCGTTCGCTTCTTGAAGTGATTTGCTCGGGTTTGTGGCGGCATCGCCTGTGGAAGATGAGGATGTAGTGGTGACGAGCCCCGAATCGTTCGCGTGCTGCCAGACGGCATACACGACGGACGTGATGATGAGTCCGAGAGAAAGGACGAGTTTATGGCGCGTCAGTGTATTTTTTATGAAAGCCATTATTCATTGAGGACAATGTTGGCGGGAGAACCAGCGGAGAACCGTTGGATATTGTCGATCGTCGTATCAAGGATGCGCTTCATTGCCTCGATGGTGTTAAAAGCGACATGAGGCGTGACGATGACACGCGGATGACCGATGAGATAGTGATTCTCGAGCGTAATCCTGAGTGCCCCCTCATTTGGGTGCGGCGCAGAGAGCAATGCTGTCTCATCGACGAGATCGCCTTCTTCCTCAAGAACATCGAGCCCTGCTCCTGCGAGAATATCGTTCTTAAGCGCATCAACAAGCGCCTCGGTCTCGACGATAGCGCCGCGTGCGGTGTTGATGAGGTAAGCACCTTTCTTAATGGTGTGAATGTTGTCTCGGTTGATGAGGTGATGTGTGTGCGCATTGTACGGGACGTGGAGCGTGATGATGTCAGACGAAGCGAGCAGATCGGGAAGAGATGCGTAGGTAAAGTTGTTTTGCTCGGCAACCCCCGGAGTAGGGTGCACTTCATAGCCAAGCACTTTCATGCCGAAGCCATTGGCCATTTTAATCACATGCATGCCGATATGCCCGCAACCGACGACGCCGATTGTCTTTCCTGCGAGATCGAAGCCTCGCAGGTCGTTTGGTGAGAATGAACCAGTACGGACCTTCTCGCTTGCTTCTGGTACGCGGCGTGAGAGCGAGAGGATAAGTGCAAAGGTGAATTCAGCAACAGTGTTTTCGCCATACGAGGGAACGTTTACGACGACGATGCCGCGCGCTTTCGTCGCTTCCAGATCGATATGATCAAAACCGGTCGAGCGAGTAGCTATGAGCCTGAGCGAGGGGAAACGATTCAGCTCTGCTTCCCCGATAGGTGATTCGATAAAGGTACAAAGTGCGGTCGCGTCGGGGTCGATGAGATCGGGATACGCAGAAAATGCGCCACTGTGGAAAATAAGTTCCTCATTTTGAATCTTTTCGCGCACATATTCCTCCTCCCATGCTTCACCAGCAAAATAATGTATCTTCATGCTTTATATCTTACACTGTCGCCGCTTCCAATTCTATAGCAAGCAGGCGTTCGTATTTCTCGAGACGCTCTTTCTGTCCGAGGCCGCCAGCTTTGATGCCATGGGCGCCGATACCATAGGCGAAGTCGGCGATGAAGGTGTCATCAGTCTCGCCGGAGCGGTGTGACGCGATAGCGGCCATACCGGCGGCATACGTCGCTTGTACGGCCTGAATCGCTTCGCGTACCGACCCGATTTGGTTTGGCTTGATGAGGACCGCAGTAATCTCTTTGTTCCGAACAGCTTCAGCAATGCGCGCAGGGTTGGTGACAGTCAGATCGTCGCCGACGATAATCACCTTGCCGCCAATAGCCGCAGTGAGGTGGGTAAAGTCGGTTGCGGAGTTTTCAGAAAATGGGTCTTCGATACTGTGAATGGGGAAGCGGGTAGAGAGGTCCTCGTAGATATGCAGCAGTTCGTCAGCCGAATAAGCTCTCCCGAGCAGATGGTATGCCCCGCTGATAAAGAGCTCGTTTGCGGCGGCATCGATCGCGATGGCAGTACCAGGAAATTGCGTGATAAGGTCAGTCAAGACTTCGAATGGCTCATCGAGCGCAGCAAAGGTCGGTGCATAGCCGCCCTCATCGCCCATAGGGACATTCCCAAGTCGTTCCCCAAGTTTTGCGAAAGCTTCTTGTGCGATTGTGTAGGCCGCATGCGGCGCCCCCTCGATCACGAGAATATATTCCTGAAAGGGAAGCTTGAAGTTGGCGTGGATGCCGCCGTTCATGACATTCATGTAGAAGCGCGGGGCAGCAGGAGTCGTCCCTGCGCGATTCGCAATTGCTCTCCAGAGCGGCAGGCCCTCCGCGGTAGCGAAGAGCCGCATCGCGGCGATCGAGACCGAAAGGATAGCGTTTGCGCCGAGCCGCGTCTTATTCGGCGTGCCATCGAGCTCGATAAGGAGTTGGTCGATTTCATCGGCCGAAGCGAAGTCGTGTCCGACAAGAGCCGCAGCGATTTCACCGTTCACATTCTCGATGGCGCCAGCGACGCCGCCGTCAGCATCGCGCAGTTCGAGTGCTTCATGGCTTCCGGTGCTTTTTCCTGAAGGTATCGATGCTATCGCAGAAAATGTGTCAGCGGTGAGCGTCGTTTCAACGGTCGCTCTCCCGCGCGTGTCGAGAATCGATTGAGCGAGGACAGAAGTGATACGCATAGTTACCGAGAGAGCTTTTCTTCGATCAGGGCGACATGCTCGACGGTTTTCACGACCGAATCGGGATTGAGCGACATGCTCTCGATGCCCTCGCGAACGAGAAATTCGGCGAATTCCGGAATATCGGACGGGCCCTGGCCGCAGATGCCGATGTACTTTCCGCGTGCGATGCACTTGCGGATGACCATGCTGATGAGCGCTTCAACCGCTTCGTCGGTCTCATTGCCGATGTGCGTAACGATGCCCGAGTCGCGATCGAGACCGAGGGTGAGCTGGGTGAGGTCATTGGAACCAATCGACATTCCGTCGAAGAGGTCGAGAAATTCTTCAGCGAGAAGTACGTTGCTCGGGATTTCACACATCATGTAGACCGGCGTCACCTCCTGGCCGTTCTTGGCGATCGATTTCGCGACCAGGCCATGCTCAGCCATAACCTCAAGCACCTGTTCGGCTTCGTGGAGGGTGCGACAGAAGGGGAGCATTGGAATCACATTATCGAGGCCCATATCCTTGCGGACTTTTACCATCGCGCGGCACTCAAGTGCGAAGGCGGCTTTGAATTTCGGATCATAATAGCGAGAAGTACCGCGCCAGCCGATCATCGGGTTCTCTTCTTTCGGCTCATACGCTGCGCCCCCGAGGAGCGTTGAGTATTCGTTGGTCTTGAAGTCTGAGAAACGGACGATCACCTTGCGCGGCGCGAAGGCTGCACCGATCTTCGCGATACCGTAGGCGAGATTGTCGACGTAATATTCAACAGGATCTTTCCATCCGCTGATTCTTGCATCGATTGCAGCACGGATTTTCGGAGACTGTTTCTTGTAGTTGAGGAGCGCCATAGGGTGCATGCCGATCGTCGATGCAATGATGAATTCCTCGCGCGCGAGCCCGACGCCGTCGACTGGGAGGAATGACTGCTCGAAGGCGATATCCGGAGAAGCGATGTTCACCATAATCTTCGTCTGCGTCTTCGGCAGTGCACCGAGTGAGTGCTCGTTGACTGCAATCTTCGCTTTACCGGCGGTGACGACACCCGCGGCACCAGAAGCATCGACGGTAATCATCGTGCCGGTCTTGAGGACTTTTGTCGCGTTCCCGGAACCCACGATAGCGGGGAGACCGAGCTCGCGAGAGACGATTGCGGCATGGCTCGTGCGACCGCCCTTATCGGTGACAATAGCGCTCGCCATCTTCATGATCGGTTCCCAGTCGGGGTCGGTCATTGTGGTGACCAGGATCTCTCCCTGCTTAAATTCTCTGATCTGCTTCGGATTCATGATCAGGTGCGCTTTGCCTGAGGCGGCCTTCGAACCGACGGAGATACCGCGCACGAGTTCCTTCCCTTGTTCAGAGACTTTGTACTCGATAAGTTTCGTGTAGTCGCGCTCGGCCTGCACCGTTTCGGGGCGTGCCTGCACGATGAAGAGTTCGCCAGAAAGGCCATCTTTTGCCCACTCCATATCCATCGGTGTCCATTTCTTCGCACGCTCAGTGTAATGTTTCTCGATAATGGCACCCCAAGTAGCCATAGTGATGATTTCCTTGTCGGTAAGTACGAAACGCTTTGTGTCAGCGATAGGGGTCGAGATGATCTTGGTTTGTATCACGCCGGCCTTCCCGGTGCTGTAGATCATTTTCTTCAAATTGGTGCCGATCTTCTTCAGGATAATCGGAGATTTCACTTTGCCGATGCGCGATTTCGAGACGAGGTATTCGTCTGGCGTGACATGTCCTTGCACGATCATCTCGCCTAGGCCGTAGGTCGCGTTTACGACCACGATATCGCGGAAGCCGCTCTCGGTGTCGACAGAAAACATGACGCCCGAAGCGCCCTTGTCGGAACGGACCATTTTCTGCACGCCCACGGAAAGGGCGACTTTCATATGATCGAACCCTTTATCAGCGCGATAGGAGATTGCACGATCGGTGAAGAGCGAAGCCATCGTCCAGATGGAGGCACGGACGACATCCTTCCCGCCGCGGATGTTGAGGTAGGTTTCTTGCTCGCCGGCGAAAGAAGCGCCCGGCAAATCTTCGGCGGTCGCGCTCGAGCGCACTGCGACGTCAGTGTTCTTTCCATATTGCTGCTCCATGCGTGCATAGGCCTCAACAATCGCCTTTTCGAGATCCTTTGGGAACGGGGTCGAACGCATTTTATCGCGCACGAGCTTGCCGCGCCGTGAAAGCTCTTTCAAATTTCTGGTGTTCAGCCCCTTGAGGGTCGTTTCTATAAAAATATCGAGACCGGTCTCTTTGAGGTAGTGGTAGTAGGCACTCGCTGTCACTGCGAAGCCGTGCGGGACGCGTACGCCCTGCGGCTCTACATCGCGGATGAGCTCGCCAAGCGATGCATTCTTGCCGCCGACCTGCGCGACATCGTCCATGCTTATATCTTCAAACCACAGAACAAAGGAATCTTTCATAGTTACTTTTTTATGGCAATAATAATGTCGGACACATTCGATTCAGTATACCCTGTCGTAAGCGTATCACCGGATGCTACGAAGAAATCATAAGAACTATGGGCAGCGAGCGCATCGCGTATCGAAAGCTTGTGCGCACGCACGTGAGCGAGCGTGGTTGCGTCGGCTATTGCCCCTGCCGCATCGGTGTCATCGCGCCCATCAGAGGCGAGCGACAGCACCAGCTCATCATCGCCAACTTCTTCGAGCGCTGCGAGTGACAACTCTTGGTTACGCCCCCCTCTGCCCGGGTGCGCCCCGAGTGTCACCGTGCTCTCACCCCCGTAGAGCAGGACGGTTTTTGAGGGAAGCGTGTGAAGCTCCTGCGCGATAGAGCGCCCAAGATCGCGTGCTTCGCCAGTGAGATGGTCGGTCATAATCGTGGCGGTATAGCCGCGCCTTATCGCCTCTTCTTGCATCGCACGGAGCGCGTCTTCGTTGGTGAGGAAGAGGATGTTGGTTACATGGTTGAAGTGTTCAGTGTCTTTTGGCGTTTCTATAAAGGTTACTTTCGTGCGGTCGATCTGATAGTGACTGAGAATCGCTTCGGCGTCGTCGACAGTCGAAGTGTCGATGACGGTCGGACCAGAGGAGATGAATTGCAAATCGTTTCCCGGAACGTCAGAAATGATGAGTGAAATAATTTCAGCGGGATAGGCGATTCTCGCGAGCCCGCCGCCCCGCATGAATGAGACGTGTTTGCGCACAGTGTTCATCTCCTGTATCGAGACGCCGTGCGAGGTGAGGTCGGTAAAGAGATTGCCTTCATCGAGGGCAGTCATCGGTGCCTTGGGGAGGCATAGGAGTGTCGAGCCGCCACCAGAAATAAGCATAAGAACGAGGTCGTCGGCTGTGCAGTCCGAGAGCATCTCGACGATGCGTCTGGTCGCACGCACGTTCGTCTCGCTCGGGAGCGGGTGCGTGCCGAGGTGTACCTCGATCTTGGGGGAAGCGTATTCTTTTAGATTTGCGACGTCGAGGGCGATGCCGGCAGTGAGCCGATCGCCGAATATTTTCTCCACCGCACTTGCCGCCGCAACGGCGCATTTGCCGACGCCGATGAAAAAGATCCGTCGTCCGGCGAGTCGGTAGGTCGCCGCACCGATATGAAGTTCTTCATTCTCGATATGCAGTCCGCGCACGAGTGCCGCGCCGGTATTGATGGCAGCATAGCCTGCTTCGGCGAGCGAAAGTGCGTCCAGACGCAGGGTGTCTCCCGCGAGCGCTTCGAAATTCCGTACCACTCGATCCATTTGAGTAACTATATCAGATAGTTACGACTTTTTTGCCGAAGGGATGCTGATTTTTCTGCGACGCGCACGAATCCGATGAAGGAGTACGTTACCATTCGTGTCGATACTGGCCAAACCCGATTCGTACATGTCGAAACCGCCAGCATTCACATACCGGATGCCATCCATAGAAAATTCCCACGGGTCATGAGTGTGTCCGGCAAATGCGTAGTGAGCATCGTGTTGCTTGGCAAGCGTCATTGTGCCAGCCGCGACTCGGTTGGGTATCCTCGTCAGTGACTTCACACCGCGTTTCGTGAAGCTGGCTATCTTGTGTTTTTCCCGGTCTATTCGTTTCAAAATGTCCCAAAAGAATCCGCCCAGTTTGGCGATGACTTTCCCCACTCGCTTCCCTCGAACAATATAGTCCCACTGATCGCCATGGATATGCAGGAATCTCATTCCCCGATATTCATGCAACAGCAGCTCTCCCATCTCCCAATTCCCGATCAATGCAAGCGCCTCGAGGACATCGCGTTCATTTGAATCGCGCACGGATCCTCCTTCTTTAAGAAGCGCCGCTACCTGCTTGATGAGCAGGTGCACATCTTTGTCGTGGTTGCCGCGCGTGTACACGACGCGCATGCCTGCACGGTGTTTCGCATCGATAAGATGCAAAAGGTCTTGCTCCTGCTTGCTCAGGTGCCTCAGCAAATATTTGAGAGAATCCGTTTCCAAGAAGTCGCCATTCAGAACGAGCATTTGGCATTCGGTTCTGGAGAGTATTTCTATCAGAGCACCGCAGCGATTGTGCGCCCCAAGATGCACATCCCCGGGACTAAGCATATATATCTGCTTAGGCAGTTCAGGAACTATTCTTTCAACATACGTCTTTGGTTGTGCGGGAAGCACAGCGCTTCTTGTGGGGGAGACCATACGGTAATTGCAGTATCAAATATATCTGTTTTTTGCGAACGGATTTGTAAGGATTATGGGCAACTTACACGACAGAAGCGTCCCTGCGGAAGCAGGACAGAGGTGTTCATAACGCCCATTCTAATGTATATGACACAAAATGAAAATCCCCAGAGAGGAGTACTATACCTCCATATGAAGGAAACACGGCTCAGTATGGGCATGCCGATTGAGATAGAAATTGTCGGCGAGGGCAGCGAAGCAGCGCTTGAGGCGGCATTTGCCTACCTCGCCTCGGTCGATGAACGCTTCAGTACCTATAAAGAGGACAGCGAGATATCGCGATTCAATCGCGGCGAACTCTCGCTCGCTGCCGCAAGCCCGCTTCTGCACGAAGTCTTTGCTCTGGGGGAGAAGGCGAAGAAAGAGACGGACGGGTATTTCGATATCCGTCGTCCGGACGGGAACATCGATCCATCGGGTATGGTGAAAGGGTGGGCGATACTGAACACGGCGAAGCTGCTGCATGATGCTGGCTGCGAGGATTTTTTCATAAACGCGGGGGGCGATATCGCGATGAACGGGAATCCGCCAGCTGGCGGAGCAGAGGACAAAGAATGGAGTGTCGGTATCAGAAATCCGTTCAACCTGCTTGAAATCGTAAAAGTCGTGTATCCGCGCGGGAAGGGTGTCGCAACCTCAGGCTCCTACATCCGCGGCGACCATATTTATAATCCGCTCAGGCCGGAAGAAAAGTTGCACGATATCGTGAGTATCACCATCATCGGCCCCGACGTGCTCGCCGCAGACCTGCTCGCGACTGCCGCTTTCGCGATGGGGAGGCAGGGTATTGCTTTCGTCGAGAATCGGCCCGGCTTCGAGGGCTACGCTATCGACGCGAGCGGCATCGCGACTATGACGAGCTGCTTCAGCACATTCACTACCCCCTAAAAAAGAAGTGTCGGCTATTGCCGACACTTTAAAATACAACTCGCACCCCGCTTCGTTACGCTATTTTCCTTGCGTACGCGGCGTAACTCCAGATGCCTAGCCCGATAGCGACGACGCCAAGCAGAATCAGCGAATGCAAGAGGCCGAGTGTTCCCGTGAGAAATCCAAACATCGTGAGTCCGATGATCGACAGCAAGTTTGCTGTAGAGGATTGTATGGACAGGACCGTCGCTCGGATGTTACTTGCAATATGTCGATTCATGTAATCCCCGACAAATGGACGCATGAACCCTCTCACGATGTTCTGCACGACCACCAAGTACGCGAATAGCTGTGTCGGTACGGAACCCATGAGAAGGATAGGAATCCCGATGCATAGGATCATACCGATGATGCAAGCTCGCTCTCCGAGCCAATGTTCCACCTTGTACGCATAGTGACTCGATAGCCATGCCACCGCATTGAGGCAGAAGAAGATGGCGCCATAATATACGAGCGGCAAGCCGACGTACTCGAAGTACGGGTTGTAGGTGAAGAACCATACTTTCGAGGTCGTAGCGAGCAGGGCCGCGAATCCGATCATCCAACGCACTTCAACTGACCGAAGCACGAAGGATACCCCTTGTTTCAGGACCTCGATTTGTTTCCGTGCGGAATAGTGTCCCGTCCGTATCGGCTCCTTGAAAAAGAAAGCGGCAAAGAGCGGAATCACCACGAACGGAAGACATAACCAGAGCGGAAGTCTCAGCTCGATGTCGGCGAGTATACCCGTCACGAGAGAGCAGAATGCGATAAGGATCAGTCTCGATCCGATCGCTTGCCCTTCGATTCGCTTGAATTCGCTTTGGCGGCCTTGCTCCTTGAGCGTGTCATAGAGCAAGGCAGTATCAGCTCCTGACTGCATCGTGAAGCCGACCGCCCAAAGGATGTTACCGACCCATGCGTCAAGCGGGGTTGTCATCGTCACGAAGAAGAATGCGCTGCCGGTGAGGAATACTCTGCCGATGATGATGCTTCTTTTCCGGCCAATCATGTCTGCGAATGCTCCGGACGGGATGTCGAGAATGACGCATATGCAGAGCACTGTCGACTCCATATAGTAGATATCCGACAGCGGCATGTGTGCGAGCTTCTGCAGGGAGATGATGAGGATGGGACCCCAGAAGAGAGGTTCATTGAAGAGCGCGTAGATGCGATACAGCAGAACATTCCGTCCGACGTCGTGTTCGTCCACGTGATTACTCCTTGAGTTAAGTTAATGGGTGCGAATTTTCAAAGAACATGCTCTGCTCCAGAAGATGAGAAAACCTCGGCTTCTGCAGAGCCGAGGTTTTTCTTGAGTGTCTTGGAAAGTGGAGAGAAGAAAAATCGCGGCTATACACAAGCGGAAACGGCAAGATCTGAGATCTTGAACATTTCTGTCGGGCAATAACCGCAATTTCGATTCATAGGTCCATGATAACTCTTCATACATTTTTGTCAAATTTTGGAGTTACGGCAGTTGCATTTCAAAGAGGAATTTTCAACTGACATGGTACTGTATGAGTATGGATACCAATGTCGCCAATTCCAAAGACTACCTCGGCAAGGTAGTCATTATTCAAATCGACCGGCAGCTCGATTCCAAGCACCCCAAGCATGGTTTCGTCTATGAGCTCAACTACGGTTTCGTACCAAACACCGTTTCGCCAGACGGCGAAGAGCTCGACGCCTATCTGCTCGGTGTGGACACACCAGTCGAGACATTTACGGGCCGCTGCATTGCCATCATTCATCGCACCAACGATGACGATGATAAATTGATTGTCGTACCAGAAGGGAAGGAGTTCTCAGATGATGAAATTCGCACCCTGACGCATTTTCAGGAGAAATTTTTCGAATCAGAAATCGTGAGATGATAAAGTCATCAAAATATGAAAAAAATTAAAGCAATCATCATTCCGGGGAATGGCGGTAATAATCCAGAAGACAAATGGTTTCCATATGTGAAAAAGGCTCTAGAAGAGCTTGGTGTCGTGGTATTAAATAATAAATACCCCGACCCGATGCTAGCCCGAAAAGAATATTGGTTACCTTTCATTAAAGAACAAGGTGCCGATGAAAACACTGTTCTTATTGGCCATTCGTCTGGTTCTGTTGCGGCCATGAGGTTTGCTGAAGAAAACAAAATTCTTGGTTCGGTGCTTGTGAGTGCCTCTGTTTCAGATCTTGGTAATGAAGATGAAAAGAAAAGCGGCTACTTCGATACTCCTTGGAATTGGAATGCTATAAAGGAGAACCAAAAATGGACCATACAATTTGCGTCTACAGATGATCCATACATCCCCATCTCAGAAGCGAGAGAAATACATAGGCAATTGGATACTCGATATTACGAATATACCGATCAAGGCCACTTTAGTTATCGCGAAAAGAAATTTGAATTCCCTGAGTTGGTCGCTGCTATTTCAGAGGAATTAAATTAAACATCTGTTTATGACATTCATTAAAAATGAAAACTGAATTTGAAGCCACCTTTCTGAATGTCGACAAAGATTTGGTTCGGGAGAAATTGAAAAGCGTCGGAGCAAGGCTGGTACGTCCCGAATATAAACAGAGGCGGGTGAATTTCGATCTGCAAAGCTTAGGCAGGGATTTTTGGGAATGGGCGCGAGTCCGGGACGAGGGAGACAAGATTACGATGGCGTATAAGAACATTCCTCCCGACTCATCGATTGACGAGCAGAAGGAGATCGAATTTACCATCTCCGACATGGATGCCGGCATCGGGTTCCTCAAGACGCTCGGCGCGCGGATGACAAACTACTCCGAGACTCTGAGGGAACGCTGGGAGCTCGACGGGGTCGAGATAGATATCGATACGTGGCCGCACCTTGAACCATATATAGAAATAGAAGCGGATAGCGAAGAGAAGGTCCGGGTTGTGGTTAAGAAACTCGGATACGAATGGGATGATGCGAAGTTCTGCGGTGCAGGGAAGATATACGAGATGGTGTATGGGATTCATCCGGACAAGCTCTCGAAAGACGCAGTCGTGAGACTCACCTTCGATGACCCGAATCCTTTTATTTAAAATATGGAAATAGAATTAGGTTTTCAAGGAAGTCTGATCAAACACATTGAAAATAAATACGCGATGAGTGTTGCGTCCATCAAAACTCCTCCGCAGGGGATGTCGACACTCACTTCGAAATGCTACAGTGGCTGCATGGCCGAAGATAAGAAATTCATCGTTCGTTGCAGAGCCGTCATCCTCCATGAGGGGAAATTGTTAGTGGTGAAGCACCCTCACGACACCAGTTTCGCGGCTCTTCCTGGCGGCCATTTGGAGTGGGGAGAGGACGTGAAGGAATGCATGCGCCGCGAGGTCGTAGAAGAATTGGGAATCGAGCCTCAGATAGGCAGCCTGCTGTATGTAAACACTTTCCTGGATGGGGAACATATCCAGCCGATTGAATTTTTCTTCGAGGTGACCAACGGCGGTGAGTATGTGGGGTGTGAGCGGCTCGCTCGCACCCATGCCCATGAACTCGCGGAAATACTCTGGGTGAGCCCAGGTGATGCTGTAAAAATCCTTCCCGAGAAGTTCGCGAGAGATTTCCAAGAAGGGCTGATCGCTGCTCACGAGGTCCGCTATATCAAAGGGTGACGAAATCGTTCTATACTCTCAAGATGGAAACAGAGATCGAGGCGAAATTCCCGAATATAGACGCCGAGGCGCTACGGGCAATCCTGAAAGAGAAAGGAGCGATGCTCGAATATCCGGAGGTCCTGATGCGTCGTAAGACGTTTGATTATTCTGATCTTCGATTGCATAAAATTGGCGGCTTGATTCGTGTTCGCGATGAAGGCAACAAAGTTACTTATTGCTACAAGCAATTAAATGACCGCACACTGCACGGAATGAAAGAAGTCGAAGTCATTGTGAATGATTTCGAGAAGACATGTCAACTTCTTGATGCTATAGGCATGGTGATGAAGTCATACCAAGAGACGAGGCGAGAGAAATGGAAGCACAAGGGCGTTGAAATAACCATTGATACGTGGCCGTGGGTCCCGACATTCGTCGAGCTTGAAGGGCCGACTGAAGAGGCGGTGAAGGAGGTCGCGCATGACCTCGGGTTCGATTGGAGGAGCGCGATGTATGGCAGCGTCGAGCCGATCTACCAGATGCACTTTGATTTTTCTGAAGAAGAAATAGACAGCTGGGAATCAATCACCTTTATCGACCCGCCTGAGTGGCTGCTCGCGAGGAAAGTAACGGGCAGATAAGACATGGAACCCCTGCAAAATAAAAACGAAACAGTGAGGCTGGCCATCTCGTATAGCACTGAGCAAGAGGTGCAGCGTGCGCAATGGACGGCGAAAAGGCTCCCGTGGTATGCGGAGCAGGGATACGCTGTTGACCGTATCAAGCTCCCGAACGGCGTTACCGGAAGTTCGGGCGATGAAGATATCGCTCGAGCCGTGCGCAGCGAATACACTGATACTGACTATCTCGCAGCTGCGGCGAAGCTCCAGCACGAGTGGGAGACTATTTCTGGAGGATTTGAAAAAATGAAGAGCGAGTCGGCATTTCATTTGCAGAATAAGTATGAAGTGGTGCTGACAAAATATGGCATGGGCGGGAGCTACAACGCGACTTTGAATCAAGTGACCGTGAAGTTGGGCGCGAAAGCTCAAGGGGGAATCGCGGGAGTCGTGGCGCACGAGATAGTGCACATGACTATCCAGTACCTGATCGACCAGTATCAGGTGCGCCACTGGCGCAAGGAGCGGCTGGTCGATCTGCTCATGGAGCACTACTTCCCGGGTCTGAAAAAGATGCAAATCATGCGGGAAGATGTCTCAGTCGTCGACCAGGCGTTTCAGAACCATTTTCCAGACATAGAAGCAATAGCCCGAGCGATAGGCGAAGTGGTAGGATAAATCCCTATGCCTCTCGAAAAGAAAAAATCTGCACGGATAGGGCCGGTGCTGCGCGCCTACGGCGCGGCCGCATTGCGCTACCCGAAGCTGCTCATGGGAGCGCTAGTATCGACATTCATCATAGAAATCGCGAGCATCGTCGCTCCGCTGTATCTGAAGCAATTCGTGAATGTCCTCGCTGGCGGAAAAGTGCCGGGTGTCCTGCAAACTATCGTTTGGATACTCGCCATCTATGCGGTTATTAATCTCATCGGATGGGCGGGGCAGCGGGTGCGGATGTTCACCTTCGGCCGCCTCGAAGCGCGCGCCATGGCCGATCTCTACGGCCAGGCGTTCGGCTACCTCCTCCGCCACTCGCATGAATTCTTCATATCGAATTTCACCGGCACGCTCACGCGCCGCGTGACCCGCTACGCGCGCTCGTTTGAAGGGGTGTTCGATAATTTGTTCATGAACTTTTTTCCAGCGTTCATCTTCGTCATCGGCGTGGTCGTCGTGCTGTCATTCAGCAGCGTGTGGCTCGCGCTCGGCTTGCTCGTCTTGACGGTCATCTTCGTGTATATCCAATACAAAATGATGATGTGGCTCCAGCCGCTCCGGACGAAGCGTACCGAAGAAGACAGCCACATGACCGGCGCGCTCTCAGACGCCGTGCTGAATCACTCGACCATAACCGCGTTTGCGGCTGTTCCGTATGAGCAATCATTTTTCGGCAGCGTGACCGAACAGTGGTATGACGCGACACGGCAAGCGATGGATGGCTACACCAAGATCTACGGTATCCAGGGGCTTTTCGCGACATTTATCGAGATAGCGGTCCTCGCGGGGGCAGCATTCCTCTGGCAGGCAGGTTCGTTCACCATTGGCGATTTCGTGCTCGTGCAGGTATATATCATCGGCCTTTTGAATCAAGTGTGGAGCATCGGGCGCAATATGCGCCAGCTGAACGACGCCTTCTCTGAGGCGACGGAGATGATCGATATCATGGAACTGCCGCACGAGATCAAAGACGCCGTGCATGCGAAGCCGCTCCAGGTGCACGAGGGCGCCATCGTCTTCGATCGTGTGCGTTTTGAGTATCACGATGGCCAGACCATATTGCAGGACTTCAATCTCACGCTCGCGCCGCACGAGAAAGTGGCGCTCGTCGGCTCTTCCGGCGCGGGGAAGTCGACCATCACCAAGCTCCTGTTGCGTCTGTACGATTTGCAGGGCGGCACTATCAGTATCGACGGGCAGGACATCTCGCAAGTGACGCAAGACAGCTTGCGCAGTGCGATCGCGTTCGTGCCCCAGGAACCGCTCCTCTTCCATCGCTCGCTTCTTGAGAATATCCGCTATGGTCGGGAAGACGCGACCGATGAAGAGGTCATCGAGGCCGCGAAACAGGCGCACTGCTACGAATTCGTCAGCCGCTATCCGGACGGATTCCAGACGATGGTCGGCGAGCGGGGTGTGAAGCTTTCAGGCGGCGAGCGTCAGCGGGTCGCTATCGCGCGCGCAATTCTCAAGAACGCACCTATCCTCATGCTCGATGAGGCGACCTCCAGCCTCGATTCCGAGTCAGAACAGCTGATCCAAGATGCGCTCTTGCGGCTCATGAAAGGGAAGACGGTCATCGCGATCGCGCACCGGCTCTCGACGATCATGAATACGGACCGGATCTTCGTGATGGAGAAGGGCGCGGTCATCCTCTCCGGCACACACGATGAGCTCCTCGCTCAGAAGAGCAATTTGTATAAAAAGCTATGGGAGATCCAAGCAGGCGGTTTTATCAGGAAGGATTAATTTCGATGTGCGACCAAGAAAATAAGGAACGGAGTGACTATATTTTCTGAAGCGACCAAAATCTCTTGAGCGAAGCGATTAGAGATTTGAAGCACTCTCTGTGGTGTACTCTTGTGGTGCTGATAGCAGGAATTGCACCTGCGACCTTGGCTTTATGAATGCCATGCTCTAACTAACTGAGCTATATCAGCGATACGGAAACAGTAGCAAAAATGATAGGTCCAGACAACGCTATAGCGTCTGCACCATCATCATGTTGGTGCCGCCTACTTTGCCGAACGGGATGCCCGCCGCGATGACGATACTATCGCCCTTTGTCGCGAGCTTCTGCTGCATGATGGTCTTTTCTGATTCAGCGACGACATGGAGCAGTTCCTGGAACGACTTCGCCAGGAAGGGGTGGCACGCAAAAGAGAGCGTGAGCCGGCGGACAGTCTCTTTGTGAGGGGTGAAGACGACGATTGGGCGCGACGGCCGGCAACGCGAGATCATCCTCGCAGTGAAGCCGCTTTCAGAAAGCGCTACGATAGCCTTTGCATTTGTGGCGTGGGCAGCATCGACGACTGCGCGACCTATCGCATCGACCGTTTCAGTCTCGTCGCTTGCGCGAGCGCTTCGGAAGGTGTCGCTATAGGAACTATGATTCTCGGTCTTGTGCGCAATCCGCGTCATCATGCTGACCGCCTCGACAGGGTAGCTGCCCATCGCTGTTTCCTGCGAGAGCATAATCGCATCGGTGCCATCGAGTATGGCATTTGCGACATCGCCCACTTCTGCGCGGGTCGGCACAGGACTCGTGATCATCGATTCGAGCATCTGAGTGGCGGTGATGACCGGCTTGCCAGCGGCAACGCTTTTGCGGATTATTTTTTTCTGCAAGAGCGGGACGTTCTCGGGCGACACTTCCACGGCGAGGTCACCGCGCGCGACCATGACGCCGTCGGTTTCGGCTATGATGGCGTCGAGATTCTCGATAGCTTCGAGAGTTTCTATCTTGGCGATGATAGGCGGTGCATACTTCGGCGAGAGTTTCTTGATAAGCGTGCGAAGTTTTTTCACGTCGTCTGCAGTCCGCACGAAGGAGAGCGCGACGAAATCAACCTGATGCTCGAGACCAAACGCGAGATCGTCGCGGTCTTTCTTGCTGATTGCGCTGATCTTGTGAAAGGCACCGGGAATATTCACGCCGCGGCGACCCTTGATTGTGCCGCCTACGACCACCGTCGTGATGATGTCATGTCCGCGAACTGAGACGACCTTGAGCTTGCGGCGGCCATCGTCGAGCAGGATGACGGCACCCTTGGCTATCTCGTCGTGGAGATGAGGATAGTTGATGAAAACGCGATCCTTGGAACCCACGCAGGGCAAGGTTGAGAGCGTGAAGCGTGCGCCAGGCACGAGCGTGATGCTTTCTTCGGCAAAGTCGCCGATACGGACTTTTGGTCCTGAGAGGTCTTGCAAAATAGCGATAGGTTCGCCGACTTTCTCAGACGCAGCGCGAATGTTCTTGATGTAATGTGCGTGTTCTTCGTGCGTGCCGTGCGAGAAGTTCAGTCGGGCGACATTCATGCCAGCGTGAATAAGCTCCTCGAGTCTTTTGGGCTCAGAAGAGGAGGGGCCAATGGTTGCGACTATCTTGGTTCGTTTGAAGTTCATAAGTAGTGCAGATTACACCATTTTTTCCAAAATTGGAAGAACCTTATATTTTGCGCGAGAGACGGGACTCGGTCAGGAGTAATCCGTTTGCCGTCGCAAACGGATTCTCACGACCCTGCCTCGCGGTGCTCGCTGCTGCTTGCACATCGCTCCGGCATTCGAGTCCCTCACGAAGCTACGCTTCGCGCTTTCGCTCGTAACGCAAAAATCCGGCTCTGAGCCGGATTTTTGCTAACTGCGCGAGAGACGGGACTCGAACCCGCAACCTTCCGCGTGACAGGCGGATGCTCTAACCAGTTGAGCTACCCCCGCATTTCAGGGTTTTCATATCCTATCAAACTCTTCAGAAATTGTCCCGTGACGCACTCGGAGTGATTCAGTCAGGCGCGTCCGTATCTATCTTCATAGCGGGTAATGTCGTTCTCATCAAATTCTCCGAACGCTATCTCAAGGAGGATCAAATCTTCGCTGCCACCCTGTGCGCGGTGCTTCGAGTGGCGCGGTATGAAAAAAGTATCGCCTTCGTGCGCAGCGTGGTCGACGTCTCCGATGTGGACGACCCCAGAGCCTTTCACGACGCGCCAGAACTCATCGCGGTTTTTATGCGTCTGGAGGCTGAGAGCTTGTCCAGCCTTCACCGTGATTATTTTCACCGTCGACATCTCGCTGAGCGTGTACCGCTCGAAGTTTCCCCAGGGCCGTTCTTCTTTTTGATAGTTGGTGAGTCCTTCCATAGAGATAGTATACAAAATTGAAAGAATTAGGGAATTCCGTTAGTATGCATAAGTGCAGGATCGAGTCGCCGAGATAGCTCAGCTGGTAGAGCATCACCATGGTAAGGTGAGGGTCGTCGGTTCAATCCCGACTCTCGGCTCAGTTCATAGAAACTAGAAACGATGACACACTATTGACAGATTTTGAAGGTTCCTGTAGGGTGCTTTTCAGTACTAAAGCCACGAGGGAACACTCTCGTGGCTTTAGAAGAATGAGGTCTTTGTCAACAACAACCTAGAAAGGAGGAACTTTCTGCTGTGTAAGAAAGGTAGTTGCTTCAACAGTTGAAACACAACCCTAAACCAACATGAAAGGTACTACCATGAAAGCTCAGTCCAAGATCCTCTCCGCGCTCATCGCCGGTCTCGTCGCCCTCGCTTTCGCTGCCCCGGCATCCGCCTGGCAGCAGAGCTCCGCTGGCGGCTTCATGACCGACCTGTCCGGTTTCGCCGGGCATAACGGTGTCGCCGGATCCACCGGGTCCTACACCGTCTCGGCCGACACCTCGACGCTCCGTGGCAACACGGGCGTAGAGAACGGCGGTATGATCCAAACCATGACCTACGGCCACGGTGCTGGCATGGTCGGCGGCAACGTCGACTCCCAGGGCTATGCGTCGCAGGGCTGGCACAGCTCATACTCGACCACGGGGAGCGACGCGTCGACGACCTCCGTCTCGCATGGCAGTGTGACCTCGTTCACGAGCGCCAGCTCTGGCGGCCAGGCCGGTGCCGGCACCGGCGGCGAATGCTGCTTCATTTTGCCGTAATTGCCGCACAAGCTGCACCTTCCCGGGAAGAGAATCCGTTCCCTTCCCGGGAATTTCTTTGAAGTCCCGAAGGCACCGCCTTCATCTAAAAAGGAGTTCGACATGAAAAGCAAATTGTTGTGTGCAGCTGTGGTGTTGGCGATGGCAGCGGGGTCCGCTTTGGCAGACAATACGGCTATCGCTGGCTCGAATGCGGGGGCCAATGCCTCGTCAGGATCGTCAGCGAACGGGAACTCGCTCAATGCGAATTTGAGCAATGGCGGTTCTGCCGGTGCTTCTGCCGGTGCTTCGGCATCGACAGGGCCCTCATCAGCATCATCGTCGACGGGACCGGTGACGGTCACAACAGGACCGGTGACTACCGGCCCCACAACCGCGACGACAGGACCGGTAACGACTGGCGCTGTGACGCTAAACCCGACGCAGACCCAGGCAACCGGGCCGATGGCAAACAATCTCACCATCAACAGCGCAGCAACAAAGATTCCGGTCAGTGTGCCCGGCGCAATCGCACCGGGTATACCGTCCGCGCAAATCTTCGGCGGCCTCAATGCGCCGACGACGGTCGCGGGCATCCCGCTCATCATGAACTACATGGATCAGTGCAAGCCGGTTGCTACACGGGCAAACGACCTGCGCGACATCTATGACGAAGGGGTGAGCCGAAACACGCAAATCGTATTTTCCCCCAACCAGGGATACTACGATGATCGTGCAAAGGCGAACCAGGAAGTCGAAAGCGTAACAACGGTGTTTCCGATGCAAGCCGCAAAATACGCGTGCCTCGGCGTCATCACGGTGATGGCCAAGAAGGACGCGCGCGGCGTGCCTCTCACCACCATTTTTGCCGATGCGCGGGTGTATGCGCTTCGCGAAATGGAAGGTTTCAAAGACATTCAACTGCTTTCGGTGAAGGACGCTATTGCAACCGCGCTCGGCGTGACAACGGCGGGTAACGGGTTCTCCGTTTCCCCCGGCATCACTTCGGCGGCGGTGAATGTGCTGACGCTCGGGGCACTGAGCGGCGGATACAGCAGCGGTAATGGCGGTACGTACTCCGACGCCAGCATCGGCGACACGTTCCTCGTGCTCGCTCCTTCCGCTGACGGCAGCGGGGTGACGATTGACCCGAGTATGATCCGGGCGGCGTACCAGCCCAAGCAGCAGCCCAAGTTATCGACGGCCGACGAGGCCTTGATGGAACTCAAGCCGTCGAAGTAGGCTCCTTAGGTTGTTTTTCAAAAAGGCGAAATGCTCTCACTGAGCAGGACGCCTTTTTTCTTTTCTCCGGCAGATTTCTGTGCTAAAAATGAAGGATACGTCGCCTTAGCTCAGTTGGGAGAGAGCCGACGGCTCGTTCGTGAATCAGGTCCTTCTAGTTGAATATCGTAAGCCGCCTTAGCTCAGTTGGTAGAGCAACCCCTTCGTAAGGGGTAGGTCCTCAGTTCGAATCTGAGAGGCGGCTCCAGAGATAGATATAAGATTGCGCGGCCCGGGTATTACTATTACTATGTCTCTATGTCTATAGAACACCCAAGGGCACATCAAGAAGATGCGGTATCGGAGAGACAGAAAATCGAAGAACTCTCGCTTCCATCACTGCAAGCGCTATATCGGGAATCGGAGGAACAGATCACACGACTCGAAGCGGACTTGCATAAGGGTATCGAGCACACGATAGGCGTGGAGGATATCGCTGTGCGGAATATCGGAACGGAGGTCGGCAAGCAGGTCGCTCAAGAGCTCAATGACTGGCGCGAGAAGAAGGAAATCGCAGGGCGGGTCCTTAAGGATCACGGTCTCTCTCCCGACGATTATCCCGCGTAGTGCATAGTGCGCGCCATGGATGACCACGTACCAGCGCGGCTCGCAGAACTCGAGGCGATTATGGCGTCGTCCGATTTCTGGGCGAATAAGGACGAAGCACAGCACATCGTGCGTGAGTATCAGGCGCTCAAAGAGGGCGGGGGCGGCGACCCGCATGATGCGGGTGATGCGACTCTTGCGATTCTTGCAGGTGCGGGCGGCGATGATGCAGAAGACTTCGCACGCATGCTCCGCAGGATGTATGAGGGCTATGCCACGCAGAAGGGGTGGCAGTCGCGCGAGCTCCACGCCAATGAGAATGAGCAGGGCGGCTACCGCAATGTCTTGCTTGAGATCCGGGGCAACGGCGTCTATGGCCGCCTCAAGCACGAGGCAGGTGTGCATCGGCTCGTGCGCCAGTCGCCCTTCAATGCCAGCGCGAAGCGGCAGACGAGCTTCGCGCTCGTCGAAGTGCTCCCGTCCATGGTCGCAGGCGATAAGGTCGAGCTCAAGCCAGACGATTTAGAAATACAGTTCGCGCGTTCGGGAGGGGCTGGCGGCCAGAATGTGAACAAAGTCGAGACGGCCGTACGTCTTCTTCACAAGCCGACCGGTCTCGCAGTACATGTCTCAAGCGAGCGTACCCAGCTCGCTAATCGCGAGAAGGCTATGGAGCTCCTCAAGGCAAAGATATTTGCAAAAGAAGAAGCAGAGAAACAGGCGGCAGCGAAGGGTCGATCTATCGCTGCGACGACCGCGAACGAATGGGGAAGTCAGATCCGCTCTTACGTCCTCCATCCGTATAAAATGGTCAAAGACCACCGCACCGGCTACGAATCGGGGAACCCCGAGAAGGTTCTCCAGGGCGATCTCGACGGCTTCATAGACGCGGCTACCGCAGGTGCGGTACAATAGACAGTGACGCATGATTTATTTCGACAAGGTGACGAAGCAATACGGGAATATGGCCGCGCTCGAAGATGTAACGCTCTCGGTTGCCCCAAAAGAATTCGTTTCTATCGTTGGCCACTCGGGTGCAGGCAAGACGACCCTTTTGAAGCTCCTCCTCGCCGAAGAGTCGCCCACTGCAGGCAATGTTTTTTTCGAATCAGTTGATGTAAATGATCTGCCGAGCTCGGCGCTCCATCATTACCGCCGTAAAATAGGCATGGTCTTTCAGGATTTCCGTCTCATACCGAACAAGACCGCGTATGAGAATATCGCTTTTGCGATGGAGGCTGCGGGGCGCGCCGATGAAGAGATCGCCAGTGACGTCCCCTATATTCTCGAGCTAGTAAATTTGAGTGACAAGGCAGGAAATTTTCCCGATGAACTCTCAGGCGGGGAGAAGCAGCGCATTGCTATCGGCCGTGCGATTATCAACCAGCCCGATATCATCGTCGCTGATGAGCCGACAGGCAATCTCGACCCTATCAATACCTATGAAGTCGTTGAGATCCTCAAGAAAATAAACGAGCTAGGCACGACGATCATCATTACCACGCACAATAAGGGCATCGTCGATGCGATCGGGAAGCGGGTAGTCACCATCGACCGCGGACGGCTTGTGCGCGACGATGCAGACGGTAAATACATACTATGAACTGGATGACTTTTAAACGAGTGTTGGTGAGCGGCGCAAAGAGTTTTAGGCGCGGCGGTGCCGTCTCGGCAGCGACGGTGCTCGTGATGACCGTGACACTCTCCATCATCGGTTCGCTTATCTTCCTCTCGGCGCTGCTCACCTTTACGGTGAATACCATTAAAGATAAAGTCGATGTGTCGGTGTATTTCGTGACGACGGCAGCTGAGGCCGATATCCTTTCAGTTAAAAGTCAGCTTGAGAAGCTGCCGCAAGTGGCGAGTGTCTCCTACACCTCGGCTGACGATGCGCTTGCCGCTTTTCGTAACCGGCATGCAAATGACCAGCTCACGCTTCAGGCACTTGATGAACTGGGCGGCAACCCGCTCGACGCTTCGCTCGAGGTGCGCGCGAAGGACCCTTCAGAATACGAAAACATCGTGAAATTCCTCGAAGCATCACCGACGCTTTCGCCAGGTAGCACCTCGATCGTCGATCGTATTAATTATTCTCAGAACAAAGATGTCATTGATCGGCTTTCTCTTGCGATACAGGCAACACGCGAAATTGGTTTCGCCATCATCGTTCTCTTTGCATTCGCTTCGATTCTCATCGCTTTTGCGACGGTCCGTCTCGCGATCTATGTAGCGAAAGACGAAATCGCTGTGATGCGTCTGGTGGGTGCGAGTAACGCGTACATTCAGGGACCGTTCATCGTCACGGGTGTTATCACCGGGGTTACTGCGGCGATCATCGTGCTCTTTCTTCTCTGGCCGGCGACGTGGTATGCAGGCATGAAGACCGTGACTTGGTTTGGCGGGTTTAATGTCGCGAGTTACTACGGCAGTCACTTCGCGCTTGTCTTCAGCGTTCTTATGCTCTCGGGTATATTCCTCGGCGCAGTCGCCTCGGTGCTCGCTATTCGTAAATATTTGAAAGTCTAATATGGCACGAGAAGGTCACAAATATATATTCGTCCTTGGCGGCGTGATGAGCGGTGTTGGAAAGGGTGTCGTCACGAGTTCTATCGGCCTTCTCTTGCAGCAGAAAGGGTATGCGGTGAACTTGGTAAAAGTGGATCCATATCTAAACGTCGATGCGGGAACGATGAACCCGACCGAGCATGGCGAAACGTTCGTGCTGAAGAGCGGTCTCGAGACCGACCAGGACATGGGCAACTACGAGCGTTTCCTCGGCCGCGATCTCACGAATGAAGACTACATGACGAGCGGCATGGTGTACCAGGCGGTCATCGCGCGCGAGCGCGCGCTCGAGTACGGCGGCAAGTGCGTCGAAGCTATCCCGCATGTGCGCGACGAGATCCTGCGCCGCATCGAAGCCGCGGCCGCGCAGAACGGCAGCCGCATGTCGGTCATTGAGATCGGCGGCACCATCGGCGATTTCCAGAATGCGCTCTTCATCGAAGCGGCGCGCGTGCTGAAGATGAACCACCCCGACGATGTGCTCTTCGTCATGGTGTCGTACTTGCCGACGCCGGGCACGCTCGGCGAGATGAAGACGAAGCCGACACAGACGGCGGTGCGCGATCTGAATAGCTACGGCGTGCAGCCGGACTTCATCTTCGCGCGTTCCAAGGAGCCGATGGATGAGAAGCGCAAGGAGAAGCTCGCCATCTGGTGCAATGTGCGCAAGGACCGCATCATCAGTGCGCCAGACATCAAAAGCATCTATGAGGCGCCGCTCAATTTCGAGAAGGATAAACTCTCCGAGGCATTGCTCGATGCGCTCAAGCTGCCCGAGAAGCGAACCGCCTCCTTGGCTGCATGGAAGAAATTTACGACTGCCGCGGCGAATACGAAAGCGCCGGAAGTCTCCATCGCTATCGTCGGGAAATATTTCGATACGGGAGATTTCGTGCTCTCCGACGCCTACCTCTCGGTCATTGAAGCTATCAAGTTTTCCGCCGCGAAGCTCGGTCGGCACGCGAAAATCTCTTGGATAAACTCGAAGCGCTTGGAGAAGGGCGACAAGAAGGCGCTCCAGGAACTCGCAAAGTATGACGGCATCATCGTTCCCGGCGGCTTCGGCGAGAGCGGTATCGAGGGAAAGATCAACGCCATACAGTTTGCACGCGAACACAAAATCCCGTACTTCGGTCTCTGCTACGGCATGCAGCTCATGGTGATCGAGTATGCGCGCAACGTCTTGAAGCTCAAGAATGCGCACACGACCGAGATTCAGAAGAATTCTGAAGACCCCGTCGTCGATCTCATGCTCGAGCAGAAGAAACATCTCGCCACAGGGAAATACGGCGGCACCATGCGTCTCGGCTCGTACCCCGCACACCTCAAGAAGGGCACTATCGCTCGCTCTGCCTACAAAAAAGAGCTCGTCGATGAGCGCCACCGCCACCGCTACGAGATCAATCAGGCATATGTAGAGCGGCTTGAAGCCGCAGGTCTCGTGTTCTCAGGTACCAGCCCCGATGGTGTCCTTATGGAGATAGCCGAGCTCCCGCGCACCGCGCATCCGTTCATGCTCGGCACCCAATTCCATCCTGAGCTCCAGGCGCGCCCGCTTGATCCGCACCCGCTCTTCACCGAATTTCTTCGCGCCGCCACCGCGCAAAAGAAATAAACTGCGTATGACGAACATCATCGAGGTCAAAAATCTCACGAAGGAATTTGGAGATTTTGTTGCGGTAAACGATGTCTCATTCTCAGTCAAAGAGGGAGATATCTTCGCATTCCTCGGCCCCAACGGCGCAGGGAAGTCGACAACGATCAAGATGCTCACGACGCTCCTGCACCCGACATCGGGAACTATTCGCATCAATGGCTATGACCCGGTCGCCGATCCCGACCTCGTGCGCCGCTCGTTCGGTATCGTCTTCCAGGATCCGTCATTGGATGAAGATCTTACCGCACTTGAGAACTTGGAGCTCCATGGCGCGCTCTACGGTGTGACCAAAGACACACTCCTATCGCGTATTAACGAGCTTCTTGAGCTCGTCGAACTCTCTGATCGCTGTAATGATTTCGTCCGCGACTTCTCGGGTGGCATGAAACGCCGGCTCGAGATAGCGCGCGGGCTCCTGCATCACCCGAAGATCATCTTCCTCGATGAGCCAACGCTCGGTCTCGATCCGCAAACCCGCAATCATCTGTGGAGCTACGTGCAGAAATTGAATGCCGACGAGGGTATCACCGTCTTCTTCACGACGCATTACATGGAAGAGGCTGATCGTGTGGCGAAGACCATTGCCGTCATCGATCACGGCACCATCGTTGCTCAGGGAACGAGTGAGGAATTACAGAAACAGACGAACGCAACGACGCTTGAAGAGGCGTTCCTCGCGCTCACTGGAAGTGAGATACGCGACGAAGCAAGCAGTTCGCTCGATCGCATGCGCACGCATAGTCAGCGGTGGGGCCATAATCGTCGATAAATATATATATGCAAGCGGTATACATCATGTGGCTCAGAGAGGTGAAGCGATTCATACGCTCGAAGTCGCGCATTGTAGGCTCCTTGGGCCAGCCTATTCTTTTCCTTGTCGCTCTCGGGTATGGGCTTGGGCCGGTCTTCGCGAAAGCGGGACAAGGGAATTATCTGGAATTCATCGCGCCGGGTATCATCGGCATGTCGATCATCTTCAGTGCCATCTTCAACGGCATGCAGGTCATCTGGGATCGTCAATTCGGATTCTTAAAAGAGACGATGGTCGCACCGGTCTCGCGGCTCTCGATCATGTTCGGGCGCACGGTCGGCGGCGCGACGGTGGCGAGTGCTCAGGGCGTGCTCGTGCTCATTATCGCTATTATCGCCGGCTTCCGTCCCGTGTCGTGGTTTGGTATCGTGCCGGCACTCATTGTGATGCTCCTCGTCGCGCTTCTCTTCAGTGCGATCGGTATCACAGTCGCCTCAAAATTGAAAGACATGCAGGGATTCCAGCTCATCATGAACTTCCTCGTGATGCCGCTCTTCTTTCTCTCGGGCGCTCTTTTCCCTCTGAATGACGTGCCGCGGGCGCTGCTTCTCGTCGCGCGATTCGATCCACTCTCCTATGGCGTCGATGCGCTCCGCTATTTCCTCATTGGTACCGCGACGTTCCCGCTTGCTCTCGATATCGGCGTACTCACGGGAGTCACCGCGCTCTTCCTCGTGCTTGGCTCTTACTTCTTCTCTCAGACGGAGGTGTAAAATAGCCGGGCGCCGTTCGAATTCGGGTATACTCATTGCATGGACCACCAACCACCAGACGCACGAGGACTCTCGTCGCGGGGGGGGGCCCAGGGGGGGGGCGCGGCCCCCCCCACCCACAACAGGCGCCCGCCCGGGCACAGCCGGGGGGCGGCGCGGGGGAGGCGGCGCCGG
>VFSW01000547.1_pt1 | contig 55404 bp, 50 predicted proteins | sample 5358111 | NCBI WGS metagenome assembly VFSW01 (sample SAMN11554181, study PRJNA540505) | mine drainage metagenome | isolation source: sediment from site ElyBrook_90M | place: USA: Ely Copper Mine, Vershire, VT | collected 2017
GTGACTTTAACCTATACTCCTGTGGAAAGGGAGAGCTTAATCAGAGTCTCCCTAGATGCTAACGGGCGAGTATCGTGCGTGACGGCGCCCTTTCCCGAGATTATGAAGGGAAGCGACTTCCTATTGCGATGCTTCGCCGACCGCGACCTGTATTACCCCCCTGGGGCATTCTGATGGCGAGGAAGTCCGTTTACGAGGCGATGAACTACTTCGATACTCGGTATAACATGTGCGCAGATTGGGACATGGGCTTTCGGATTGCCGAGTCCTATGACGTGGCATACGTTCCGGAACCGCTTATTGATCTGCGCAGTAAGCAGATCATGCCCCACCAGTTCTCAACACCTGATGTGGCAGCCACCTCTATGGGTTCCGGGCGTACTGGGACGCAAAAAGGAGGTATTACCGCAATCAGCCACTGAGTCTGGGGGTGGAGTTTGGGAAGCAAACGGTCGGGTATGGGATATCGCTATGCAAACGAGTTCTCAGAAGGGTGAGAAGGTAAACCAAGATATCGTTCGAGAAGTCCAAGCTCCAGTCCGGATTATTCCAGATTCTGTTAGTTTGGTTCCCTCGACTGAACGATTGCGAGCGGGCTTTTCGGTGACCAGGTTAAATCCTCGGTGATAGGCCAGGCTATCTCGTCTACGATGACCGACAAGGGCCAAGAATCGTGCGAATTGCAGATCTTCCATGATGTGGGCAAAGCCCTGACCTCCTCGCTCGGCCTCGATACGGTCCTGCGTACCATCCTGGACAAAGCCGCAGCTTACTTCAAGCCAACCACTTGGGCGCTGTTGCTGCAGGATGAAAGTAGCGGTGAGCTTTACTATGCGGTGGCTGCCGGCGAGGGATGCGAGAGCGTGAACGCCTTGAAGTTGACAACGGGCGAGAGCCTGGCGCGCCAGGTGATGGAAAAATGCGAAACGTTGGTCATTGCCGACGTCAATCGCGATGCCAGGATCGATCCCCGCAGCAAGGACGCGTTCTTCGTCAAGCCATGTTCGGTGGTTTGCGTGCCGGTTTGCACCAGTGGCAAAAGTCTAGGGCTGATGCAACTGCTGAACAGCGAGACGCCGATGGATGGCCGCGGCGAGATGCTGCTGCAGACGCTGGCCGACTATGCCGCCCTTGCTATTGAGAACGCGCGTTCCGTCGAACGCATCCAGGAGCTCAGCATTACCGACGATTGCACTGGGCTGTACAATGGCCGCCATCTGGCCACGGTGCTGGCGGAGGAGCTTTCCCGCTCGCGACGCTTCGGCTATGAATTCAGCCTGCTCTTTCTCGACCTCGATTATTTCAAGCGGGTCAACGACAGATATGGGCACCCGACGGGCAGCAAGCTGCTGGGAGAAGTGGGGCGCTGCCTGCGCCAGAACCTGCGCCTGGTGGACTCGGCTTTTCGCTACGGAGGGGATGAATTTGTGGTGCTGCTGCCACAGACCGGCAAGAATGCAGCGATTTTGGCGGCGCGGCGCCTGCTGAAGACTTTCAGAACTATTGCTTGGCTCGCCGGGGAAGGGCTCTCACTGTGCTTGTCGGCCAGCATCGGCATCGCGAATTATCCGCGGGACGGCGACAGCTTGGCGGCCATTGTGCAGCGGGCGGATGAGCTGATGTATCAGGTAAAACAGGCAGGCCGCAACAACATTGCGCTCGCCGGGGCCGGGATTGTCGGACCGGAAGACGAGGGGCTGGCTGCCGCGAGTTCTCAGCGCTGATGCCGGCGCTCATTTTGCGGATGCCGGCTGCCAGGTATTGGGGTTGACCGGCGCATTCGGATTCACGCCAAAGTCCCAGACGTACAGGTTCGCCTGCCCCGACGTCAACATCTCTACAATGGCGTACTCGCCCGGAGCCAAGTCCTGGCTGGGCGTCAGCTTGATCCAGGCCCCCGTGCCCAGCTTGGTGATGTTGGCGGGAATGTTATTCGTTTGTTCCGTTACTTTTCGGCTGTGGCTGACCTTCACGTTGCCCACCACCCGCAGGCCCTTTTTCACCTCGGTCCGAACCAGGCGGAAGCGTTCCGCCGGGTTAGCGCTGTTCTGCGGCCCTTCGTCGATGTCGATGTAGATAGTGGGGCGCGGCACGTGCGATTGTATCTGCGCGTGTTCACCCTTGATCTCGAAGGATTGCTCGGTGCTGGCCAGCGGATCAATGGTGGCCCGCAACATGCTCTTCTTCGTCAAGCCTTTGTTCACTTCGCTGCCGTTCTGTATGATTTCCGCCAACTCCGGCTTGCCCTGAAATTCATCCAGCAAGAAAATGCCGCCGCTTCCCGGCAGGCGCACGCCAGGGGCGACCTCGGGCGAGTTGGCTTCCTCTTTCTCGCGCGCTGCTTTTTCCTCGGGCGTCTCCTCGACCTTGACGCGCAGCTTACCGCTGTCGAGGGCATTGTTGTATTTCTTGGTGGCGTCCCAATCGATCAGCGCGACCGGCACGTCTTCCCATTGGTAACGTTCCGCGCTTAGGTAGTGCACGCGATCGCCCTGGATCTCGTACTTCACGACGGACTGGTAGGAGCCATCCTTGAGGATCAGGCGTTGCGTGAGCTGCTGCGCCTGAAGCATGTGGTGCTGCAGCCAACTGCCCGGAGACAAGAGCAGAAGCAGGCACAGGGCGGCGCGGAACAGGCTGCGAGTCATCCGTCCTAGTTTAGACCCGGCTAGCGCGTGCGCGTCAGAACGAGGGTTTTTCGGCCAGTCCCGGACATGGTCAAGGTCTCACCGTTCGGCGAAACCACGTAATGCAGCGTCTCCGGATGAATGCTGGCGGTGCAGAGGAAAGGCCCGTCGCGTTCTACGTGGGAGGCAGAATCCAGAAATGTGACTTCCTTCGGAGTAATTTTGATGCCGGAATCGACGCGGGAAATCAATGAGCTGCTGCCTTTAGAACAACTCGCGATCTGGCGCACGGTACCGCGGCCGCTATCGGGGCTGTTATAGAAGACTAGGCGGACCTGGATGGTGGCATTGTCCTGCTTGTGGGGCGGCAGGAGCCAGCTCCCATAGAGGCTTGGGGCCAGAACCGCTTCGCTGGTTTCGTCCTGCCGAGCCAGTTCCAGTACGTCGGCCTGGGCGCTCGCATTGGTGATGGTAAGGCGATTGCCGTCAGGGGAAAGGGTGTAGCTCATCTGGCCGGCCTTGATGCTCGCGCGGCATTCCGCAGTGCCCACGCCGGGCTCAACATCAGAGGTGCTCTTCAGCACTCGAATGGTATTTTCGGAAACTTCAATGGGAGAAACCGCCCTGGCGATGACCGAGCGGAAATCGCCGTTACACATCCGGGTGACGATCATTTCGTCCTTGCCCGTGGCTGGATTGTGGCGAAACTCGTGGCGAACAGGATCCGTCGCCGGATTGCCGAGGGGATACGTGTACCACATTCCGTAAAGGCGCTGGGATGGGAAATTGGTTTGCGCGCCTGCTGCAGGGACCAAAACCAAGCCGGATAGGAGACCTGCGACAAACAAAGTCCAACGTTTCACACCGTCCTCCGCCAAAGACACGCTATCACATTTCGTGCCATTGCCGGATACCCTAAAAGTGCAAGCCGGAGCTCACGCCCCGGCCTGCGATGGTTCGCGGAAAAGATGGAACTACAGGTTCAGCATGCGGCGTGCAAATCCAGCCAGTGCAACGATTCCAAATCCCATCATGCTCAACGTGCCCGGCTCGGGAACGCTCGCTGAGAACTGGTTTGTCACCAGGGAGAGCTCGGCGCTGCCGTCCGTTCCCGCCTGCACCATAACATCCTTGTCGATATCGATCAGATTCACTCCAGTGAAGTTGATTGAATCATAGAGCTCTTCGCCGCTGCTGCTGTCATAAACATGCAGAGTCGCAACCGTGCCTCCGCTGCATTCCGGCAGCATCGCCCCTAAGCATACGACTTCGTCAACCGTCACGGAGCCAGTTCCCAAAAAGCCAACTCCGGAAATGGCAAGGCTGAGTTCAGAGATCGGCGAAGGACTAGTCACTGTGAACTGAAACAGAGAGTCCTGCTCCTGAATCCCAGAGCTGGTCGATGCAAACCAGCCTCCGCTAAACTCCAGTCCCGGATGCACAGAATCGAAAATAGGATCCACCATAATGCTGCTTGGGGGAAGTCCGTATCCGGGGGGATTCGACGAGTAATTGTAATTAAAATTTGAGTAGGTGGACCCCATGACTCCGCAAGAGAAGCCAGAGGGTATGTAGTTGTCAAAGGTCACGTTTTGGCAGTCACTGGCATAGCCTGCGAGTGCCGTCGCGAGAACTATAAAGAACGCTAGTGCTAAATTTCTCATAGTTGCCTCGTTATCTCTTCAAGACTGCTTCACGCTGGGTCACGGCACGCGGCCGAGCGAAAGCCACCATGTTCTGTGCAATCTTGAATCCAAAGCGGGGGAGCCAAGTCCGTTTCCTTGCACTACGATTTGGGAAGTGAGTTTGCGAAGAGGAAATTTATTTCACATAAGTAGTAATACAACTACTATATGAAATTAAGGTGTATGGGGATAATTGCTACAAAGGTGGTGCTTGGTCGTGATCGGCCAATAGGCCGGATTGTTCCGTTTTGGATGGCTGTTCTACCTGCGCAGGCGACGCCAGATCTAGGCTGAAGCCTCTGGGATAGCCCCAATCGGTTCTGTGTTGTGGGCTATTCGCTTGGCGGTATACATGGCTCGATCGGCCACTGCATGGAGTTGGTTGGCATCGTCGCCGTCCTCGGGATATAGCGCCAGCCCGATGCTGAGGCCAGTTTGCACCAGCCTGTCTCCGATGAGAATCGGGTCGGAAAGGGCTGAGTTGAGATCGGTCAGCAGAATTGTGGCTCCTTGCGCGGTGGCCACCTGACTGACCACGGTGAACTCGTCACCGCCGGAGCGGGCCAGAGTGTCAGAGGCACGGAGGCGGCTCGAGAGCCTGGCCGTAACCTCGCGCAGGGCAATATCTCCCATCCGATGGCCAAAGTTGTCATTTATTTCCTTGAAATAATTCAGGTCGAGCACGAAGACGGCAACTTTGGTGTCGGTGCGCCGCGCCTGGGCCAGGGCCTGCTCCAGGCGATCCTCCAATAGCCGACGGTTCGGCAGTCCGGTGAGCTCGTCGTGATAGGCAAGGTAGGTGCTTCTTGCGATCTGTTCTTCCAAAAGCGTGAGAATCATGCCTACTGCTACCAAATATTTGGGAATATTCCAGACTTCGGACTCGACTTTCACGCCAGGCGCGAACGCGCTTAGCAATATAGCGGTAGGAAACACCGCACCCCATAAGGCGAAGCCGCCGACGGCGGTCAGAACTCCAGCCGTGAACCGCTTGTAATGGATCCAATAGAGCACAGCGACAGCAAAATTCAGGGTCGCAAGTATGACCGTGATGCCTAATTCCGGCTTGCCGGAAGCTACGCCCCAGGCAATGATTCCGGCTGCCAGTGACGTGGTGAGACTCGCGCCGACGACAGCAAGCTTGCTCCCGCGGCTGTAATGCCAGAACAACACAAACGGCGCGAGTAACCCGATGCCTAATAGAGAGTAGTAGTAACTTGGCCGCTCAACCTCCCAGATAAGGCCATTGAGGTAGGCCAACTCCGGAGCGGCGATAGCAAGCGCCAGAAACAACTGCCGCCGGCGGCTGGAAGCGAGGGCAGAGACGGAAATCAGGAAGGCGACGCTGGCCAGGAACAGCGAGTCAAGGCTGGCCGTCCCGGCTATGCGGGCCGCAGTCCCTTGGCCTGCGGCGGGAAATTCAGCCGCGAAATGCCCTAGTGCCAGGGCCCAGCCGATGAGCCAGAGTTGGACCTGTTCGCTGACTGCCTTGCGCGAGATCGCCCAAAACACAGCCACTAGCATGCTCAGAGCGATAAGATTCGGCAGCGTTGCGAAGTTCATAGACGACCGGGCGGCGCTCACTCAGAGTATGACAGGATTGCATTGATCGTTCACCGAAATTCGGCAGAGGAAGAAACCTCGCCGGCAGTTTCGGGCAGCGTCTGTTTTGGGAATGTGATCGCAAGAAGAGAGACGGGACGACGCCGGCTCGCCCGCCGATTATCGAGGCCCCTTGCAGGGTGAGGCGATCCTGACATCCGGTTCTACAGACATGCCGGGGCGCAGCAGGCCGTCCTTGTTGAAGTCCGGTTTGTCGTTGCCGTCGAAGTCGATTCGCACCGGAATACGCTGCACCACCTTTACATAGTTTCCGGTGGCGTTTTCGGGCGGCAGCAGGCTGAATTTAGCTCCTGTCGCGCCGCCGATATTGGAGATGTGGCCATTCCACTTTCTCCCCCCATAGGTGTCCACCTTGATTTGAACCGGCTGTCCGGGACACATGTGGGAAAGCTGGGTTTCCTTAAAGTTGGCCGTAACCCAGACGTCCCGCAGCGGAACCACCGCCATCAGGTCTTGCCCAATCGCCACATTGGTCCCAACTTGCACCGAGCGCTTCCCCACCACGCCGTCCACCGGAGCCACGATGGTCGTGTAGGAGAGGTCAAGTTGGGCCTGGTCCAGCGCCGCCTTGTAGCGCAAGACGGAAGCTGCGGCAGAATCTGCCTTGGCCCTGGTCGCGGCCACGGTTTTGGGAGTGATCTGGGCATTCCTCAACTCGGCATTCGCCTGCTCAACTCGCGACTCTGCCTGCTTTACCTCCGCCTGGGCTGCCAACACCGCCGCTTTCCGCGCTTCGACGGTAGCATTGGCGGCGGTGGCAGCCGCAGTCGCGGCGTCGAATTGCTGCTGGGAGATCTCGCGCTTGCCCAGCAACTGCTGGTAGCGCTTTACATCCGTGTTCAGCTTCAGGGCGTCGGCTTCCGCCGCCGCTACTTGGGCCTGCGCAGCCTGGGCCTGCTTCTGGGCGGCTGCCACTCCCGCCTGCGCCGAAGCCATGTCAGCGCTAGCGGAGCGAATCTGGCTGAGCGAACCTACGCTGGAGACCGGCACTCCTAAGGTGGCGGCTTCTGCTTGCGCCGCCGCATCCTGATACTGCGCCCGCGCCCGCTCCAGCGCCACGTTGTAATCCGTGGGATCGATGACCACCAGCACATCGCCCCGGTGCACCATCTGCCCGTCGTTATAGTTCACCTTGATGACATGTCCGTTGACCCGAGCGCTGATGGGGTAGATATAACCATCGACCTGCGCGTCATCGGTGTCCTCCCACTGCCGGCTCTCCCACCAGAACCAGCCCACCAGCACTACGGCAACGATGGCCAACAGAAAGACGATCGGCTTGGCAGCGGGATGCCTCTGAAACAGCCCGCGGCGGCCTTCCTGGGGTGAGCGGAGTTCGTCATCGTGGCCAGCCTCACGGCCCCCCTCGTGGTTCTCACCCGGCGGTACAGGGTGTTCAATTTCGTTCGGCTCGGTGGTGGTTGGACTCATCGGTTCTCCACTGGTTTGCGATTACTGATGCTGGCCGCCTGCAGGCGACGCACCGCTGTTGTCGGGACTGAGTTGTACCTGGGCCGGAGTTGTAGCCGGTACCGCGTGAACATCTCCCAGTTCTGATGAAGGATTGGGGACGCTGCCTGGGTTCGATGCCGGCGGGCCGGACGCGGGCGGCGTGGTTCCCGGCTGTGCCGGGAGAACGTTTCCCGGTTCCGACAGGTACTGCTCCACGGCCTGATCGGCATTGCCGATGGCACGCGCCAGCAGCACTTTGGCGATGTTATGCGCGTACAGGCTGTCGATGTACTGTTCATTGGCCGAGGCCAGTTGCTGCTGGGACTGGATCACTTCGACGTTGTTGGTGACGCCGGCGGCAAAGCGGTCCTGCGACTGCTGTAGCGCTTGCTGGGCGTAGTCCAATCCAGTCTTCGCCACCTGCACCTGTTCGGCGGCGGCTTTCAGGTCCAGCAGGGCGTCCTGAATGTCCTGTTCAATGCTCGCCCGCAGATTGTCAACCTGGGCTTGGCGCTGTTTGACCGCGGACTGGGCCTGCTGAACGTCCGACCGAATTCTGCCCCCCTCGAATATAGGGATGGCCAGGGTAGCTGCCGCCGTCCAGCTAGGCGACATATAGCCCGGCGTATAGCCGAGCACGCCGTAATCGGCGGCGAATCCGATCGACGGGAGACGCTCCTGCGTCGCTGCTTCCAAGCTGTACTTCGCCGCCCGCAGCGAGGCCAGAGCAGCCTGATAATCGGGACGGGTTGCCAGCGCCCGCTGATAGGCGCCTTCCGCCTCCGACTCCGGCAGAGGATGGTAAGGAACGCGGTTCACCAGCCGGAATTTCTGTTTCACCGGCAAGCCGATGACCCGCGCCAGCGCGATGCGCTGCTTTTCCAGATCGTTTTGTGCCTGGATGAGCAGCGACTGCTGCGCTTGCAACTGCACACGTGCGCGCAGGGTGTCAATTTCCGGCGCCAAGCCGGCACTCTCCTGGTCCACCGCCAATTGATACAGCGCCTGCGCAGCTTTGAGCTCCGCTTCGGTCGCGGTCACGCGAGATTCGTTGGCGATGGTGAGCAGGTAATTAGCTCCCACGGCCACCACCACGGTATCGCGGGCATCGCGGTAGGTGAACTGGGCCGCCTTCACGTTCTGCGAGGCGGCGTGGAGATTGCTAATGGAATGCAGGTCGAGGGGATTCCAAGTTCCGCTGGCCTGCAGCTCGCTCAGACCGAAGGTAATGGCTGCGGGAAAGCCCGGAAAGTTGAATCCGAAGGCCTTCAGATTCAGCCGTTGTGCTTCTTCCGTAAACGAGCCATTCACCACCGGCATTAAGTTGCTGAGAGAACGCAGCCAGGCAGCGCGGCTTTGCTCAGTGGCGCGCGCGCTCAAGTAGAGTCCCAGGTTGTACTTCAGCCCGCGATCCAGCGCGTCTTGCAGTGTAAGTTCCAGAACCTGGGATGTCGCTTTACCTTGGGGAATGGATCCGCTGAAGGTGTCCTGGCTACGCTGAATCACCTGCTCCGCCGAAGGTATGGACGTGAGAGCGGGCGTCTGCGTCTGCGCCAGAACCGACGGGCAAATCAGAAGAACTACAACGAAAGCGCCTAGGACAATAGGACCAAGTTGAAATGCATGCTGTTGCAAATTGCTTTCTGTTCGTTCCACGTTCAAGCCAGTCCATAGGTGGGCGAAGCGGCAAGCCCGCCCTCGAAGCTTAGATGTGCAGGAGACGCGCAGCGCCGCAGGGTTTGCCGGCAAACCTCTCGAAGGTCAACCACTCACCAAGCCCACCTCGCTGGTTGACGGTCGCCTCATCAAGTCGCGGATCGCTTGCTCCACCGCTTTCCCCTGCTGCAGTATAGCGTGCATCTGTTCGGTAATGGGCATCTCGACGCCGACTTTGCGCGCCAATCCAACGGCGGCGTTGGTGGTAAGCACGCCTTCGGCCACCATGCCATGCATGCCTTCGATGATATCGGGCAGCTTGCGTCCGCGCCCCAATTCGACGCCGACACTGCGGTTACGCGATAGCCCGCCGGTGCAGGTGAGCACCAGGTCGCCAAGTCCCGCCAGCCCGGCCATGGTGGAAGCCTTCCCGCCGCAGGCCACCACCAGCCGCGTCATCTCCGCCAGGCCGCGGGTGATCAGCGCCGCGACGGTGTTGTGCCCGAGCTCCAAGCCGAACAACACTCCCGCCGCAATGGCAATGATGTTCTTCAACGCTCCGCCTAGCTCTACACCAATGACGTCGTCATTGGTGTAGACGCGGAAATGGAGGTCACTAAATTCCCTTTGCACCGTAGCCGCCAAAACCTGGTCGGTGGAAGCAATGGTGATTGCCGTGGGACCGTCTTTGGCGACTTCCTTGGCAAAGCTTGGTCCGCTCAGCGCGCCAATGCGAGGGCGTAAACCGCCAGGGCCGCTGCCCAGAACCTGCGCGATGACCTCGGTCATACGCAGCAAAGAATCGTTCTCGATGCCCTTGGTGGCGTTGACAAACAGCATCTCGGAACGAAGGTGCGGCCGCATCGCCTGGAAGACCTGCCGGGTGTGATGCGAGGGCATGACACTGACGACGATCTCCGCACCTTGTAGCGCCTGCTCGAAGCTGTTCGTGCAGGTCACGGTTTCCGGCACCGCGGATCCCGGCAGGAACATGTGGTTTACGCGATCCGCGGCGATGCTGTCGCGGACTTCGATTTCGTGCGCCCAGAGCCGCACGCGGTGGGTATTCTTGCGGCCCAGCACAATAGAAATCGCCGTGCCCCAAGCTCCCGCGCCGATGACTGCAATCTCACTCACAGATAGCTCTTCCTACCGAAAGCGGTTTTCCGTCCCCGCCAGCAGCCGCCGAATATTGTCCTTGTGCCGCACGATGATCAGCAGCGACGAGGCGGCGACCAGCAAAAGGATGGGCGCGGTGATGCGCTCAGCCGGGGCGAGCCACCATACACACAAAGGAAATGCCGCACCGGCGACGATGCTGCCCAGCGACACGTAGCGCGTCAGCGCCACCACAGCGACAAAGAGTATGAGCGCCACCAGCATGGCTCGCGGCGCCAGGGCGACGAACGCTCCTGCCGCAGCCGCCACGCCTTTGCCGCCTTTGAAACGCAGCCAGACGGTGAACATGTGCCCAAGGATCGTGATGAAGGCTGCCAGCGCCGCCAAAAGGAAGGCGGTGTGGGCGCTCACGTTTGACGTTGTGCCGTGGTAGATGCCGGCGGGAGCCAGCCCTTCGAGACCGCGCCGGGCAGCAAGCCAGAAAGCAAAAGCGACGGCTGCGTAACCCTTCGCTGCGTCGAGGAAAAGCGTGGCGACCCCGAGCGTCTTCGATCCGGTGCGCGCGACGTTGGTCGCGCCGATGTTGCCGCTGCCGCTCTTGCGGATATCCTGCCCCCGAAACACCCGCACCAGCACATACCCGAAAGGAATCGACCCCAGCAGGTAAGACACAACTACGATGATGAGTACCAGTTCAATCAAGGCGTGGGCCGCGAGTTTCCTCCAGAGGATATCTTGCCAGCTTGGTGTACTGTGCGCCCTTGGGCGATAACTTACTCTCGTAGAGATAGAACTCTCGCGCCGTCATTGTACCGAAGTCGGGCGGGGCGTTGCTCTCAAGCTTGGCGCGCACGGCAAGCAGCCCTGGCGCCGAATGTTCTCCGCGGACCGGGCGAGGGCGTCCGCTGCCGGCGCGCGCTAAAGTCAAGTGCGGTTTGTAGGGACCGGCATCGCGCTCGAAGCCCAGCGGCTTCAGCGCAGCCCCAATCGAGTTCGCGAGATCTTGCAGATGTTCGTCAGACTCGATGCCCACCCAAAACACTCTTGGTGACTTCACGTTGGGAAAAAACCCGGTTCCACGAAAAGACAAGCCAATGGCCGCGCCGCGCACCTGCTGTAATGCTTGCTTGATCTCGTTCAGCTTTTGCGTTTCGCCCAGGAACTGGAGCGTCACATGAAACGTCTCGGGTCCAACCCAGCGGACGCCGGGTGCAAGGGCACGCATCTGCTCGCGGAATTCGCCCATCCGCTGCCGAATCTCCGGTTCAATATCGAGTGCCACGAAGAGTCGCATATAGTTCTTGCCTCTGCCTTGCGCATTTCACGCGCGTGCCATCCGAACGCCGCCCGAATACCGTAATTGTCATCACGAGCGCAAGCGCGTCCCGGCGAGCGCCGCATTGGCGCTCGTTGGGGTGTTTGAGCGAGGGATCTGTTTTCCTTCCGAACAACGACATTGCCGCAACTCGAACCAACAGCAGATCCCTCGCTGCGCTCGTGATGACAACTCGAAAATGGGATCGGCGTCTGGCAACCGCTCCATGTCACTGTGATCTGCAATTCGAAAACCAAGTGCCAAATGCTAATGGCTAACCGCTAATTGCTTCCTTCCTCACATCAACAATCGCCGCACCATGTCCAGCGCCAATTGTCTGGGCCAGCGCCGCACCCGCTCGCGGTCGCCAAAAAAGCGGCGCTGCACAACTGCGTGCTTGATCCCATTGCTGACCGCGACATAAACCAGGCCGACCGGTTTCTCATCGCTGCCGCCGCCGGGCCCGGCGATGCCGGTAACTCCGACGCCGAGATCGGCGTTGCAGATCTCGCGAATGTTTTCCGCCAGCGCCAGAGCGACTTCCTTGCTCACCGCGCCGTGCGCCTCGATCATCAGGGGAGGAATGTCGGCAAACAGCGTCTTCAGCTCGTTGGAATAAACCACTGCGCCGCCCAGAAACGACCGCGAGCTGCCGGAAACGGAGGTGATGCGCTGGGCGATCATGCCTCCGGTGCACGACTCGGCCACGGCCAGCTTCACATTGCGCATCTGCAGGTAATAGTTGACGATCTCTTCCAGCGACTCACCCTGCGCCGAGAACACCGCATCGTCGAGTTCGTCTTCCAACTCGCCGGCCAGTCGGTCCACTTCGGCTTGCGCCGCGTCAGCGGTGGCAGCGGTGGCGCGCAGATGGAACTCCACCTGCCCTTGTCCCGCCAGCACTGTCGTTTCGACCTTGGGATATTTCTTGTAGATAGGGGCGGCGCGCAGATCGACCGCCGACTCGCCCATCATCGCCACCTTCAGCACACGGCTGGCGAGCGTTGCCGGAGGCACTTTGTCGCGCAGGCGAGGCGCGCACTCGGCCTCCCACATCGCCTGCAATTCGTGCGGGGGGCCGGGAAGCAGCGCAATCATCCGCGGCTTGCCTTCAATTTCCACTTCCAGCCACTGCCCCGGCGCCGTGCCCTTGGGGTTGTGTAACACCACCGCGCCTTGCAGAATGTCGGCCTGTTGCGCGTTGTTTTCCGGCATGGAAATGCGGCGCTCGGCGAAGCGCTTGTACATCTCGGCGAGGAGATTGTTATCGCGCTTCAGTTCGATGCCCAGCGCGGCAGCAACGGCTTCGCGCGTCAGGTCGTCCTTCGTGGGGCCAAGGCCGCCTATGAAGATCGCTATGTCGGCGCGCTGGACAGCCGTACGAGCGGCAGACGTAAGGTGATCGAGGTTGTCGCCGACAATAGTTTTGAACGCGACGCTGATCCCTAATTCGTTGAGGCGCTCGGTAAGAAATAGAGAGTTTGTATCCTGCCGGTATGGAGTGAGCATTTCCGAGCCGACGGCGATGATTTCCGCAATCACGGGTTCAGTCTAGCACCGGGATTGTTCACCACGGAGACACGGAGAGCACGGAGGAAATCAGAAATTTCTATTGGAACCAAGCAGCAGACGTCAAGTACACCGATAGTCAGCTCACCCGTATTGGTAGTGAAAAAGACTTCTCCGTGTTCTCCGTGCCTCCGTGGTGAAAGCGGTCGGAGCTACACGTCCGGCAGCAGCGACCGCCCTTGAATGTCCCACTGCAGATGATGCACGCCGCTGGTGGTGGCCAGCACCACGGAGCGTCCGGGAGCAAATGCCAGGCCCACAAGGTTGTAGCCCGAAACTACCAGCGAGGCTTTGCGATCGGGAGTGATCTTCACGACACCCCGCCGCCCCTTGAACGAAGCCACCACGTAGAGATTGCCGTCCACATCAAGCGCAATTCCCTGCGGCCGGCCCAGTCCGCGATACAACTCGCTCACGTCGCCATGCGGATCGACCTGATGGACGGCATCGAAGCTGGAGGTGGTAGGCCCAGTTACGTATAGGTTGCCGTTATCGCCGAAGGCAAGGTGATAGGCGGCAACGCTCGGCTCGATGGTGGCAAAGACGAAGATCTGCCGGTCACGGTTGATCTTGAAGATGGTCCCGCTGCGGTCGCCAACGTAGAGATTGCCGTCACCATCGAAGGCCAGCCCGGTGGCCACTCCCATGCCCTCAGCGTACGAGGTCATCGCGCCGTTCTGGGCGACTTTGTACACCGTCCCGTCATAGCGCGAGGAGACGTAGAGGCTGCCTGAACGGTCAAACGCCAGGCCGGTGGCATTCATCATCTCGTGCAGAAAGGGTTTCACATCGTAGTTGCCATCAATGCGATAGATGGCCACCGGGACCTTCTGCCCACGCGAGCCGGAGAAGGTCACGTAGATGTTGCCCTGGGCATCGATGGCCGGATTAGATACCGGGTGGAGGTTCTCCGCAATCGGAACGGCGACACGGACTTCCCGCGGGTTGCTCTTGAAGCCATTGGCCGAAACGACAACCTCGCCTGAGGCCGCCCCTTCCGGAACCCGCGCCACGATGAACTGCTCGGAGCTGATAATGACCGGACCCTCGACCTCGCCAAAGCTGACGCGCGGCCGCCGCAGTTCGTGCGGTCCAAGCCCGCTGCCCACAATGCGGATTTCGCCGCCGGGCAGGGCACACACGGGATCGAGCGAGTCGATGTGCGGCTTGCCGTTTACGTTTCGTGTTCCCGTCTTGCGCTCCATCATTTCAGTTGTCCGTTGTCGGTTGTCCGTTGTCAGTTAACAGTTCATAAAGCTGTGAGCCTTTACTTCGTAGTGAGCATTTCATCTGGACTGGCAGTCATTTTCATTCCGACAACTGACAACTGACAACCGACAACTGCTTTACCGAACCACCCCGAAGTGCAGCAGCAGTTGCAAGGCAATCAACCCATAGACGCCCGCGCCCAGATCGTCAACCACGATACCGGTGCCTTCCGGCAACTTCTCCAGGCTGCGCACCGGCGGAGGCTTCACAATATCGAATACGCGAAAAAGTATAAAGCCGGCGAGCAACGCCTGCCACACGATGGGACACGCAATCAGGGTCACCAGTTGCCCGGCGACCTCGTCGATAACCACGTGCGACGGGTCTTTTTTGCCGCACCCGCGCTCTTCCAGCGTCGCTGCGGGAATGCCGATCGCCACCACGAGTATGATCAGCAGCAAAATAACAGGAAGGCGTGCCGGCGCAGGCAGATGCGACGCCAGCAACCACCACAACAGAGTGGTGGCCAGCGCCCCCCATGTGCCAGGGCCGGGGCGCAACCGTCCGGCGCCGAAGAACGTCGCAACCAGCGTCGCCCAACGCGGCGCACGCGTTGGCTTCATTGCGCGCCCTTCAAAGGCCGGCTCAATTGGGCTTCTTGACATTGGGGTTCGGGTAGCCGGAATCGCCAGTCTCCGGATCGTTGATCGGCGTAGAGATGACGTAGCCACCGCTCGCCCACCTGCCCAGATCGATCAGACGGCAGCGCTCGCTGCAAAACGGAAACTCCGGCTCGGAGCGCAGCACGATTTTGCGGCAACTGGGACAGCGGAGCGAGATGCCGCGTTTGCGAGGCATAGTGAAATCAGTTCTCAGTAGCCAGTAGTCAGTTGCCAGTTAAAACCGGGTAGTTGCCGGATTGAGCCACAGGACGATCTCTCACCCACTCTTACCGGAGATGAGAGGAATACGCCGAAGCTGGAGAAGCAACTGACTTCTGGCAGCTGGCTACTGACTACAGATCTTTGCCACCAGGTCGTACTCATGCGCTTCGGTGATCTCGCAGCGATAAAACTCGCCCTCGCAAATGTCATCGCGGTCCCCGCAGTCGTTGACGTATACTTTGCCATCGATCTCGGGCGCGTGCATCTCTGTGCGCCCCTCCCACAGCAATTCTGTTTCGGCGGACGGGCCTTCCAGCAGCAGATCGAATTGCCGCCCGACCAGCGCGCGCTTCTTCCGGCGGCTGATCTGCTTCTGGAGCGACATCAGCTTCCTGCGGCGGCGTTCGATTTCGCGCGCGGAAAGTTTGTCGCCCAGGGCAAAAGATTTCGCACCCTCTTCATCCGAATAACCGAAAACACCCAGCCAATCAAACTGCGCCTCGCGGACGAAATCGCAGAGTTGAGCGAAGTCGCGCTCGGTCTCGCCCGGAAAGCCGACAATGAACGACGTTCGCAGGGTGAGATCGGAAATTTCGCGCCGCATCTTTCCAATCGAACGCAGGAAAATCTCCGCGCCCGCGCCGCGCTTCATGCGTTTCAGTACATCGGGCGAGGCGTGTTGCAACGGCACATCGATGTACGAGCAGATTTTCTCGTGCGCCGCGATTGTCTCCAGCAGCTTGCCGGTGATCTTGTTAGGGTAAGCGTACAGGAACCTGATCCAGCGCAACTCATCGATTTGCGCCAGCCGCTCCAGCAGCAAGGCGAGGCCATCTTTCAAGCCCAGGTCTTCGCCGTAGCAAGTGGTGTCCTGGCCGATCAGCGTAATCTCTCGCACACCCTGCTGCGCCAGTCGCTGCGCTTCGGCGATTACCGACTCAAAGCGCCGCGAGCGAAACTTGCCGCGTAATTGCGGGATGATGCAGAACGCGCAGGGGTGATCGCAGCCTTCGGCAATCTTGATGTACGCCGAATACCTCGGCGTCGCCAGCAGGCGCGGGGTGTTCTCGTCGTAAAGATAATTCGGCAGATCGGCAATGGCGCCATCCCAGGCCTCCTTCGAGAAGCGGCCCGCGCTCTCGCGGGCTTGGGCTTCGGGACGCGCGTTCAGGACGACGAAGGGCGAGTGGCTGCGCGTTTCGGCGGGTCTGATCCCGGCTGCGCTCAATATCTGCTCTAGCTCGCCGGTGCCGACGACCGCGTCCACTTGCGGAATGTTCTTCTGGATTTCGTTGCGATAGCGCTCCACCAGGCAGCCGGCGACGATCAGCTTTTGCGCGCGCCCGGACGCCTTGTGCTGCGCCATCTCGAGGATCGTATCGACCGATTCCTGCTTGGCCGTATCGATGAACGAGCAGGTGTTGACGACGATGATATCGGCGTCCTCGGCCCGCGGAGTGATCTCGGCCCCGCCCTGCGCGAGCAAGCCCATCATGACCTCGCTGTCCACCAGGTTCTTGGGACAGCCCAGGCTCACAAATCCAATTTTCTTGGGTGTTGCCGCAGGCTGGACCGGCTCCTCAGAAGGCGCCAGCAGGGCTACAGAATCGGGTTTCGGCTGCATGGAATCCCTTGATTTTATCATCGATGGCTGGCGTCGCTTCCTCGTCTGCCGCTCTTCGCTCTTCGCCCTCCACCCCAGGAGGCTATCTTCTCCACATTACCCGAGAAACTGCGCGAAGAGAAACCGTTGGCGACGTTGGCCGACCCGGACGATGGGAAGCGAAAAGCGAATAGCGAAAAGGCAAGACGCACTTCCTCATTCGCCTTGATGCTAATATGAACTGTCGGGCGCTGGTCCCGCGCAACGCAATCTTGTGAAACCCGCCAGGTCCGGAAGGAAGCAACGGTAGCAGGCCAGTGCGTGTGCAGCGGTCAACTGGCGCCTGGCATGAAAAAGCCGCGGGTCGCCATTCGCCTTGCGCTGTTCGCTTTATCACGTGATGTCAGGCCGCCGTAACCGCCCTGTATACTGCCGAGTGGTCCCAAATCAGAATCTCTGGCGAAGAGCGAAAAGCGAAGAGCGAAAAGCGATTCCATCGGAGCCCCCTATTGCCTAACATTCACGCCAAAATCACGGCCCTCGGTACTTACGTCCCGCCTCGCATCCTGACCAACCAAGATCTCGAGAAGATGGTTGAAACTACGGACCAGTGGATTCTGGAGCGCACCGGCATTCGCGAGCGCCACCTCGTCGGGCCAGGAGTGGCCGCCAGCGATCTCGCTGTTGAGGCGGTGAAGGCCCTGCAGAAATCGCACCCCTTCGACTTGCAGGAGACCGATCTCATCGTGGTGGGCACGGTGACGCCTGACATGATGTATCCCTCGACGGCCTGCCTGGTGCAGCACAAGTTGGGCATCACGCGCACCTGGGGATTCGACGTTTCTGCCGGATGCTCGGGCTTCCTCTTTGCTCTGAACGCCGGCGCCGAGTTCATCGCCTCGGGACGCTACAAGAAAGTTCTGGTGATCGGCTCGGATGTGAACTCGTCGATGACGGATTTCACCGACCGTACCGTGTGCATCATCTTCGGTGATGGAGCCGGCGCGGTGCTGCTGGAACCCGCCGCGGAAGGCGAGGATGGAATCATCGATATGGAAGCCCAAATCGAGGGCAGCGGCGGGCAGTTTCTGCGTATGCCGGGCGGCGGGAGCCTGCATCCCGCTTCGCACGAGACGGTCGACCAGAAGATGCACTATATCCATCAGGACGGCCAGCAGGTCTTCAAATATGCGGTAAAAAAGATGGCCGAGATGACCGAGCGCGTGCTACATAAGAACGGGCTGACCGGCGCCGACGTCGATTGCTTCATCTCCCATCAGGCTAACAAACGTATCATCGTCGCCACCGCTGAGCGCCTGAAACTACCTCCTGAGAAGGTGGTCATCAACATCGATCGCTATGGCAACACCACCGCCGGTACCATCCCGCTTGCCATGCAAACCGCACTGGAACAAGGCAAGATGAAGAAGGGGGACCTGGTGCTATTGGCGGCGGTGGGCGCGGGGTTCACCTCCGGCGCGGTCCTGCTGCGCTGGGCGTATTGAGAAGCAGTGGCCAGTGGCCAGCGGGTGAAGATGCCCGGCGACCACCGTCCGCTAGGGCAGTTCCAGGGAAGCTGTATCCTTAGCAGTTTTGTATCGGGGTACGAGTTCAGTCATGCCGTACAACAAACCTGTAACCACTAACCACTGTTCTTGATCTTCTCCCTTTCCCTGGCAGCTTCCAGCGGGGCTACGGGCTCGGTCATACGGGCGGGATCGAGGACCTCCTTGATCTGCTCGTCCGTCAGCTCGCCGCGCTGGCGGGCAATCTCGATGATCGACTTGCCTGTCTTCACCGACTCCTTCGCGATCTCCGCAGCCTTGGCATAGCCGATGTACGGATTCAGCGCTGTCGCCAGCGAGACCGTGCTTTGCACGTAATAATCCGTGCGCTGCCGATTGACGGTGATGCCCTTGATGCAGAACTCGGTAAGCTGGCGCAGCATGTTGGTCATGATGGTGATCGACATCAGCACGCTGTAAGCCATCGTCGGCATCATCACGTTGAGCTCCAGTTGTCCCGCCTGCACCGCCAGCGCCACCGCCGTGTCGTAGCCAATGACTTGGAACGAAACCATGGCAGCCAGTTCCGGCATGACGGGATTGATTTTGCCCGGCATGATCGACGAGCCGGGTTGCAGCGCCGGCAGATTGATTTCTGCGAGTCCGGTGTTTGGTCCGGAAGAGAGCAGGCGCAGATCATTGGAGATGCGAATCACTTCCAGCGCCAGGTTGCGCAGCGCACCGCTCACGCTTGACATCGCCAGATTCGATTGCATGGCATAGCGCATGTCATCCACCGGATGCAGCTTCTGCCCGGAGATGTGCGCCAGCTCGGCGATGACCTTATGCCGGTACTCGGGATGCGTGTTGATGCCGGTGCCGACTGCTGATCCGCCGAGGCCCAGCTCGCGTAGCAGCTCCGACTGCTCCTGAATGGATTTCTTGGCCCGCTTCATTGCTCCGGAGTAGGCGGCAAACTCCTGCCCCAACCGCATCGGGACTGCGTCCTGCATGTGCGTGCGACCCGATTTCAGCACGTGATGAAACTCTTTGCCCTTGGCATCCAGCGCAGCACTCAAGCTAGCAAGCACCACATAAAGCTGTTCCAACTCCAGCAGGGTTGCCAGCCGCATGGCAGTTGGGAAAACGTCGTTGGTTGACTGCCCGTAGTTGACGTGATCGTTGGGATGGACGTGCTTGTACTCGCCGCGCACCCCACCCACCAGTTCGGCGGCGCGGTTGGCGATGACCTCGTTCGTATTCATGTGGAAGCTGACGCCCGCGCCAGCCTGGAAAACATCGACCACGAAGTGCTCGTGCAGTTTGCCTTGTTGGATTTCCTGCGCCGCCGCAACGATCGCGTTGGCGGTCTTGGCATCGAGCAGCCCCAGTTCGCGGTTGGCGATCGCCGCCGCTTCCTTCACCATGGCGATGGCGCGAATGAGTGTGGGATGGGCGCGCAGCCCGCTGATGGGGTAGTTCTCAACGGCACGCGCCGTCTGAATGCCGTAGTAAGCATGGCCCGGAACTTCCTTTTGCCCAAGAGAATCCCGTTCCATGCGGGTGGGCTTAGTGCCGCCGGTAGACATCGTCCACTCCTCTACCAACAAAGATGATTCCCGCGGCAAGTAAGTTCCAGCCGCGGCCACTTTCGTTCCCAAATGGAGATGGCCAGGCTAATCCTGCCCAAGAAATCTGGCAGGAGCCATGAGGCGCAGTTAGAATGGTACGCAAATGAAAACCTTGCGACGAATCGCCATCGTCGGCGGATGCGGACATGTCGGCTTGCCTTTGGGCATTGTGCTGGCTGCCAAGGCCGGTCTGCAAGTTGATTTGCTCGATATCGATCCCGCCAAGATTGACCTGGTCAACTCTGGCGCCATGCCTTTCATGGAGCGCGGCGCGGATGAGCTACTGCGCCAGGTGGCCGGAAAGTCCCTGCGCGCAACGCTTGACCCTGCCTGCCTTCGCGCTGCCGAGGCCGTCATCACGGTAGTGGGCACGCCGGTCGACCGCCACCTCAATCCTACCGTCGGCGATGTGTATCGTTCGATCGACGCGCTGCTCGACCACATGCCGGACGGCGCGCTGCTGGTACTGCGCAGCACCGTCTATCCCGGCGTCACCCGGCTGGTTTACGAGCGCCTGCGCAAACTCAATCGCAGGATTCTGCTGGCATTTTGCCCCGAGCGCATCGCCGAAGGCAATGCCGTGGAGGAACTGATCAAGCTGCCGCAGATTGTCTCCGGATTTGAGCCGGAAGCCGTCGCTGCAGCCAGCAAGCTCTTCGGTTTAATCGCGCCCTCGCTAATCGAATTGACGCCACCCGAAGCCGAACTGGCCAAGCTGTTCACCAATGCCTGGCGGTATGCCAACTTCGCCATCTCGAATCAGTTTTACATGCTGGCGGAGAGCCGCGGGCTGGACTTCTATCGCATCCACGATGCGGTCACGCGCGACTATCCGCGCATGCGCAGCTTCGCCAAGGCAGGCTTCGCCGCCGGCCCGTGCCTGCTGAAGGACACGCTGCAATTGGCCGCGTTCTCGCAGAACAATTTCTTCCTGGGCCACGCTGCCATGTTGATTAACGAGGGCCTGCCCATGTTTCTGGTGGAACAGCTTCGCCCCTATAATCTGGCGAGCAAGCGGGTGGCGATCCTGGGCATGGGGTTCAAGGCCGAGTCGGACGACAAGCGCGACAGCCTTTCCTACAAGCTGAAGAAGCTGCTGGAGGTGGAAGCGCTGGAGGTGCTGTGTACCGATCCTTATGTGCCGGACAACTCGCTGGTTCCGCTGGAGACGGCAATTGCCCGGGCGGACGTCGTAATCGTCGGCGCGCCGCACGCGGTCTATCGCGACCTGGAGATACCCCACGACAAGATCGTGCTCGATCCCTGGAACTTCTTCCCGGTGCGAGAACTGGCATCGGCAACGCTGTAGGCGGCACCGAGCGCGGGGTGCGGTCGAGACCACCTCTAACGTCACAAATACGTGGTAACAGGTACAAGCCTAGTAGTGTTTCACTGACGCAAAAGGAACTCATGAAAATACTCGTCACCGGTTCAGCCGGATTCATCAATGGTTATCTTGTGCAGGAACTCCTCGACGCCGGGCACTCCGTCGTCGGGCTGGACAACTTCAGCAAATATGGACGCGTCCAGAAGAGCTACGATTCCCACCCCAACTACCGCTTCGTGGAAGGTAATGCCAAAGATATCGATTTGCTCAACGAGCTGCTGGAAGGCTGCGATCACTTTGTTGCCTCCGCAGCCATGATCGGCGGCATCAGCTACTTCCACGAGTTCGCCTACGACCTGATCGCGGAGAATGAGCGCCTCTCGGCGGCTGCCTTCGATGCGGCGCTGCGCGCGCACAAACACGCCCGCCTGCAGAAGATCACCGTCGTCTCCTCCAGTATGGTCTTCGAGAACACGAAGGAATATCCCACGCCGGAAGGCGCGCAGCGCCGCTGCCCGCCGCCCAGTTCGACCTACGGCTTCCAGAAGCTGGCGACGGAGTACTTCGCGCAGGGCGCATGGGAGCAGTACAAGCTGCCCTACACCATTGCGCGGCCATTCAACTGCGTCGGCGTCGGCGAAAAGCGAGCCCTGGCCGACCGCGACATCATGAGCGGTAACGTGAAGCTGGCGATGTCGCACGTGGTGCCCGACCTGGTGCAGAAGGTGCTGAAAGGCCAGGACCCGCTGCACATTCTGGGCAAGGGCAACCAGGTCCGCCACTACACCTACGGCGGCGATCTGGCGCGGGGAATTCGCCTGTGCATCGAGCATCCGGCGGCGACGAACAACGATTTCAATCTCTCCACGCCGACCCGCACCACGGTGTTGGAGCTGGCCGAGCTGATCTGGAACAAGGTCCACAACGGCAAGAAACCGTTCCGTTACGTCTCTGATCCGCCGTTTGAGTACGACGTGCAGGAGCGCTCGCCCGACGTGACCAAGGCGAAGGAAGTGCTTGGCTTCGAGGCGACGACCACACTGGATGAGCTCCTGAACGAAGTTGTTCCCTGGATCGAAGAGCAGATTTCGGTGGGTCAGATGTAGAAGCAATTAGCCATCAGCCACTAGCTGCCATTAGCCACTAGCTATGGCAGGTCTTGAAGGGGCGCAGCTTTAGCTGCGCCATTCTATGCTTCTTGGTTGGATTGTCATCCCGAGGAGGACTTTAGTCCGGCGAGGGATCTGCTCTTCGCCTTGCAGCACAAAAATTACGCAATGCCGTCTGCCCCGCCGCTCACCATCGTCGTTCCGGTCTACAACGAGGGCGCGAACTTCCGCGCTCTCTGGGGTGAGCTTACTTCCGGCATCCGCACACCGTTCACCGCACTGGTGATCTACGACTTCGACGAGGACAACACGCTGCCGGTTGCGCGTGAGATCATCGCCGCCGGCGAAGCCCGGCTTGGGCTGATCCGCAACGCTTATGGTCGCGGTGTCACCAATGCCATCAAGACGGGACTTGAGGCCGTCGAATCAGGTCCGGTGCTGGTCACCATGGCAGACCTCTCGGACGAGATGAACGTTGTCGACCGCATGTATGAGCTTTACCTGCAAGGCTTCGACGTAGTTTGCGGCAGCCGCTACATGAAGGGCGGACGGTTGATCGGCGGCCCATTTTTGAAGCAATTGATGTCGCGCGTGAGCGGCCTGACCCTGCACTACCTCCGCGGGGTGCCTACCCACGATGCCACTAATGCGTTCAAGCTCTATGACGCCGAGATGGTCCACGACCTGAAAGTCGAGAGCGTTGCCGGGTTCGAGCTTGGCCTGGAGCTGACCGTCAAGGCCTTCCTCAACGGCTATCGCATCACGGAAATTCCCAGCACCTGGCGCGACCGCACTGCCGGGAGCTCGCGCTTCCGCGTGCTGCACTGGCTGCCACATTATTTGAAATGGTACTTCTATGCATTTCGGCCGAGACGCGCGGACCGTAGGGTTGCAAGTCGCGCCTCGCTGCCATGAGCCGTTGAGCCGGTAATCTTGTGGACGGCCACACGGACCTCATTTCGGGCTCACGCCGTGCAAATGGCCGCTCGCCGGTTCATTCGATTCCACCGCTTTCTTCGCCGCCCTTTCGGGCCGCCGCCTCCTTGACCTATTGCGCCTAAAGACGCTACACTTTTACAGTTTGCCTGTACTAGCAAGTCCTGTCAGGGACGCCCCGCTGAAGAATTCCTTCCTGGGCGGGGAAAGTGCAAGCGCACAATGAATTTGCTATGCCGTCGCTGAGATATGGGCGCCGGATCTGATGGAGGCATTGCCATGTACGCGGTGATCCGCGCTGGAGGAAAGCAGTATCGCGTCTCGCCCGGAGACGTCATCGAGATTGAGAAGCTGCCGCAGTCCGGGGGCGAAAGCGTGCAGTTTGACGAAGTGCTGGCGGTCAGCGGCGCTGAGGGCGAGCTGAGCAAACCGGGTCAGGCTTTTGTGAGCGGGCAGGTGGTGGAACACGGGCGCGGCGACAAGGTGCTGGTCTTCCACTACAAACGCAAGAAGCAGTACAAGAAGCTGAACGGACATCGTCAGCCATATACCGCCGTCAAGATCACCGGCATTAACGTTGACGGCAGGGACCTGACGACATAGGCTCTGGGCGGTGCTAGCCTTCCGGCCGGCATCCGCGTCCTTAACACAATCTTGTCATCCCGGGCGGAAGCGGCCATTTATCGGCCGCCGGAGTCGAGGGATCTGCGGTTCGCCGCACTTGGAGAGATTTTCATGGCACACAAGAAGGGTCTAGGCAGTTCGCGAAATGGGCGCGATTCCAACGCCCAGCGGCTGGGAGTGAAATCCTTCGGCGGACAACTCGTGTCCGGCGGGGCGATCATCGTGCGGCAGCGTGGCACGCGCATCAAGCCGGGCATTAACGTTGGCCGCGGCAAGGATGATACCCTGTTCGCCAAAGTCACCGGCGTGGTCGAGTTCAAGGACCGCGGCGGTATGGGCAAGTTTGTGTCGGTGGTACCGAAAGAAGCAATTAGCAACTAGCAATTAGCTTGGAGCATCGGCTTCGAGCGGTGCTGAAGGCCTCTTGTAAGAGGCCTTTTCTCGTTGAATTCTCGGAGCAGACAGAAGGAATTTACGCTACAACAAGGGTGATTGCTAATTGCTAAGGAGTCTCTGATTAAGTTAGACGAAGTTCCTCAGCGGCTAAAGCCGCGTTGATTTTGCTGCCTTTTACGGACGGCCTAAAGGCCGTCCCCTTCAAAGATCAGACTTAATCAGAGCCTTCCAATTGCTAACTGCTAATTGCTAACTGCTTCCTTCCATGTTCGTTGATGAAGCCAAAATTCGCGTGAAAGCCGGCGATGGCGGCAACGGCTGCCTGGCCTTTCGCCGGGAGAAGTTTGTGCCGCGTGGGGGGCCCTCGGGCGGCGACGGCGGGCACGGCGGCGACGTCATCATGGAATCCAGCGAACGTCACAACACGCTGGTGCATTTCCGCTTCAACCCTGAATACAAAGCCGAGCGCGGCCGCCACGGCGAAGGTTCCAACAAGACGGGCCGCGATGGCGAGAGCATCGTGCTGAAGGTGCCGGTGGGAACCATCGTCTTTGACGAGCTCACCGGCGAGTTAGTGCATGACTTCTCGCATCCCAACGAGCGCGTGGTGGTGGCGCGCGGCGGTCGCGGCGGTCGCGGTAATGCGCAGTTCGCAACGTCAACTCACCAAGCGCCCCGAGAGCATGAAGAAGGCCGCCCGGGTGAAGAGCGCGACCTGCGGCTGGAACTGAAGCTGCTGGCCGACGTCGGCCTGGTGGGCTATCCCAATGCCGGCAAGAGCACGTTGATTGCGCGCATCTCGGCGGCGCGGCCAAAGATTGCCGACTATCCCTTCACCACGTTGCAGCCGAATCTTGGTGTGGTCGTGGTCGGCGAGCCGCCCGACGATACCAGCTTCGTAGTTGCCGATATTCCGGGGCTGATCGAAGGCGCCAGCCAGGGCGCGGGCCTGGGCACACAATTTCTAAAGCACATTGAGCGCACGCGGTTTCTGGCGCATCTGGTGGATGTGTCGGATGCGAGCGGGCGTCCCGATCCGGTTATGGATTACGAAATCGTCAACGGCGAGCTGGCCAACTTCGGCGGAGGACTCGATACCAAGCCGACGATCGTCATCGCATCCAAGATGGACATCGTCAACAAAGACAAGCTGGCCAAGCTGAAGCGCTACTGCAAGCGCAAGAAGCTGGAGCTGTTCGCGATTTCCGCCGTGACCGGTGAAGGGGTCGACGAGCTGAAGTGGGCAATGGCGAAAACAGTTGCCACTGGTCAGTTGCCAGTGGTCAGTTCATCGGGAATCAAGGATTAGGCGTTAGGCTCGAGACCAGGGCCTCACCGGGCACCGCCAGTGGGTCAGCCCCTCGCGACAGAATATTGCCTAACCGAAATGCTGTTGGTTTGACAGCCTGGGTGGTCAACTCTAGAATCGAAACGTGGGCTGGATGCATCGCGTCCGGCCTTTCCCTTGATTACACTAGAGCGCGTTTTATGTCTCTGTGCTGCGGCTTTAGTGTCGCATTTATACTTTGGCGGTGTAGCTCAGGTGGTTAGAGCGACGGTCTCATAATCCGTAGGTCGTAGGTTCGAGTCCTACCGCCGCCACCAAGAATCATGGGTTCATTCTGCCTCTGAGGTCCCCTCGCGAACTCGGGATTTCGCCTGCCGGCTCCCTCGCTATCCACCCCAACACGCGGAAGCCGCGTGTCGGGGAGTCGTACGTGGGGCCAGAGAACGGCAGCTCATCTCGCCAACGAGTGTAAATGCAAACCTTTTGATCTCATCACGGGCAGTCGGAGTTTCTGCCGGTTGTCATCGCCCCGTGCTCTGCAGCCCACTGCAGAAATCCTTGCGGTGCGTTGCGCGCCTGCTGCAGGCTGGCGCCCTTCACGCTCTTGATCTGTTGCCACTTGATGTTCGCCAGATCGGTATTGCCCAGGTCCGCGCCGTCGAGGGTCACTCCGCTAAGATCGGCCCCTTTAAGGTTCGCCGAGCAGAAGTCGCCATTCTCCAGGCTGGAGTCTCGCAAATTTGCGTAGCTCAAGTTGCCGTTCCGGAAATTTCCCCAGGTCAGGTCCGCCGTAGTGAAGTCGGCATGCTCGAAGTTGCTGTTGCGAGCATCGACCGCATTGAAGTTCGCACGCTCTAATTTCGCTCGCGGCAATCTCACCCCCTGCAGAAACGCGCCGGAGACGTCCACCCCGATGAGCGGCACGCCATCCATGTTGAGTTCCTGGAGCGCGTCGATGCGTCCGCCGCTGCCGCCTTTCCCCTGCGCGGTATTGATCACTTGCCATGCCTGATAGTGCTTCTGCATTAGCCGGCTCCCCGACCCGCTGAAATAGAAGATAACCGCAACCAGTACGGAAAAGCTCCCCAGGTAGTCCAGCACCTGAAGAAACGACCAGCAGCTCAGCAGATAAGCCAGCCATGCGAAAGGATATTCCAATATGGCAAAGGGGATCATCCACGGGGACGCGAGTGCTCCGCGCCGCGCTCGCCAGGGTTCAGGGCGTTCGTTGGGTGTATGTACGGTCATAGCTTCGTCGTTACTGCTCTTCTATTACTACACTACAAATGCAGCATGATGGTTGATGGTTACGAAATGGCTTTTGAGTCAGCCAACTGCCGGGAGCACCCCACTAGAATCGCAGCATAAAAACTCCATGTGCGCGGAAGACATTGTAACTTTCCCCCGCTGCGCGCGTCTTTACGGCTAGCAAGATGGCGTGCTAAATTCCTTGAGCACTGAGCCGCATGGCGAAATCCGGCGGCGCTATCTAAGTGGGGATTGTCAGATTTCTGTTGTAGGAAAGACTTGGCTGCCGGGGAATCCCGGAAGCTTCCCCGCCCGTATTCCAACAGGGTGAGGCCGCCTCAATAGTGGCTCGCTCCCAAACAGCACGGTAGAGGAGAGTAACACATGACGAAGTCGATGCAGTCATTGATGATGGGGGCGGCGCTGGCTGGCTTCATGGCCGGCGGTACGCTCGTGGCGCAAACTCAGTCCAGCAGCAATACCGCTTTCTCGGCAGCCAATGGCTCCTATGCCATGAACGCCACCACGGAGAAGCACGCCTGCAAAGGCCAGAACTCCTGCAAAGGCAAGGGCGGCTGCAAAACGGGCGACAACGGCTGCAAAGGCAAGAACTCTTGCAAGGGCAAGGGCGGCTGCGCCACGGACGGCTCCAACAAGCATTAATTGCAGGCCAGTCAACCCTAGAGGCCGGAGCTGGCAGCTTCGGCCTCATTTGAAACGTTGGTAGTCCATTCCCTGAGCACTTATGCCGGCCAATCGATTCAACGGATTCACAGAGTACGGTGTCGGGATCGGCTTGCGCATTCCGCACTACAACCACATTCTGGAGAAGAAGCCGGTCGTGGACTGGTTTGAAATCATCTCCGAGAACTTTATGGTTGATGGCGGCCGCCCGCTGCACATCCTCGATCAAATCCTGGAGCAGTACCGGGTGGTGCAGCACGGTGTCTCGATGTACTTCGGCTCGGTCGAGCCGCTCAATCGCGAACATCTGAAGCGTCTGAAAGCGCTGGCGCGCCGCACTCACACACCCTGGCTATCGGACCACCTCTGCTGGGGCAGCGTCGACGGCTCCTACTCCCACGACCTTCTGCCTATGCCTTACACCTTCGAGGCGGCGGAGAAGACCGCGCAGAAGATACGCCAGGCCCGCGATTTTCTCGAGGTTCCCGTGGTGGTGGAGAACGTCAGCAGTTACGCGGAGTTTCACGCCTCGGAGATGACCGAGTGGCAGTTCCTCACCGAAGTGGTGGAGCGCGCCGATTGCGGCATTCTGCTCGACGTCAACAACATCTACGTCTCATCGCGCAACCACAGCTTCGATCCCTTCGAGTACGTGAATAACGTTCCTCATGAGCGCGTCGCACAGATCCACATCGCCGGGCACTCGAAATACGAGAAGTACATTCTCGATACCCACGATCATCCCGTGATAGATCCCGTATGGGACCTGTACGCGCGCGCTATCGAACTTATCGGCCCGACCGCGACTTTGCTGGAGTGGGACGACCACATTCCTTCCTTCGACGAAGTTCATAACGAGGCGCTCAAGGCCAACCGCTATGTCGGCGAGAAGGTAGGCGCCTGATGTCGCTCGATCACATCCAGCGCAGCATGTTCAACGCCGTCCGGCAGCCGATGACCGTTGGCGAAAACATGCGGCTGCGCGCGCGCGACGGCACGTCGATGCGCGCCGTGGCGGAAGAGATCGTTAAGCCCAACGACCGGCTCACCTCGTTTGAGCGCCTGGAAATTTACAACCGCCAATACTGGTTTCGCATTCTGTCGTCCTTCGCTGACGACTTTCCCGGACTGCGCGCCATCATCGGTGAGAAGCGCTTCGACAAGCTGGCCGTAGAGTATCTCTACGAGTGCCCGTCCCATTCCTTCACCTTGCGCAATCTTGGCTCGCGACTGGAAGCATGGCTGCGGGAGCATCCTGAGCACATCGCCGGCAATGAGCAGATCGCGCTCGATATGGTGCGCCTGGAGTGGGCGGAAATCGAGGCCTTCGACGAAGCTGCCCGGCCGCGGCTCACCGAAGCCGACCTGCCCACGCTGGGTCCTGATCCAAAGTTCCAGCTACAAGCGTATATACGGCTGCTCGAGCTGCACTATCCGGTCGATGATCTGCTGATTCGCGTTCGCCGCGCTCTCTATGAAAGCGACATGGTGAGCAATGCGGTGACAGAGCGCGTACACTCCCGCTCGCGCCGCAGGGTTTTGCCCAAGCCCGAGCCAATTTTTTTGGCTGTCCATCGCGTGGACAACATGGTTTTCTTCAAGCGCCTCGACAAGCAAGCGTTCGCCATCCTTACTGCACTCCGCGATGGCAAGAGCCTTTCTGGGGCGGTCGCTGAAGCAGACTGGACCGGGCGCGACCTTGAAGAAGCTATGGTGGATGTTCAGAAGTGGTTCGCCTACTGGTCGGCGCAAGGATGGTTTTGCAAGTGATGTTTCGCGGGCTCCCGAATTCTAGGACTAGCAACAGATCGCGAGGATCACGGCTATGAACGCCCTGCAAAAGCTGTACGGACTGTTTGTAAAGGCCGCAAACTCACTGCAGTCGCCTTTCCTGTTGGCGGTCCGCCTGTACTGGGGCTGGCAGTTTTTTCAGACCGGCTGGGGGAAATTTCATCGCCTGCCGCAGGTCGTTCAGTTTTTTGCCAGCCTTGGCGTCCCCATGCCTGCGTTCAACGCCTACTTCGTCTCCGGCTTGGAGTTGGTCGGCGGAATTCTGCTCGCCATCGGCCTCGGGGGACGCATTATCGCTTTGCCGTTGGCATTCGACATGGTCATCGCGTATGTCACCGCGGATCGGGATGCGCTGAGGGCATTCTTTTCCGACCCCGGCACGTTCTACAATGCCGCTCCCTTTACTTTCCTGTTGGCGTCTCTTATCGTGCTGATCTTCGGCTCGGGACTTTTCTCCGTGGATGCTATCTTAGCCCGCGTATGGCGCAAGCCGTCGAGGTCGGAACCGGGAATACACGCCACCGTCACCGGCAATGCAAGCGCGGCCCGCTACAAGAACGTTGTTTGATGGTCGATGAGCTGGATTTGATCTGTGGTCGGCGCGCACGGTGTTGCTGTCCTTTGTTATTAGGACGATTAGAAGCGCTCGTAATCCGCAAGTGCCGGGACCGTTTCTTTGCTAGCACCGTGGCAGATCCGACCCCCGAAGAATTCTGGGAGCCACCCCTCGTCACCCTGAGAAGATCCGACTCAAGGACGTATAATCTAAGCACCATCAGGAGTATTCAACGACTATGAGTGGAAGCAATGGCAGCAATGGCGCGGCGACGCCTACACCAAAGCCACGCGCGGAGTGGATTGCTAAGCGCCGCCAGGAAGCGGCACGCAGCGGCGACAGCAACATGTCCCAGATGCATTTTGCCCGCAAGGGTCTACTGACCGAGGAGATGCTGTTCGTCGCCGAACGTGAGCGCCTGGCGCCGGAACTGGTGCGCGACGAGGTTGCCGCGGGGCGCATGATCATTCCCGCCAACGTGAATCATCCCGAGTTGGAGCCAATGTGTATTGGGGTGGCTTCGATGTGCAAGATCAACGCCAACATCGGCAACTCGTCAGTGACGAGCAATGTTGAAGAGGAACTGACGAAGCTGCGCACGTCCGTGCATTATGGCGCGGACACGGTAATGGATCTGTCGACCGGCGGCGGCATCCATGACATTCGCGAGGCGATTTTGCGGCACTCCCCAGTGCCCATCGGCACAGTGCCGATCTACGAGGCGGTGGCGCGCGTTAAGCGGCTGGAAGATTTGACTGCCGAGATCATGCTGGAGGTCATTGAGGAGCAGGCCGAGCAAGGCGTGGATTACATGACCATCCATGCCGGCGTGCTGATTCAGTATCTGCCGCTCATTACCAAGCGCATCACCGGCATCGTCAGCCGCGGAGGGGCAATCCTGGCGCAGTGGATGGCGCACCATCACAAGCAGAACTTCCTCTACGAGCGCTTCGACGACATCACGACGATTTTGGCCAAGCACGACGTTAGCTATTCACTCGGCGACGGCCTGCGGCCAGGATCCATTGCTGACGCCAGCGACGAGGCGCAGTTTGCCGAGCTAAAGACGCTGGGCGAGCTAACGAAAAAAGCCTGGGAGCGCGATGTGCAGGTGATGATAGAAGGCCCGGGCCACGTGCCGCTCGACAAGATCAAAGAGCAGGTCGATAAGGAAGTTGAGCTCTGCTACGGCGCGCCGTTCTACACGCTGGGGCCGCTGGTGATCGACATTGCGCCCGGCTACGACCACATCACCTCGGCGATCGGCGCGGCAATGATCGGCTGGCACGGCGCGGCGATGCTTTGCTACGTCACGCCGAAGGAGCATCTGGGCCTGCCGAACGACAAGGATGTGAGGGACGGCATTATCGCCTACAAGATTGCGGCTCATGCCGCTGACGTGGCGCGGCACCGCCCCGGCGCGCAGGATCGGGACAACGCCATCAGTTACGCGCGCTACATTTTCGATTGGGACAAGCAGTTCGCCCTCTCGCTGGATCCTGAGACCGCGCGCTCCATGCACGATGAGACTTTGCCTGACGCCTACTACAAAGAGGCGGCCTTCTGCTCCATGTGCGGCCCGAAGTTTTGCTCCATGAACTACTCCGCCAAAGTGGATGAGTACAACAGGCAGGTGCACGGCGTAGAGAAGAAGGATTATTCAGAGCTGATGAACAAGCTGGTGGCGATCAAGTAGGCGGCAATTACCAATTAGTGAGGCCGCGCCCCAGCGCGGCTAGTTTAATCGTCCCGCGAGATCTGGTGCGCCCCCTGTCGTGTGCGAGAATGCGATTATGAAACGTTCATTTTCGGCATCGGTTTGGCGCGAAGGCGACTGGTACGAAAGCATGAAGTTCCAATCGGCACGCTGCGCAGTCTTCTCAACCAAGCGCACATCGATCCTGATGATTGGGACGCTCACGGGTAAGAGCGGAGATATTTCGCCCGCGATTTATGTAATCAACTGGTAATCTTCGCATCGCTCCATAATCAATTTCTCTTTGCTACACTCCCAACGTGAGACGAATCCGCCTGAACGCGTGGATCTTCGCCTGTTTGTCGGGCATTCTCCAGGTTCTGATCTTCCCCGACTTCGCGATTTATCTGCTTAGTTGGGTCGCGCTGGCGCCGCTGATCTACGCGATCCTGAAATGCCGCGAGCAGGACGTGATGATGGTGCTGGCCGATGGCGGACAATTTTTGGCGCCGGCGACGGCGTGGCAGGGGTTCTTGCTGGGGTACGCCAGCGGCATCATCTGGTACTTGGGAAGTTGCTACTGGGTGTACCACGTCATGCACCTGTACGGCGGGCTGAGTGTGACGGTTTCCGCCGTGCTGCTGGTGCTGTTTGCTCTGTACCTGGCCCTGTATCACGGACTTTTCGGACTGCTGCTGGCCTTGATTGCCGCCCGCCGCAACGGCTTCAGCCTGCGGGCGCTGGTCTTCACTCCATTTCTCTGGGTCGCCGTGGAGCTGGCGCGCACCTACATCACCGGCTTTCCCTGGGACCTGCTGGGCACCACGCAGATCGACAACATTCCGCTGGCGCGCATTGCCACCGTGACCGGGGTTTATGGGATTTCCTTTGAGATCGCGCTGGTGAATACCGCCATGGCCGCGGCATTCCTGGTGCCACACGCGCGGCGCAAACTGTTGCTGACGGCTGCCGTGGCCGCCGCTATCGCTTTGCACGCCGGCAAGCTGGTTCGACCCGGTGCGCTGCCCACCGAGCGCGGCGCAACCTTGGTGCAGCCAAATATCCCGATCCTGGAGTCGGACTGGTCGCTCGATTACCTGGAGCAGACGCTGCACTCGCTGCAGGAGATCAGCGTGCGGCCAAAAGAGAAGAAGCCCGGCACTGCCGGCCTCATTCTCTGGCCGGAATCGCCGGCGCCCTTTTGGGCCACAGACCTGCATCTGCGAACCACGCTGGCGGACATAGCGCGGGCCACGGATTCCTACATCATCGCGGGCACGATCGGCATCGAGCATACGGGCGAGCCTAATCGGCGCCCCGACATCTACAATTCGGCCTCGGTGATTGCGCCCAATGGCGCCTGGATTGAGCGTTACGACAAGATCCACCTGGTTCCATTCGGCGAATATATTCCGTTTGCGGAGGCGCTCAGCTTTGCCCGCACCCTGACCCACGAGGTGGGAACCTTCTCGCGCGGCCACAGCCGTGAGCCGCTGACGGTAGGCGATATGAAGGTCGGAACCTTCATTTGCTATGAGTCGATCTTCCCGGACGAGGTGCGCCAGTTTGCCAACAATGGAGGCGAGGTGTTCGTGAACATCTCCAACGACACGTGGTTTGGCGATACGGGGGCGCCCCGGCAGCACCTGAATATGGCGCGGATGCGCGCGGTGGAGAACGATCGCTGGCTGCTGCGGGACACCAATAGCGGCGTTACCGCGGTCATCGACCCTTATGGCCGCATCGTCGCAGAGGTGCCGCGCAAACAACGTGTGGGCTTGCAAGCCTCCTTTGATCTGGAGGAGTCCACCACCTTCTACACTCGTCACGGCGATTGGTTCCCGCTGCTGTGTGCGATCGTCACGCTGTTGGGATTGCTGCTGCGATATTGGAAGCCCGGCCAAATGACGAGCACGGAGACAATGCAGAGCCGGCGGGGCGCCCCATAGCAGGCTGCGGCCAGTGACGGCTCAGCGTCAGCGTTTCCGCAAACAAAGTGAGCCTGAGGTCTGCGCTGGGGGAGTAGAATCGTGTTGCCAGCCAGGAACATAGCTAATAATCCCATGACTTCGCTATGTCCTTCTTCGCCGCCGGTGAGCAAGAGCGAAAGAAAGAAGCATGAATCGCTCCTAATCGGGGTCGGCTTAGCCTGCCTGCTTTTGGTGCTCTTGTCGCGATCGCCCGCCTTAGTGCTCAAGGCCCGGTTTTTTGCTGAGGACGGAAAGATCTTCTACCAGCAGGCCCACGAACTTGGTTTCGTGCGTTCGGTTTTTGTACCGTATGCGGGATACCTTCACCTTTTTCCGCGCCTGATTGCCGGACTTTCGCTGCTGCTTCCTCTGTTCTATGTTCCGCTATTCTTCAACGTCGCTGCACTGACCGTGCAATGTATTACCGCCGTCTACATTTGCAGTGCGCGGATGCGCAACGTAGCTCCACTTGCGATGCGCGCGGTGGTGGCCTTTCTCTATCTCGGTCTCCCGCATATTGGCGAGGTCTGGGGCCGGCTCACAAACTCGCAATGGCACCTGGCTGTGCTGAGCTTCCTGATCTTGATCGCAGCGCCGGCGCCAGGCCGTCTGGGGACCTGGTTTGACCGTGTTGCTCTCGCCGTGGGAGCGCTGACCGGGCCGTTCTCCCTTCTCTTGCTCCCGATCGCGCTGGTGGCAGCGCTCTTCCGGCGCAGCTCGCGAACCATTGCCAACCTCGCCATTGTCGTCTCGGGAGCCGCGGTGCAAGCCGTCACCCTGTTGATCCATGGCCGGCCGGAAACGGGCAACTTGGGAGCGAGCTTTCCTTTGCTGTTCAAGCTCCTGACGCACGGTCTGTTTCTCACCCTGTTGGAAGATCCCTGGCATACGCGACCGATCTTTTCCGATATTGGTTATTGTGTGTTGGTGGTGGCCCTGCCCGTGCTCGCATGGATTCTCTGGAAGGGGAGCTTTGAAATGCGCTGCGCGCTGCTGTTGGGTGGGATGGTCATCGCCGCGTCGCTGGCCTCTCCCATCATCACCAACAGAGGGGACCAATGGCCGGCCATGCTAACAAGCGGAGGCGGAGAACGTTATTGGTTCATTCCCCGCGTGGTGACAGTCGTAGCCGGACTGTGGGTAGCGACGCAAGCCTTCTCCAAATGGGCGCGTGCGGCCGGCGTCCTGGCGATGGTCCTCGTCGTCATTTTCTGTGTCCAAGGATGGCGCATTGAGCAGTGGCCAGGTATTCACTTTCGTACGTATGCGCACGTGTTCAATGGGCTGCCGGTCGGCGCAATGCTGAGGGTGCCGATTGAACCTCCGCCAATCTGGAATATGGAGATCACCAAAAAGCCGCGGGACTGGAGCTATGTAGATCCTGGATTCCGGGACGGCGAGATTTTGCCTATTAACGAATGGCTAACTCGGCAGCAGCTCGCAAGGTATGAGAATTCGTCCCCCGCGCCGGGTTGGGTACTGAGGGTCAATGGGCGCGAGCTTCATGGCACTGGGACAGCCTTGGCGCCGGTACAGGTTTCGGTTCGTGGGGGCGCTTTGGGGGAGGGGTGGGCCGTTTGGCCCGATGGGGAAGGGTTCAGGCCCATGGATGAAATCTACGCTATTGTCTCCGGCCGTGCGGTGAAGGGTGACAGAATTCCGGTGCTTGTCCGCTACCGCAATACACAGGTGGACAACTTGATGTACCTGGTCTACCTCCCTTCGATCCTGCTCCACACGGGTTTTCAGGAGATCACGATCGTCGGAGATTCGCGAGATGACAACACCACGCATTTCTGCGGCAAGCTCTACGTCTGGGGCGATTCGTAATATTCTTCGGGCCGATTTCTGCGTTAGCGCGGCCTTCCCTAAGCCTAATGGGCGCGCTCCTCAGGAAACAATTTATGATAGGACTCGGATTACCGAAGGCGGTCGCAAACCAGGGACTGCCGATCCTACCTACTTCGCGGAGAAGTGCTGAAACCATGGTGGAAGAACTCGAACAGGAATACGCCGCGCTGCGCGACAAGGTCCACGATCTACAGGAGTATCTTTGACGCGCCCAAGCTGCGCGAGAAACTGAGCGCCATCGAAAAGCAGGCCGCCGACCCGGCGCTGTGGTCGAACCCCGAAAAATCTCAGCAAGTGATGCGCGAGAAGAAACGGCTGGAGAGCGCGCTGGCGACGCACGAAGAGCTTGCTCGGCGCTCCGGTGACATCAGCGCCTACTTCGATCTGGCGCACGAAGGCGAAGACGTTTCTGCGGATTTGCGCCGTGAAGTCGACGATCTGCGCGGGCTGGTGGAAAAGCTGGAGACGGAGACGCTGCTCTCTGGCGAGAACGACGACCGCAGCGCCATCGTGACCATTCATCCCGGCGCCGGCGGCACCGAGTCGCAGGACTGGGCTGAGATGCTGATGCGCATGTACCTGCGCTGGGCGGAGCGGCAGGGGTTTCAGACTGCGCTGTACGAATACCAGCCGGGCGATGAGGCGGGCATCAAGTCCGCGACCTTTGGCGTGAACGGAGAACATGCTTACGGGCTGCTGACCAGCGAGATCGGCGTGCATCGGCTGGTGCGGATCTCGCCTTTCGATCAGGCCAAGCGCCGGCACACTTCCTTCGCCAGCGTCTTCGTCTCGCCGGAGATCGATGAGAGCATCCAGATCGACATCAAGCCCGAAGACCTGCGCATCGATACGTATCGCTCGGGCGGCAAGGGCGGGCAGCACGTCAATACCACCGATTCGGCGGTGCGCATTACACACCTTCCGACGGGCATCGTCGTCGCCTGCCAGAACGAACGCTCGCAGCACAAGAATCGCGAGAAAGCGATGAGCATTCTGCGCTCGCGACTGTACGAGTACGAGTTGGAAAAAAAGCGCGAGGAGACGAAGCAGATCGAGGATTCCAAGCTCGACATCGACTTCGGTTCGCAGATTCGCTCATATGTGCTGCAGCCGTATCGCATGGTGAAGGACCTGCGCACACGGGTCGAGATCGGCGACGTGGACCGCGTGCTCGACGGCGACCTGAACGAGTTGATCCGGGGGTATTTGCTGGCGCGCAGGAACGAGCAGAAAGCCTAGCTCTACGCACGCGCCCTTCCTCCGGGTGCAATCCGGAAATCCTGGTTATGACAAAAGCCGCCCTCCTCCGGGCGGCTTCGCATGTCTGGCCTCGAAGATCCTACGTGCTGCTGTGCTCGAGGATGCCTTTCTCCAGCTTCTCCTGGCAGGCGATGCAGTGGCGCGTCCAGGGAACGGCCTCCAGGCGTTTGGCGTTGATCTCCTCGCCACAGGAGATACACTGGCCAAAGACTCCCTCACGGATGCGGTCCAGCGCGCCGTCGACCATCTGCAAGAGTTGGCGGTCGTTGTTGCTCTGATGAAACAGAAATTCCTTGTTGTAGGAGTTTGCCGCCCGGTCGGCGACGTCCTGCGCCGATTCCAGATCGGCGTCGCGGCCGTCCTGAGCGGTACGGGTCATGGCATTCCGCAACTCCCGCTGGCGTTCCTCCAACCGTTTTCTGAAAACTTCCAGTTTCTTTCTCTCCATAGGTACCTACTCTGCCCGAATCCCACACTGCGGCTCAACCGGCCGGGCGGGAGGAAAATTGCGGTGCGCGAACCGGAATGATATGCGTCTGGTGGAACGCACGTCAACTCCACGCGTCACGATTCTGCGGTATCGACCCGCCCAGCACGCAACTCTCAAGGTTCGCCAACCGGCCGATTTATACGTTAGACGCAAAAAAGCGGCCCGAAGGCCGCTTTTTTCAAAGAGGCGAGCAAAGGTAGGCATCTTTAGGGGAGGCGATGCGGGGCAACGTCCCGCTTTGCGGGATACAAAAGAGGGATGCGTCGAGACAGACGACAGAGGGTTAGTTTCAAGGATCTTGAGCCTCTTTATGTCCGGTGGAGCTTGCATTTGCGTTTCCAAATGACATTGTGATTCCGACCCTTTGGGCAATCGCCGAGCAATGCCATTGTTATCAGCGATAAGGAGGAAGCTTCGCCGCGCTAAACTTGCCGGGACTCAATCAACAACCGCTTGGCTGGGGGTGGAACGAAGATGCAAACTTTAGGCGGTCAGGTTCTTATTCTGGGTATTTTGTTCGTCGATGATCTTGAGCTTGTTAAGCAGGGCTTTGTAGCTGACTTTTAGAATCTTTGCGGCCTGCCGCCGGTTCCAGCGGGTTTGTATCAGCACCCGCTCGATTGCCTCGCGCTCGGCTGACAAGGCGGCACGCCGCCCAATCTCCAGCAAGGACAAGCTCTCGGAATCGGCGGCGTTGCCCTGCAACGTATTAATCGGGATCGGTTTTGCCGCTGAAGAGCCGCCCTCGCCAGGCCTTACCTCCGCCCACCCTGCCGGCGAGGTGAATGCAGGCACGGTACTTGAGGTCGTTCTATGGCTCGATAGCTCGCGAACGATCTGCGCTTCATTGCCCACGATCACATAGCGCTTGACCAGATTCTCCAGCTCGCGGATGTTTCCCGGCCAGTTATATTCCAACATGCGGCTCGTCGCGGACTCGCCGAAGGGAGCCGGCTGTTTGCCATAGAATTCACTGTACTTGCGGAGAAAGTAGTCGAGGAAGACCGGAATCTCCTCGCGCCGCTCGCGCAGCGGCGGGATGTGAATGGTAATTACATTCAGGCGATAGAACAGGTCCTCACGAAAGGTTCCCTCCTGGACGGCGTCCTCGAGAAGCTTATTGGTGGCCGCCAGCACGCGCACGTCAACGGAAATGTCGCGTTTGCCGCCCAGGCGAGAAAAGCCTCCATCCTGCAGCACGTGCAGCAGCTTGGCCTGGAGGGCAGGGTGCATCTCACTGACCTCGTCCAGAAATAGGGTGCCGGAGTTTGCCAAATCAAATTTGCCCAGCTTCTGCCGGTTGGCGCCGGTGAAGGCCCCGGGCTCGTAGCCGAACAACTCGCTTTCCAGCAAGTCATGAGGGATGGCCGCGCAGTTGACCTTGACGAAAGGCTTGTCGCAGCGCCCCGACTGAGCATAGATCAAGCGAGCGACCACCTCTTTGCCGGTGCCGCTTTCACCGCGAATGAGCACGGTCGCCGTCGTATCCGCAACCTGCTCAATGGTATTTTTCACTTCCTCCATTCTGGGGCTTGTCCCGAAGAGGCCGACGAAGTCGCGGTTGCGGCGGACGCGGTCGCGAAGCGCAGTCGCCTCGCCCGTGCGAGGTCGCTCTTCGAGGATCCTGTCGATGTGGAGATCGAGATCTTTGGTATCGAGAGACTTGGCCAGGTAGTCGTCAGCGCCCAACTTGGAAGCCTGGAAGATAATGCCGGGATCCTGGCCGTCGGCGATAAGCACCACAGGCACGTCGGGCTTTGTTCGCTTGAGCCGCTCTAGGGTGTCCAAGACGCTCTTGTCGCCGCTGGAAAGATCCAACAGAACCAGTGTTGGATCATGGTCCCGGAGCAGGCGCAACGCCTCTTCGCCGGCGCTCGCGTTGCTCACATCAAAGCCGCGAGAGGTCAGATGAGAAACGAAGAACCGTCCCCGGTCCATATCGTCACCCGCGACTAAGACTCGCACCTTCTGCGCCGGAATCAATTCCACTCCAGTTTGAACTCCCGACAAGAAAGCATTTCCCGCCTCACAGAGGGAAGGGAATGATCAACTGTGAGAATCCCTATACCTACCCATAGGTTGCACCGATGGTGAACCGGCGGCTGTGCGTCGGCACCAGCAGACCTGAATTGCCAATGGGCAGGTGGGCTGATTGTAACTCCACCAGCGTTTGGAGGGATAGCTCGTGCCAGACTTTCTGCGGCGTAGCGCAAGAGGGCAGCCGGAATTAGCTGCCCGCACAGAAGAGAAGACGAAGCTTAATTGCCGCCCGAGACGGTGCGCAATTTAACCGGCATGAAATGATACGGAGGCCAGGGGCCGGTGATCGATACGTGGCAGTCTTTGAAGTGCCGCGTGGCCGTGCCGTAGCGGTTCTGGTACTTAGCTACAGCTTTGGAGTCAATAAGATGAGCAAAATCAATGAGTATGCCGCCCGAGTCGGTACGCTTGCAGATGACGTCCTCCTCCAGTGGCAAGAATAATTTGTGGACCTGCATCGATAAGGCGCGTGCTTTGGTTTGCCGTTCGCGTTCACGAGCGGCTTGCTCGCGCAGCTTGCGCAGATATTCACCACCGACGCCATTGGGCAACTCGGAGATGGCCTCTTCCAACGTGGCGTCGTTCACTAGAAGTTTGAAGTGCATTTCGGCTTTGCCGCGCAAGCGGTCAACCGTTTCCAGAAATGTCCGGCGATTGGCCCTTACCGCGCGGCGCAAAGCTTCATCGGAATCAAAAATGGTGCCGAAACGAAAGGGAAGAACGGTAAGCGTGCGGAAGCACTCACTGATAACCCGCGCGTGATCGAGAATGGCCTGTTGCGTTAGCGGATGAACGGCGAAATGTTCGCTGACGATTACTGCAAAGTCGCCGCTGGGGTAAGCTAAAACCGGAGCATCATTGACGCCCCGGAGGTTTTCTATCGCGAAGGGGCGCCGGGCTCGCGTGCCGTTCTGCAGGCCCTGCTGCACCGTAAGACAATACGCGTACCACGCCATCTTAGTCTCTCCTGAGAGTACTCGCACACAGATCTTGGGAGGCTGTGCATGAGGGAATCTTGACTTTTCGAACGTGGAACTGCAGATTTCAGGATTTTGGTGGGAGCGGACGAGGACCCGTTCCCAACTCCTTTATGTTAAGCCTTTGAGGCGACAATCGCAACCAGGAAGTTAATAGGAAGAGATGGCCTTGCAGAGAGGGGCAGTAAATCCCTGGCCTTGGCAATAATGTTTTGCGTTAGGCGATTCTCCCTTGAGGGGCCGAGCCGTGCGGGTCGGGGCACCGCTCGGCCGCTTTTCCGAGGAGGACAATTCGGGCGACTCCCTGGCACAACGGTTAAGTCGTGGTTGTCGTCGCGGATGGCAAGGCCGTGGTCGTATTCGTCGAATTTTGCTGCCACATCTGCTGCACGCTGGCGAAGGCCTGCTGCGCGGCTGACAGATTCCCGGATTGCAAAGCCTGCCCAAGCTGGCTCAAGAGCTGCTGGAAGGCGCTCTGCGTCGCTCCTCCCTGGTGATGATGATGGGAAACTGCGTTGCGTCCTGTCGACATCGCGCTGAACGCCTGCTGGGCGGCCGAAAGATTGCCCGATTGCAGCGCCTGGCCAATCGTCTCCAGCGTCTTGGCGATGGGACTGTTACTCCCAAGCTCGGTGCCCACCGATTGGGACAGGGTGACGAAGTCCGTCTGGGCCTGGGTCAGATTGCCGGACTGCAGGTCCTGGCCTAGTTGGTTGAACTCGCTCCGCACCTGCTGATAATTACGTTGAATGTTCGATAGCTGCGTAAGGTTCGTGCTGCCGATTCCGGTTATGGACATCTATGCCTCCATTGCGATAGCGCCTCCCTCGCATGTCGCACGTCCGGAGGATCATTGCGCCGGAAAGGACGCTATCGCATGGGTGTCGTACGCAAGACGAATGCCACGCAAGGTTAGAAAATTTAAACTAAGGCTATGCGACCACGCTATCGCTGGCAGCTACGTTCACGATCCCTGGAGTTGGGGGAGCGGACCGTGATCATGGGAGTGGTCAACGTCACTCCTGACTCCTTCTACGACGGCGGGAATTTCCTTGCACCCGAAGAGGCAGTCGAACATGCTCTGCGCTTGCTGGAAGAAGGCGCCGACGTGCTTGACGTCGGCGGAGAATCGACTCGGCCTGGCGCCCGCTTGAGCGGCGGAGCAATGACGGATGCGAGCGTTGGAAAGCCCATGGTCAGCGCAGAGGAAGAACTGCGGCGGATCATGCCGGTGCTGGAAGGCATCCTTCGCGCCCGGCCTAAGGCAATCCTCTCCGTCGACACCTACAAGGCCGCCGTAGCCCAAAGTGCCGTGGCCGCGGGCGCCGAGATCGTTAACGCTGTCAGCGCCTTTCAGTGGAGCCCGCAAATGGCCTTCGCCTGCGCAGAACTGAAATGTGGCTTGGTATTGATGCATACCCGCGGCAAGCCAGGCGAATGGCGAAGCCTGCCGCCCGCGGGCAACCTGGCCTCCGTGGTGGAGCATGAGCTGGCGAATTGCCTGCAGATTGCGTTGGAACGCGGCGTTGCGCGCTCCCGCATTGTGCTTGACCCGGGCTTCGGTTTCGGCAAGAACTTCGAGGAGAACTATCCGCTGCTGGCGCACCTGGAGACGCTGCAGCGGCTGGGATTCCCACTGTTAGCGGGTACCTCGCGCAAGTCTTTCATCGGTCGGACCGTAAGCCAGCGCACCGGGCGAGATACGCCTCCCGCTGATCGTCTCTATGGGTCGCTTGCCGCAATGGTGGCCAGCATCCTGCACGGCGCGCACATCGTGCGGGTGCACGATGTGAAGGAGGCGGTAGAAGCGGCAGCGGTAGCGGACGAAGTCCTGGCTGCCGGCAGGGAAGGTTAGAAACAAACGCGCGGCACTGTGCCGACGCTCAGTTTGCCAGCGGAGGCAATACCGGGCTGCCACTGCCGAGGCGGCGACGCAGTTCGAGATCGCGCGCCTGAAGCACCGCCGGATCGTCTTTATGACACCAGGCACAGCGGGTCATTTCCGGTTTGTGCTTTTCCGCCGCTTTCTTCACATGGCAACCGATGCACGTGCGATGAAACGCGTCGGTGTAGCTGACCGCGTTGTAGTTCTTAATTTGAATGCTCGAGTTTGCCGGCACCATGCCCTGGTGGCAGTGATCGCAGCGCACGGCATCGCTCGCCGTGCGCACCTGTCCGCGAGCATGGCACTTATAACAGGCAATATTGGCGCCTTGTGGCGAGGCGTGCCAGTCGTGGCGAAACGCGTCGACGCTCTGATACATGTCGTAATGGCAACTCGCGCATGCGGATGCCTGGTCGTGAGGCAGGTTCATGTGATGGCATAAGACGCAGGAGGCGTTGCCGCCTTCGCGCTTCACGTGCTCGGCATGTTTGAAGGTGACGCCAAAGCTGTCGAGATTACCGTCGATCAACAGAATGTCGCCGCCGCGCGCCCGGTGTACAGGCGCCGGTTCCAGGCCGCGACTCTGCGCCTTTTGCGCGGCAAGAAGACCGATACCTGCGGCGGCAGCAAGCACTACAGCCAGCGAATAAACAGTCCGTGATGCAACTGCGGGAACGCCCAACCACGTAGTGCCAACCTTATCGAATTCGGGAGCGTGCAGAGGATCAGCGTCGGGATCGACCGGGCGCTGCTCCCAGATGTGGAAGCGCTCCATAATCCACAGGAAGAGCAAGGTAGCGGCGGAGACGATCCCTACGCTGATGCTAATTTCGCTCCAGGAGGGAATGTAAAACTCGCCGCTAGGCCGCAAATGCGCCAGGCCGCCGGTGTCGAGCCGGTTGAACACCACGCCAAAGACGCCTACCGCAGCCAGCGCCCATTGCCCTGTGGTGCTATAGCGAACGCGTCGAATCGACAGCAGGACCAGTGGAATTATGGCCAGGACGCAAATCTCAAACCAGAACAAGAAAGTGTAGATACTCGGCACGATGAGCCAGTGCGCCTGGCCACGAAGGATCAGGTCTCCGAAGCGGAGCACCAGGTACAAAATCAGGACCCAACGGGCAGCGCCGGCAAACGGCGCCAAAATCTCGGTTTCGGGCTTGCGCCGATAAAGATAGGCTGTGGTTTGGCTCTCAAACGTTACCATCATGATGCCGAGCACAATCGCCGAGACCAGAAACAGCAGCGGCAGAATTGGCGAGTACCATAGCGGATAGACCCGGTAGGGCATGATCAGGAATAGGGAGCCAAGCGAAGACTGATGCAGGGTGGACAGTCCGATGCCCACCAGCACCAGGGGCAGCCTGAAGCGCACCAGGACCGTCCGCACCTTCGCCAAGCGCGGGAACTCTTCCGCCGGGACCGGCAGGAACTCCAGCAGCAGCACGGTGAGGTACAACATCACGCACCAGCCGACTTCAAACAGCGGCGAGTGTGGATTCCAGTACACCAGCATGTGCCAAATGTTCCAGGGCAATCCGAGATCGAACAGCAGGCTGAAAGCCACCGCCGCATAGCCCAGGAAGGCCGTCAGCACCGCCGGGCGCACGATGTCATGAAGCTTTTCCAGATGGAAAATGTAGACCGTGGCCGTGACGATGAAGCCGCCGGCAGCCAGCGCCACGCCACCCATCACGTCGAAGCCGACCCACAATCCCCAGGCATTGGCGTCGCCGAGGTTGGTCGTCGCGCCCAATCCAAACAGAAAACGGGCAGCGGCGACAGAGAGCGCCAATCCCACGCCCAGCCAAAGAACGAGCTTAAGTCTCCGAACTCTCTCCATCAGGTTTCTCTTTCTCAAGCTTCATTCGCCGCCCGATCACCCAATTCACGCCGCCCATGAAGGCCAGCACACCGCAGAAGGTGTAAGGCACAGCGGCCATGGCCACTCGGGTTTTCGACGGCAAAGGATGGCTGGCAATAGGGTGGCCATTGGTCAGGAAATCAAGGTCCACGTTCGAGACGTAGAGCACTGACGAACCACCCGCGTCGTTTTCGCCCCAAACCTTGTTGATGTACAGCTCAGGTTTTTCCGCAATGCGCCGGTGAGCTTCGGCCAGGAGCACATCACGCTCGCCGAAGATCGTTGCCTTGTTGGGGCAGGCTTCCGTGCAGGCGGGCTGTTGCCCATTGCGAACCCGGTCGTAACAGAGGATGCACTTGCGCACATAAGGCACGGCGCTATCCCATTGGTAGCGAGGAATGCCGAAGGCACAGGCCATCATGCAGTAGCGGCAGCCCATACATTTGGCGGAGTCGTAAACCACAGCGCCAATTTCCGTTTTGTGCATGGCACCGACCGGACACGCGGAAACACACGCGGGCTCAAGGCAATGCCGGCATTGCTTGCGCACGTGCGCCTGCTGCGGTCCATCCACAATGGCGGTCCAGTTGCGCGCTGTGAGCCCGTCGTCCGCATCCCAGCGCCGAGGGACATCTGGAGCCAGATGATTTACGTTCTTGCAGGCGGCGACGCACTGTTCACAGCCAATGCACTTGGTAATGTCGGTGAGAATGGCGGCGCTCATGATACGGCCACCTCCTGCTCAACTCTTCCAGCGTCTACGTTGGTCCTTGCGACCGCGGCGTTCGCCAGCGGCGGGAGCGCAACCACCGGAGTTTCCAGCCGTGACTTCGGCAACCAGGTCGGGCAGTCCGCATAACCCAAGGTTGCGGCCACGCGGTCGCCGGTGCCCGGCGGGAACTTCCAGGCGACGGCGGTAACCAGCTGCGACAGCGGCGCCAGCACGCAATGGGCGATCTTGGTGAAGGGAATCAGCACCATGATGAGGTCCGCCGAATAAACGTGCAGGACCATCAGGCTTTGGTACGTCTTGGCGGAAAGTGCAGCGTGCGAGCAGAGGAAACCAGTGGCAAAGGGAATCAGCAGCAGAATGAGCCAAAAGTATTCCTGTTTGCGGCTGATGCTGCGTGATGCGGAAGACCCTACCCGGCCAAGAAAGAGTCCTGCACCTGTGACCAGCGCCAGGATGGTCAGCACATCCGCCGCTCCTTGCGGCATCGCGCGCCAGGCGAATCCCACTGAGCGCCGCCACAGCAGCACGTGAGCAGCCGCAAAGAACGGAACCAGCAGCAGCCCCGCGTGGAACAGGAGGGAAAGAGTGCTGTAGATGGGACGGGTGCGCCACAGCCGCGTCACGGGCACCAGCCAATGAAAAGTCTGGTGGCGAACCTCTTTCCAGTTGACGATGCGGTCCCAATTTCTCCGGTAGCTCTCGCCGACGCCGATCAGGGTCAGCGCCACCAGGCGGGCCAGGCCCAGCAGCATCACCGCAAACGCCGCTGCGAACAGTGGGCCGCGTCCAAGCTGAAGCCAGAAATTCACGGCGTCTCCTTCGATGGGAAGATGATCGCTTTGTACAGCAAATCGTGCAGGCCCACGATCTGGCAATCGATGCCGGTGTCTTCCATGAGCTCGCGCAATTGCTTCTTGCAGTTGGCGCAGGGCGCGACGCAGATCTTGGCGCCCGTCGCCCGTATCTGTTCCGCTTTGGAGCGGCCGCCCACGGTGGTGCGGAAGGGACGAATCTCGTCAATCGACACCGTACCGCCGCCGCCCCCACAGCAGATATTGCGCCGCCCGTTGGGGACCATCTCGACATAGTTGCTGCAGATGGCCTTGAGCAGTTCGCGCGGCTGCTGCACGATCCACCCCGGGCGCGCGATGTTGCAGGGGTCGTGATAGGTGACGGGTTCCGCAATAGCACCCGGCTTCAATTTCAGGCGCCCCGCTTTCCATGCCTGCCAGGTGTATTCCATGATGTTGACCACTGGCCGCGCGGGGCGCTGTCCGCAGTACGAGGGGTAGAAATATTTGGCCACACGGGAGGCATGGCCGCACTCGCCGATCAGAATCTTCTTGATCTTCAGCCGCTCGGCTTCGGCGTGGATTTTCTTGACTACGTGCTCGAGAATCTGATCGGAGTAAAAGAGTCCGTAGTTGATGCCGTCGTAATATCCCGTGCCGATTGTCCAACTGTCGCCAGTGGCGCGGAAAACGGCAGCGTTCCCCATGAGGGTATCGGCTTCCATCATGAAGTCGGAGACGGCCGGCAGGAACAGGTACTCGGCGCCCTCCTGGTCGATAGGGAAGGGAACATCGACCCCCAGGTCCTCCTGCATCGATTCGCTCAAAAACTCCAGGCTGTCGAGCAATGCCGGGACTGGAATGGCCGATGTATTTCCGGTTTTCCCGATAAGTTGTTCGCGGACACTGACCGCCAGCGCGCGCGGCACAATTCCGATCTCCGACAGGATGTAGCGCCCGAGGTGCGTGATCAGAGCGTGATCGACGCCGAGGGGACACTCGAAATGGCAGCGGCGGCAGGCGGTGCAGTTGTAGAAGGCGTCCGCCATCTCCTGCACTTTCTCGTCGGTGAGTCCCGGATCGCCGAGCAAACGGCCGCGCAAGACGCCCGAGACGGTGAAGTGCCGCCGATAAACAGAAAACAGCAGCTCAGAGCGGTAGCACGGTACATCGCGATGGTCGCCAGTGGCTTCAAAGACCTGGCAGGCTACGCTGCAGCGCGCGCATTTGGCGCTCACGCGCATGTAGTGGTCCAGCGCGAGACGGTAATTGCTGTGTTTCAGGATGGCCGCGAAAGCCTCGAGAAAGCGCCGGGGACGGTCTTGCACAGAAAAATCTTCAACATGGTAGCGAACCGGCAATCGCTGCCGCTGGATAATCTCGGGTTTCTTTGCGGAGGCGAATGCCTTTTGCCGCTCCTCAGTCGTTATCGGTTGCACGAAAGTCCTCGCCGAAGCAGGGTGACCGTTGTAAAGTTATTGGCCGGCGCCGAGATTCCATGGCCTGCCGGCGCAGCTATTTCGCAGTATGCCGATCGCCTGTGATTGAAATTCAGCATCGCGCCCTCACCGCCAGCACTGGACAGGGAGCGTGCCGCATGACCTTTTCGGCAACGCTCCCTAAAATGGCGCGCTTGATGCCGCAGCGGCCATGGGTCCCAATAACAATGAAGTCTGCTTCCCATTGTTTGGCCGTATTGACAATTTCCGTCGCCGCCTCGCCGGTCCGGACGAATTCGAGCGCCTTTAAGTCGGCGGGCAGGTGTCCGCAAAAAACCTCCAGCAACTTCTTGGCGCCCGCTTGTAGGCGAACGGCTAGTTCGCTGGATCCGACGCCGCTTTCCGGGTGCGAATCATTTTTGGGATCGACCACATGGATGAAGGCAATTTCCGCTGCCAGGCTGCGGGCAAGCTCGATGCCAACATCGGCGGCATGGGCGGCAACCGGCTCGCTATCCACGGCAATGAGAACTCTTCGAAAAGGCATTGTTCCTGCTCTCCAAGGTCCGGAGGCGCTGCAACGCTGGTACCCGTACTTCCGTATTTAGATCAAACGGAGTGTGGTTATCTGTAACACGCGTCACATGTGAATATGACCCATGACACCCACGTCACTTGCTCGTCAATAGATGCCCTAGTTTTCTTTTCTTTGTCTCCAGATAGGCTGCGGCATGGGGGTTGGGTCCGGCTTCGCAGGGTATGCGTTCCACAATATCGACTCCGGCATCGCGCATAGCTTCCACTTTGTCTGGATTGTTGGTAATGATTCTCACCTTGCTTACCCCAAGCTGACGCAAAATTCCCGCCGGCAGGCTATAATCACGATAGTCGTTTTTCAGACCAAATCGTTCGTTGGCCTCAACCGTGTCCAGACCCAGGTCTTGTAACTCATAAACGCGCAGCTTGGCTAGCAGGCCTATGCCTCGGCCTTCCTTTTCCTCATAGATCAGAATTCCCCTGCCTTCGCCGCCAATCATCGACATAGCAAGCCGCAATTGCTCGCCGCAGTCGCACCGCAAAGAGCCGAGCGCGTCCCCGGTGAGGCACTGCGAGTGGATGCGCAACAGCGGCGGGCTGCTCTTGAGATCGCCCATGATCAATGCCAGCGCGGACTCCCGCCGCGGGCCTGCCGAATCGGGCAGATCACGTTCGAAGCCAATCATGCGGAATTGGCCCCAGCGGGTGGGGAAGGCTATGGATGCGATTTGCCGGATGGAAGCAGGAAATGCTGCGATGGTCATCGCCATAAGAGTCTCATGGGGCACGGAGGGTGCTTCTTAAAGAGAAATTGTATCGAGCCGCCGCCGGCAATGCGCGGGAACTGGGTCACACATCGCGGTGATTGTAGTCACGTAACAGACGGAAAGTCGGCTCCAGCCGTGGTTTGATCGCTCAAATTATGCGGCGCCATGTCTAGTTAGTTGATTGGTATGAGTTACAAGCTGGAATCGATAGCTAGGAAGCGGCTGCCGCGGGCAAGGTGCTCCTTCTCACACTACCCTGTGATTACTCTCACTGCGGGTTGTCGTGTCCTGACCGATAATTCTCGCGTTGGGACATTCGTTCGTAACGACGATTGTCTTTACTGCCCGAAAACAGCAATGGCCCGAAAGCTCTTTTATAGGTTTCACTAGCCGCTGTGAAGCTGTCGATACATTGGGTTCCAGCAGGACGAAAGGAGTGCACTAATGGCATTGAAAGAAGTACTTAAGAAGAAGATCGAGGAATACCGTCCTCGCGTCACACATCTGATTAAAGAACACGCCAAAGTTGTCATTGACCAGGTAACCATCGACCAGGCCATCGGTGGCGCTCGCGACGTCCGCTGCCTGGTTACCGATATTTCTTACCTCGACCCCAACGAAGGTATCCGCTTCCGCGGCAAGACCATCCCCGAGACCTTTGCCGCCCTTCCGAAGGCTCCCGGTTCGAAGTATCCCACGGTGGAGTCCTTCTGGTATTTCCTGCTCACCGGCGAGGTGCCGACGCAGGCCGATGTCGATGCGGTTCTGGCCGACTGGAAGGTCCGGCAGATCGTTCCTTCGCAAGTGTGGGACGTGGTCCGCGCTATGCCGCGTGACAGCCATCCCATGGCGATGCTCTCCGCCGCCTTGCTAGCCATGCAGAAGGATTCTAAGTTCGCCCGCTATTATAGTTCGGGCCAATTCAACAAGATGAATGCGTGGGAATACACCTATGAGGATGCTTGCGACATCGTTGCCCGTATTCCCATCATCGCTGCCTTCATCTACAACCTGAAGTATCGCAGCGATTTCCAGAACGGGATCGGAAAGCTCGACATGGGCGCGAACTTCGCCGAGATGATTGGCCAGTGCGAGGAGTACAAAGACGTTGCTCGCATGTACTTCATCCTGCACTCCGACCACGAGTCCGGCAACGTTTCGGCGCACACTACCCACCTGGTGAACTCGGCATTGTCCGATCCGTATTACGCTTATTCCGCCGGTCTGGATGGGCTTGCTGGTCCTCTGCACGGGCTTGCGAACCAGGAAGTTCTGGATTGGGTCATCAAGTTCAAGGCGAAGTACTGCGGCGACACCGAGCCGACCAAGGAATTGGTCTCCATGGCTCTGTGGGACACGCTTAAGGCCGGTCAGGTGGTTCCCGGCTACGGGCACGCGGTTCTGCGCAAGACCGATCCGCGCTACATGTCGCAGCGCGAGTTCTGTCTGGCGACTCCGGGCCTGAGGGACGATCCGCTCTTCAAGCTGGTTTCCATGATCTTCGAAGTGGCCCCTGGCGTCCTGAAAGAGCACGGCAAGGCCAAGAATCCCTGGCCGAATGTCGATGCCCAGTCCGGCGTCATCCAGTGGTACTACGGCGTGCGTGAGTGGGACTTCTACACGGTCCTGTTCGGCGTCGGACGCTCACTCGGCTGCATGGCCAACATCACCTGGGACCGCGCCCTCGGCTATGCTCTCGAGCGCCCCAAGTCCGTTACCTTGTCGATGCTGGAGGAGTGGGGAGACGAAGGCGGTCGCATTACCCAAGCAGCGGCAGCCGCGTCCGCGCCTGCTACGGCGCGCTAAGCGGCGGAGGAGAAGTTTTTGCCTCCGAGATTCGAAACCGGTCCGTGTCGAGGCAATGGGACTCCCATCCGCGTCGCAGACCGCTAGGGACAACGTGCCTTCCTGGCGTGGCTACTCACTGGCGTAGCCACGCCTGTTTTTGGATTTGCGATCGGTGCTTCTCGACCGCATTGCAGCGACATCCTTGTTCTCAAGTAAGGCAACAGCAGCTAGTAGTTCAGGCAATCTTACTAAGTCTATCGCCTTACAGGGCAAACGGTTACATAGCTCCTGTAGTCGTGATATGGCTCACTGAAAGATGACCCTGGCGGCAATAAGCTCCTGACAGGTGAGCCGCGATGCCGACCGGGAGTAAGTTTCCGCTGCGATGCGCTGGGATCGAGACCTTGTGTCTCCTGGCGTTCCTGCTCTCCCTGAACATACGGCTCTCTCCTTTCGAACCCGAGAAAGCATCGATTAAGACTTTCGCCGATTTTGAAATCTGCCGGGAGGGGCAAGGCATAGATTTGTCTGTGTCGAGCGGCCCTGCCCTAAGTGCCATCCCCTCTTTTCCTATCCTCCCGATTCCGGATTCTCGACCATTGCGATGTGTTGTGGAGAAACCTAGTGCAGGGCCAGAGGGACCCGAGGGGCTAGTCCGGCTGCAACGGCCCCCGCCGGATCGGTCGTCTGACGATGCTTTCTGAGGTTCCACGTGGAATCTCAGGAGGATACAATGCGCAGGTTGTACTTCATGGCAGCGATAATTTTGCTCGTTGCCGGTCAGGCGTTTGGACAGTCCAGCCAGATTCAGCCGCCCAGCAGCCCATCCACCAGTTCGAACGCCAGCGCAACCACCGCGGCCATTGCCGAAATGCAAGCCCGCTTGGACGCGATGGAGAAGAAACTGCATCAACTTGAGGACCGCGTCAATGCAGTGCTGCCAGCGGCCCCAACCCCTGCTGCCGCTCCCGCTCCCACTGCTGTGAACTCGCGTCTGGACGCGCTCGACGAGAAACTTCAGCGCCTGGAGCACATTGCCAAAGTCCGGGAAGGCCCCACCCTCACCGTGGGACGCGATACCTTCTCCATCTCCAGTCCCGATAAGACGTATAGCTTGAGAATTGGCGGTCACTTTCAACTGGACGGCAAGTTCTTCCCCAGTAATGACAGCGACCTGTTGACCAACTCTTTCAACCTTCGCCGTGCCCGTCCGATCCTCGAAGCCTCGCTCGGACAATATGTTGATTTCCGGTTCGTCCCGGACTTCGGCAATGGGCAGACTCTAATCTACGATGCGTATGCCAATGTGAAGATATCTCCTTATTTCATTGTGCGTGGCGGCAAATTCAAAACGCCACTGGGATTGGAACTACTGCAAAACGACCCCGACCTGACTTTTATGGAGCGCTCGCTGGCGAGCGATCTGGTGCAGAACCGCGATGAAGGCGTGGAAATTTATGGGAACGTCAAGCAGCGCTTTAAGTATCAGTTTGCTGTAGACAACGGGTCGCCCATTGGCGCCAACATTGCCCTTCCTTCGCAGGGCGGCAAGAACGTGGTTGAGCGCATCTTTGTCACGCCCTTTGCACCTTCTGAGATAGCAGCCCTAAAAGGCCTCGGATTTGGCATTGGTTCCTCCCAAGGTCGTCAGAATCGCGGCGCCACGCTGCCAACCCTTGTTAGCACGGGAGGTCAGGCGGTATTCTTCAGCTACACGGGAACCGCCGCGGTCCCCTCTACCTTTACCGATGGGACCATGATCAACATTTCACCCCAGGCTTATTACTATGCGGGTCCATTGGGGCTGATGGCCGAATACGTAACTTCTACCCAGGACATCGGGGGAACAACTGCCAACAAAAACACGATCGTGCGGTCCATCGACAACCACGCCTGGCAAGTAGCCGGCTCCTGGATGCTTACTGGAGAACCAAACTCATACGGGAACATCGTTCCGCGCAAGGCCGTGGAAGGCGGCGGTCATGAACGCGGCTGGGGCGCATGGCAGTTGGCGGTGCGCTATTCGGAGCTGAAAATCGATCCCGTGGCGTTCACCTCCGGGCTGGCGGACATTACGAAATCGGCGAGAGCTTCGCATGAGTGGGTGGTGGGCTTGAATTGGTACTTGAACTTTTTCACTAAGCTGCAATTCAATTACGACCAGTCAACCTTTGATGGAGGCGCTGTGAAGGGCAATCGGCCAACCGAGCACGCCATCATGGAACGGCTGCAGGTGGCTTTCTAAGGCGGCCAGCCAGTACCCTGTGCTCTGGAACAGCTAAACGTCAGCAGGCTTTATTCGGCGATCACGGTCCGGCAGGGAGCGACTTCTGATCGGAGGGACACGTCCTGAGCTTCGCCGGCATGAGCAGGTGGGGAACTGACCGACTGATCTGGGGCCAGGCTACGGCCTGCAATTGAACCTATTTTCCTGCTGTCCCTGATACGGCATCGCTCTCTGGTTTAGCCGTGGCAGGGCCCTCCGCCGCCTGGTCAATGATGCGCAGCACGACCTTCTCAATGTCGGCGGCAATCTGCTCCAGATCGGAATCCGGACAGAAGACCGTGAGAGCGGAGGCGCGCATCGTGCTGATCAACGTCTCGCCACCCTCCATGTAAACCGTGATCGGACAGGGCAACATGAGGGCAACGTTGATGTCTTTCTGCAGGGCTTCATTGGCGTACCGGGCATTGCAGACCTCGACGATTTTCAGCGGCCCCCGGCTGATTCCTTCGGCTTGCAGGGTGGCAGCAACATCATAGGTGTGAATTACGCGAAAGCCGTTTTCCACCACGCTTTTCTCCAACGCCTCAACCGCAGCATCGAAGGGCTTGAGAGTGGCGACCGTGTAGAGGAAATGCTTCACCGCAGTTCCTTTTGCCAGCCTCCGATTGGAGTGGCTCAGAGTTGGTGCTGAACGGCAAACTTGCTGGCGGCAGCGACAACGCCCTGCGCCCATTCCGGAGTTGCCAGCGCGTGCAAGTGGGTATAAGCGGCCCAGACGTTATTGACGACGACCGCGTCGCGCCCGGGGAAACATCCCGTCCCGCGACGAACCTCGCAAACGGTAGGGGCCGAGGTCGACTGGGGCACGATTCGCGAATAGTGAAACTCATGTCCCCGCAGACTTGTGCCCGGTGCAAAAAATGGGTTCTGCCGGTCCACGAGCAATTCGATGTAACCGTGACCTTGGGCCGCGTCGGAAACCTCGACCTCAAAAGGCAAGACATCAGCCATCGGATAGCGGATACCCTTCCAGAGTACGGCCTGAGACAGCAGAATAAGGCCGCCACATTCCGCATAGATCGGCATCCCCGCTTCTGCAGCTCGACGAATGGAGCTTAGCATCGTGCCATTCGCGGCCAAAGCCGAGGCGTGGGTTTCGGGAAATCCCCCGCCGATGTACAAAGCATCCAGGCTGTCGGGCAAGGAGGCTGCTTGCAACGGGGAAATAGGAAGCAGGTCTGCGCCGGCCTGCTCCAATTGTTCAAGGTTTTCCGGATAGTAAAAGCTGACGGCTCCATCACGAAGATAACCGATTCGGACTTTTATCTCTCCTGGGGTGCTGGAGCTGTGGGCAGCAACTTCCAACGGTGGCGCCTTGCGGGCGATTCCGATGAGCGCATCGAGATCGACCTTGTCACCTACCACTGCGAGCAATTCGCGCTCCAGCTCTTCCAGATGGCTGTATTCCTCCGGCGGGACTAACCCAAGATGGCGTTCCGGCAGTGGCTGGCCGAGGGCGTCTTTTGGGATCGCCCCAAGCACGGGGATCGAGCAAGTCCCGGTAATGGCGTCGCGCAGAATCCGCTCGTGCCTGCGGCCGTTTACATTATTCAGTATCACGCCGCGAATGCTGACCTCCGGATCGAGCGTCTGACAGCCGAGTACGAGTGCCGCCGCGGTGCGGGTCATCTTGGTCGCATCGAGGACGAGGACCACCGGGGCCTGCAAATGCTTGCTCAGTGCCGCTGTCGAGTGGGTGCCCACGGCATCGAAGCCATCAAACAAGCCGCGGGCGCCTTCAACAACGTTGACGCCGGCTTCGACAGCGTTCTGGAGGAATGAGTCGACCGCCTTCTCCGGGCCCATGAGGTAGGTGTCGAGATTGCGAGCGGCCTCGCCGGATGCCCAGCGAAGCCAAGCAGCGTCGATGTAGTCAGGGCCCTTCTTGAAGGCGCGCACCGGCACGCCGGCACGGCGCAGCGCGCACAGCAATCCCAGAGAAACCAAGGTTTTGCCGCATCCGCCAGACAGGCCGGAGATGACCAGGCGCGGCAGTGCACGGGTACTGCTCATAGGACGGACTCTACTGGGTAACGCCGCTGCCTTCCTTGGGCGGAAGCTGGATGAATGAGCCTCCGAGATAGCTGTAGATGCAGCGGCCCGAGTCGATCAGTATGCGGATCGCCTTCTTGCAATCGTCTTTGCTGCAGGCCTGCTCGCCGTGTTTGGCGATCATGGCCTTGGTCAGGTCCATGGCCTTGAAGTTCTTCTTGCCGGCGAATTCGGCCACTAATTGATACATATCGTTCGCCAATGTTTCCACGGGAATTGTAGTGACTTCCGTCATACGGGCACCTCTTCTTCCAAACTTTCTTTCAGGTTTTCTTGTGAATTGGCAATCAGTTGCTGCAGTCTTTCGCGAAGCCGCACGACTTCGCCAACTACCAGTGTGGCCGGAGGCTCCATGCCCCGCCTTTGCACCTCGGCCGCGATATTGCCTAACGTGCTGGTGACCACCTGCTCGCCGTCCCAGTAGGCCATCTGAATCATGGCTGCGGGAGTCTCGGCCGAGCGACCGGCAGCGATGAGCTTTCCGGCAATCGCCTCGACGTTGTGCACCCCCATCAGGAAAACCAGGGTGTCGATCCCCGTCAGGGCCTTCCAGTTTGTGTGGTCCACATGACCAACGGCACAGTGGCCGGTCACGATAGCAACGGACGACGAGGCTTCGCGATGCGTTACGGCAATGTTCGCGCTGAGCGGCGCCGAAAGGCAAGCCGAAACCCCTGGCACCACTTCAAATGGAACGCCGTGCTCGGCCAGATATTCCACCTCTTCTCCACCGCGGCCAAAGAGAAAAGGGTCGCCACCTTTCAGCCGAACCACGGTTTTACCTTCGCGGGCTTTCTTCACCAGCAGGGCGTGAATCTCCCCTTGGCGATTATGATGCCCAGGTGGCTTGCCCATGTAGATCTTTTCCGCAGAAGACTTAGCCAGGGCCAGCACTCCCTGCTGGATCAGGCGGTCGTAAACGATCACGTCGCCCAGGCTGATCCGCTGCACGGCGCGAATAGTCAGGAGGTCCGGATCACCGGGTCCTGCGCCGACAAGATAAACTTTTCCAACTTTTGACATCTTAACCTCGATGGGTAGTGGGGCGGGGTATAACCCCCGGGCCCAGCCGGGTTGTAGAAAAAAACCCCCCGCAAACCCAAACCGCCTTCACCCAAACCATACTCTCCTAGAAAA